>PPYE01000638.1_pt1 | contig 46333 bp, 38 predicted proteins | sample 1559881 | NCBI WGS metagenome assembly PPYE01 (sample SAMN08240022, study PRJNA423297) | Human gut metagenome, whole genome shotgun sequencing project.
AAAAAAACAAAAAGCAGGAATCATAGTTTTATAAATACTTACGATTTCTGCTTTTTGCTAAAGTTAATGACATTGCGTATTTATGCGGCTTTTGGCGTTTCGCAAACGCCTACTGCTGATTCCAATGAAAGGAGATGGACTGGACGAGTACCGGAAAGAGTATAACGATATGCTCCTTTCCAAGATCTCCGGTACCAACAACAGCATTTACCAGGAACGCTATCTGACCGTCAGCGTCCACAAGAAGAACATCGATGAAGCCAGGACATACTTCGCCCGTGTGGGAACGGATATCATCACCCATCTGGCCAAGCTGTCCTCCATCGGGGAAGAGCTGGATGCAGAACAGAGGCTCCAGATCTTCCGGGACTTTTTCAAGGCAGACGTTCCGCAGAGCTTTCCGTTTGACATGAAAGCCTTTGCGAAAAAGGGACACAGCTTCAAGGACTGGATCTGCCCGGATACGATGGAGTTCCACAACGACCATTTCAAGCTGGGCGAGCAGTACGGCAGAGTCCTTTTTATGGAAGATTACGCCAGCTATGTGAAAGACGAGATGATCTCCGAACTGTGTAGCCTTGGCAGGAATCTGATGCTGTCTATTGACATCATCCCGGTACCAACAGATGAAGCAGTGCGTGAGATCCAGAATCGACTGTTGGGCGTAGAGACCAACGTAACGAACTGGCAGAGACGCCAGAATGCAAACAATAACTTTTCCGCCGTGGTTCCCTATGATATGGAGCTTCAGAGAAAAGAAACCAAGGAGATGCTGGACGACTTGACTACCAGGGACCAGAGGATGATGTTCGGTATCCTGACAATGGTACATATGGCAGAAAGCAAGAAACAACTGGATTCTGATACGGAAACCCTGTATTCCATTGCAAGAAAACACCTCTGCCAGATGGCAACCCTGAAATGGCAACAGGTCGATGGACTGAATACCGTCCTGCCGTATGGTCTGCGGAAGATCGATGCGGTGCGTACCCTTACCACAGAGTCCACTGCCGTCTTGATTCCGTTCCATACACAGGAGATCATGCAGCCGGGCGGCATTTATTATGGGCAGAATGCAGTCAGCAAAAATATGCTGGTGGCAGACCGAAGAAAGCTGTTAAATGGAAATTCCTTCCGACTGGGAGTCAGCGGTTCTGGAAAAAGTTTCTCGGCAAAAGAAGAGATCGTAGACCTTGCCCTTTCCACGGAAGATGACATCCTCATCCTCGATCCGGAGTCCGAGTTTGCTTCACTGGTGGAAGCCTTAAACGGCGAGGTCATCCGGATTTCGGCAACCTCCGATACCCATCTGAATGCACTGGACATGGACTCCGCCTATGGCAATGACCGTAACCCTCTGATTGAAAAGTCAGAATTTATCCTATCCCTCTTTGAGCAGCTTGTAGGAGCCGGAAACCTTTCAGCAAAGGAGAAATCCATCCTTGACCGCTGTACCGCAGATGTGTACCGGGATTATATGAGGGGTGGATACCAAGGGCAGGTGCCGACCTTGAAGGATCTGTACCGACAGCTCATGCTCCAGCCGGAGGAAGAAGCCAGAGGGCTGGCATTGTCTTCGGAACTGTTTATTAACGGAAGCCTGAACACCTTTGCCCAGGAAACCAATGTCAATACGAAGAGCCGTATCATCGACTATGACATCCGGGAGCTGGGCGAACAGCTGATGCCCCTTGGAATGTTGGTCACACTGGATTCCATTTTTAACCGTGTGATCCAGAACTGGAAGAAGGGGAAAACGACATGGATCTTTGCGGATGAGTTTTATCTGCTGTTCCGCTATGAATACAGTGCAGACTTTTTCTACCGCTTGTACAAGCGTATCCGTAAGTATTCGGGATTTGTGACCGGGCTTACACAGAACGTGGAAGAACTTCTGAAATCCGATACCGCCCGTCTGATGCTGGCAAACAGTGAATTCCTAATCCTTTTGAATCAGGCAACCACCGACCGGGACGAGCTTGCGGCACTTCTGAATATCTCGGATAACCAGTTATCCTACATCACCAATGTGGGTGCCGGACACGGTCTGATCCGCTGCTCCGGGAATCTGGTGCCGTTTGAAAATTCGTTCCCAAGAAATACAAAGCTGTACCGTCTGATGACGACCAAGCCGGGCGAAGCGTAAGAGCAGTACAGATCGGGACTGGAGGTGAGAGATGAAGGATATCAAAACCAAAGAAGTCACAACAAAACCAAAGACTAAAAATCCTGCCTCCAGAATCCCGAAGGAGCTGATGCGGACGGCCATACTGGAGAGCAAGGAAAAGTCCCAGACCATTGCAAATGCCAGGGATAATGACATGGGGGAACAGTCCCCATCCGAGTATGCCAGTGGAAAAGTCGCATCCGCAGAGGAATGGGCTGCCAGAAAGACTGGCAGAACTGTAACCAGAGCCGGAAAGACAGCAGCACAAACTTCCTACGAGAAGATCAAACAGAGAGCCGCTGGCAAAAAAGAAGCGGAGAAAGAAACCGCCAGAGGAACAGGGGACACACAGACCGCCAATCCTGCCAGCCGGGAAGCTCAGGAAGCACAGATCCGGGAAGTACAGATCCAGGAAGCCCAGCGGCAAAAGGTGGTTTCAGATGCCGTAAAAACGAAAGAGCAGAAGATCCGGGCTGCCAGGGAGACACCAAGAATCCAGAACAGACAGGAAATAGCAGAAATGAAGCAGCTCTCCATCCGAGAACAGAGCCAGAAGAAGGAAGCAAAAGATACAGTGAGGCAGACCGCCATCCGACAGAAACAGCCGGAAACCATTCGGATTAAAGAAAAACCAAGGAAACAGCCGGAGCCGAAAACCATACAGAAGCGTATCATCAAGACGGCTCCCCAGTCTGCGAAGATCAGCGTCCAGCCAGAGCAGAAGCTCCGTGCGGCCAGCTCCAACGCCCTGACAGCCCGGATGCAGAAGCAGATGGAACGAAGGGCAGCGAAGCAGGCGGCGAAGAAAGCTGCCATGCAGACGTCCAACAACGTCCGCCGGATGCAGAAAACGGCAAGGGCAGGGCAGAATACCTTCAAGGCAGCCAAAGCCGCCGTGGAAGCGGCAGCGAAAACCGTGCAGTCCATGATGGCTGCACTGGGAGCCGCCGGAGCAGTTATCGTTCTTTTATTGGTTATCATGGTCGGAATCATTGGCGGTGCGGCATTTTCAGGAAGCTCAGAGAGCAACGAAGCATTGAGTCAGGAAGTCCTTTCCTATACAACAGCTATCCAGAAATATGCCAACCAGTACGGAATCCCCGAATACGTTTCCGTGATACAGGCGATCATGATGCAGGAATCCGGCGGCCGGGGAACCGATCCCATGCAGAGCAGTGAGTGCCCATACAACACCAGGTACTCCAACAGTCCCAATGCCATCCAGGACGCAGATTACTCCATACAGGTAGGAATCCAGTATTATGCAGACTGCCTGAAGGAAGCCGGATGCACCAGTCCACAGGATATGGATAAGCTGAAACTGTCCCTGCAAGGATATAACTACGGCAACGGATACATAACGTGGGCGATACGGAAGTATGGCGGTTACAGTGCCGAAAATGCCCTGCAGTTTTCCAACGAGCAGGCGGCTTCGCATGGATGGAGTGCCTATGGCGACCCAGAGTACGTCCCACATGTCCTGCGGTATTATTCCAGCGGCGGATTGTTTGCCGGCCTGTTTGGAGGCAACGGCCAGATCGTATCGGTGGCACTTACCCAGCTTGGAAATGAGGGAGGCCAGAAGTTCTGGTCGTGGTATGGCTTTGACAGCCATGTGGCATGGTGTGCCTGCTTTGCCAGCTGGTGTGGGGATCAGGCAGGACTGATCGAGAGCGGCAAGATGCCGAAGTTCTCCCTGTGCGATGACGGAATCGCATGGTTCCAGAGCAAGGGGAAATGGAAGAGCAGAGGATACTCGCCAGCACCCGGAACCCTGATCTTCTTTGACTGGAATGGGGACGGAACCTCAGACCATGTGGGAATCGTGGAGAAAACTGAGGGAAGTACCGTATATACGGTAGAGGGAAACTCCAGCGATGCCGTGAACCAGAGAAGTTATGATATCAATAACGGAACAATCATGGGATATGGCATACTTTGAAAATTAATATGTTGACTCTTAGAGAGTAGTCAATAGTTTAGATTACCTTGACTAAAAAACAAATATAAAGTATTATGTGATTAGCTTTAACTAACTAGAAAAGGAGGGCGCACAATGACAAACCAATATATGACGAAGCTGTATCACGATCTGCTCTCCAACTCTCCGCAGACAGTGACAATAGATATTCCGGCTGATATGGGAGCAGGTCAGATTTCGCAAGTTGTTACAAAGCAAGGAGCTGTTGTATCAGACTGGAAAATGAACTATTTTTCAGATATGAATGTGCAGGGTGTAAGCTGCGAAGATTATATTCAACTTTTATTCTGCTTCAATGATGGCGTATCGTGGAATATTGCAGATGCACGTCAAAGTGTCAGCATCCAGAAAGGCGAATCATGCATTTATCGGGGACATGGTAAAATGGAATATTTGTGTTATTCTGGGAAGAAAGATTTTCTTTTTAAGAATATAAAAATTCCCATGCCATATTTTCACAAAATTTTGAATGACTACTTTGAAGATAGTGAAATAAACGCTTATGAAAAGAAATTACTGACAGGGATTTCAAAAGTGAGCGTTACCCCGTATATGAAGCACATTTTTGCGGAGGTAAAAGATTTTACGCAATACCGAGGTGGTTTAGGGTATCTATTCTTGGAAAGTAAAGTTTTTGAATTGCTGTCTGTATATTTAAGTGAAGTATTGGAACTCAGTATTCTTTCATCGAACCATATTAGCATTTCCAAAAGTGACAGGGATTCGATTACCGAAGCAAAAAGGATTATTGACAGTCAGCTTGCTTTTGCACCAAGCTGCGAGGAATTGGCGCGGCAGGTCAATATCAGCACTTCAAAATTGACGAAGGGCTTTTCCTCCCTGTTCGGAACATCGGTTCATGCGTATGTCATCGACCAGCGGTTAGAAAAGGCGGCAAGCCTGCTGTTAGAAAGTAATTTGAATGTCAGCCAGGTGGCTATACTGGTGGGATATTCAAAAGCGAGCAATTTCGCAGCGGCGTTCAAAAGGAAATACGGAGTGAATCCGAAAAACTATAAAGCAGAAGCTACGATTGGATAAATGCAAAAATACTGATTTTGGGTAGAATAAAATTGGTTTTGGGTTGGAATCGTGGGCGCAAATTGCTATTATATGTGGTGTGGTTAGAAGAAGCTAACCGCACCACATTTTCATTTTCTCAGAGATAAGGAGGATACTGGTATGAGTTCCCAGAAAAAAAGTTCCCGGCTTGAGGGAAAAGATTTAATTACTATCGGCATCTACACCGTCATCTATGTCGTGATTGTTATGCTGGTGGCGATGCTTGGCTTTATCCCCATTTTTATTCCGCTGATGGCGGTGCTGTGCCCTTTGATTGGCGGCATCCCCTATATGCTGTATGTTACAAAGGCTAAAAAATTCGGGATGACTGCAATCATGGGTTTCCTGATTGGCCTAATCATGGTGTTCTTCGGCAACGGCTATCTTACTATGGTAACTGGTCTCGTTGGCGGCCTGTTGGCCGACGTGATCCTGAAAAAGGCGGACTACAAAAGTGCAAAGAGTACAGTTCTTTCCTGCGGTGTGTTCAGCATCTGGGTGTTTGGCAACTTTGCTCCCATTTTCCTGAATCGTGAAAGCTATATGGTAATGTTGACTGAAGGATACGGCGCTGAATATGCAGCTACCCTTAATACATATATGCCTATGTGGATTGCACCTATTCTGCTGGTTGCCTGCTTTGTGTTTGGCCTTGTCGGAGGTGTGATTGGGAAAGCTATTTGCAAAAAGCACTTCCAGCGTGCCGGTATTGCATAATGGCGCGGGAAATTCTGCTCAGCAAAAAAACAGAACAAGGGTTACGGCTCGATCCGCGTACAAAACTGTTGCTCATCTTCATCATAAGCATTTTTGTCATGGGTGGAACAGGCGGAGAAGCTATGGGGCTGATCCGCCTTGTTCTTTGTACGGTTCCGGCTATATTGCTGCTTACCTCGAAACAATGTGCAAAAGCTGTGGGCTATATTGCTGTGTTTTCTGCTTTTTATGCTGTTCAAATTTATGTTTTGCCGCACCTTACGGGAATATTGAATTTCCTCGTTCTGTTTACAACAGGATTCTTCTGCCGAATCCTTCCCAGTGTTGCGATTGCTGCCTATGCAGTGAAAACAACAACGGTCAGTGAATTGATTTCCGGCATGGAAAGAATCCATATGCCTAAAGAAGTGACGATCCCCTTAACGGTCATGTTCCGCTTCTTTCCAACTGTCTTTCAGGAGTCAGAAGCAATCAGTGATGCTATGAAAATGCGTGGGATTAAACTTGGAGGGAAAAAATCTTCAAAAATATTGGAGTATAAGCTGATCCCGATGATTACCTGCTCCGTGAAAATCGGTGAGGAACTTTCCGCTGCGGCAATTACCCGTGGCCTCGGTGCTCCTGTCAAACGCACAAACATTTGCCAGCTTAAATTCAATTTTGCCGATGTGGTGCTGATCTTGTTTTGTTGCTTTGTAGTGTTTTGGGCGATTGCTTCCCCGATAATTTCCGCAGGAGGGATTTTGCCATGATAGATTTTCAAAATGTTTCTTTTTCTTATGGTGAAGAATCCAGCGGCGGAGGGATTAGAAATGTCAATCTCACCATAAACACAGGGGAATTTGTTTTACTCACGGGAGAATCCGGCTGTGGGAAAACAACAATTACCCGTTTGGTAAACGGGCTGGTGCCTCATTATTACGAGGGCAACTTAGAGGGTGATGTCCTTCTGGACGGAAAAAGCGTATCAGATACGCCGCTTTATGACTTGGCTGCTATGGTGGGATCTGTATTCCAGAATCCCAAAAGTCAGTTTTTCAACGTGGATACGGATAGTGAATTAGCCTTTGCCTGTGAAAATTTAGGCTATCCTCAGGAGGATATCCTGAAAAGGATTGACCGGACAGTTTCCGATTATCATATTGAAGATTTGATGGGGCGAAGCGTGTTTGCTCTGTCCGGGGGCGAAAAGCAAAAAATAGCCTGTGCTTCATCAAGTGTATTGCTGCCGGGAATTATGGTCCTGGACGAACCATCTTCTAATTTGGATATGGCTGCTATTGATGACCTGCGGCAGGTCCTGAGCCTCTGGAAAAAGCAGGGCAAAACAATTCTGATCGCAGAACACCGCCTCTACTACCTTCACGATCTTGCAGATCGTGTGCTGTATGTAAAAGATGGGGAGATTGAACGGGAATACACGCCTGCTGAATTTGACAGCTTATCGGATGGCACTCGAAAAGAAATGGGGCTGCGGCCGTTTTCTCTCTCGAAGTTGAAGCCTGCGAATCAGTATCAGGCGCATACAGCTAAACAGATGGAATTTCAAAATTTCTGCTTTGCGTATAAAAAGCGGGAACCGGAAAGCCTCCATATTCCGAGTGCAGAACTGCCTGTTGGAGAAACGATTGCCATTATCGGTCTGAATGGCGCTGGAAAATCTACTCTGGCCCGCTGTATTTGCGGACTGGAAAAGAAGTGTGGCTTTTTGCAGGTTGACGGGAAAACCCTTGATTGGAAAGCCCGGCTCAAACATTGCTACATGGTAATGCAGGATACCAGCCATCAGCTATTTACCGAAAGCGTGGCAGATGAAGTGCTTCTGAGCATGGACAACAAGGATGAAACTGTTGTGGATAAAATCCTTAAACAGTTTGATCTGCTGGAATATAAAGACAGACACCCGCTTTCTCTTTCTGGCGGGCAAAAACAGCGGGTAGCGATTGCGTCTGCCATTGTGAGTAACCGGGAGATCATTGTGTTTGACGAACCAACAAGCGGGCTTGATCTCAAACATATGCGGGAAGTTGCGCGGAGTTTGAAGTCACTCGCGGATCAGGGCAAAACGCTTCTTGTTATTACGCATGATCCGGAGTTGGTGATGGCGGGATGTTCGTATGTAGTCCATATGGAAAAAGGGCAAGTAAAAGAAAGCTATCCATTGGACGAATCCGGCAGTAAAAAGGTTTTGGATTTTTTCCGAATCCGCCAGTGAATTTTAGAAATTATGAATGTCAGGGCCGCCTTGACTGGACAGAAAGATAATGATAAGAGGCCGCTTTACTTTGGCGGCCTCTTGTTTTTGAAGCACAGACAGTACGGCTCAATATAAGGAGGGCTTATGTTCAAAAAAATCTTTGAGTACGCAGGGCCATATAAGAAAAATATGTATGTGGCCACGGTTGTCGTACTGGTCAGCGTTCTTATGGGCATCCTGCCTTTTGTGCTGGCCTATCAGGTCATTTCGCCATTGGTTATGGACGATTCTGTTGAAACAGAATTTGTTTTATTGCGTGTTATAGGGGTTTTGATCTGTCTTGTTTTGCAGGCGTTTTTTTATGGATGGGGATTATCAATTTCTCATAAAGCAGCATATAACACATTGTTCCGGCTGCGGGTATCTCTGCAAAAGAAGTTTGAGAAACTTCCCCTTGGCATTGTGGAGGAAAAAGGGACAGGGACAATCAAAAAGCTGTTTGTCGATGATGTGGACAGCTTGGAATTGCTCCTTGCTCATTCAGTCCCAGAGGGTATCGCAAATTTACTGATTCCGCTGGTGATTTATGTTGCTATGTTTTGTGCGGACTGGAAACTGGCTCTTATGTCTTTGGCCTCTATCCCGATCAGCCTGCTCTCCATGGTCATTATGTACTCTGTTGGAATGAAGCGCATGGGTTCCTACTATCAGTCTGCACAGAAAATGAACAACACGATCATTGAGTACATCAATGGTATGGAGGTTGTCAAGGTTTTCAACCGGGAGAGCGAATCTTACGAGAACTTCCGCAAGGATGTAACGGACTATCGGGATTATACCTTGGCATGGTATAAGGCCGCCTGGCCCTGGATGGCGATATACGGAAGTCTACTGCCCTGCACTGTTATTCTGACTTTGCCTCTTGGGGCATGGTTTGTTCTCTGTGGCATAAGCACTTTACCTGATTTGATTTTAGTCCTCTGCCTTTCCCTCAGCATTGGGATTCCTCTCCTGAAAGCACTGGGCTTTATGGAGACGATTCCGAATCTGAATTATAAGATCACGGCACTTGAACAGATGTTAAATACGGCACCGCTGCAAGCTGCTGAGGATGATTTCCACGGACAGGATTTTAACATTTCTTACAATCATGTTTCCTTTGCGTATCAGACGACACAGCCTGGCCCAGATGGGAAACCGATAATAGCGGAAAACGAAGTCCTCCACGATATTACCTTTGTGGCACAAGCAGGACAAAAAACTGCCCTAGTTGGTGAATCCGGTTCTGGCAAGAGCACCCTTGCAAAACTGTTGATCCACTACTATGACCCGCAGAAAGGGAGCATTTCCATTGGCGGGCAGAAACTTTGTGATATGAGCCTGGAGGCATTGAACAGCCGCATTTCCTATGTGGCTCAGGATCAGTACCTGTTTAACACCTCCCTGCTGGAAAATATCCGTCTTGGACGTTTGGATGCTACCGATGAGGAAGTAATGCAGGCGGCGAAGAAAGCCCGGTGTATGGAGTTTCTGGAAAAGCTGCCGCAAGGTATTCACTCCATGGCGGGCGATGCGGGGAAAATGCTTTCCGGGGGGCAGCGCCAGCGAATTTCCCTGGCGCGGGCAATATTGAAGGATGCCCCGATTGTAGTGCTTGACGAGGCCACGGCCTATGCTGATCCAGAAAATGAGGAAAAAATGGAGGCTGCTATTGCGGAGCTGGTGGAGGGAAAAACCTTGGTAGTTATCGCTCACAAACTTCCCGCTATAATGAACGCAGATCAAATATGCGTTATGGATCACGGAAAGATGGTGGCAACCGGAAAACATCAGGAGCTGATTCAAGCTTGCCCAGAATACCAAAAGTTGTGGAAAGCGGCTCAGGATAGCGCCGAGTGGAAAGTATCTACTGCAAAGGAGGGAAGATAAATGTTTGCATTGATTTCAAGAATCCTGAACCTCTCCGGGAGGTATAAAAGCCGTATTCAGGCTGCATTTCTATGTGCATTTGTCGAGTCCATTCTCTCCAAAATGCCGATCTTCATGGCGTTTATTGTCTTGGCCGGGTTTGCTGATAATACGCTGACTGGAAAGACCTGTCTGTTTGTCGGACTTGGATTATTAGCTGTTGTAGTGGTTCAGACAGTGGTTCACTATTTGAGCGACCGTCTGCAAAGTGCCGCTGGATTTATGATCTTTGCTGATAAACGGATGGAGTTGGGAAATCATTTAAGAAAAATGCCGATGGGTTACTTTACATCGGGGAATATTGGCAAAATCAGCTCTGTTCTCAGTACGGATATGGTATTCATTGAGGAAGTTTCTATGAGTACCATTGGCAACATGATGAGCTATATGCTGTCTACTTTGGTTTTAGCTGTTTTTATGTTCGTACTGGATTGGAGACTTGGGCTGATTGCGGTAATCATTACCTTGCTGGCATCACTGGTTGCAAAATATATGAATAAGGTTTCCTTCAAGGAGGCTGTCGGGCGTCAAAACCAAAGCGAGAATTTGACAGATGCGGTCTTGTCTTTTGCTGAAGGAATTGGGGTTATCAAAAGTTACAATCTGCTCGGAGAAAAATCTGACGAATTAACGGAAAACTTCAAAAAATCAAGGGATGTCAATACGAAGTTTGAGCAGAAAATGACACCGTGGACCACTGGCTTAAACATTCTCTATGGCGTGGGTATTGCCGCTATCTTCGGTTTATCTGTTTTTTTACATCAGGAAGGCGTACTCTCCCTGGCTTATCTTTTGGGCGTGCTGCTGTTTGTCTTTGATCTCTTTGGACCTCTGAAAGCTCTTTATGGAGAAGCAACCCGACTAACCGTTATGAACGCTGCCCTTGATCGTATTGAAGCGGTATTGGATGAACCGGAACTTTCCGACAACGGCAAGCAGCATATTCCGGCTCAGGCACAGCCGGGACAGCCGGAAGTCCTGTTCAACGATGTTACATTTGCTTATCAGGATAAAGAGGTTCTGCATCATATCAGTTTTGCCATGAAGAAAAATTCTATGACAGCGCTGGTTGGACCGTCCGGTAGCGGTAAGTCCACCATTGCAAACTTGCTGGCGCGACTTTGGGATGTAAAATCCGGCAATGTGACGATAAGGGGCGTGGATATTCGCAATGTACCTCTGTCGGAATTGATGGATCAGATCAGCATGGTATTCCAGCGAGTGTATCTGTTTCAGGACACCATTTACAACAATATCATCATGGGAAAGCCGGATGCCACGGAAGAAGAAGTCTATGAGGCTGCCAGAAAAGCCCGCTGCTATGATTTCATTATGGCTTTTCCGAATTGGTGAAGGGAAAGACCCTGCTTGTAATCGCTCACCGCCTAAATACCATCCAGAACGCCGATCAGATTTTAGTTATAGACAACGGCCAGATTGCACAGCAAGGAACCCATGAGGAACTTTTGAAACAGTCTGGTATCTATCAGGATTTTGTCAATATCCGAAAGAGTGCGGCTGGCTGGAGTCTTGCTTAATGACGAAAGGAGCTGCCTATGAAACTTCATACTGCCGGAGAGGATTATTTGGAGGCCGTGCTTATACTTCAAAAGAAGCTCGGTATGGTGCGTTCCGTGGATGTTGCTCGGTACATGGAGGTTTCAAAACCCAGCGTTTGTTACGCAGTAGGAACTTTACGAGAGGGTGGCTTTTTGACAACAGACGAAAACCATTATATACACCTGACCGACCTTGGCTGGGATGTGGCTGAAAAAATTTACGAACGCCATTGTTTTTTTACTCATCAACTTATATCCGTTGGAGTTAATCCACAAATTGCAGAAGTTGATGCTTGTCGCATGGAACATGCAGTCAGTGATGAAAGTTTTCAAAAACTGAAAGAGCATGCGATGAGAGAGATTGCTTCACAAAAAATTGACAATACATTTGATGATTTTCCTGTGAAGAAGTAGAAAATGTTGCTTTGCTAAAATAGATTAAATATGAAAGACACAAAATACAAGATATTAGCATATTTTGACAATCAATCATATCGAAAACTATTCAATGAGATAAACTCAGATTATGCAGAAAATCTACAAATTTTACTGCATAATTTGAGTTTATTTTCTTATGATGTGCTTATAATAGGAGTGATCCTTTATAAAGAGAACATAAGTAATATTATATCTGCTATTAGAAAGATAACGCAGATACCAATTATTATTTTGACGGATACTTCTTCTTTATTGTGTATGTCATGGAAAAAAGAATTAATATACGCTGGTGCAGACTGTGTAATGGATATAAATAGCACTACAGAAGAAGTAGATCTGCAGATTTTTTCATTGGCACGACGAAATAATAAACAAAAAATAACTCAAAAGCAATCCGAAACGATGATTGATAAAGGAAAACTTGTAATGGATCATAAGAAACATAAAGTATTTTGGAATGATGTAGCGTTACATTTAACACGACAAGAATATAATTTTTTATACTTATTAGCAGCGACACCGATGAGAGTATACACGTTTGAACAGATTTACCAGCTTGTCTGGAAAGATTATCCTGCTGGTGATATTAAAAATATCATCTGGTGTCTGGTAAAGCGACTGAGAAAAAAGCTGAATGTTGTTGAAGATGGTGCTGGGAATTGTATCGTCAGTGTCAGGGATATAGGTTACAAATTTGAATTGAATAAAGAAAACGAACAACAGTAAGGCGAATGATCCGTAAAAAGATTATTCGTCTTATTTTATTTATTCTGGAAAGAAGGTGATAAAAACTGACCGTCAATTGACAGTTTTCTGACCGTTAACTGACAGGTGCATCCGATACACTGTGCCTTTGTAAAGATATGATTACAAAGGAGATCCGTGTTTGCAGGGAGACAGCAGAAATGCCGGACATTCCTGTAGACAGGAAGAACGGACCAGAGCACCGCCACACTCCGATTTGATTTCGCAAAAATTCAGATCGGAGGAAAACATAAGTGGCTTACAATAAAGCAAAAGAAGAATATAGATGGAACCAGTGGAAAGCAGAGGAAGAGAAGATCCTGCGTGAGCAGGGTGTGGATGAAGAGACGATCCAGAAGCTCCGGGAGTATGACTGGAACGATTTTAACGCAGAGCGGAGATTCCGGGAACATCAAACCTCACTTCTGGACTGTATGGAACTGCTTCTGGAAGAAAAAGAATCAGGAGAGTCTCAGCCAGAGAGTGTGGAAGCCCTGCTCGATACCGTGGAGAATGAGGAATTGCTCCAGATCCTGTTATCGACTGACAAGAAAACTCTTCAGATGGTTGTTCTGAAGATGATGGGATATGCACCAAAGGAGATCAGCCATCACATGGAACTGCCGGAGCAGACTGTTTATACAAGACTGCGGAGGTTGCGGGAGAAAATCAAAAAGTCCATGAAATTTGAATAAAACAAAAGGCTCTCATCGGCTGATTATCAGAACGAACAGACAGGAGGATTGATACGATGGATGAGAAAGAAGTGTCCGAAATGCAGGAAGAAATGATGACGGTACAGGTCTATGATGCCATTGCCGGAACATTCCTTGTAGTAGGACTGACAGAAGACGATTTTACTTCGCTGACACCGGAACAGATTGAAAAGTTTAAAGAAAAATACCAGTCACCGGAAATTTTTACTCTGTTTAACGGAGAACTCCATGTGATGAAGATGCCGCCGGAAGAAGAAAAAGAACAGAAAGAAAGCCGGAAGAACGATGCAAAACAAAAGAATCCGGCAAAGAAGAAAAACAGATCCGGGGATGCAAGATAAAATATTTTTTTGTGAAGTGAATAAAAAAATACACTGCCATCGGCTAGTAAGCAGAGGGACATCCCTCGGCTGTTCTTTGGCAAGTGAATATCGGCACTACAGGTACGTTCCCAACCGTAGAAGCGTGACAGTATGAGCGCCATGATTAAGTATAGGGTAAAGATTCTTAGACTTGGAGCGAGAAAGCATAGCTGTGAATAAGGCGGTGGCAGCCTTTCGCCAGGATCACGGCTGGGGGATAATGATACACGTTACCAGCCAGAGAGTGGAAGATGGACTCCGGGTTGTAATCAGAAAGACCCCCAGGACATCTGTGAGCGGCGGCAGGCCAGCCGCCCGCCTGTAGTGTCCCCTTTCCCAGAAGAAATACAGGAATAGTTCCGGGGGTGCGAGGTCAAATGCGGAACAGCAAGATAAAAAAGAAATCAATGAAGAAGTGTGTCGTTGATATCAGATACCATGCGGCTGTAGGAGACTACAGCCGTATTCTTGTGGTATTAACGTCACATCAAGGGGAGAGAACAGATGGAAGAAACAAAAAGAAGTGGAATGAGCAAGGATCAATTCTGGAATCTGATTGAAAAAGCAAAGGAAGTGTGCGGCACCGATCTGGATGCTTCGGCAGTGTGGATCAAGCAGCAGCTCTTCTATATGACACCGGAGGATGTCCTCCAATTCCACAATCTTGTTTACAGTTACCGGGATGCGGCTTATAAGTACGGCTTATGGACAGCGGCAGGTATTATGATGGAAGCAGGGTGCAGTGATGACAGTTTTTCCGATTTTCGGATGTGGCTGATCGCCCAGGGAAAAGAAGTTTATCTGAATGCCTTAAAAGATCCGGATTCCCTTTCCGGCGTGACTCCGTATGGGTACTGTAGTTTTGAAGCGTTGGGATACATCTCATCGCAGGTCTACAGTGCCATGAAAGGGAAAAATATCTATCAGGACAGTACGGCAAGAATGCAGATGGAATGTTATGAGCAGGTGATCCGGGATATTGTGTACCATCCCATGATCGAGTATCCGCTGGAATTACCGGAAGCAATGGTGGTATATCCGAAACTCTGTGAATGCCATTTGTCCGAGCAGGTAAGGAAAGCTCCTCAGAAAGTAAGGACATGGAATGTTTCCCGGACGGATATCCGAAGGATGATGGCAAGAGGGAATGCTGCCATAAAGAAAATGCAGGAACAGGAACAGAATACACCGGAAGCGACCAGACCCGTCCGTAAGGGTACGGTAAGATAAGCTTTCTGGCAAGGAGAAGTAATGTGTTATAAAAATGAATATCAGAAAAGGGCACATGGCGAAGTGGAACAGATCTTTCGGGAGCTTCTCCCGGAAGCCGGGCTTCATGTAAGGGAAGAACAGATCCGTCTCTGCCATGAAATGCTGGATGCCCTTATGAAAAATGAAATCACGCTCTGTGATGCAGGCGTCGGCATCGGAAAGACCTATGCCTATCTGACAGCCTGCATCCTGATGCGGAAATATAGTGTACTGCATTCCGGTTATTCGGGATGTGACAGGCGGTCTGTAGTGGTATCCACTTCCAGTATCGCCTTACAGAAAGCCATCATAGAGGAATATGTTCCTTTCTTATCGGATGTACTGTTAAAAGCAGATCTGCTTCAGGGAGAATTAAAAGCAGTCGTCCGCAAGGGAAAGGAACATTTTGTATGCGATTACAGGCTGGCCCAGAGATTAGAGGCAGTCCGGGACAAGAATAAAAATCAGGCACAGATGGAGGCATTGAAGTCCCTCCGGCATAACTTTGATTTAGATTCCGTACATAACCTGAGCGGTTTTGACCGCAGGCTGGTGTGCGTACCAAAATTCTGCCCTAGGGAGTGTCCGGGAAAAGTAGAATGCCGTTATCAGAAGCATCTGGATAGTTCCAGGAAAGAGGACATTTTTTTACAGATTTGCAATCACAATTATCTTCTGGCAGATGCCATGCACCGGGCAAATGGGTACCGGCCGCTTCTGGCAGATTACAGGGCGCTGGTTGTGGATGAGGCCCATAAACTCCCGGAAGCCGCCAGCCAGATGTATGGAAGAAGCATTGGAAGGGAAGATGTGCAGGAGATTGCTTACTTTTTAGGCAGAGAGCATAAAGGCACGGATGGAAAACGGCTGATGGAAGGGTTTTCTGCACTTCAGGCGGAGATCCGAAAGCATCGGAAAGATGGCACAGAGGACATGGCTGGAAAAGAAAGTTTTTATTTTCCGCCGGGAGCTGGCACAGCCTTAGCCCAGATGCAGGAAAGGCTTCAGCTTATGATCAAAAGGCTTGCCGGGAATATTCCTTACTGGATCTTTCGGCGGATGGAAGAGATGGAAGAGCTGTTCGGATGGTTTTTAAAGAACGACAAGCGATATATTTTGTTTTTACAGCAGGACAGCCGGGGACATTTAACCTTTATGGCAGTCAACCGGGAGATCCCGAAGTATCTGGATGCGACTTTATGGAGCCGGGGATTTCCGGCGATCTTAACCAGCGGCACCTTAAAAGCCGGGAACGGGTTTGCAAGAACCAGACAGATGACCGGGCTGGAAAAAGAAACGGGCGTCCGGGAGTGTGTGGCAGAATCCCCATTCTGTTACAAAGAGAACTGTCTGCTTTACATCCCGGAGCATTTAAGACCTATGAAAAAGGGAAGCAGGGAAGAGGCCGAGCAGCTTGCCGGGCAGATCCGTGATCTGGTGTGTTCCACTTACGGGCATACGCTGGTACTGTTCACATCTTATACCCTGATGGGAAATGTGCATCAGCTTTTGCGGGATCAGATCCCGTTCCCGATGGTGCAGGTATGGAGAAACTCCCAGGAAGAGATTGCACGGTTTAAGAAGATGGAGAATGCAGTGCTGTTCGCAGCCGGCTCCTGCTGGGAAGGTGTGGACTTTCCGGGGGACATGGTATCGTCTCTCATCATCGTAAAACTGCCATTTTCTGTTCCGGACCCCATCCATGAAGCACAAAAGGAGCAGTACCGATCCCTGGAATCCTATATCCAGACCATCGTAGTCCCGGATATGCAGAAGAAGCTGCGGCAGGGATTCGGCCGGGCAATCCGCACGGAGCAGGACACCTGCGTTGTGTCCATTTTGGATCACCGGACAGCAAAGAAAGGCAGGTATCGGAGTGATGTTCTGGAAGCACTGCCAAAGTGCCAGATGGCAGAACGGATCGAAGAAGTAGAAAATTTTATCCGAAGCCGGAAAGTGGAGCGGTACTATAGCTGAGAACATCCGTGGCGTTATTGGTTCTGCCCAGATCCGGGTAGCAGACAGGACAAAAAGTTTAGTGGTATTTCAGGGGCGGTTTGGAGCGAATTGGTGGTATTGGTGATAGCTTTATTGGCATGAGTTGGGTATACTGTGTATAGCGTTAGAGGAAAGGAGGCAGACAACATGAAGCGATATAAAGTGGAAATGCAGCGAGAAGGTTCCGTAAAATATTTCTTTATACGGGATATGGAAACACTGGAAATTGTGTTGCTGCCAAGCAAGTATCTAATGCATCAGGTGCGGGCAAACCGTTCCCCGAATACTATACGGAGAAATGCATTTGCCCTTGCCTACTACTGGGAATATCTGCTGGAAGAAGAACATGAAGCAGAAGATGTCTATGGAATGGATTACGAAACGCAATATGATTTTTTCGCAGAATATCTGAAATGGCTGAAAGCCGGGAAACATACCGACAATTTGGATAAAGAACCGCAGAATAAAACCTGTAACGCTTACTTAAAAGAAGTGTTCAGGTTTTATTCTTTTTTAGAAGTAGTCAGAAATAACGGTTCCTGCCTGTCGGTATTATCCTATAATCAGCCGATCACAAAGGCAAATGCCATCGGGGTCAGAAGAACCATCCGCTCCCGGTCATTTAAAGGATACTTAAAAGAAGAGGAACGAAACGTCCGGGCAGCCGAACGGAACGAAATCGTAACGATTTTAGAAGCCTGTACAAACTGCAGGGATCAGGTGTTGATCTTACTGACATCGGAACTGGGATTCCGCATCGGTGAAATTTTGGGAATTGATTATACCAAAGACATCGATTACGAAAACCATGAGATCCGGGTAGACTTCCGGGATGATAATGAAAACGATGCAAGAGCAAAAAATGCCGAAGAGCGAAGAGGACGGGTGAGCGATGATACCTTTGAATTCCTGCTTTATTATATCGGGGAATACTGGGACATCCTGCAAAAACAGGAATACCTGTTTATTAACATCAAAGGGGATACCATAGGGAAGCCGTTAAGAGTAGACAGCGTCTACGATATGTTTGAACGCATGGAGAAAAAGACTGGGATCAAGATCACACCGCACATGCTTCGAAGATATTATGCAAATACGAGGTGGGAAGCAGACTGGCCGCTGGAAATGATCAGCCAGGCACTGGGACACAAGCATCTCGATACAACCATACGATATCTGAATGTTTTAGATGACAAGCTGAAAACAGCAAGTCAGGAATTTTACCGCCGATATTCCAAACTTTACGGAGTAGAACAGTTTTTGGAAAGCAGGAGGTGAAGATAGATGCCGGCAAGAAGGGTGTTTGCTTGGGAGCCGGAAGAACAATGGACATCAAGTGAAGAACGGGAAAAGAAGATAGAAGAACTGAGCCGGGAATTAGATGAAAGCATGGACAGCAACTCTGGAAAAGGCTGTCTGAAAGCATACTTGGTAAAAAATGAAGTGTGGCATATAGCAGACATCGATTATGAGCTTAGAGTGGATTATAAGAAATATCTGAAAAGCACTTATTCTGATTCAGTAGTACGCAGCTATTTACGTGGAATGGATAAGGCAAAATTATATGCAATCAGAAAGCATGCCAATACGTTAAAAGGAAAACAGGAGATAGCAAAGAATACAGATTTAATCCAAGAACTGCTCTTTTTACCATATCACCCAAATCCGGCAATCGCAGAAAGATATGACTGCAAAGTTGCTATTGATAAATTAGTTTGGGATTTTCGTGTAAACGGCTCAGAACTATGCAAGCGTCAGCTTTTAGAAATTATCGAAGATGTCGTACTGCGTGACATAATGCTGAGAGAATGCACAATGCGGTTAAACGGTTTGAAGGTGGTATATCAATTTTGTATGCAGGAACATATTGAGGATTTAAGATATATTACACAGGTACAGGCCGATAAACTTGAAAAATATGCAGATACGGCATATGCAAAAGAGCTTGCAGAAAGAGAACTCCGAGAATGTCAGAAATATCTTTTCTGCCATGCCAAGAATATTTTATGGGATTCAACAGTCTGGTATTTGGAAAGACTGCATCTGGAACAATATAGAGTCAACCCATCCAATCCTGTGAAAAAATTTTCCTTTATGGGCATAGAAAAAAGAGAGAACCGGGAAATTTTGCAGGAATACATGAAATACTGTCTGGGTGTTACACATTTGGCAATGAGTGGCATACAAGCCGAATTCTACAGGATTCTGGCATTTGCCATGTGGATGGAAAAAGAAACCGCGATGGAGCTGAAACTTGCATCAGAAACCGAAATAAAAAAATATTTCCAGACAATTGAGTTAAAAGAAGCTTCTTATTTTAATGATATTGTTATAGCAATCTATCAGCTATATGAATATCTGCAGACGAAAGAAATCATAGACAGGATACCATTTCGTTATGAGTATTATTTGAAAAAAGAAATACATTGTCATAATAACCGAAGCGTAGAGATGGAAATATATGAGAGGATTCTGAGAGAATTAAAAAATTTCCCTGAAATTCCAAGATTGATCCTTTTACATTCTATGCTGATTGGACTAAGGATCAGTGAAGTATGCACCCTGAAAGGGGATGCTTATTCCTGGCAGGGAAGAGATGCGTGGATACAGGTTTATCAGATGAAAATGCGAACATACAAAAGAGTACCGATTCCAGATGTTCTTTATAAGATTATGAAAAGATATTTGGAAAAATATCATATTGGAAGTGAGGATTATGTTTTTCAAAACAAACGGGGAGGGGCATATCAGTATGGTTCGTTTAAGTGGCAAATGAAAGAACTGTTTAATAAGAGGCAGGATATTTTCAAAGGGTATGATTTTAAATCACATGATTTCCGCCATACGATAGCGACTCTGTTATATGATGACGAAGTCCCTCTTCAGAGTATCCGGGACTATCTGGGACATGATTATGAAGAGATGACACAGCAGTATGTGGATTTTATGCCAAAGAAAATTTCAGCAGCGAATCAGGAGTTTTTCAAGAAAGGAGAAAACAGCCTGGCATCAGGAATCAAGAAGTGCAAACGTGGAAAATAAATTTTACATAAAAAAATTGGACTCTTATGAGAAAGCAAGTGAAATTTCAAAAATACGAATGGGAACAGAACCTTCGTATGACCTTGATTTACTGCCGTCTGTACAGATGCAGAAAGAAATGAGGGAGTTCCTGAAATACAGAGGACAACAGCTTGGGGCGGAAAAATTTTATACTGAGAGAAGATTTTACCATCATTTATGTAAAATGCTGCAAACCAGAAGAGACAGACCGGAAAGTTTTTTGGACTGGGACAAAGAAAAATGGAAGCAGCAGATGAAAATATGGCTTTTACAGCAGAGATTGCCCCTGACAGAAATTGCAAAATCCCATTGTGGGAATGAAACGGTATCACAGGCAAAGACATTGCACTATATTGACCGATTAATAGATTATTTCCTTGATTTAAGAGATGCTGATGTAGATGAGATGACAAAGGATGTCTGGCAACTTGAAAAACTTGATATACAAGTGAAACAGGATTTGACGCGCACGACCAGAATTATAAATTTTAAGGAAATCTCCCAGCAGGATCTCAGAGAGGAAGTAAAAAAGGCAATTTATTTTCAACTGAAAACAGAAAGCATCGGTACTGTAAAAAAAGAAATGACTGCCATTCGAAGGTTTTCAAGATATCTGAAGGAAAACAATAAAGAAGTAGATTCCTGCTCAAAGCTGGACAGGAAAATCATGGAAGAGTATTTGATATACATGAAAACAGAAGATACCGGGACAAAAAGATATCGGGCGGAGCTGACGAGACTGCGGGCATTGCTGAATATGGTAGCTGACGTCTATCAATATCCGCAGGTAAAGGATTTAATTTTGAATCGGGATATTCCACCAGATATAAGGGGAGAAATCAAAATTTATTCCGATCAGGAATTAAAGCGATTTAATGCTTTCCTTACGAAAGTGGATGTGCAGACGGCGAGACTTATGCTTATTCATCAAATGCTTGGAACAAGAATGTCAGATACACTGACACTCAGGACAGACTGCCTGATTGAAAAAGACGGTGAAACCATAATACAGATTCACCAAATGAAAACACATTTTTATGAAAAACCGATTAGTCAGGAACTGGCTGTCTTAATAAAGGAAGCGATTCGATACAGAGAAAAGGAGCACGGAAAAGGTAAATACATTTTTACAAGTTTAAGTGATCCTTCAAAACCAATGAAATATGCTACAGTCCAGCAAAAAATTACAGATAAAATATATCAGGAAAATCTCCGAGATGATAAGGGAGAATATTTTGGATTCGGTTCTCACATGTATCGGCATATTTATGGCATGAAGCTTGCCGAGATGCATGTGGATGACTGGACAATCGCAAGACTACTGGGGCATAGAAGCCTGAGAAATGTAAAGTATTACAGAAAGATGAGCAACAAAATACTGGCAGATGATACACGAAAAACAAGAAACCGATTATCTAAGATGGTACTGGAATGTCTGGAAGGATGGGAGGAAGAATATGAACAAATACGATTCGATGATAGCCTGCAATAAAAAAGCCAGTGAAGAAAAAGTAAACAGGGCAGTGACAGAAATCAGGCAGATGCTGACAGAACGGGAAAAAGTGACGGTCCCAAAACTGACAAAGAGGACAGGATTGTCCAGAGGATTCTTTTATAAGAATGAAACGGTCAGAAAAGAAATGGATCGTGCTCTGGAGCAGCAGGCAGGAATGATAGACCCCAAAAGATACATAGGTGACATTGTACTGAAGAATCGGATCAATGTATTAGAAGAACAGATCCGGGAGCTGAAACGTGAAAAAGAGCAAATGGAAAAAGAAAATGTAAGATTGAGAAAAGCCTTAAACAAGAAAGACCTGAACGTATTAAAAACTTTATAATCTGAATTAGAAAATAATCTGCAACGACCGGGAAGAATTTCCCGGTTGTTGTGGTTGGAATATAAAAGTGTAGATAACAAAAGGTGTGCATAAATTGTATTTATGATATACTTATCGATAAGTTAAATTCGAAGAAAGAGGATGATAGAAGATGGAAAATCCGTTTGAATTTCATGAAGAAGATACAATTATTGCATGCGTAGGTGACAATGGGGGAACTACCGATGAGGATATAAGAAATGGGTTCAAGCGTACCGTTGAACTTCTGACGGAATCATTGAAAACAGGTTCCGAAGTTGAAGATCTGTTAGTATATCCTATCGTTTATAACGCCAGACACAGCATTGAGCTATCTTTGAAGATTGTCATAAAAATGTTATGGCGAATAGAGGAAAAGAAAGGGATATGTTATTCTGAGGAAGTCTTAAAGGAAAGAAAAAAAGAATTACACACGCATAGTATTGAATGCCTATATAAATTAGCATGTGATAAGAAGAATATTGACAGAAGAATTCCTGCATATTTTGAGAATATAGAAGATATGATTTACTTTTATTATTTCGATGAAGAGGGGGATGCCTTCAAATATGAACTAAATAAAGAAGATGAACCACATATGATAAAAAACAAAATTTCTCATGTAAGTATTGAATTGTTAGAAACAGAATTTAAGGAAGTAATGAAAAAATTTGATGATTTGATATATTTTCTGGATAATTGTATCTTTGAATATTCGCTAGGAACATTTACCAAGAGCTTGTCGAGAGCAGATATATGGGATATTTCGAAGCGGCTTCCTGTATATGAAGAATGGAGAACAGAGAAATTCAAAGAAGTCAAAGATGAGATTAAGCAAGAATATCATCTCGGAAGTAAAGAATTTTCAGATGCTGTAAATCTAATTAAGGAAAATAGAGAGTTTTCGGTAAATATTGGATGCGAGAAAGTATCCGGGTCAATTACAGAAAATGAATTAAAAGAATACGCTTCATTGGTTAAATACTATTCTGAGAAAAGTAAATCTGACAACAAGGGTAAAGAGATAGGGTTCGATTTACGCAAAATACAAAAGAATGGGGAGATTTTGAAAAAATATTTATCCAGCATTTCTATGAATACATTAAATACACTATTATGTTTTAGTGAGATGAGTAATAGTTTCTTAGCGGTTGAACATTTGGAAGAGGTTCATGATGACATAGTCTCTAAGGCGTTTGACGGAACATATCTCATAAGAAAACTAAAACAAAGAAATATATGTTTAAGAATCTTATATGGAATGAAAAAGTGTGGACAGGTGACTTATGCAAAACAGTTGAGTGCTGCACTGGAACAAGAAGGAGTAGAGCTAACGCTTTGAGAATAATAGTGAACACGATACACTCGTGTCTCTGACGTTAAAGCCAGTGTTTTAGAGGGCTGGGAGAGGGATGCCCAATTTTATAGATGAGCCCACAGTTGGTCTGGATGTGATTGCCAGGGATGAGGTGCTGAACATGCTGAGAGAATATATGGAAGAAAATGAAAGCAGTTCTATTCTGATCAGTTCGCATATTTCATCAGATCTGGAGAGTCTTTGTGACGATTTTTATATGATCCATGCCGGAAAAATTATCCTTCATGAGGATACAGATGTACTGCTGTCAGATTATGCAGTTCTTAAAGTTTCAGAAGAAGAGTATGAAAAACTGGATCAGCAATACCTTATTAAGATCCGGAAAGAAGCTTATGGATACAGGTGTCTGACAAACCAGAAACAATTTTATATGGAAAATTACCCGGATGTTGTAATTGAGAATGGAAAAATTGATGATCTGGTAGTGATGATGGAGGAACAGGTATGAAGGGATTATTTGTAAAGGATATAGAACTGATGAAACAGCAGAAACAGTTTTTTATCCTGGTTGTTGTAATGGGAGTCATCCTGAATCTGGCAGGAAGCGGGAGTTTTGCTACAGGATATTTTACGTTTGTCACAGCAATTTTTGCCATTACGACTATAAGTTATGATGAGTTTGATAATGGTCTTGCGTTTCTTATGACCTTGCCGGTTACCAGAAAACAGTATGTGGCGGAGAAATATCTGCTGGGAGCAGGGCTTACGGCTGCAGCGTGGGGAATTGCAACGATAACGGGAGTGATCTGTAAAGGTGTGGCAGAGCTTCAGGGGTGCCTGAGTGAGAAAATTATTGACACTCTGATATACATTCCACTGGCACTTCTTATGCTGGCGGTATCGCTTCCGCTTGTAATACATTTTGGAGCGGAAAAAGGACGTTATATTGCAATGGTCATGTGGGTTATTATAATTGCCGTAGTTTATATTCTGATAAAAACAATGGGACTTTCAGCAGACGCAGTCGATGCATGGCTGAATGGACTGAACTGGGGAATGGTATTGGCCGGAGTTGTATTATTTACAGTAATTGTATATATGGGGTCTTTTTGGATTGGTGTCCGGCTTATGGAGGAGAAAGAATTCTGATGTGTCTCGAATATGGTTGTAATTATAAAAGCAGTGTGCTAAAATTATATCAGCGTAATTGAATAGCTGTTAAGTGAACATTATCATACACAGATTTTGTGTATGATAATGTGAGAGGGAATCAGGTGAAATGCCTGAACGGTTGCGGCCACTGTATACAGAAAAAAGCGGGATTGTAATATGTCATTGCATAAATATGTGAGAAGGCGGAATCCGGCTGTCAGAGAGTATCTGGAAATATTTCTGATACAACATTCATGAACTGCTGAAGCATGGATGTTGTATCAGTTTTTATTTTATGGGAACTTTCTGTGATCTGTGAGTCAGGAAACCTGCCTGACAGCGTAAAGAAGGAGCTTCCGTAAAAAGTATCCGTTATTCTTATCACTTCTATTTTACTTTTTCTGAAGTCCCATCTTTTCGGTTACACGAACAGGTAAATAACATATACGAAAAGAGAGGAAGTCAAATGAAAAACAGGTATTTATCCACAAGAATCATGGCAATTATGATGGCAGCAGCTATGGCAGTTTCCGCAGCTCCGGCAGCTTTTGCAGCAGAGAGAGCAGACTCTGAGACAATCAAAGAGGACAATCAGCCGGCAGCAGATGCAGACTCTGATACACAGGAAGATGCAGACGCACAGGATTCAGCAGATGCAGATAAGACAGCAGACGCAGAAGGTACAAAGACAGAATATCCTCTGACCATCACAACCTATGATTATGATGGAAATGAAATCGAAACAACCTATGAAAAGGCACCGGAGAAAGTTCTTGCTGTATATCAGGGAAGCATTGAAACCATGCTTGCACTTGGTCTGGAAGACCGCCTGGTAGCTACAGCAGGTCTTGACAATGAAGTTCCGGATGAACTTAAAGATGCATTTTCAAAAACAAATTATCTTGATGAATTTACCCCATCCCTTGAGACTGTAACGATGTTGGAGCCAGACATGATCTTATCCTGGAGCTCCCTGTTTTCTGATAAAAATCTCGGAAATGTAACAGACTGGATCGACAAAGGCTGCAACACTTATTACAACACAAACACACGCCCTGACGGAGACAGAACTCTGGAAAATGAATTTACAGACATCTTAAATCTTGGAAAGATTTTTGATGTACAGGACAAAGCACAGGCAATCGTAGATGATGCAAAGGCAGTGATCGATAAAACTCTTACAGCAACAGCAGATGTAGAAGAGAAACCAAGCGTAATGGTTCTGGAACCTCTTGGAGAAGATATCACAAACTATGGTGCAAAGAGCCTTGGTGGAGATATGGTAACACAACTGGGTGCGACTCTGGCAAACCCGGATGCTTCTACAGCAGGAAAAGAAGATATCATTGCAGCAAACCCTGATGTGATTTTTGTTGTATACATGCCATATGCAGGTGATGATCCGGAAACTGTAAAAGAAAGCCAGCTTGCCGTTATCAAGGATGACGAAGCACTTCAGAGCCTTGACGCTGTAAAGAACGGTCGTGTTTATCCGATCATGCTCAGTGAAATGTACGCAAGTGCAACACGTACACAGGATGGTATTGAAACTTTCGCAAAAGGATTATATCCGGATGTGAATCTTGACTGATTGAGGACATAACAGTGAAAGAACAGGTTTCACAGACAAAAAAAGGCAGTGTGCTCAGGACATCCATGTATGTGGCAGTTCTTATCGGGCTTGCGGCATTTTTGATTTTTTCCATTCTTGCAGCAATCACTTTTGGAAATGCAGATCTGTCACTGAAAGATGTTTACAGTGTCATTGCATATAAATTGTTTCATATCAAAAGCCTGTCCGCCTATGCAGAAGGCGCAGTTCACGATGTTGTGTGGCTGATCCGGCTGCCCAGAGTCCTGCTGGCTCTGGCAGTTGGAATGGCTCTTTCCGTCTGTGGTGTAGTCATGCAGGCGATTGTCCAGAACCCACTGGCAGATCCGTATGTACTTGGTATTTCATCCGGTGCATCCCTTGGTGCAACACTGGCGATCATGCTTGGAGTTGGTGGATTTCTCGGTGGAAACTCAGTTGGTGTTCCTGCATTTATTGGTGCAATGGTCACTTCTTTTGCAGTAATTGCCATTGCAAACATGGGCGGAAAAGCTACTTCTGCCAAACTGATCCTTGCCGGAATGGCTGTCAGTGCGGTATGTTCTGCTTTTTCCAATTTTGTTATCTATATCACCAATGACAAAAATGCAGCAACAGAAGTAATGAAGTGGTCGATGGGAAGCCTTGCAGGCGCAAGCTGGAGCAGAGTAGGTGTAATGCTTCCTGTTACATTGATCTGTGTAATTATTTTCTGGACGCAATATCGTAATCTGAATCTGATGCTGTTAGGAGATGATGTATCGATCACACTGGGAACTGATTTGCACAGGCTGAGAACTTTTTATCTGATCGTTGCTTCTGTAATGATTGGGTTTGCAGTATATTGTGCGGGTGTGATCGGCTTTGTAGGACTTGTGATCCCTCATGTGATCAGAATCCTGTTTGGAACAGACCACAGAAGATTACTGCCATTAAGTGCACTGCTTGGTGCATCATTCCTGATCTGGTGTGATGTGGCATGTCGTGTGATCCTGAAGAATTCTGAGATGCCGATCGGTGTGCTGGTATCCATTATCGGTGCTCCATGCTTTATTTATCTGCTTGTGCGGAAATCCTATGGATTTGGAGGTAGTAAGTAATGAAAATCACTACAGAAGATATTCAGGTTGGATTTCACGCCAGACAGATACTGAAGGGAATTTCCATAGAGTCAAAGGATAAGGAACTGGTAGGGATCATCGGACCAAACGGAAGCGGAAAATCTACATTATTAAAATGCATCTACCGTATCCTGAAGCCAGATGCAGGTGCCGTTTATCTGGACGGCGAAGAACTCCATTCCATGAGCGTAAAAAGCTCCGCCAGAAAAATGGCAGTTGTGGCACAGCACAATTACTACAACTTTGATTTTACCGTACGGGAAGTCGTGTTGATGGGACGTGCACCTCATAAGAAAGCATTGGAACGGGATAATGCAAAAGATTACCGGATTGTTGAAGAAGCACTGAAAACGGTACAGATGGATGCATTTGCGGATCGCACATTTTCTACGCTGTCAGGTGGAGAGCAGCAGAGGGTTATTCTGGCAAGAGCACTTGCACAGCAGACACCTGCACTGATCCTTGATGAGCCGACTAACCATCTGGATATCACACATCAGATCATGCTGATGGAACTGGTAAAGAAACTTAACGTAACTGTAATATCAGCTATCCATGACCTGAATATTGCGGCGGCATATTGTGACAAGATTTATGTATTGAAAGATGGTGTGCTGGAGGGGTATGGAACTCCACAGGAAGTACTCACTTCGGAGCTGATTAAAAGGATTTACCAGGTAGATTCGGAAGTGGTAAATGACAGCCGCGGGAAGATGCATATTTTATTTTTATAATATGATATCAGGGTCAAAAGGTCAGAAAGTCGTTCGTGCTTGCACGATAAGACTTTGGAGCTTGGGACTCGTCAAACATGAGAAAGTAGCAATTTACGTAGTAAATCAGAGGATTTCGAATGTTTGAGTATTGACAGGCCAGAGTCAGGAAAATTTTTGACTCTGGCCTGCTATATATGGAGGAAAAAGATGAATAAAATAGGAATTTTGACGTGTATTCATTCTAATAATGTATGCGCCAGAGTCGGATGCCTGGCAGCATTTCAGAACAGAACTGATTTCTTTCAGGATTATCCGGAAGATACCTGTCTGGCAGCAATGATGACCTGCAATGGATGCAAAGACGCCAACCCGACAGAACCCATAGAAGACAAAGGAATCCTGGAAAAGATAGACAGACTGGTCAGCGAAAAAATCAGTACCATCCACGTAGGTGTCTGTCGTCTCCCGGATGGAAAGCATGAATGTCCAAGGATGACACAGATTTGCAATATGATAGAAAAACGTGGAATCAAAGTAGTCAGAGGGACACATAAGGAATAAAAAAGTTTCCATACAATTTATAAAATAAAAAAATATAAAATGCCTTGAATATGGAGCTTAAAATTAATTGTGATATGAAATAAATGAACGTATAATAGCAGAACTCTATTGGATTTCTCTATATCAGTATGTTAAAATAATTAACTGATAAAGCTGACAGATAGAACGTTAAAAAATATATACTGATTATTCATAAGAAAAAAGGAGTTCTAAATATACTATGGAGAAACTTGTTGTAGGTATCCTTGCGCACGTAGATGCAGGTAAGACTACGTTGTCGGAAGGGATTTTGTATTTGACTGGAAAGATTCGTAAGCTGGGGCGGGTGGATCATAAGGATGCTTATCTGGACACCTATAACCTGGAGCGGGAGCGCGGAATCACGATTTTTTCCAAACAGGCAGAGTTTGAACTGGGAAACAGGGGGATAACTCTTCTGGATACGCCGGGGCATGTGGATTTCTCGGCGGAGATGGAGAGAACACTGCAGGTTCTGGATTATGCCATCCTTGTAATCAATGGAGCGGATGGTGTGCAGGGACATACCATGACCTTATGGAGACTTCTGGCAAGATACCAGATCCCGACGTTCCTGTTTATCAATAAAATGGATCAGGACGGAACTGATAAAGAGAAACTTTTGGCAGAATTAAAGAAGCGATTAAGTGATAATTGCGTTGATTTCACCTGGGAAAAATCAGATCTGCAGTCTCAGTTTCTGGAAGATGTTTCTGTCTGCGATGAGGAACTGCTTGAAAAATACCTGGAAACAGAGGAAATATCAACATCAGATATCCGAAAAGTAATCAAAGAGCGAAAACTTTTCCCATGTTTCTTTGGCTCTGCGCTGAAAATGACAGGTGTAGAAGAATTCCTCCATGGTTTGGAAAAATACTGTGAGACACCAGAATATCCATCCGAGTTTGGCGCAAAAGTATTCAAGATTGCCAGAGACGATCAGGGCAATCGTTTAAGCTATATGAAAATCACAGGTGGAACATTGAAGGTGAAGGAACTTCTCACAGATACAGAGAAGGCAGATCAGATCCGTATCTATTCCGGTGCGAAATTTGAGCTTGCAAAGGAGGCTCCTGCAGGAACCATCTGTGCAGTAACCGGTCTTTCCCAGACACATCCGGGACAGGGCTTTGGGATTGAACGGGAATCCGAAATGCCGGTTCTGGAACCTGTATTAAATTACAGGATTCTGCTTCCCGAGGACTGTGATGTTCACCAGATGCTGAAGAAACTCAAAGAGCTGGAAGAGGAGGAACCGGAACTTCACATTGTATGGAACGAACAGCTTGGAGAAATCCATGCCATGCTGATGGGTGAGGTTCAGATCGAGATATTAAAGCATCTGATCTGGGAGCGTTTCCATGTAGCAGTAGAGTTTGGCACAGGAAATATCGTATATAAAGAAACAATCGCAGAGCCGGTAGAAGGTGTAGGCCATTTTGAACCGCTGCGTCATTATGCAGAAGTACATCTGCTTCTGGAACCGGGAGAGCCGGGGAGCGGTCTGCAGTTTTTTACTGCATGCAGTGAGGACGTGCTGGACCGTAACTGGCAGCGTCTGATCCTGACTCATCTGGAAGAAAGGGAGCACCCGGGAGTACTGACCGGTTCTCCAATTACAGATATGCAGATTACACTGATTACAGGACGCGCCCATCTGAAACACACAGAGGGTGGCGATTTCCGGCAGGCAACGTACAGGGCTGTGCGTCAGGGATTAAAGAAAGCAAAAAGTGTACTGCTTGAGCCATATTATGAGTTCAGACTTGAGATTCCGGGGGATATGATAGGGCGTGCCATGACTGACATTCAGAAAATGAATGGAACTTTCCAGCAGCCGGAAGCAGATGAGGATGATATGATGGTTCTGAAAGGCAGTGCACCTGTATCAATGATGCGAGATTATCAGACACAGGTAACCTCCTATACAAAGGGACGGGGCAGATTATTCTGTTCATTGAAGGGCTATGCCCCATGTCAGAATCAGGATGAAATTGTAGAGGAGATTGGATATGATTCCGAACGTGACTTGGACAATCCCACGGGTTCTGTATTCTGTGCTCATGGAGCAGGATTTGTGGTGCCATGGTATGAAGTAGAGGATTATATGCACTTAGAAGGGATTGACGAGTCTGAACTGGGGAATACCATACCGGATAGTGAAGAAAGTATAGCAGGAAACAGGAATAGTAACAATCAGACAGATTCAGGTTATCGTCCACCCAGGAATGCCGGTGTAGGAAGCTATGAGGATGAAGAAGAACTGAAAGCAATTTTTGAGCGCACATTCGGACCGGTCAAGCGTTACAAAGAACCACAGTTTAAGAGAACATTTTCTGCAAAATCTGACAGCGGCAGATAGAGGGCCATGCAGAGGAAGTGATCACCTATCATAACATTCATGTAGTCTACACCAAAGAAGCTGAGACAGCGGATCAGTACATTGAGAAAACGGTCCATAAGATTGGCCGGGAAAATCAGGTAACGGTAGCAACATCCGATGGACTGGAGCAGATCATCATCATGGGACAGGGTGCCCACCGTATGTCTGCCAGAGGTCTTCGGGATGAAATAAAAGCTACAGAAAATCAGATCCGCCAGCAATGGCATGAGAAACGTCAGAGCAGTAAAAATTATCTGATCGACAATATTTCTGATGAAATGGCACAATATATGAAAGAGAAACGACTTGGAAAATAGTAAAAGGGAGATGTAGTCATGAAAGAAAAGCTTACACAGAAGGATGTTGAGAAAATCCAGCAGGAGATTGACCATCGCAAGCTGGTTGTACGAAAAGAGGCAATCGAAGCTGTAAAAGAAGCAAGAGCCCAGGGAGACCTGAGTGAGAATTTTGAGTATTATGCGGCCAAGAAGCATAAGAATCAGAATGAAAGCCGTATCCGCTACCTTGAGAATATGCTGAAAACAGCAACCATTGTTTCTGATGATTCCAAAGACGATGAAGTTGGAATGGATGATATTGTAGAGGTATATTTCGAGGAAGACGATGAGATTGAGAAATACAAACTGGTTACTTCCATAAGAGGAAACTCCATGGAAAACCGCATCAGCATTGAATCTCCCATTGGTATGGCTCTGAAAGGTCACAAGGTTGGAGACAGAGTGGAAGTAAAGGTAAATGATAACTACAGTTATTTCCTGGAAATCCGTTCTATTGATAAGACTGGTTCCGAGGATGAAGAAATCCGCGGATTCTGATAATAATACTGTCGAAATATAGGATCCGGATTGATAAAAGAACTATTGTAAGAGATGAACACCGGTTAGTGTCATATCTCCTGCAATGGTTCTTTTTATTTTTATATCAAAAATACGGATGGATTTATGGGAACCTTACACAGAATGAATATGATGACTGGAAATTTTACATGGATTTAACATTCTCATGGGGATGATTTTACAAAGCATGGTTATGATGGGAAACAAGTTAAATAACCATATACTTATGAAAAGGGAAAAGGAGAATAATCATGGATTTATTCAGTATATTAACATTGATCGGAGGCCTTGCATTATTTTTGTATGGTATGAATGCAATGGGAGATGGCCTTGCGAAGGTTTCCGGCGGAAAGCTGGAGAAGATTCTTGAAAATCTTACTTCAAATCCGATAAAAGCAGTGCTTTTGGGAGCAGGAGTAACAGCAGTGATCCAGTCATCTTCAGCTACGACTGTTATGGTAGTAGGTTTTGTAAATTCAGGGATCATGAAATTATCACAGGCAGTAGGAGTGATCATGGGTGCCAATATCGGTACTACGATCACCTCCTGGATCTTAAGCCTGACAGGAATACAGAGTGATAATTTTATCATTCAGATGTTTAAACCAACATCATTTTCCCCTGTGCTTGCGATCATTGGTGTGATTTTTATTTTGTTTATCAATGATTCAAAGAAGAAAGATATCGGAAGTATTTTTATTGGTTTTGCAATCCTGATGTACGGTATGGATATGATGAGTTCTGCTGTAAAACCCCTTGCAGAAGTGCCGGAATTTACAAACCTGTTACTTAAATTCTCAAATCCGTTGTTAGGTGTTATAGCAGGTGCACTTCTTACTGCAGTGATCCAGTCATCTTCTGCATCCGTAGGTATCCTGCAGGCCCTGTGTCTTACAGGTGCAGTACCGTTCAGTGCAGCAATCCCGATCATTATGGGACAGAACATCGGAACCTGTATTACTGCAATCCTTTCTGCAATCGGAGCCAAGAAGAATGCAAAACGTGCAGCAGCAGTACATCTGTATTTCAACCTGATCGGTACGGTTATCTTTATGACTGTATTCTATCTTATAAATGCAGTTGTTGGATTTTCTTTCTTCCATCAGGCAGCAACACCGGCAGGAATTGCTGTTATCCACAGTGTATTTAATGTTACTGCAACGATCATTCTCCTTCCTTTTGCAAAGGGACTGGAGAAACTTGCCTGTCTTACAATCCGGGACAAAAAAGAGGATGTTGTTGTTTCAGCAGAGGACAGAGAGTTTATGATCCTGGAGCCTCGTTTCCTGGAGAAACCGGCATTTGCAGTAGAGCAGAGCCGCAATGCAGCAAGAAAAATGGCAGAAGAATCCCACAATGCACTGTTTACAGCACTGAGTCTGGTGGATAAATACAGTGAAGAAGGCGTAGAACGTGTGGAAAACATGGAATCCAAGGTTGACCGCTATGAAGATGAACTGGGAACTTATCTGGTGAAGCTGAGCCACAAAGATATCTCAGAAGCAGACAGTCACAGCCTTTCCATTATGCTTCACTGTATCGGGGATTTTGAACGTATTTCCGACCATGCTGTAAATATTATGGAATCAGCACAGGAGCTTTATGAAAAAGGACTGAAATTTTCCGAAAATGCAAAGAAAGATCTGGAAGTGCTGGGACAGGCAGTAGAAGATATCGTAAATACGGCATATGAAGTTTTTGACAAACAGGATATGAAGCTTGCGGAGAAAATTGAACCACTGGAAGAAGTGATTGATGAACTTTCCAAAGAAGTAAAACGTCGTCATGTACAGAGACTGAGAAACGGTGAATGTACAATAGAGATGGGATTTATCCTTTCGGACATTACAACCTGTCTGGAACGTGTGGCAGACCATTGTTCCAATATTGGAGTCTGTGTGACGCAGGTGAATGAAGATCTGTATGATACTCACAGTCATCTGAATATCGTCAAGAGCCATCCGGACGAAACATTTTATCATGAACTGGAAGACGCACGAATCAAATATCAGCTTTCATAAAAATAAACAGGTAGATGACAAAATTCCATTGCCGCAGGCAATTTGGAATGAATTTTGGCAACGTTACTGAGAACGAAGTGAACAGTAACGGATGATGTTATCCGCATGATTAGGAAATCCGGGCACTCTGAAGTATCTGAGAGAGATATTTCAGAGAAAATGGCCGGATTTTTGCTTTAAAGAAATGAAGCAGATGCCGGATATTTACTTGTACAGGGATAAAAAAATAAGTATACTGAAAAAAGAAATACACTTGTGACGACAAAGCAGGTGATAAATAAAGGGGAGGCAAAGCAGAATGATCTATTGTGTAGAAGATGAGCGGAATATCAGGGAGCTTCTTATTTATACACTGGAAACAACAGGATTTAAAGCCAGGGGGTTTGGCAATGGCAATGAACTGATGAAAGCGCTGAAAGAAGAGATACCGGAGCTAATCCTGCTGGATATCATGCTTCCGGGAGATGATGGCTATACCATTCTGGAACAGCTGAAAAGTATGCCATCTGTAAAGGATGTGCCGGTAATTATGGTTACTGCAAAAGAAGCGGAATTTGACAAAGTAAAAGGTCTGGAAGGCGGAGCGGATGATTACATTACCAAGCCTTTCGGCATGATGGAATTTGTTGCCAGAGTAAAAGCAGTTCTCAGACGAAGTGCCCGTCAGAATGAAGACAAGGAACTGCATTACGACGAGCTTTATCTGAATGTAGGACGTCATGAGGTGCATTACCGGGAAGAGAAGGTCGATCTTACCCGAAAAGAATTTGAACTTCTTCAGTATCTGCTGGAGAATAAAGGACTTGTTATGACAAGAAATCAGATTCTCTGCCATGTATGGGGATATGACTTTGACGGTGAAACCAGAACTGTGGATGTCCATGTGAGAACCCTGCGCCAGAAACTTGGAGAGGCAGGAAATCTGATCGAAACGGTCCGGGGTGTAGGATACAGGATCGGCGCATAACAGATAAAACCGACGAAAACAGGAGTGGAAAAATGAAGCATAAAATATTCAGTCACACCAGTTTACTTATTATTTTATCCGTAATACTTACATTCCTGGCAGCAGGAACTGTCATGTATAACAGATATGATATTTATATGAAACAGGGTGTCAGAGATGAAGCCGCATATATTAAAACAGGTCTGGAAGAAGACGGAGACATTTTTCTCTCAGACAGGATCGGAGACGCCACCAGCAGCAGGATCACTCTTCTGGGAAAAGATGGTCAGGTGTTGTTTGACAGTATTGAGAATCCGGAAGAAATGGAAAATCACAGTAACAGACCGGAATTTATTGAAGCTGAGAAGCAGGGATCCGGTGAAATGGTACGCTATTCAGACACCTTATCAAAACAGACGTTTTACTATGCTGTAAAATTAAAGGATGATCAGGTTCTGCGAGTAGCCAGGACTACAGACAGTCTTCTGGTAACAATGTTAACTAGCTTTCTTCTGCTTGGCGGACTGGTATGCGTGATCCTTGTAATTGAACTTTTTCTTGTGCAGAAACAGACCAGAAAGCTGATAGAGCCTATCAACCGGATTGATCTGGAACATCCTCTGGAGCATGTATGCTACGAAGAATTAAGGCCATTGCTTTTTCGTCTGGATCAGCAGAACAGACAGATTCAGAAACAGCTGGAAGATCTTAAGAATGCAGAGAGTGCAAGAAAAGAGTTTACGGCAAATGTTTCCCATGAATTGAAAACTCCTCTTATGTCAATCTCCGGATATGCGGAGCTTATGATGAATGGAATGGTACCGCCGGACAAGATGCAGGATTTTTCCGGCAGGATTTTTCATGAGTCCGAGCGTTTATCAAATCTGGTTGCAGATATCATTCAGCTTTCCAGACTGGATGAGAAGAACGGAGAAACTATGTTTGAACAGGTTGACATCGGAGAGCTTGGGGAAGATGTGATCAACAATTTGCAGAACAGGGCAGCAAAGAAAAAGATTAATCTGGAATATACAGGCGGACCTGCACAGATGCAGGGAGTACGCCATGTATTATATGAAATGTTCTACAATATTACAGATAATGCTATCCGCTATACCCCGGATGGTGGAGATGTAAAGGTTTTTGTGGGAAAACTCAATGGGAAACCGTATTTTCGTGTGGAAGATAACGGAATAGGAATTCCGGAGAGCGAACAGCAGAGAATCTTCGAGCGTTTTTACAGAGTGGACAAGAGCCATTCACGTGAAACCGGAGGTACAGGCCTGGGGCTTTCTATTGTAAAACATGGCGCAGTTTTGCATCATGCGAAGATTCTTCTGGACAGTGAGCCGGGTAAGGGAACGAAGATGGAAATCCTGTTTGATCAGACTAAGTAAAGCTCCTGTGAAGCAGTTATTCGGTGTAGTGAAGCGGATGATTTTGTCTGGTGTTGAAAAGAGAGTGGACAGTATCCGACATGGTTGTTAGAAATGTATAAATTTTGGGGATTGACAGACAAGTGATTATTGGAGAAAATAAAATCAGACAGTTATCCATGTAAAAGCAGGTACAATGGAGGGTATTTTCAGTATGGAAAAATGGAGAAGCATTGCAGCGGGTATGAGCTGTTTGTCAATGCTGTTCGCAACAGGAGCGGTTACTGTATCAGCATCAGATGAAATCACAGAAATTCCGGAACAGAGTATTGTATACTGGTCCATGTGGGAAGAAGATGAACCACAGGCAGATGTGATCAGAGAAGCAGCAGAAGCTTATGAAGAAGCAACAGGTATTTCTGTAGAGATTCAGTGGAAGGGCAGAGGAATCCGGTCTCTGATAGAACCTGCCCTGGATGCCGGAGAACAGATTGACCTTTTTGATGATGATTATCAGAGGATGGCTCAGGAACACAGGGATTATCTGGCAGAATTAAAAGGAATGGCAGATACTGTGGATTATGAGAAGCATATTATGCCGGTACTGTTGGAGCAGGTGAAGAACTGGGGAAATGGAGAACTGCTTGCAATGCCGTATCAGCCTTATATCACAGGCGTCTGGTATAATAAGGATTTATGGGAAGAGGCTGGACTTACAGAACAGGATATCCCGGATACCTGGGAGAAACTGATCAGAGTATGCCGTAAGATTAAAAACAGTGACAGTGGCCTTAGTGCCATGACCTGCGATGAAGAGTATGTGAATCTTCTGTATGGATATCAGCTTGCCAGATATCTTGGACAGGAGAAAGTGCAGCAGCTGATCCGTAACTGTATCTGGTCACAGATTCCACAGGCAAAAGAGGCGGCAGATGATATCAGAATTTTGTTTTTTGCGGGATATATGAGTCAGAGTGCACCGGCACAGCATCCGGAAGGTCAGGATGAAGTGGGAGATGGCGAGGCAGTCATGGTGCTGCAGGGCTCCTGGGTTCCGAATGAAGTGACAGAAGCTACAGAATCTGATGATTCCTGGGGATTTTTTCCATGGCCTGCAGTAAAGGCCGGAACAGACGGCACAGAAGGTGTTATGGTGGGAGCACAGGGATTTGGAGTCACGAAGGATTCGCAGATGAAACAGGAAGCTTTTGATTTTGCATATTCCATCTGTACCGGGGAAACAGATATGAAAATGACAGATGCGGTTAATTCCATCCCGGCAGATACGGACAATACACAATGGCCGGAAGTGCTGGCAGATGCAGTACCGTATATGAAAGAGATGTCAAAGCCGTACATGTGGGCTGCAGGTCTGGAGGCAGATCCGGATTATAAAGAACAGATACAAAGCGAACTTCTGAAGCTTACAAGATTAGAAGAAACATCGGATGAATTTATAGAGAATCTCAGCAATATGAAATAAGAAAAAGGCTGTTCAACATTATGAAAATATTGGTCTGGTATTACTGGCGCTCTCGTTCTGAGAGCGCCTTTATTGATGTGATATATTCTGTGGGTGTCATTCCGGAAACTTTTTTAAACTGTCTGGAAAAGTAATGGATGGAAGAGTATCCCAGAAATTCTGAAATCTGCGTAAAGTTCATCTGGTTCTCGCGGATCAGCTGTCTGGCATAGGCGATCTTTAACCGGGAAAAGAAATCCATGGCGCCACACTGATGTTGTTCCTGAAATATTTTCTGAAGCTGGGAGCGTCCGATCATATTGTCATGGCACAGATCGCAGAGTGTAATATTTTCCCGGATGTGGTCTTCCATATAAGCAATGACACGCTTATAGACAGCGGAATTATTTTTCAGATTCACAAATTGGCTGACAGGTACAGTCATGGGAGGAGAAGAATTTCTCCGGATCATGTAGATCAGCATCTGCTCAAGGTAAATACGGATAAGCTGCTGAGAACCAAACAAAAAATCTTCTTTCTTTTCCATCTTTTCTGTATAAGGATCATCCAGAGGGGTTTTGATACAGCGGCGTGCCTCGGCAATCAGCATTCCCATGAGATTTCTCTCAGAATCAGAAAGTTTCAGCAATTTTTTCTCAAAGAATTTCATACATGGAGAATCGCATTCAAAAGAAACTACCACAATATTAGGTGCGGTATTTCCTATGGCAATAAGGTTATGAAATTCATTTGGTCTGTGAAAGATGAGCTGTCCGCTTGTCAGATGGTAGATACCGTTATCTGTCTCTATTTCTGCCTTTCCCTTATCTACACATTGAAATTCCCAGAAATTATGGCGTTCTCCTGCAAAGTGAAAATCACTTTTGTATTCAAAATAGTGGATTGTATAAATCCGGTCAATATGAATATCTTCTTCCAGATACATACTCTCAAAAGCCATTACTGCTACCTCCCTCAGCCTGTCCGAAAACTGCAATATGGTTGTTGTGTACAAGTATACAACAAAAACAGATGAAAAACCAGTTAAAAATGAATTTTTGTACAAAAGAAATGGACGTTTGTGCAAATACTATTTGTGCAAAAATGATAAAATAAGAACTACCAAAAGAAATAATTGTTGAAATTCAACAAAAGAGCGAAAAGAGAGAAAAAGAAGACAAAATGTCAAAACTGACCAAGGAGGAAAAAAGGTTATGGGTATGAAGAAAAAGATGCTTAGTGCAACATTATGTGCGGTTATGGTTGGTTCACTTGTAGCACCGGCTTTCACTGTTCAGGCAGCAGATGATACATTAGTTTACTGGTCAATGTGGGAAGCTACAGAGCCACAGGGACAGGTGATTCAGGAAGCAGTTGACGCTTATACAGAACAGACAGGAGTTAAGGTAGACCTTCAGTTTAAGGGACGTACCGGAAACCGTGAAGCACTTCAGCCTGCACTGGACGGCGGCACACAGATTGATATTTTTGACGAAGATATCGACCGTGTAAACGGAATGTACGGTAAATATCTTCTGGATCTGGAAGACCTTGCGAAAGAGAATGACTATGAAGCAACTGCAAATGCAGGTCTGATGGCAGCATGCCGTGATGCCGGCGGCGGTACATTAAAAACAATTCCATATCAGCCAAACGTATTTGCTTTCTTCTATAACAAAGATCTGTTTGAGCAGGCAGGAATCACAGAAGAACCGAAGACATGGGATGAATTCAAAGATGTATGCCAGAAATTAAAAGATGCAGGAATCACACCAATGACTATGGATGATGCCTATGCAACATGTGTGATCGGATATCATCTTGCAAGACTGGTTGGCGAAGATAAAGTAAAAGAGATCGTAACTGAAGGTGAATGGGATGATCCTGCAGTTCTTCAGATGGCACAGGATATCGAAGAACTTGCATCTAACGGATATTATTCAGAGATGGTTGGTTCCAACGTATGGCCTGCAGGTCAGAACACAGAGCTTGCACTTGGAACAGCTGCAATGTATCTGAATGGCTCCTGGTTACCAAACGAAGTAAAAGAGATGGCAGGTCCTGACTTCCACTGGGGATGCTTCGCATATCCGGCACTTACAGACGGAGCAAACGGAATCGAAACAAACAACTTTGGTGCACAGGTATTTGGTATTAACAAAGATACAAAACTTGCAAAAGAAGCATTTGATCTGATCACATTCCTTACAAAAGGTGAATACGACCAGAAACTTGCAGATGAAACTGTAGGTATCCCGGCTGATACAACAAACACAGAATGGCCGGCAATGGTTGAGTGTGCAAAACCTGTTATTGAGCAGAGCACAAACCGTTTCACATGGGCATGCGGTGTAGAATCCAACGTAGATATGACTCCGGTTATCAAAGAAAACTTTATCAAATTAATGGCAGGTTCCATTACAGCAGATGAATTTGTTTCCACTATGCAGGACGCAGCGAAATAAATAAAGAATTTATAGAGATGGTGGCATCGTATCTACGCTGCCGCCATCTGTCTTTTTGAATATCCGGGTTTCAAAGGCAAAAAGTCGTTCGTGCTTGCGCGATAAGACTTTTAGACTTGGAAACCGTAGATATGATATTGCTTACAGAGGAGGTATTTATTTGAAGAAGAATAAAACGATGATCGTTGTATTTCTGACTCCGGCAGTTCTGTTGTTTCTGGGAATCTTTCTGTATCCGATCATCAGAACAGTGATCATGAGCTTTTTCAAGATCGACGGAGTTACAGATTCCATGGATTTATGGAAATTTGTAGGATTTGGCAACTATACAAAGCTGATGAGTACCAGCTTATTTAAGACTTCATTTTTTAACCTGTTTCGTATCTGGCTGATCGGCGGTCTGGTGGTAATGAGCCTGTCTCTTTTATTTGCAGTTATTCTTACCAGTGGAATCAGAGGAAAGAAATTTTTCCGCGCAATCATTTATATGCCAAATATTGTCAGTGCAGTAGCACTTGCTACTATGTGGCTGCAGTATGTATACAGTCCAAGATATGGCTTGTTGAAAGATCTTTTTACAGCACTGCATCTGGACAATCTGGCAAAGATCCAGTTCCTGGATAATGACCACAAATTCTGGGCACTGTTGTTTGCATATTGTTTTGGAATGGTTGGATACCATATGCTGATCTGGCTCAGTGGTATTGAGCGTATCAGCCCTGAATATTATGAGGCGGCAACCATTGACGGAGCGACCAAACCGGCACAGTTCCGTTACATGACACTTCCATTGTTAAAGGGAGTATTTAAGACAAACATCACCATGTGGTCTGTAAGCAGTGTAGGCTTTTTTGTATGGTCACAGCTTTTCTCCACAGTAACTGCAGACACACAGACAATTACCCCTTATGTTTATATGTATATGCAGATTTTTGGCGGCGGTAATACAGTTACAGAACGAAATGCAGGTCTGGGAGCTGCCATCGGTGTACTGCTCAGTGTCTGCGTAGTCATTGTATTTACAATCTGTAACAGAGTGATTAAAGATGATGATCTGGAATTCTAAGGAGGGATGAGAAATGGCAAAAGAAAAAGAGGCACGCAGACCCTTTAATCTGAAAAGAGAAGTCAAACTCCTGCCGGGATACATCATCCTGCTGCTCTGGGTAATCTTTACCATTGCGCTTCTGGGATGGGTATTCGGGGCAAGTTTTTCAACAACAGCAGAAATCTTCCAGGGAAAAGCCCTGAAGTTTGAGTCCGGATTACATTTTGAAAATTATGCAAAAGCATGGAACGGGGCCGGAGTTGCAGGCTTCTTCGGAAACTCTCTGATTTATTCAGTAATTTCCTGCACAATACTGATTCTGGTGTGTGCACCTGCAGCTTATGTATTGTCCAGATTTGATTTTATTGCAAACAAATTTATCCAGACCAGCTTCGTATCTGCCATGGGTGTTCCGGCAATCATGGTTGTTCTTCCCCTTTTCAGCATTATTTCCGGTATGGGAATCCTGAATAATGTGGCTGCAGGAAGAACTGTACTGATCATATTGTATGTAGGAATTAATGTACCTTATACGACCATTTTCCTGCTTACATTCTTCAGCAATATTTCCAGGACCTATGAGGAAGCGGCAGCAATCGACGGATGCCCTCCCATGCGTACTTTCTGGAAAATCATGTTTCCCATGGCACAGTCAGGAATCGTAACAGTAACAATCTTTAACTTTATTAATATTTGGAACGAGTATTTCCTGTCCTTGATCTTCGCAAGCTCGGATAAGCTGAAACCTGTTGCACCCGGACTTTATGGAATGATCAACTCCATGAAATATACAGGTGACTGGGCCGGAATGTTTGCAGCAGTGATCATTGTATTCCTGCCGACATTTATTCTGTATATTTTCCTGTCTGAGAAGATAATTGGTGGTGTTACCGGTGGCATTAAGGGATAATATTAGAGGACAGCAGGACAATAACAATTGTTTGCGATGTTACTGTTCACACACCACTATCCCGCGAGGTGTTTTGGCATGAATATGCCAAAATCCCGAGACATACAAGCCAAAAAAAAAATTATGAAGAAACCAGTATTAGTAGTTATGGCAGCAGGTATGGGAAGCCGTTACGGCGGTCTGAAACAGATCGATCCGGTGGATAAAGAGGGACACATCATCATGGATTTCTCCATTTATGATGCAGTACAGGCCGGATTCCAAAAAGTAGTATTTATTATCAAAAAAGAAAATGAAGCAGACTTCAGAAGCGCCATCGGTGACCGCCTCAGCAATCAGCTGGAAGTATCATATGTTTTCCAGGATCTTCACAATATTCCGGAAGGCTATGAAGTACCGGAAGGACGTGTGAAACCATGGGGAACCGGACATGCCGTATTAAGCTGCATCAATGAAATCGACGGACCATTCGTTGTAATCAATGCAGATGACTATTATGGAAGCCATGCATTTAAGATGGCATATGATTTCCTGACAGAGAACGAAGATACCGCAGATACTTACAGATATATGATGGTCGGCTATAAACTGGAAAATACTTTGACAGAGAATGGCCATGTGGCAAGAGGTGTGTGCGTTACAGATGAAGAAGGACATCTTCTTAAGATCAACGAGCGTACCCATATCGAAAAGCATGACGGCGGCACAGCTTATACAGAAGACGATGGAAAAACATGGACCATGCTTCCGGAAGGCAGTACAGTATCCATGAATATGTGGGGATTTTCAGCAAGCATTCTGAAAGAGCTGAAAGACAGATTCCCTAAATTCCTGGATGAGAATCTGAAAGTAAACCCGCTGAAATGCGAATATTTCCTGCCATTTGTAGTAGATGAACTTCTCGGTGAGAAGAGAGCAACTGTAAAAGTTCTGAAATCTATGGATAAATGGTATGGTGTAACCTACAAAGAAGATAAACCTGTGGTAGTAGCTGCCATTCAGAATTTAAAAGATGGAGGGCTGTATCCACAGAGATTATGGGAGGAATAATTGAGTGGAAATTAACCGGGAGATAAAGAATATCACCAGTGCATTTGTTCTGGAAGATAATCTGACAGAATGTGTTCCTTATGGAAGCGGACATATCAATGATACTTACCGACTGACTTACGGTACAGGCAAACATTATATTCTTCAGAAAATGAACAGGAGTATTTTTACCAAACCTGTGGAACTGATGGAGAATGTCAGCGGTGTTACTGCCTGGCTGAAGAAAAAGATCCAGGAAAACGGTGGAGATGTGGAGAGAGAGACTCTGAATCTTGTGATGACAAAGGATGGACTTCCTTATTATGTAGATGAGGACGGAGAATACTGGAGAGTATATTTATTCATTGAAAATGCAACATGCTATGATATGGTAAAAGATGAGGAAGATTTTTACCAGAGTGCAGTTGCTTTCGGGCATTTCCAGAGGCTGCTTGCAGACTATCCGGCAGAAACGCTTCATGAGACCATCGTAAATTTTCATAATACGGTGGACAGGCTGGATAAGTTTAAAACTGCTGTGGAAAAAGATATATGTCACAGAGCAGCAGATGTGGAAAAAGAGATTCAGTTTGTTCTGGACCGCACAGAACTGGCACATGTTCTGTGCGATATGCAGGATCAGGGAAAGCTGCCGTTGCGTGTTACACATAATGATACCAAGCTGAATAACATTATGATTGATAATGCAACGGGAAAAGCCATCTGTGTGATTGATCTTGATACTGTAATGCCGGGACTTTCCGTAAATGATTTCGGTGATTCTATCCGCTTTGGCGCAAGTACCGGAGCAGAGGATGAGAAAGACCTGACGAAGGTGTCCTGTAATCTTCACTTGTATGAAGTTTATGTTAAAGGCTTCATTGAAGGCTGTGGCGGTGCGTTGACTGAGACAGAATTGGATATGCTTCCTATGGGAGCAATCCTTATGACCTTTGAATGTGGAATGCGTTTCCTCACAGACTATCTGGAGGGAGATCATTATTTCAAGATATTTTCGCAGGATTTTCTACAATACATGATGTGCCAGGCAACAGTATTTTACAGTTCTGAATATAGGGTGCTGTAAAATACAGAGGTAAATTTTGCAGATGTGAAACAGGATATCCGCAGAATTTTATAGATTACACTCAGAATTATCAAGGATATTTCTGATGCTGTGAACTAATATAGGTATTGTTGAAAGAGAAAAAAAACAGAAATTGCAAAAAACAGGTATTGTAGCAGGAAGACAGGTTAGGAGGAATTATTATGGCAATTTTAGTTACAGGTGGAGCAGGCTATATTGGAAGCCATACAGTTGTAGAATTGCAGAACGCAGGATATGATGTTGTAGTTCTGGATAACTTAAGCAATGCAAGTGAGAAATCTCTGGAAAGAGTTTCCAAGATCACAGGCAAACCAGTGAAATTCTACAAAGCAGACATCCTGGACCGCGATGCTTTAAATGAAATTTTTGATAAAGAAGATATTGATTCCTGTATTCATTTCGCAGGTCTGAAAGCAGTAGGGGAATCTGTTGCCAAACCTTGGGAATATTACGAAAATAACATTGCAGGAACCTTAACACTGGTAGATGTTATGAGAAAACATAATGTAAAGAACATTATCTTCTCTTCATCTGCAACTGTATACGGAGATCCGGCAATCATCCCGATCACAGAAGAGTGCCCGAAAGGACAGTGCACAAACCCATACGGATGGACAAAATCCATGCTTGAGCAGATCCTGACAGACATTCAGAAAGCAGATCCGGAATGGAACGTAGTTCTTCTCCGTTACTTTAATCCGATCGGTGCTCACAAGAGCGGAACCATCGGAGAGAATCCAAACGGAATCCCGAACAACCTGATGCCATATATCACACAGGTTGCAGTAGGTAAACTGAAAGAACTTGGGGTATTCGGAAATGATTATGATACTCCGGACGGAACTGGTGTGAGAGATTACATTCACGTAGTTGACCTTGCAAAAGGACATGTAAAAGCTCTTAAGAAAATCGAAGATAATTCCGGATTAAGTATCTACAACCTTGGTACAGGAAAAGGCTACAGTGTTCTTGATATTGTGAAGAATTTTGAAGCTGCTACAGGTGTTAAAATTCCATATGTGATCAAGCCACGTCGTCCAGGCGATATCGCAACCTGCTATTCCGATGCTTCCAAAGCAGAGAGAGAACTGGGATGGAAAGCCGAAAACGGTATTAAAGAAATGTGTGCAGACTCCTGGAGATGGCAGTCCAATAACCCGAATGGTTATGAAGAATAATTAATTAAATCAACTGAATGCAGGTGCATTTAGCAACTTACCTGCGGAAAATCAATATCCCCCACACATGGAAGGAATGTTCATGCGTGGGGGATGTTTTAATGTAGGATTGGCGATGTGGTTTTTTTCGGCTATAATAGATAAAAGAAAGGAGAGGACGCATATGAAAGTAGCAGCAATTCAGATGCCCACAGTAAAAGATAAAATACAAAATATCCGTACTGCCGGCACTTATATAGAAAAAATAAAGGCGGAAAATCCGGACTTTGTAATTCTTCCGGAGATGTTCTGCTGTCCGTATCAGACCGAAAATTTTCCAGTTTATGCAGAAAAAGAAGGTGGTCCATCCTGGCAGGCAATGTCTGATTATGCCAGAAAGTATCATATTTATCTGATCGCAGGTTCCATGCCGGAAGCAGATGATGTGGGAAAGGTTTACAACACTTCTTATATTTTTGACAGAGATGGAAAACAGATTGGTAAGCACAGAAAAGCTCATCTCTTTGATATCAATGTAAAAAATGGCCAGCATTTCAAGGAATCTGATACTCTGACTTCGGGAGATCATGCTACCGTGTTTGATACTGAATTTGGGAAAATGGGTGTCATGATCTGCTACGACATCCGCTTCCCGGAGTTTGCCCGCACAATGGTACTGGACGGTGCAAGGATGATTTTCGTCCCTGCAGCATTTAATATGACCACAGGTCCGGCACACTGGGAACTGACTTTTCGTGCAAGAGCCCTTGACAATCAGATATATATGCTTGGATGTGCTCCTGCCAGAGATACACAGGCAGGATATATTTCCTGGGGACATTCTATTGTAACAGATCCATGGGGAAAGGTTATGAAACAGTTGGATGAGAAAGAGGGCATTTTAATAGAAGAAATAGATTTGGACCGGGAAGACCAGATCAGAGAGCAGCTTCCATTATTAAAACACCGCAAATCTGAAATGTACCATTTATAGGAGAACACATTTTTTTCG
>PPYE01293247.1_pt1 | contig 46264 bp, 45 predicted proteins | sample 1559881 | NCBI WGS metagenome assembly PPYE01 (sample SAMN08240022, study PRJNA423297) | Human gut metagenome, whole genome shotgun sequencing project.
CAAAAGATTCGTGATATTTTTTTGCATTTTTATCATTTTTTCTTTTACTTTTGTTAGTCCCTTCACATACTCTGTACTGGGACAAGCAAAAGCGGACATGATTTGAGGGATTTTTGAAAAATAATTATTCCTCTACCTATAAAGCGTTGGAAATGGTATTTACCAACCCCTTTTTGCAAGTTTTTTATGCGTAAACGAAATATTTCTTCACTAATTGCAAGTTTCAGAGGGCATTTGGACGGTGCTTTTCTAAGAAAATTTATTTTTCCACTAATCACATGTGGCAGAGTGTACAATGTCAGATGCTTTTGAAAAAAGGCAAAAAAAGAAGCACTAACCGTTATAGTCAGTGCTTGTCGTTCAATTATATTAATTCAACAAATGAATATGAGCTTTGTATCACATAGCCCCCACCATCATGCTTCGCCGGTGAAAAATAACCTTCTGTCTGTGCTTCATCCGCATTAATATCACGGATAGCCAGTCCCCCCTGCAATGGAACAACAGCATGTCCATATGTATCAAAAAACACCGCCGGAGATGCATTTTTATTTACCGTTTCATAAGAAACATTTATCTCCGGATAAATGTCAACCGGTAATACTTCATCTGTCGTATCTGAATTATAACAGTCATGATGAATATTGGCATCGCTCTTTGCCATATATGGATTATCGTCAATTGCTTTTTCAGTAAGTGGTTTAATTGGAACAACTGCATTTTCTTCTGTTGTCTTCTGCTCTGATTTTGCCTCCTCTGTCTTTGGTGTACCATTTGCACATCCCGATGTAAGCGTAACTGCAGATATAATAAACGCTATCTATATAATGTAACCCAGAAAATCCCGACTATGCATATGCATTTTTGTGAAAATCAGGTCATCGACAGTGTAATCAGCTATTATTGTGCACTGGCTGAACGTAACACAATTCCTTTCCACGTGCAGATTGATCTTCCGGCACAAATTTCAGTCGATGAAACAGACTTTTGTCTTGTTCTTTCTAACCTATTAGAAAATGCATTGGAAGCCAGCTTGAAGACCGCAAAATTCAGACAACGGATCGATATCAAAATCTATCGACATGCTTCTAATCTTATTTTAATTCAAATTGAAAATGCTTTTGATGGTAAAATCCAACAAAAGCATGGCATTTTTCTTTCTTCTAAAAGAAATGAAAATGGTATCGGAATTCAATCTGTCCGCCACATTGTTGAAAAGACTGGCGGTGGATGTGATTTCACGTATGATAATGGAATATTTACAGCTAAAATTATGCTTCGTCCTTGTATCAATTCATAAAATTTATAAAAAGAAATGGCTGGAACTTCAAAATTCCAACCATTTCTTTTTTATCTTATTCTTCTTTCTTCTTGTTATCTCTTAAACTAATGACAAGCTCATAAACATCCGGACGGCGTTCTTTCAAATGTTCATCCAGACGATGTCTGCGTTCCTTAAACCGTTGGGCAAGCTCTGGGTGTTCCTGTGCAATACGGTCATGTACTTCTTGTCTGTGCTCTTCCAAACGCGCTGCAAGTGTTCTTTCATCTTTTCCGGAAATATTTACAATTTCTTTCAAATGTTCCTCAAGATGCTCCAGCCACTCATCTTCATCAAATGCATCCATGTGTGACCAGCTTCCATGCAGCAGTTTCTCCATATCTCCACTTTTTTTCAACTGCTCGATCTGTCGTGCAATCTGCTTCTCAATCTCATCTTCTGAATTCGAGCCAAATGCCCAAACAAATTCCTGTACACGATTGTCTACACGCTTTCTTGAAGCGCTGCGCTCTTCATTATCCACCCCATCCTCTAAAGGATATGGCCTGTTAATTCCCATATCTTTTAATGCGATATGTGTTGTTCTTCGCACACAACCTTCTCTGATAAGATATCCTAACCCCAGTTTTCTCATCTGCTCATTCAATCCCGCAATGTGCTCCGTTATATAAAAACGAACCCCCTGTGCTTTCAGAGATGCGTAAAGATTTCCAAGCCTTTCCGCTGCTGTGATATCCATACTTCCGATACCGCTTGCATCTAAAATTACTGCCTTCGTATCTTTCTTTTGTTCCAGTGCATCCTCTATATCCTGCTGTAATACCTGCACGTTTGCGAAAAAAAGATTGCTGCTGAAACGATAGATTAAAACATCTTTTATTGCATGAATCTGACTACTTTCATTTAAATCCCGGAAATGTCTGTGCCCCGGCTGAATCCCGAGAAATCCTCTCGCCGGCTTAGATGATCGGATTATCATTTCTGAAAATGATAAAATAATTCCAATCAATACACCATTGATCGTCCCAAGAAAAAGTACTCCTACAAATGCACCTGCAAAAATAAAAAATTCTGTCCGGCTGACTTTCCACAGCTTCGTCGCAAGATGAAATTCTGTCGCACCTAGCAGTGCTGAAATCACGATGGCTGTAAGCACCGGAATCGGAAGATACCCTATAAATCCAGTTCCGCAAAGCAGCAAAATCAACATAGACAAACCTGCAACAATACTCATCACCTGCGTTTTTCCCTGGTATTGTTCCCCCATCGCAGTTCTTGAAACAGAACCATTGATTGGACAACATCCGGTAAAGGCTGCCGCCATATTTCCCACTGCGAATGCTAAAATCTCCTGATTGTCATTAATCCGATATCGGTTTTTCTGTGCGAAATTATTTTCTGCAAGCAATGTTTCTGCCATAATGACAACCGCAACCGATAAACTAATCGTAATTACTTCACGAATCGGAACAACTGTAAAGTCCGGAATATTCCACTTTGGCAGTCCCGTTTCAACCGCATCCAAGGTTTTAATTCCCCACGCTGTCATTGGAAGAATGTTTGTAAGAACTGCACCTAATACCATTAACACTACCGCCATCGGAAACTTCGGTACAAGCTTTTTCGCTACAAGTAAAATCACAAGAGAGACACTCCCAAGTACAAGCGACGGCATATTGATTTGTCGGACAGCTTTGATAATATGTTCCGCCAGTTCCAAGAATTCGCCGGTTCCTGCACTTCCACCCATAAGCTTTGGCACCTGCATCAAAATAATCGTTGTACAAATACCGGTAATAAATCCACCCATCACCGGCTCTGATATATAATTGACAAGCTTTCCTGCATGCATTAAATAAAATGCAAAAAGCCACACAGCTACGAAAAATGTCAGCACCGGAACAACTGCGAGAGCTTCTTTTGAACCGCCTTCTATGTTCATTCCTAATAATGCTGAACCAACCAGGGCTGCCGGTGCTGCATCCACACCAAATACAAATTGTGGTGATGTCGAAAATAATGCAAATAAAAGTATTGGAAATACTGAACCATATAATCCATATACTGCCGGAAGACCTGCTATTTGTGCATATCCCATAGAAATTGGGATTGACACTGCCATAATGATCAACCCAGTAATTACATCATGTACTAAATTTTCCTTATTATATTTTCGAATCGTGGGTGCCAAGGTAATATTTGCAAGCTTCATTCTATGTCATTCCCTTCTTAGCTTTTTATTACATACTTTGGATAAATAAAACGCCTAATGTTCCCGGACCACAATGGCTGGAAATGACGCCGCCAGCCCTTGTTTCTAATATTTCAGAGAAAACACCCAAATTTTCCAAATAAGAATGTACTTCCTCTACTATCGTGCGATCACAACCAGAATGCGTAATAAAAACTCTGTCCGGTCTTGCCGCTTTCAAATCATCCTCCATATCCTTGACATACGTCATAATTGCAGAATTGATTTTTCCACGATATTTTTTTGAAGCATTCATTGCACCATTCTCTACTACGATTTTAGGATGCAGTTTTAAAACGCCCCCTGCCATAGCTGAAACCGCATTGCAGCGACCGCCACGATATAAATAAGTGAGCGTATCTACAACAAAGCTTGCTCTGACATTCGGTTTTAACGCTTCTATTGCTGAAACAATTTCTTCTACTGTGTGATTATTCTGTGCCATAATAGCTGCCTCTATTACAAGAAGCCCAATCCCTGTAGAAAGATTTGCTGAATCAATTACTGTAATACAATCTTCCGCCTCCAGCTCCTCTGCAGCAATACGCATAACATTCCCTGATGTAGACATACTGCTTGAAATAGAAAAACATACAATTTCACGACCTTCATCTATATATGGTTTAAAAAGCTCAATTGCATCTGTCAATGCCGGAGCTGACGTTTTTGGTGTTGTTTTATTTTCATCAGACCAGCTATAAATCTGCTCCGGTGTAATATTCTTTCCATCTTCATATTCATCTTCCCCGAGAAGAATATGAAGTGGCAAAATGTCAATATCATATTTTGCAATCAACTCTGGAGAGAGGTCGCATGTGCTGTCAGAAATAATTTTTACCATGTTAAGAATCTCCTTTTTTATAATTTGTTTTTTACATTCTCATTTTTATAATAATATTATTGTAACTCACTCTCTCCATTAAGCAAACAAATTTTTTTATTAAGATAATAATAAATGCCGAAAGTCCTTATGAAATAGAGACTTTCGGCATTTTGTAGTTGTTATATATTACTCGAATTCGACAGTTCCAGTCGGCTTTGGTGTGAAATCATAGAGAACTGCCGCAAGTGCTACCAGAAGCGGAGCTCCCACCGGTGCTGCAAATAACACTAGCAATGCGATCCATATCACATGCTTTCCGGAACCTTTCTTTTCTGCTCTAGTCTGTCCGTCTGTCTGTCTGTCTGTCTGTCAAAATTGTGCTAGAATCAATAGTATATGTCAAATCTTTTTCATCATCTCCCTTACGGAACTTTACAACTTCAAATTGTTCTGGATTGTGTCGCTGAAGATAAGTTATTGGAACCCCCATATCTTCGACATAATCACTTGGAATAGCATCGACAAACGGCACTTCAATAGCATCATAATTATCGTATTTCAAGTAACCCTGCTCACGAATTTGCTTATGTTTGCTATATTTCAAATTATCTGCCATAGTCATAAGAGATAACGGTTGATGACGTCTACCATGGTCAATATTAGTAAACCAGCAAGCATTTCCTAAGCGTGTATAGTTTCCCTTATAACCTAATTTTTCAGCCTTCTCTTTATCTTTTGGCGCAACAATGGCACCCTCCGGCACTTCAAAAACCATATCCTGACCATTATTAGTTGCACCTATCCACAACTTATTCTCTTTGAGTAATGGGAAAATTTCTTTGTATGTTATTGCATTCTGATTACCAATAACCACAATTTTCTTTTCTGCTTCCATAACCCAAGCAACAAATTCCCTAAACAATGAGAATGGTGGATTAGTTACAATAATATCTGCTTCATCACGCAACGCGCATACCTCATCGCTTCGGAAATCTCCATCTCCTTCAAGATATTGCCATTCTAAATCATCTATATCTATAACTCCAGACTTATTAATATCCCTTGTCAAAGTAAATATTTTTCCATGTGAATGTGGTTTTTCTTCATCATATTGCGGAAAATTTAATTCAAATAAAGTCATTTGATGATATTGTTCATACTGCTGCTTTTTACGATCAGTAGCATAGCTTGTACTAATCAGTTTTTTATACCTAACGTTTCAAAATTTTGAGCAAAATATTTTGTAAAATTACTCCATTCTGGATCGTCACAAGGCAACAGAATTGTCTTTCCACGAAATACATTGGGATCATATTCCAAATAAGCATTCATTTCTTTCTGAATATAATCATAGACAGTATAAAATTCATCATTTTTTCTTGATTTTGCTTTTCCTAAACTTTCATTTGCCATTATCAGTTTCCATCTTTCGTATAGAATTTACCGGAATAAATTACTATTCCCCAACTCATTTTTATTATGATGAGTCCAAACTTCTTTAATTACTCAGCCATACCATTTCCTGCAAAATACTCACCATCTTTCTACTTTATATTACCACAAATTCCATTATCTTCCAATAATTGATATATGTGGAATCCCGATGAATAAAAAAGAAGCATCAACCATTATTGCAGTCAATGCCTCTTCAAATTACTCTTCACTTATGAAAAAGATTTCAATATACTTTTTATTACTTTTCGTAATTTTAATCCATCTTTCAGTCCCAGACGATAAAAAAATTCTTCTGTATCTGCTCCACTACTGAATATGGCATCACAGTATTTTGTAATTGCCTCTTCTTGTTCTGGTGATAATGAAGCAATTACCTTTTCATATTCCTCTTCAACTTTATCTGGCTCTGCCACAGATTGCTGTTTTATTTTCCATTCTGCGTACTCTTTTCCCATATGCTCCGTTATTGTTAGATTGATAAATTCTTCAATCTCCTCTGTCAATTTCATAGATTTACACCTGCCCTTTCCATGTTATCTCACTGTTTCAGATAACTCCGGTAACTATCTAGAACTGAATCGGTAACACCACTTTCATATATTTTACGAATATCAACAATCTGTTCATCTTTCAGCAATTTCAACCAATCCAATAAATCTTTTCTGCTGTTTGCAAAATTGCAGCATCTTCCATCTGCATATTCAATCCTGTATCTCATACGCTTTTCCTATACATATACCAATTCACTCAACACAATTTCCTGCACACGATTCCTGATGTTATTACACTGTCGCACCCACTCCATAGGATTCTGTACTTTCAATTTCTCCGTAACTCCCTCCGCACTTCGTATTTGTGTCTCAATTAATTCGTATCGTTCCTGTGCCTGTTCATTCAGATCTGCCAGGTAGCCGTCCAATTTTCCAGTCAACAGAAGATAAGAATACATGCCTGATTTATAATTTTTCAGATATTCTTTCCGAAGCATTCCCCAGTAACCAATCGGTCTGGTTTCCTTTGGCAAATCTATCATCGGCAGATAATAATCTTCTACCAACACATAATCTAATCCATTACTGTCATCATGTAATATTTTTTTCTGATCACTCATGTCCTTCTCCTCCATCAAATCTTTCTCTGCTCTCGCATATATGCTTCAAATATACTTCTTCGAATCAGCACTTTTTTCCCGATTTTATATATCGCACCGGCTTCATGCGCCATACGGACAACGGGTTTGATTCCCAGTCTGTAGTATTCGCACGCCATGTTATAGGTCACGTAGTCATGGCTCATAAATTCCAAGTCTTCATCATCGATCTCGTCTGAAAACATCCATACATTACCGCTCATCTTCCATTTCCTCCTTACCTTTTCCTGTCGCTGGTTCATGGAATCGTTCCAGGTAGGCATCAAAAATATCTCGATTGATCAATACGGTTCCATCTATTCTGTAAATCGCACCTGCATCACTGGCAAGTTCAAAAAGTTTCTTATGAGAGATGCTATAAATAATCTCTGCCTGTTGATAGCGCAGATACTGTCTGCGTAATTTTCTAAGCTGCTCTGGTACTTCCTTCATACTTGCAATTGGTTTATAACTTTCACCCATGATGTTTTCCTCCAAAATTAGATTTACTGTTTTACAGAAGCTGACTGCCGGAATATAACTTTCCAGGGACGAAAAAAAGCACCTCTTAGATTAACTCTAAGAAGTGCTCATACTTCATTGCCCAAACCTGTGCCCTTTCACCTGAAATTCGTCATGCTTCATAACGATTCATCATTCTCCCAAATTTTGTTGTCAAATTGTTGTCAAATGCGGTCTGACATCATGGTTTTAGACATTTTATATTTAATTTTAGTACAGCTTTGCACCAGCTGGGATATGGTTATCAACCATCAGAAGATGAAGTTTTTCTTCGCCCTCTTCCTCATGGATTGCACTGAGAAGCATTCCACAGGATTCAATTCCCATCATAGCTCTTGGTGGCAGGTTAGTGATCGCAATTAAGGTCTTTCCAACCAGTTCTTCTGGCTCGTAATAAGCGTGAATACCGCTTAAAATCGTACGATCTGTGCCTGTTCCATCATCCAGAGTGAACTGTAACAGCTTCTTGGATTTCTTAACAGCTTCACACGCTTTAACCTTTACAGCTCTGAAATCTGACTTGCTGAAAGTATCGAAATCAACAAATTCCTCAAATAAAGGCTCTACCTTTACCTTGGAGAAGTCGATAACTTCTTCCTTCTCAGGTGCTGCTGTGGAAGTGCTGTTTTCTGACTTCGCAGACTTCTTGTCAGCGTCCAGGGACTTCATTGTCGGGATTACAACCACTAGCAAGAATTATACAATTTATTTTCCTTTATTGCAACACTTAATTGCCTTTTATCACTTATTTTATGAACCCTTAAACCTGATTAAGACTTCTTAGTTTGTCGTACTCCTGTCGTACTTTACAAATTTTGTCGTACCTCCTCAGCAAAACCAAATCAGACTCTTTCCTAAAATACATCTAATTTTCTTGCCAGTTCTTGTATCGACTCATATTTTTTTGTTTCGGTAACTTCTGCATAGATGTCCATCGTAGTTTCAATATCTGCATGTCCCATGATAGACTGAATTACCTTTAAATTTGTCTCATTTTCACAAAACCTAGAACAAAAAGTATGCCTCAAATGATGACATGAAAAATGTGGTATTAAAATTGGCTCTCTTTTTTCTTTAGCAGCTTTTACTACTTCTTCAGCATTATACGCCTCATATATACGTTTAATGGCTCTATTGATAGCTTGCGGATTATGTACATTTCCAAAACGATTTGAGAAAACAAATCCAGTCATACCATCAATTTCTGTTTCGTTAAATCCATTTTCTTCTTGAAAAGCATATTCTTTTTTAAGAGCTTCATAAACTGTATCCATCATAGGGATAATCCGTATACCCGCCTCAGTCTTTGGTAACGATATAGAAAATGAACACGTAGAATGTTCTTTATATTCTCTACTGTAATAAATCAAGCTATGATTGATACTAATGATCCTCTTTTTGAAATCTATGTCTTCCCATCGGATTCCTACTGCTTCGCCTATTCTGCAACCAGTTCCAAGCAAAAACTTGAATAATGTCACCCAGCTTTCAAATTTTTCATTCTCTTCAACATATCTTATGAAAGCTCTTTGCTGCTCTAAGGTTAAAGCATGTCTTATACCATGATTTCTTCCAGGCAACTTCTTGATTTGTGCCATTACTCCATCACTTGGATTGTTTCTAATAATATTATCTCTTACTGCTAACTGAAAGGTTGGATGCAACACTGTCTGAATAATCTCAAGTGTATTCACTTGTATTTTCTTATCTTTCAGTAAATGATGATAGAACTGTAGAACATCTGAGAATTTGACAGCAGCAATCTTCTTTTTACCAAATCCATCTCTCACAAAACGATCATACATATATTTATAGTTCGTCCTCGTCGTAGCTCTTAACTCTGATTTTGTAGAAATATATCTATCAAAAACAAAATTAACTGTTGCACTCCCCGCAACATAAGTATCCAAACCATCTAATTGATCTTTAATCAACTGTTCTTCACGTTCTCTTAATATCTTAATATCTTTTGAATAAATGCTTCGCCTTCTACCTAATGTGTCTGTATATGTATACACATATTTTCCATCACATTTACGTTGTGTTTCTCCCTTTCTTAATACCCTTCCTTTCTTATCTTTCCTTGAATATGCCATTGTTCTCCTTTCTCAAGGAAAGAGTTCTCACATTTAGCTTCTTTCGGAATCTTCCATTGCATATTGCAAATCAATTCCTTTTTGTAACACATCTGTTATGGTCATGTCATGTTTGGACGCATATTCTTTTAATTTTGTGGCTTCTTCTTCCGTCAACTTCAATCCAATCAAGGTATTTTTCGGATTTGCTGACTTTGGTCTTCCCATCTTTGCCACTCTATACACCTCCATTCATTTCTCCTTTATTATACTTTTAGTTTAACCATAAATCAAGTGCATTTTTCTTTATTCTGAAAAATCTTTCCCCTATATAAAATACATTTATCCTCTATACTCGAAATGTTTCAAGATACTCATCAAATATATCCAAATCAACCAGTACCATACGATCTATCTTTAAAATAGCTCTCGCATCTTTTGCTAACGCTTGAAACTTATTCATTCCCATGCTATACATCTCTGCGCCTTCTTTATATCTGACTAACCTTTTCCTTTTTTCTTTTTTTGATTCTCTTTGCATATTTTTTATTCCTTTTCTTTAACTACATTATTTTAAATAATCCTGCAGATGACTACGGGATATAGTCACATTGGATTTTCACCATCTTTTCAGACCGGACAGCCTTCTCCGGAAGTATCATTATTAAAAATAGTATCCTCGCACAAATTTCCCATTTTTGTTTGTAACTCAATATTACTCGCTCGTATCACTCAACTTTATGACAATGATGTCGAAAAGTTCGATAGTCATGGCGTACTGATTACCGGCTCCACTACTTTCTATGTTCTGCAGGAAGAATATTTAATTATCAAGGTGCAATATTCATTATTTCCCAAGAATTTTTAACGTACCATTTTAAATCCCAAAACTGTTTTCAGTAATTTTGCTTCTAATCTGCTACGCAAGGTTTCATCTACACAATAATACTCATTTCCATATTCGTCATACATTTTTCGTACAGACAAACAGGATATGTATCCCTCATAATGTTTCATTACTTTATTGATCGATACAATATCTCCCTCCACTGCCTTTTGAACAACAACAAACGGTAACACATTTATGCCCTTTTCATTCTTATCTGTAGTTTTCATATCCATATTCCTCCATCGTATTTTTCAACATTTCTAAAGATCGTGTCCGATGTTCACATACTGTACTTCTCACAAGATTTAACTTACGAGCAATTGCAGCATCCGACATTCCCTGAAAATAAGATAAAAAAATAACTTCTTTTTTTCTTTCGGTCAGCGTTTCTATTGCTTTCGCCAACAATTCATTTTTTATCTTCACATCAAATTGTTCATCTATAAAGAAACAGCTTTCTGCAGTATATTCATCTACTGTAGAAAGTTTCCAAAAATCTGTTTTCGGTAATTCACAAAACAAAATCTCGTGTTTCTGGCGATAAGAAAGATGCCTTTCATAATCTACTTTCTCTCCTTGCAATGCCAATTTACATTTGCGATCAAATTGATGTCTTATTGTTTCTTCATCATAGGAAGAAGATTGCTCCATAGAGTTCACCTCCTTCCTCTTTGAAGATTAGAGCAAAAGTCTTTTCCCTTTCGTTCTTATCCCGAATGAGGCATATCAAATGTTCGGTTCAACACAAAAAATGTGCAAAAAGTCTTCTTCTTTTTTTGAATCATAGCTAAACCACCTTAAGGAATTTTTTCTCCATAGAAGACATCTATGTTGAAGCCATAATTTTTTGATTAATATCAAAAATGCCGGTAACTTTAGGCTAAATAGCCAAAAGTCACCGGCATAAAACATTAATCAACTCCTATTTCTTGAATATATCTTAATAAATTTACAATAATCTTGAATTGTTCAAAATATCGGCTCTAATACTGCAAATAGGTTCCTATAATATATCCCATTATTAAAACTAAAATATATTTTTATCATCCACCACTATTTATGAATTTATTCATAATACTTGTCCGTAGCTTTATAAAAGCTATCATTCGCTTCCTCATATAGCCGATTCAAATCTTCATTACTAATATAATCTACCTTATCACCACTTTCCCAAATTAATTTATTATCCTTTGGTTCTCCTATATATATCTTTTCAATAGATTGTTCATCTACATAATAAAAGTACATGTCCCTGGCACTTTTTTGACTTTTATTTTTAACAATAGGACGCCTAATACTTAAATAACAAGAATTTGTTTTATTATCCCTATAAACATCTAGCATACCTCCTATATATCCATCATTCGCACTTATCTGAAAAACTAAATTGCCCTCCTCTGTCTTATACCTTTCCACAAGTATCTGACTATTTGGTACTCTATCTATTCTAAATTTGAATAACACAAAATAGCTCAATCCAGATACCATACATAGACTCAAAGAAATTACAATGCCTCTAATCAATGCTTTTCTATATCCACTGTTAATTTTTTTTGCCACACTTTTTACAAACTCATTTTGTCCTTTATCTTCGATTGTATACCGGGTATCCTCACCTTTTTTTTCTAACTCCCGTTTTTTTTCGTTACATTCTGAACATTGAGCCAAATGTTCTTTTACAAACTCTCGACTATCTTCAGAACACATATCGTTCACATATATTGGTAGCAAATCTTCTACAATATTACACTCTTTCCTATTCATTGATATTTACCTCCTTTTTCTGAATACTTCTTTGTATTTTTGTTTTAGCACGACAAAAAGTTACGCTTGCCCAGCTTCCTTTCTTGCCAAAAAGTTTATTAATATCATCAAATGATAATTCTCCAAATATTCTAAGCCAAAACACTTCTTTATATGGTTGCGGCAATTCATGTAACGTCTTATGAATCTCAAAAGCCTGCTCCTTTTCTACCATTAGTTCTTCCAAGCTTGCCTCTTCCATTTTTTCTCTACCATCTAAGGCAACATATCTTTCATTTCGCTTTACTTTGCTAAAATAAATATTTTTTGCAATTTGACAAAGCCATACCTCGACTTTACATTTTCCTTTAAACTGATCTATGCTTTCTATCGCTCTAAAAAATGTTTCCTGTGTCACCTCCTCTGCAACTTCTTTACTTCCACTCAATCTAACAGAGAAAGAATATACATAATTAAAATAAAGTTGCCACAATTTTTCTATATCCTTCTCAATTTTCATTTTTTCACCTCCTATATATAAGACTCTCTACATTTAAATTTACTACATTTGACTTCTAAAAAAAGAGGATTGACTTTCAAGGAGTTCTTTAAATTCTGAAGATGTTTTACTTATCTCTTCATAATTCCCATCTTGAATAATTTTGCCCTCCTTAAAAACAAGGATTCTATCACATAATTGCAAAAGAGAAAGCTTATGCGTAACAATAATTACCGTATCATTTTCAGTTTTATCTTTTATAAATTGCAAATATTTAGATTCTGTTGTAGAATCTAAATTTGATGTTGGTTCATCAAAAATATTTAACTCCTTTTTATATAGTAATGCTCTTACTAATGCCACACTTTGCCATTCCCCACCAGACAATTCTCGTCCTTTATCATCCAAGTTCCCCAATATATCATTCATTTTTAAACCTAATCGCTTCTGTAAATATTCAGTCGTATCATCTATTTTTCTTTTTCGCCCAACATACAGATTTTCTTCAAGCTTCATTGGCAGTTTCAAAAAATCTTGAAACATACACATAAGTTTCTGTCTGTAAGCTTTTAAAACATTTTTTATATCATGCCCATCAACTGTAATTTCTCCTTGCTCTGGGTAATACAACCCTAGTAAAAGATTAATGAAAGTACTTTTTCCACTGCCATTTTTCCCGACAATACCAATTTTTTCACCATATTTTATTTCCACATTAATATCCTTTAAAGCATAATCTTTACTGTTTGGATATCTATAAAACACATTTTTAAAACGTATATCACTAAACTCTATTTCCCCCAAATTTCCTGGATTTTCTTCATCAAAAGAATTAAATAATTCCCAGTCTTTCAGAAACATTCCTAATTCGTGTATACTTCCATATTGATTCGCAACTATTGTAAAATTTGTATTCAAAGAATTAACTGCCTCATATACCAAGACGAAAGATCCTATAAGAATTTCTTTTTTCAATACCATAACTGCAGTTACTATTAAGCAAATGCCCAAACTGAAACTTCTAATTATCTGAATAACTGTATTTATTTTACCTATTTTTAATATTAGTTTCTTCTCTTTATTATATATTTTTAAAATCAATTTTTTCCATTTATTCGAAATATATGTGTAAGCTTCACACACTCTAATATCCTTTATAAATTCTTTATCTAAAATTGCATTTTTCCAGTAATTCGCATATCTTTTTTCTCTACTTAATTTCTTATACTGTTCATAATTTAAAGAATTTCTTTTTTTCAAAAAAACCAAATACGGAATATTCATTATGAGTAATATAACAGGAAAATACCATTTAATAAAAAAAAGCGTAATTGAATATGAAATGAGCAATAAAAGTGGTCCTAATACTCCCATAATTGTATCAAATGAATTGATAATACCTTGTACGACTGTAGTTGATATTCTTTCAATAACATCATACATTTGCGGCATTTCAAAATATTTCAACTGCAGCTTTTTTATTTTTGTATTTATTTTGCAATTAACTATATTTTCCATATCATATCTAATATCTGAATCTATATAGTTTTTAATATTCTCAAGCATTTCGTTTAATAATTGAAATATAATGTATCCTATAATGATACATACTACCATTTCTTTTTTTGCTGGCGGGGTTGCAATATAATCTATCAATTTCTTACTCAGTATAAGAATTACTGGAGCAAGCAATGCATTTGCAATAAGCATAATGAATGATATTATTAATAATATAGTAGTTCTTTTATTCAGTATATCCTTAATCATATATAACATTTTCACTTTTGTTTTCCTCCAAGTACCACTCTGCTTGTGTGGTGTATAAATCAAAATACTTTCCTTTCTTGTCCATTAATTTTTCATGATTTCCTGTTTCCACTACTCTTCCATTTTCAAGATATATAATATTATTCATTTCTCTAGCGATGCCTACACGATGAGTGATAATAATTATCGTTTTCTCTTTAAGCATATTTTTCAACATCTTATACTGTTTCAGTTCTGAAACAGCATCTAGCGCAGAAGTTGCTTCATCAAAAATAAGCAAATCTGCCTGTCTAATTATTGATCGTATATACGCTAATTTTTGCCATTGACCTCCTGACAAATCAATAGCATCATCAAAATACTCCGTTCCTAATTTTGTGTCCAACGTATAGTTGTCCAAATCTTGCTCATCTACAGTAACATTTTTAATCATTTCATATAATGTACTATCTTTATTGAGAAATTCTATATTTCCCAACGCAATATTCTCTCTGACTGTAGTATAAAAATGTGCATAATCTTGAAATACAGCACTTTTTTTATCATGAAATAATATAATATTACCAGTTGTCGGTTGGAGCAATCCTAAAATAAGTTTTGCTAATGTACTTTTTCCAGAACCATTTTCCCCTAAAATAGCTACTTTTTCCCCTCTTTTTATACTTATATTAATGTCCTTTAACACTCTTTCATCGCTATATTGATAATTAAGATTTTCAACTTTAACACTAAGATTTGACTGATAGGAGTACTCTGGAGTCTTCCGTGTTTTATTTTCTTTAGTTTTCGTAAATGAACGATATTCATTTAAATATAGTCCTTCCTTTGAGAAACTAGAAACTATTTGTAACAAACTACTAATAAGATTAATTACAGTAAGTTGACTTTGAATTAAGAATACTGCATCATCTACTCCCATCTTACCATTGTAGCTTGCCACTATTATAATCAAATAAAAAATCCCCTCTATAACATACATTCCCAACGCCCAAATCAAATTAGTAATTGTCCATTTCGCACTAAACTTCATATTAATATCTTTTGTTTTATAATATACTTTAGATCTTTTTTTTTCTAACCATTCTTCTATCTGTAGTATCCGCAACTCTTTTATATATTTTCTACTTTTTAATATATTTGCAAAATAATCATGCTTTCTTTGAAATGGTTCTTGCTTTTTTATTAATTCCACATAATCAAGATTATATTTAAACAAAAAAACGTTCTGAAAAGTTCCCATTAAGATAAAAAGCCAAAAATAAACTATATTAGTTTGTATTATCATTACAATTGATACCAATAAAGATAATGATATACCTATAACAGAAAAGAACATTGTTATGGATGAAGCGAAATTACTCTCTACAGCCTTCTTTATGCGTCCGATTTTTATCATAAATTCATTTTTGTCCCACTGATAAACATCTATACATTCCGCATTTTTCCATACATCATCATAAAATTTTGTATCTATATTCAACTGTAGTTTTTTTTCGAGTATTGTACTACAGGTATCTAAGAACAATCCCCCTATTTCAATCACCAATAACAAAAAAATCCATATAATCACAAAATATATTTGTATATTTTCTAAATCACTTATAATTGTTTTATATAAATATAATGTAATCGGTTGTAATGCGTATTTAATAATTGTTAAAATACCAATTAGCACCACAGTACCAGTACATCTTTTTATAACTTCCTTCACAGCCCATAGTTGAAGTTTCATAATATCCCCCGTAGCTTGTAAAAGCGCCTCTAAACAAGAGGCGCTTTATTGAATTATATTTCACCATCACATATATTATTTGAGTAATAAATTCTGTTACTGTTGCAGCAAATACATATACTCAAATTATTATGTGAATTTTCTTATTTAATTGTAATTTTTACATGTAAATGTATATCCTGAACACTTGTGAGTTTTATCACATTTATAAGTTTCAAATATGCCTCCACAAGAGAATTTGCTAGTGCATCTCGGTTCAACTACATTTGTTTTGACAATAACAGACGGTGTTGTATACTTCATGTTTCGTCCTCCTTATTTATTAAAACTGTTACAAGAAAATGTTGGTGAACATGTAAAAGACCATTTACTACATGTAAATTTAGTTCCTTTTTCACATTCAAATTTTCCACAAGAAACTCTAGGCTCAGCGCCAGATTCCTGCGATGCAATAATCGGTTTGGTATATTTCATACTTCATCCTCCTGCTAATTTATATTTTTATCTTATTTGCATTACGCAACAGTAACCTTTTTATAAATACTCTCGAATCATCTCTCTTGCAAATCCACGTCTTCTCAGAAGGCATTCCCCATCTGTGCCTTGAACATTAGAACACTGATTAATACACTGAGCAATGCACCCTCTACCACAAATAGAATTCCAAAGACATGTTTCGCATTCCGGTTTATAAAATGTACTTGTGTACAAAAAATTTAAAATTCTGGAAAAGTCTTCTGTTTTCATTATTTCAGACAATTTCATTTTATTTATATTTCCTACTGCATACATCTGATCAGAAAACGATTGACACAAAAAGACATTTCCTGAAGAATCAATTCTAGGGTTAAACTCAACTATTTCCTCACTAGGAATTACCAATGGACATCCGCCTGTAAATATTTCTGGAATTCCAAAATTCGGGAATTTATTTTTCTTCAACATTTTTAGTTTCTCATTTTTCTTTAAATCTTCTACTATTTCTTCAATTTCAAGTAATGGGATTTCCAAATTATTAGAATTACTCTTAGCCCTACCGCGCATCGCCAGTGCTCCAAAAAGTACGTTTTCTATATTCATTTTGGCACAAAGTTCTACTGTATTTACAAAATCCTTTTTATTACATTGAGCCATTGTAAATCTGACAAGGACTCTTTCCGCCTCTGCATTAACTAAATTCTGTAATCCTTTCAGCGTTGCTTCAAAACTTCCTTTTCCACATAGCAAGTCATGGGTAGCTGCTGAAGAACCATTTAGACTTACTTGAATAGCAATTTTACTGTCCGCTAAACGTTTTGCTATATCTCGAGTAATTAAAGTAGCATTGGTAATAAGCAATATATTTCGAACACCTGACTCTTGAATAGTTTTCAAGATATCCCAAAATTGCGGATGTAATAATGGTTCTCCTCCTGATAACGTAATAAAAGGGTATACATTTTCATCATAGCATCTTAAAACATTATTTAATGCCTCTAAACTTATTTCCTCTTTTAGAACCCCCGATTCATTATAACAATGTTTACATCTTAAATTGCAACGAGATGTTATTTCAATGTAACATCCACTTAATTGATACTTATTCCCATTTAATATTTTTTCACTCATAGCAATTAATCCTCCCTCTTATTCCTCTACATATTTAATCAGACCAATATCTTTTAATTGTTTTAATGCAGCCATACATTCCCCCATTACCATTTGAGAATCTAAATTTTCCGCATCCACACAATTATTAAACAACATGTTACATACTTCCTCATCAGTACGTCCATCGCAATTCTCATATAAAAATTGTGATGTCTCATTTAATGCTGTAATACCCATTTCCAAATTAGGACGAACAAATACAAAACCATAATGTTTCTCGATCATCATATCTCTCTGATTTTCCTTTTTAATAATAAGCATATTTATGTATCCCCTTTCATACATCTTATTAATTTTCTATATGCTAACACAACACTTTATATTTTTGAAGATTAATTGCTTATTCGAGATATAACAACGTATAATTGGGATTCATTGTATCTATTGCTCAAATTATATATATTGCAATCCGTATTTTATGCATATCTATAAATACTAACAATATTTATTTGATAGATTCCTAAATTTTCATCAATTAGTCTATACCAAACACTTCCTTGAGGTAAGCCCAAACCTCCAATACTAGATTTTACATGTGAATAAATCTTAAAAATAATGATATTCTAATTTGTAGTTCCCCCTAAAATGTATACATCTTCTTTCAATATGAATGTAAGATCCATCCATATCTTCCGTTAAAAAACGAAAATAGATATTTATAGTATCTATTTTTATATATTTTTTTAAATTTAACTATTTTAAAAAGAAATATTATGTTTTTAAAAAGTGTAAACTATTCTTACGGAGGAAAAATAATGTGTGAAAATTATAAGAAATATATACGAAATAAAATTGATGAATTACGAAGAAAACGTGATATCTCCGAATATCAATTAAGTTTAGAATTAGGACATTCTCAAGGTTATATTCAATCAATTACATCTGGTCGTGTTTTACCATCAATGACTTCATTTTTAGAAATATGTGCATACTTTGAAATTAAACCAGCTGATTTTTTTGATACAACTACCCCTGCTCCCATAGTATTAAACCAACTAATAGAGGACATGAAACTTTTACCAGAAGACGAATTACTATTATTATCAACCATTACAAAGAAATTTCTCAAAAACCATTCTTTTTAGAGGATAAAGAAATAAATCAGTATTCCTAAATTACTATTTAAAAAGATAAGTAAAAATCTCCCTTTAAATAAACAAATCCGCATTTTCGGATACTGATTTATCCCACAAAATAGCACTCTCACAATGATTTTTCTGAGAAGCTCTTTCTAATAATAGCGAAATGCTTTCCCAAAATCAGCGAAAAAATTATGTTGATTTAAAAAATACTATAGTTCTGGAATTTGCAGAAGCTAAAACATGTACTGAGATTTACATATATCCATATATAAAAATAGAATTGCCGCATATTTTGCAAAATGGATTTGAAATGCGATTAAAAGTATGTCTATGGAAATGCAGTACAAAATTCTATATTATCGTAAATGTATGGATAGTCAATTTCGTTGTACTTAATCCAGAATTTACATAACAGCAATAACATTTCTTTTTCCATTACTATGCCTAGAGCGATTGACTCTATGGCTGTTTGGAGTATACAACAACTTATTCTTGCCAATAATCTAAATTTAAGTATCATCAATCATATCCACCAGTGAAAACTGCTGGTTTGCTCTGTCCCCGTAAGGGATTATTACTGGATTGATCCTCAAAGATTTCCAAGAAATAAAGGTACCAACTGCTCCTTATTTCCAGCCACCCCTTACTAGGGATTATTTTTATTTACCCCTTATTATTGGATCGGAGCTGTCGCGCTAAATAATTAGTCCTCAGCCTCTTTTCACTTGTGTAAAAGAATACAATAATTTATCATATCGCATATTACATATTTCATGTTCATTTTTTCCAATATATCCTGTAATTTTTTATTATACCAATACACTTCTTTAACACTCAATGATTTACTTACATTAAATCCAAAATCTTTTAAATCTAAAAAGATATTTTTTTTATTTTCTCCTGGCATTTGCAAAACTAAAAAATCTTTCCATATTTCAATACTATAGGGTTGTGTACCTAAGTCTAAAATAAATTTCGCTATGTTTTCTAATTTGCTATCTAAGTCAGTTTTATTTTTCAAATAAATCATCTCCTCGTTTTAAAATATTCAAAATATAAAAATAAGGTATTTTAAGCGGTATATTATGGTTTAAATCACCTCCTCTATTGTTAGAGGAGGTAATTTAAATATTTTCAAGTATTATTTTTCTTGCCATAGCACTAATTTTAAGCAACCAATTTAACTTTAAAATTTATATTCTTACATTTTTCTCCCGTAATACAAAGTGAGTTCTTTCATAAAATTACATTTACGATTCTTTCCTATCATAATTTCAGCTCCATTTTTTAATACCAAATTGAATCTCTCAATCTTTTTAATATAAAGCATATTCACGATAAAACTTTCATGACATCTATAAAAACTATTATCCAATTCCTCCATATGCTGTTTCATTGTTTTGTAACTAACTATGGAACCACTATTTGTAATAATCCGTGTTTTTCGACCATAAGTTTCTATATACACTATCTCTTGATAATATATCTTGAACAGACCGCCATCGTTTTTTTCAAGAATAAAATGCTTTTCATAATCTACTATATCGTTCATTATTCTCTCAAAAGTTTCTCTAACTCTCCTATATGATGACGATTTGATTATATAGTCGTTGGCTTTTAATCTATATCCTTCATAAACATATTGATCTACAGATGTCAAAAAAATAATATTTATCTTTTTATCTTTGTTTCTAATCTTTTCCGCAACTTCAACACCATTACAACCATCCATAATTATATCAAGAAAAACAATGTCTATATCTTGCCGAATATTGTAATAGCTGATTAATTGATCTCCGGACAAAAACTCAAGAATAACTATTTCATCATGATATTCTTTATCTTTTACACATTTCATTATCTGAGATTTAACATCTTTAATTACGTCCTTCTCATCATCACATATTGCAATTTTCATAACTCTCCTTTAACGAATTATTCTTCTTTACCAATAATTCTTCTGGCACTTCTGGTTGATGTAGTATAATTAAACATTTTCCATTTACAGAAGATACTGCAATAAACATTATAAATGAACAACATATTTTACCTAAAATTCGAATTATTCTTTTCATTTTTTCACCTCTTCAATTGTCATCTTTTTCTTTTGTAGTTCTGTATTTAAGATTCCCGCTATTAAAATGAATGCTAATGCGATTAGCGCACACGAGGCACAGTTTGCTATTTCATAGTTATACTCTTTGAAAAATTCAATAGCGAATATTTCCAATCCAAGACAAAATGATGCCTTTACTTTCATTTTTTTCTTAAGCTCAAATGATATCGGATTCTCAATACATCCTACAGGCGAAAGAATCAAAACAATTAATATTGCTATCCATTTAAACGTATTTAATATATAACTTTCCTCACTTATAAAACCGCTAATAAAAATGTTAAGCATAACTAATATTATAAATAAAAAAGTACATTTTTTTTGTGTTTTTGCATGGAATCCACCAGAAAATATCCTAAGCGGACAATACGTCAAGAGAAAAACTATACATAATACTAATTGTCCTATAATTCCTGATATTACTAAACATAATCCTATAGTCAATGTCGAAGATATTATTATTTCACTTCCATATCTAAGTATTGCCCTTTTTTCTTCTTGTACAATTTTATTTGTAATAAAATAATCAACTAACTTTTTTTTCAACTCTTCCACCAATCTCACCCTTCTCTAAATAGCATATTTTTCGGTGAAAGTAAATATATACTGCGCAATTGGAACTTCAAACAGTATAATCTGGTATTACAGAGGAATCAAAATACTCATTGTAAAGCAATACTCTTTCCACTCAATAGTCATCTGCCCATTATATTTCTTTAACGTTTCCTTGATACTTATAATACCAATGCCATGCATACTCTTGTTTTCCTTAGACGTTTTAATAAACTCATTATCTAATACCTCAACAATCTTAGTAGTACTATTTACTATTTGAATCAAGTAGAAATTTTCTCTTTCTTTTCCTCTTATTTCAATGTAACACTCCTTTTCTCGTTTGTTATCTTGCGCACCTTCAATAGCATTATCTATGGCATTTCCCATTATAATACACAGATCCATTGACTGCATAATCTGTTCTTTTGGTAATTTCAAGAGAAACTCTACATGTATTCCCTTCTCAATGGCACATTCCAATTTCTCAGAAAGCAATAAGTCAAGAAATTCATCCCCGGTATCTACATAAATTTGATATCTCTTAATTGGTTCAAACAACTTTTTAGCTGTTACTTTATCATTAGAATTTTCCAAGTATAATGCATAATTTTTCAAATCATGATATAATTTTCGAATTTCAATTTCGGTATCGAACTTTTCTTGATAATATTTTGATTGATACATTAATTTTGCCTTAACGCTCTCAAGCATTTCTTTATCATACTTTTCTTTAAAATAGATTTCTGATAGTATAAAATGACTCGTCATTCCAATCGCAACTATGCTCATAATAGTAATAAGATAAATTGCTTCATTTTTCTTTTCATCATGATTGTAAATACTAAATAAATTATTAAGAGAAATCATCACTATGAGTACATAAGTTATGTTTGGCAATATAACAAACAACCGTTCTTTGATGCTATTTTTCACATCAATTTTAAACTGGAACTTTTTAGTCACATACAGAATAATCCATGTAATAGTTTTAGAGCAAATTACTGCTACCATTTGCATGATTTCATTGCTCAATAATTCATTTGTTATATATAGATTATTCATTAACATCAAATAACCAATAACAACAATCTCAGCCACCGTTATGGACATAAAATATATGACTATTAAAATAATTCTTTTTAATAACGATATCAAATAAAATATTTTTATAAAAACAAATGTCATAGTTAAACAGATAATTACTTTAAGCCACTCAAACTGAAATTCCCATGCAAAATTTATTATGATATTAAAAATAAACAAAAAAATATATCCCACAAATATTTGTGTTTTATTTTTTCTTCTCTCAAATCCATATGTAATATAATAAACATACGCAATTTCGATTCCATCAACTATTATCTCTAATAAAGCATTCATATTTCTCTTTCTAACTGATTATTTATCTCCCTTTTTTCTAGTTCATTTATACTATTTCAGGATACTTTTGCACATCTTTTCATCTTCTCAATATTTTTTTCACAACCTATAGTATGTCCCATTATATGACAGTATAAATAATATTTAAGCACTATCATTCTTTTGCTAAAACGCATAATCTCCCCCCTTATATTGATTGAAATAAAACACCAATCCTATTATTCTCCCACTTTATTTTCTTTAATAGCTTGCAATAGCTAGTCCAATTTATTAAAAATAGGTATTTTTTCATGCTATCATAAGTATTTTTTACTGTCAATAGAACAATCTTTCAAAGCAAGTTTCGCCTGAGTAACTCAAAACTCACTCTGTGATTTTTTCCTACTCGACAAACTTGATGAGGATTTCGCTCCCCATACCCTCGACGTCATCATATTTTTCAAATATATACATTGGCTCCTATCTTGATAGGCGCAGCGTGATTGTTCCATCACGGTAATAAAAAAGATATCTACTGCTATACTTTTCATAGCAATAAACATCTTTTTTCTAAATTACGGTTCTTCTTTCTGATCTTGGGCTTTTAATATTGCAAGAACATCTTCTACGGTTCTTCCCGAAGCAACTACCGCCCGGAACAATGTTTCCTTTTCCTGCTCCTCAATTTTCTCCTGAATTTCTTTTCTTTGAGAACGAAGCTGCTTCAATTCATTCTCTACTTCCTGAATTCTTTCGTTTACTGTTACAAGCTGCTCCTCCAAAGTAAGCACATTCTGTTTTTTTCTTCCTCTTGGCATAGTCAACCTCCATACAATTATTTTTTCTATTGTATCATGTTTTCAAACTATTTTCACAGTGATTTTGTATTTTCCAATGTAATTCCCTCTATCGGCTTATATATAAATAGAATTTTTATAAAAGGAGATTTTATACTATGGCAAGACCTAAAAAAGAAAAATCATTACGGCATACACACCAGATTATGCTCCGTCTTACCGATACGGAATACGAAATTATATCATCTCAAGCAAAAGCTGCAAGTCTGCCTTTGGCAGAATTTGCCCGAAAACAAATTATGAATAAAAGAGTAATTATAAAATACGAATTGGTGGCTGAACTTCCGGAATTAAAAAAAATGATTGCCGAGTTTGGAAAAATAGGAAGCAATCTAAATCAGATTGCCCGGTACTTCAATAGCGGCGGTATTCATTCACAGGAAGTACAAAAATCACTCCAGCAGAGTCTTTCTAAAATCTATGAAATGAAATACGAAGTCTTAAAACTTGCCGGAAACTTTTCTTCCCAAAATATATCTGCCCCTACTTATTCAAGAGGTAATGAATATGGCAATTCTTAAGCATATTGCAATTAAAAATATGGACTACGGAGAAGCACAACGTTATCTTCTGTTTCAACATGATGAACATACGAAAAAGCCAATTCTTGATGAAAATGGAGAACTCATTCCAAGAACGGAATATTACATTGACGGCATCAACTGCGATCCCTTCTCTTTTGATTTGGAATGTAAAGAGTTAAACGCACAATATCATAAAAACCAAAGTTTTAATGAAATCAAATCTCATCACTATATTCTAAGCTTTGATCCGAAAGATACCGAAGATCATGGATTAACCGGAGAAAAGGCACAACAACTCGGATTAGAGTATGCTCAAAAAAATTTTCCGGGACATCAGGCTCTTGTATGTACCCATACAGACGGAAATAATGAAAGTGGAAACATTCATGTACATATTGTAATCAACAGCCTAAGAAAATATGATGTGGAACACCAAACATTTATGGAACGCCCCTGCGATGCCCGTGCCGGATACAAGCATCATCTAACACCGACTTATCTTATTTATTTAAAACGCTCACTTATGGATATTTGCCATAGAGAACATTTGCATCAGGTAGATTTACTTTCTCCAGCAGAGAAAAAAATCACAGACAGAGAGTATCGTGCAAAGCACACCGGACAGAAAAAACTGGACGCTCTGAATAAAGAAATGTTATCCAAAGGAATTGCCCCACGCAAAACTGTTTTTCAAACGCAAAAGGAATATCTAAGAACCGCTATTAAATACGCCGCTGCTTCTTCCTGCAATATCGAAGAATTTCAAGCGACGCTTTTGAAAAACTATCAGATTATTTTAAAAGTAAGCAGAGGACGTTTCAGCTATCTGCACCCGGAACGAAGCAAGTTCATTACTGGAAGAACACTAGGTTCCCATTACACAGAAGATTATCTGCTTTCCATTTGGGAAAAGAGGAAAGAACCCCAAATGCAATCTCACACTGGCTCAGAACTTTTCACTCCTCATTCTGCTTCTACTGTTACGGAAGAAAAAGAAACTCCAGACTTCTGTTTTATAAAATCAGACCTGCGGCTTGTCATAGATCTTCAGCAACGTGTCAAAGTACAGAATAATCCGGTTTATGCCAGAAAAGTAAAGCTTTCCAATTTACAGCAAATGGCAAAAACCATTGCTTATGTACAGGAACGTGGCTATTCCACAGAAGATAATTTGATGACCGCACTGACCACATCACAGTCGGAAACTGCCAACTGCCGAAAGAACCTCCGTTCCACACAGCAGGAATTAAAAAGGATCAATGAACAAATTCATTACACCGGACAATATCTTGCAAATAAATCTGTTTATAGGGAATTTTTACACGCAAAAAATAAGAAACAATTCCGACAGGAACATCTGTCAGAAATTACGCTTTATGAAACTGCCCGGAATTTCTTAAAGCAGCACTCAGAAAATGAAACATTACTTTCTATGAAATTATTAAAATCTGAAAAAGAAAAACTGCTTTCCATAAAAAATATGCAGCGTCAGGAATATCAAAAAAGAAAACAATACGAAAAAGAATTGCAGACTGTATGTAAAAATGTAGAGATGATTCTTCATGGAAAGTCTGATTTTGAAAAGAATTCTGAAAAGGATATACCACCACGCTAACCCTTATGCTCCAAAATTTCTTTCTATTTTTGTTGTATTCTTTTGTTATCTGCTTTATACTAAAGGCAAGATAGAAAAGGTGGTGATTTAGTGGAACTGGAAACAACGCTATCGCAAACAATTCGTACTGCAGGAAGCAATTCAGATTATGACTCTGCTTGTAAACGGCTGCTTTCTGAAAAAATCATTCTTGCTTGGATTATGAAAAATTGTTTGGAAGAATATCGGGAATGTAGCATTTCAGAAATCATTGAAAAATATATTGAAGGTGAACCGCAAGTCGCAGAAGTTCCGGTTCTGCCTGATCAGACCAATCCCTCTTTAATCAAGGGAGAACGCACAGAAGATAAAACCATTACGGAGGGAACGATTACCTATGATATTCGTTTCGCAGCAACTGCACCAAAGTCTGGTGAGTTAATCCGTTTAATTATCAATGTAGAAGCACAAAACAATTTTTATCCCGGTTATCCGTTGCTTAAACGCAGCATATACTATTGTAGCCGTATGATTTCTGCTCAATATGGTACTGTATTTTCATCTGCACAGTACGATAAGATTCGTAAAGTCTACTCCATCTGGATTTGTATGAACCCACCAAAATCCCGAGAAAATACTATTACCCAATATTACATTGCAGAAAAACCGCTGGTGGGACATGTTACCGAAAAAGTGGAAAATTATGATTTGATGTCTGCTGTTATGATTTGCCTCGGCAAACCGGACAGTGAGAATTATCACGGAGTTTTAAAATTGTTAAATGTTCTGCTTTCTTCAGAAACAACACCGAAGGAAAAGGAAAGAATTCTCCATGATGATTTTGATATTGAAATGACGCAGAATTTAGAAAGAGAGGTGTCGCTGATGTGTAATTTAAGTCAGGGAATTGTTGAAAGCACTACAGAACGAAATACTTTAGATAGTATCCGTAATTTAATGGAAACACTAAACTTGACTACTGAACAGGCTATGGCGGCTCTAAAAATTCCAGAAGCAGAACGCCCAAAATATGCCTCTATGTTAGAAGAACAATAATCGAAACGAGGGAAACCTGAATACACAAATTCAAGTTTCCCTTTCTTTTTTATTTCCGTCTACGTTCTATCTCATTCTCCATAACCAGCTGTGGCAAATTTTTCATATTTAAAGCCGCCTGTTTTAGATGCAAACGGTCTAACACAGAAATTCGTGTTCCGATCTTACGGGGTTTTACTGGCAGATTATTCATTCTTCCATCAATCATATTATAATTTTGTTCTTCTGTAATCTCTGCACTTCTTAAATATTCTCCATTTTCATAGGCTTTCTGCCAGTTTTCCAAAACAGGTTTCCCACTTTTTCCCCGTATTTCTTGTGGGTGCAGATAGGAAACGATCTGTCCTTTGACTGTTTCGTCAAATCCCGTCGTAACCTGATCCACGATTAACTTTCCAGTTCCATCTACCACTACCCAAGCAGCATTTTTCCCGTATATCGTATGCTCCATCAGGAAAAATTCTTTTCCTTCCACCACCAGATTATCGAAGGCAAGCCAGCTTCCTTCTTTCCCTTCAATATGAAAATTGGTAGTGGCAAGAGAAATCAATGTACTGGACGAACCATTCCGAATAAAACCTGCTAAAACAGTAAATCCCTCTTTTTCCAAATAATAGGCTGCCGCTTCCCCATTTTTATCTAAAATCAGTACGTCCCCGATGCTTAGGGCATGTCCAGAAAAATTTTTCGGTAACTGCTTTGCCAAACGGTTTCGGATATTATCCGGTGTTTCATCATACCGCATCCAACTTCTATATACTTGCTTATAATCTGTATAGCGTATCTGAATATGTTCTTTTTGTAATTCTGCATAAGAACGAAAACGCTTTTTTCTGTTTTCCGGAATTTCTCTAAACTGATACACTGCAAATTGATTGCCTTCCATAACCGCTTCTCCTGTGTTTCCATTTTTTCATTACAATTCCGCCTCTTTCTTACGGGTGTGGGACGTTTCTTCTTTTTTCTCCTGTTTCTTTAACAGTTCCTTCCGCTCTTTTAAGGCTTTTAGCACAGAAACTTTTCTTCCCATTGTTCCCTCTGGTTTTGCTTGTTCCGCTGTATTTTCCCGTTGTTTTTCTGCCAATATTCTCTCTAAATCTCTCATTGCCTTTTGTACCAACGGACTTTCTTTATAATGGGGGACTAAATCAATCAAGTCTTTGGAGATTTTCCCTCCAGACATCAATTCGTATTCCCCGTCATAAATGCTGCCATCTTTCAGGCAAAATCCAATTCCTTTTATCCCATGAATGCGATCCTCTGGAATCGTTTTATATTTTTCTACAGCTTCTTCCAATGTCAGATTTTCATAATATTCTCCCATAGAAGGAAATTCCATACATTCTGAAGCATAAAAAGAAATTTGGGATTCTTGTACCGTTTCCTGTGGTGTCCTTCCCTGCTTTTCTGCTTCTCTTTCGTCAAGATACTGTTCTGCACGCTTTATGTACTCCTGCAGTGTCCCTGTTTTTTCCAACGAAATCGGATTTATATCAATCTTTAATCCAACAATCTGCATTCCATTTTCCTGAAGCAGATTAAAAAAGGCATCTTCCCTGATGTCCCCGGTATAAGAAAGCACCACGTCAAGATCAGAGTCTTCCCTATATAAAGTTTCTCTTGTACGGCTTCCATATACTCTTGCTGCCAATAAAGTAATTTCTTCATATCCAGCCTCTTCCAATTCCGCCTGTGCGTAACAAAGTACCGATTCTTCAATGTTCTGACGGCTCTCCCCATGCAACAGTTCTTCTTCCCGAATATCAATCTGTGAAGTTGGTGTCAGTTTCCCTTCATATAATCTCTTTTTCTCCCCTTCTATTACAGATTTTTTAAGTTCTTCATAGGAAAATGGCTCACAAGGTAATTCACCCATTCCTTCCTCTCTAAATATCCAAGAAACAACTTCTTCTTTAGAGGCAGTTATATTCTCATAAAACTGTCCACCAATCTCACGAAACGCTTGGTCATAAATAATATATTCATAGCCTTCTGGAATTTTCTGTAACATCACATACCCATATCCGGATCGGAAAGCTATGTTATTTTCTTCACTCTCCATCAGGGGTTTTAATGCCTCATACGACTTCTGCGGAAAATATTCTGCCCGTTCAACCTGTTCCTGAAGCATTTCACTGTCTATCTTCCTACATGCAGCCAAATTTTCCCCTTCTTCTAACAACAATGCTTTTGCTGCTTCTTGAAGTGTGACATCAAAAGTATCGTACACCCCTCCATCTAATTCTTGAAACTCTTGATTATAAAAGGTATAATCATACCCCTCCTCTGTCTCCTGAATAAAGAAAAAATGTCCCGTTGTTTCTATCTGATAAGCCGCTTCTCTTTCTGCTTCTTCAAATAGACTTGCGTTTAAAAATTCCCCCTTATCCTGCTTTTTATCAATCTCTTTTTCTTCCAGATACTCTCTGATTGCTTTCATAGCCTCCTGATCCAGACCATTTTCCAAATCCTGTGCGACCACTCTACCATTTTCATTTACCAGAACCGGTGCAACCAAAGCTCCGTATTCGTTATGCTCCATGAGATAGAAATGTTCCTTCTCAATTTCCAATTCTTCTACCGTATGCCATAAACCTTCATGCTGTTCCAGTTCCACCTCTTTGGTATCCATACCAATTTTTATTTCTTTTTCGTCTTGAATACGATCTCTTTCATTTCTATCTGTTTCCAATTCTTTCATTTTTCCTTCCAACTCCTTAATAAACTCTCCTGCTGTTTTTCGTATTGCGTCCATGAAAGACCTCAATTCCCACATCTTCAGATTTTCACTCCACCCCGCAATATAAGGAAAAGAATAGTCAGAAGTATCCAGTCCAAAATACTGACACACCGTATAGGCAATGCTTTCTGCCTCTATCTCCTTTGTTCTCTGATCTTTTTCTTCTCCTGCCTGTTCCAATACTTCCCTGTCATGCAGCTTTGCATGGGCAATTTCATGAATAAGTGTTTTTATCGTCTGACTTTCACTCATATCTTCTTTCACAACAATCTCTTTCCCTTTATTGCTATAATACCCCTTTGCTTCTCCTCCTGTTTCACCAAAGCAGATAGGAACAGGGGATATTTCTTTAACCGCCTGTAAAAACAAGGGGTAATTTTGTACCTGCTCTGTTAAATCCGGTATTGCAAGTTCCGGTAAAGGCTCTCCATACGTTTGTGATACATCAAATACGCGGACTACTCGAAAATCAGAAACAACATGCTCAACCACTTCTGTTTCTGGCTGCCCGTCCGGTCCCAAAATCGGCTCGTTTGTTTCCGGATCAAATTTTTCTACAACTTCCTTTTCTTTCCTCTGTGAGGGAGCAATAATCTGAATTCCCTTCGCTCCCTTTTTCACCTGACGATGAAAATTTTTCTGCCATGCGGAATACCCTGCTACCAAAGTTGCCTCTGGTCTTTGAAGTGCAATCAAAACCGTATTATTAAAGCTGTAATTATAAAATTTTGACATGGTTTTTAAATATTCTACATACCGTTCTGATGTAAATAATTCTTTTACGCCCTCTTCCAATTGCTTCGTAATTTCATACATTTGCTGCTCTCTATTTCCTGCCATAGACAAATCCTCCATAGTAAAATGTCCCGCCAGCTTCCTGACGGGACTTCCCTTCTATAACTGTTGTTCCTGCTTTTTCTTCTGCATATTTCTATTTTTCCAGCCTTTTTCCATATTTCTTTGTGTATTTTTCAATCTGCCAAGCACCGAAGATTTTTCTATTTTCTCTTTTCGACCTTCTGACACTCTGCCTGCATAATTGACTGACCTTCTCGGCAAATCTGCCACCTGATCTACTTCTTTCTCCTGATCTTGCGGCATTTCCTTTTCATCCATATTCAAAAGGGAGTTCAGTTCTGCAAGCCTTTCCATCTTCTCCTGCAATTCCTTTTCTTTTGGAAAAGGCTTCGCAGCTTCCTCCTGTGCTGTTTCCAACTGCTTCTGCAGTGTTTCCAATTTTTGCTCTGTTTCTTCCATTTTCTTCTCAATTCCACTTAACGCATTACTGATACGCTGTAAATTTCCAAGAATATCCTTTCCCATCTCAATCAGATAACTGCATTTTCTCTTAATGGTCATAATGTACCGTTGATTAAACGCATCAAATTTTGCGTATAAAGAAAAGTCATGAAACGTTCCTATTTTTCCCTCTGTATGAATAGCTTTTAGTCCTTCACATGCTGCCAAAAGTGCGGTTCCTGCTTCTTTTTTATCCGTAAAGGTTTTATTGGAAACAATCATGGAAAAATCTTCGTTCTCAAAAATAGGACGGACGGCTTCTGCATCGGAACGAAGCCCCGCAAGGCGTTCTTTCTGTGCTGCAATCTGCATTGGATAATTCTTTGCAATATCCGTTTCCAGTTTATATTTCTGGCTGGTATGGTTTGCTTTTAATAATTTCAATTTACTTACCTGTATATCCAGATCCATTTTTTCTTTGATATAAGGGTTTCCTGTTGCCAGTGCCTTAATTTCTGCATACGACAATGCTGTGTCATCGACATCTTCACAGGCACGAACAGGGGATTTGCTTGTCATAATCTGGGAAATAAATTTCTGTTTATTCTCCAAAATCTGCCACATATACGCATCAAAGGTATTCTCTGTCACATACCGGAAAATCTTTACTTTTTTATTTTGATTGCCTTGCCGCAAGATTCTTCCCTCCTGTTGTTCCAAATCTGCGGGCTTCCAGGGGCAATCTAAATGATGAAGGGCAATCAGGCGATCTTGAATGTTTGTACCTGCCCCTAATTTCGGGGTAGAACCCAGTAAAACCCTGACCTGACCGGAACGCACTTTTGCAAAAAGTTCTGCTTTTTTTGTTTCCGTTCCTGCTTCATGAATAAACACAATTTCCTCTTTTGGTATCCCTTTTGTTACCAGTTTTTCCCGAATATCATCATATACATTAAAAGAACCGTCACTTTTTGGTGTTGATAAATCACAGAAAATAAGCTGTGTAGAAAGCTGCTCCTTTGTTTCTTCCCAGATAGAAAAAGTATTTTCCACACAATGGTTAATCTTGCTGTCTTCATAATCTGGAAGCATGTCATTGATAAGACGCTGATCCAACGCACATTTTCGTCCATCATTAGTGATTTTAAGCATATTATCAACGGAAGCGTCCACACCTCCACTTCTTACAATTTCCGCACGTTCCCCAAACGCTGCCACTAATTCCTGTTGTTCTTCACTTGGCTTTAACACTTCATTGATATACTCTGCTTCCGGCACAGGTAAATGCAGCATATCTGCAGTCTGAATATCCGCACTTTCTTTAAAAAGAGAGATCAACTCCGGAAGATTAAAAAAGCGGGCAAACCGTGTTTTTGCACGATAGCCCGTTCCTTCCGGTGACAATTCTACTGCTGTCACTGTTTCCCCAAAAGTTGCCGCCCAAGAGTCAAAATGTCCCAACTGTAACTTTTGCAAAGTATCATATTGTAAATACCGCATAATGGTATATAGCTCCGTCATACTATTCGAAACGGGGGTTCCTGTGGCAAAAGTAACACCCTTTCCTCCCGTCAGTTCGTCCATATATCTGCATTTCATAAACATATCTGAACTTTTCTGTGCATCAGTCTGTGCAATCCCTGCAATATTCCTCATTTTTGTATAAAGGAACAAATTTTTGTAAAAATGGCTCTCGTCTACAAACAGCCTGTCTACGCCTAACTGCTCAAAGGTCACCACATCATCTTTTCGGGTATCATCGTTTAATTTTTCCAGTTTTTTCTCCAGACCTTTTCTCGTTCTCTCCATCTGCTTTATGGTGTAACATGGACTGTCATCACTTTGTGCTTCTTCGATTGCCAGCATGATTTCTTCTATCTGCTGTTCAATCATTGCCATCTGACGCTCTTTTGACAGTGGAATACGCTCAAACTGGCTGTGTCCAATGATAATTGCATCGTAATCTCCTGTGGCAATCCGAGAACAAAACTTCTTTCGGTTCGCCGGCTCAAAATCCTTCTTGGTAGCTACCAATACATTGGCTCCCGGATAAAGCCGGAGAAAGTCACTCCCCCACTGTTCGGTCAGATGATTCGGCACAACATAGAGATTTTTCTGCGAAAGACCAAGCCGCTTACTCTCCATTCCCGCTGCGATCATCTGGAACGTCTTTCCAGCCCCTACACAGTGTGCCAGCAATGTGTTTCCTCCATACAATACATGGGCTACTGCATTTTTCTGATGTGGCATCAAGGCAATTTCCGGTGTCATTCCTACAAATTGAATATGACTTCCATCATATTCTCTGGGACGGACACTGTTAAAAATCTCATTATATTTCTTACACAAGGCTTCCCTTCGGTCTATATCACGAAAAATCCATTCCTTAAAGGCTTCTTTAATCATATCCTGCTTTTGCTGTGCCAGCATAGTTTCTTTCTTATTTAATACTCTGTGTTCTCCGTCAGCGTCCTGTATGGTATCATAAATCTTTGTATCCCGCAGATTTAACGCATCTTCCAGCAAACGATAGGCATTTGCACGGGCTGTTCCATAAGTAGCAGTTACCCTTGTATTCCCATACGTATCCAGCGATTTCCCTGAAATATTCCACTGTCCGTTTACCGGGGCATATTTTACCTCAATCCGGCTTCCAAGATAATAGTCTGGCGTCTGAAATAGTTCTCCCATAAACTCGGTGATATACTCTGCGTCCACCCACGTTGCACCAAGTCGGATTTCAATTTCTGATGCTTCCAATTCTTTTGGCTGCACTTTTTCAAGCGCCTGCACATTCACCTGATAGCGATCGTGATTTTCAGCAAATTGTTTTGCTACTTCCAGCTTTACCCGGACATTCCCTGATAAATATTCATCTGAAGTTTCCCACTTTTCCGTCAATGGATTTTGGAAAATAACTCCGGTTAATTCTTCAATAATCTCTGCCTCCGGCTTTCCTGTCAGTTCTGTCATAAAGGACAAATCTATTTTTGCACGTTCTGCCAAAGACAGAGCAAGTGCTTCACTTGCAGTATCCACACGCTCTATCGGTTCTGCTTTTCGGATTGTACGCTTATGAAAAATATCTGCTTTTCTTTTTAACTTCCCCTCTTCGTCTAAAAATTCCAAAGAAGCAAGCAGACAATAGCTGCTATCCTGTGAAAATGCCCGACGGTTTGCAGCGCTGTTGAGCAGTCCATATTTTTCTGTAAAAGTATCATAGGTTTGGTTTAATTCCTTTTGAATAGTCTTGATTTCCTCCTCACCGGCATCTTCCATCTGGCTGTCAATCAACTTTCTGGTAATATCCCGAATCTCTATCATGCCTATGACACGTTCTGTTGTCACAGCAGGTAAATCCATACGGTTCATTCTGGAATTTTCCCGATAATACACCTGTTCTCCAACCTTTGCAAAACTGAAATTCTTCACAGACGGATCAGCCAGAATGGAGTCTTCTGTTTCATTTAAGTCCAATTCGTCAAACTCTCTGACTGTAATCTGCCCTTGAATGAAAGGAATAACCTCTTTTAACTGTTCTTCCAAAGAAGTTTCTTTTCTCGGCTTTACTGTAACTTCCATTCTTCCATACTGATTGCTCTCAAGCGCAAAGTCCCCCAGCACCATTTCCGGATGTTCTACAAAATAAGAATTGATTTTATATCCCTCTTCGGTTTCTCCCACTTCCACCCAAGAAGGCTTCTGCAGCACTGCCCGATCCCGTTTTTGGAAAAATAAAATATCGGATACTACATCTGTTCCGGCATTTTTGCGAAACGCATTTTCCGGCAAGCGGATTGCACCTAATAAGTCTGCTTTCTCTGCAAACTGCAATCGCACTTTTTCACTTTCTTTATCCATCGTCCTGCTGGAAGTAATCACTGCTACTACACCTCCGGGACGTATCAAATCTAAAGACTTCACAATAAAATAGTCATGAATCATCAAAGAATACTTATCGTATTTTCGGTCTGATACCTGATAATTTCCAAATGGCACATTGCCAATCACGCAGTCAAAAAAACTTTCCGGATATTCTGTTTTTTCAAATCCTTTTACCTCTATCCGGTTCTTTTGATAGAGCTGACCTGCAATCTTTCCAGAAATCGGATCTAATTCTACACCATACATCTGAATGCCCTGCATATTCTCTGGAATAAGTCCCATGAAGTTTCCCACGCCGCAGGAAGGCTCCAATACATTTCCCGTAGATAATCCCATATTTTCTAAAACCTGATACATGGCTTTGATCACCGTAGGCGGTGTATAAAAAGCATTTAACGTAGAAGAACGTGCTTCTTTGTATTCACTTTCACTCAGTAAACCTTTTAGCTCCTGATATTCCTGACTCCACTCTTCTTTTCTGTCATCAAATGCCGCTGAAAGACCACCCCAGCCAACATATCTGGATAAAATTTCCTGTTCTCCCGGTGTTGCCAAACGATTTTCTGCTTCCAGCTTTTTTAATAAAGAAATTGCTTCTATATTTCCACGAAACTTCTCTTTTGGACTTCCAACACCCAGCGCATCATCTGTAATCCGAAAGTTATTCCCTTCTTTTGCATATTCTTTCTGCTGTGGAATGGTATCTTCTTTTGTTTGATTTCGTTTTTGTGGAACAGCCGTTATAATTTCTCCATCTGTACCTATCACATCTATCATATCGGCAACTTCGTTAGCAGGCTGTGATAAGTTTTGTTCTTCTAATTTTTCCATGTCAAATGGCTCTTCCTGCATAAAATCAAACAGGGATAATTGTTGATTTTCATTCTCAACAGATATTTCTTTTTGTCGCTCCGGAAACAGCGTATACGTGCCTTCTATATACTGATGAAGAATTGCAAGGGTTTCTACACGTTTTTCGTAATTCTCAAATTCTAAAGGTAAGGCTGCAAGGGCTTCGTCCATTTTTTTAACCAGTTCTTCCGCTGTTTCTTCCTGCTCTAACAGAAGTGGTAACTCCTGTCTTTCTTCTTCCCCAAAAAAACCGTCTGAAAACGGACGTTCAATCTCCTTTGGAAGTCGATAGTAAAAGGAAACAATACGGTTCGCCATCTGTTCTCTCTCATAAGAGGGCATTCTTGTATAGTCTGCCGCTTTTAAATAAAAATCCTGGTCAATCAAAAACTCAATGCGCTTTGCCACCTGTGTCCATTTCAAAAATACGGTAGCTTCTGGGTGGCTATAAGAACCTCTTTCCAGCTTTAGTCCTTTGCTATCATAATCCGCATGAGAGTGATCTGCACCGGAAAGGGCATGGCTTCTTCCGCCAATCCCATAACTTTCCTTTACAAAATCCGCTTTCTCTCTTTCGCTTTTATCCTGAATAAAAAAAGCATAGGTACTAAGCCTTCCATCACGATAAGAGCCGCCACCCACTAAAAACGCATCAATCTCATCTTGTGTAATAAAAATGGGATGTCCCTCCCAAGCAAACCCTTCTCTTGCCTGATAAGGAACTGCCTCTTTTGCAAATTTCTGAAACTGTTCTAAAACTTTGTCCGGGCGGTAAAAATGAAAGCGCATGATTTCTTTATCCTCTTGGTAATACTCTGCCAGCGCTTCCAATCGCTCATTCAAATCTGCCAAATACCCCGGCTGCTCCAGTAATGCACAGACCTTTTCTGTAACCGTCGGAAAAGTATTATGGAATACTTCTGTATCTTCAAATACCAGTTCTGCGACGCCCTCTGCCATATCCCGTTCCATATATATTAAAGCGTCTGCATGTTCTTTCAGCGCATTTTCTCTCGCAGCATCTAAGACAACCTGTGGTGCATACTCTCCCTGTCTGAGCAACTGGTGTATTCTTCCACTGGCTTCCTCCCAAGATAAGAATACTTTATCTAATACGGTATCATGTACCGTATGCCCCACTGCAATCTGCATACCTAATTCATCATACCAGACCGCATACTCCCTGCCTGAAATCTGTAACCCAATACCGCCTTTTCCATATTCTTTTTGGACAAATTCTGTATACGCTTCTTCTGGCTGCTCAATCATAAAATTATAGATGATCCGTAAATGGCTTCCAGTCCGGTTTCCTCCATAGCGCAATACTTCATCTACGATTTCTGCCGGAATTGTCACTTCTTTTGCATAAAGAGCAGCCTGCCTTTCTTCAATTTCACGAATCTGTTTTTCTACGGGAGGTAATTGGGGCAAAGAAAGAGCAGAGGCAATTTCTTCCTCTGCTCCATCGAAATCCTGTTCTGTTTGTTCCTCGCTTAATTGTATACCAATTCCGTCAAAACGCTCTCCTCTGCCATCTGCTGGAGATTGTTCATGTGTGCCACCCACTTCATCTGGTCTGCCTCCTTGTCCGGAGCCGGATATTGAATAAGAAGTCCATTCATCAGAACTTCCATTCTCTCCTGTGCTGCTTTCTCGATTTCCATCAGATGTTTCTCCAATTTTCCTGTCAGAAGCATACTCTGATACCAGTTCTTCCGGTTTTCCTTCAGGAATGTCTTCCGAAGCATTCCGTACTTCCCGATGTTCACTGGTTCGTTTTCTATTGTCAGGTTCGGAAACAGGTAATCCCCTTTGCGATAGTATGTCAGTTCCATTCTCATTTCCTCCATTTTCTTTACTTTCTCGCATTAACGTGTTAAACTCATTATAATGTGTCCGAGAAGAATTTTCAACCCTTTTTTGAGATTTTTCCTTTTGTTCTTCCCAGTCCATTCTCCATACTGTCCGCCCAATATCCTGAAGAATCGGTTCTACAATCTGATTGGTTGCATTTCCTAAAAATGGAAGGACTGACATCGAACGAAAATCTGTAATTGCAGTAAAATCTCCTTCTTCCAAAACGTCCATAGGATCAAGACCGCAGCGGCGTGACAAAGAATAAAAGATACTGTTTTGCAGCAACTCCCGGAACTCTGTCTGTATGGTCTGTTCGTCCAAATCTTCTAAAAAAGTGCCTTCTACTTCATATTCCAGACCTTCCATTGCTTCTTCCAGATTTTCCTCTGTCATATCTCGTGCAATTTTCCAAAGTGCCGACGTAAGGGCAACGGTATCTTCTCCTGCCAGACCATATACCTCAGACAAATGATCCAAAAGCGGCTCCTTTTGATGTTCCTTCAACTGCCATAAATACGGTGTTTTTCCACCCTGCACTTTATGTGTATCAGAAACATCAAATACATACCGTAGTCTTTTTTTCGGGTATCTGTCATCAATTAAAGCAATCCCTTTTGCTCCCCGGTTTACCCACCGTTTCATTTTATGATTCCATGTTTCCAGCTCTGCACAGGCAGTTGCCCCCGGACGCTGTGCATGAATTAAAAGTGTATCAGAAAAAGAGTAACGGTACAGTTGTGATGCAGTATCCAGATAATGCATCCAATCTCTTGGAGAACTGCTGATTTTTTCCGCTTCATATTGGGCAAGCCCCAAAATCTCATAGAGTTTTCCCATGAACAATCCCTCCTCTTCTTTCTATTTTCTTTTTGGAAATTCCATTTTAAAGCTTGCCCTGTCCCCTTGCAGTTCCAGCAATAAATCTGCTGTAAATTTTTTTCCCGTCCTCTGGGAATAAAAATCAGTCACACGGGTTTTCCCATGCTCTAAAAGTTCCTTTGCCATTTTCTGATCCAACGTCTTTTTCATTCCAACGAGATAACGACTCTCTTTCCAGAGGGCAAAATTGCAATCATGGGAAGAACAATAAAAATTCTTTTTCCCTTCATACACAGGACTTCCACATACCGGACATTTCCCGATACTTTCTTTTTCGTAAAAACGGTATCGTTCCTCTTTTGGAATTTCCCTGCAACCTGCAATCAATTTCTGGACAAATTCCGTAATGTCCTCCATAAATGTTTCACTGGTAACTTCCCCTCTCTCCATACGAAGTAATTCATTCTCCCACTCTGCTGTTAAAGCCGCTGATTTTAATTCTTCTGGCAATACAGAAATCAATGCAATTCCTTCTTTCGTAGGAAGAAGCTGTTTCCCCTTTCTTACGGCATATCCGGAAGACACCAATTTCTCAATAATACCCGCTCTTGTTGCAGGAGTTCCTAATCCCTTCTTCTCGGTTTCCACATCAAAAGAATGATTTCCGGCTGTTTCCATTGCAGAAAGCAGTGTATCTTCGGAATACGGTTTTGGCGGTGCGGTAAAGCGCTTTCTCTTTTCCGGTGTCCTTCCTGCTATTTCCATTCCATCTGAAATATTTTCCGAAATCGAAACTTTTTCCTCTTTTTCTCCCGCTTCTTCTGTTTTTCTCACCTTTTCCTGAAACGCTTTCAAAATTTTTTGAAAGCCCGGTTCCACCACCTTCTTCCCTTTTGTTGCAAAAAGGTGATCTGCACATTCTGCCGATACTTCTGTTTCTTCAAAAATTGCCGCTTCTGAAACTGCCTGTGCTAATCTCTGTCCAATCAGATAGAAAATATCCTTCTGTTTTTTCGATAAAGCCCCTATATCCTGTTTCCATGCTTCTTTTGTTGGAAGGAGCGCATGATGATCGGAAACCTTCTGGTTATTGATGATTGCCCCTACATTCCTCCCTACCAGCTCCCTGCTACAAAAAGGAAGCATATCTGAAAGAATATCCAAAAGTTCCAGTACAGACTGTTCCATATCTTCCGTAATATACTGGCTGTCTGTTCTGGGATACGTTACCCATTTTTCTTCATACAATTTCTGCAGCTCTGTCAATGTTTCCTGTGCCGTATATCCAAAAAATCGGTTTGCTTCTCTTTGCAGCGTAGTAAGATCATATAGCTTTGGCGGATTTGTCTTTTTCTGTTTGCGTTCCACTTTTAAAATATGAATGGGGTTTCCTTCGCACATTTTTACCAGTGTATCTGCCTCTTCTTCTTTTTTCATTTTTTCTGATGTAACAAAAAAATCAAGCACCGGAAGTTCCACCTGATAATAGGCTTCTTTCTCAAAATTTTCCACTTTCTTCTGACGTTCCACTAACATAGCAAGAGTGGGCGTCTGTACTCTTCCTACGACCATTCTCTTATAATAAGTAGTTGTAAATGCTCTGGTGGCATTCATGCCAACAAGCCAGTCCGCTTTTGCCCTGCAAACAGCAGCTTCACACAGTCTTTCATACTCTTTTCCATTTTTCAAATTGGAAAATCCATCACAAATTGCCTGTTCTTCCATAGAACTGATCCATAATCTTTTCACTGGAAGGCTGCTTTTCGATAAATCATACACTCTTTTAAAGATCAGTTCCCCTTCTCGACCTGCATCACAGGCATTTACAACATATTCCAAATCTTTTCGGTTTAATAATTCTTTTAATACATCAAACTGCTCTTTTTTATCTTTAGCAATCCGTAACTCCCATGCCTTTGGAAGAATTGGAAGGTCTGCAAACTCCCATTTCTTATACCTTTCATCATATACTTCCGGAGCTGCATACTCTGCCAAATGTCCCAGACACCAGCTTACGATACAGTCCTCTCCTTCCAGATAACCGTCCGCTCTTTTCTTTGCCCCTAACACTTCTGCCAATGCCTGTGCAACACTGGGCTTTTCTCCTAATACTAAAAACATATTGTTCCTCTCCTTTTCAAAAAGGACAGCCCTTTCATAAGCTGTCCCTGTTTTGTTCTATTCTTCTGTTTCTTCTGCATCCTCTGCATCTTCATTGATATATGGACCGTTATAAAATTCCAAATCTTCATCTTCGGCATCTGTTTCTGCCTTTTTCGGTTTTGCAACCTTAAAATAGTAATAGGCTCCAGCGCCGCCTGCCGCAAGTAAACCGATTGCAAGCAGTGCGCCCGTCTGATTTTCTGCCTTATCTGCTTTTTTCTCTGGCTTTTCTGCCTCCGGTTTTTTCTCTGTTTCCGGAATGACCACAGACGGAGGGTCTGTCTGCGGCTTCTTTTCTGGAACAAATTCTGCCAGATCATTTTCATCTACCATAGAAAGCATATATACATTTTCCGTAGAACTGGATCGGTCTAAAACAAGAAAAAAAGTATTCCCGTTCTTTGTCTGAACTGTCAAAAACTGCTTTGTGCTGTCATTGTTCTTATCGTCCAGAATCTGCCCATTCCCCGGAACAGAAAACGGGGTTCCTTCTTCCGTTTGTCCCTCCTGTGGTGCTGGTGTCTGCTCCGGTATCGGAGTAGGCGCTTCCGTTCCCTGTTCTGTCGGTGTTCCTTCTCCTGTATATGCAAATGCTGTCACACCGGCACTGCAAACAATTCCCATACTTACAATACAGGCTGCCAGCCATTTTTTAAATTTCACGTTCACCATTTGTTTCCTCCTTCGTTTCCTCTTTTTCTGAAAAATCACTTTTGCGTGGATTTTCGTAACGATTCCCAGTAAGCTGAAACTCGCCTTTCTGCAGTTTTTCTAAAACCTGCAAAAGCTCCCGGCTCTCAAGGCGCATGGAACGGATACTCTTTAAAATTTCCGTATCTTCCAACTGCTTCTTCTGAACCAGCAGCATTTTCAAATGTTCCTGCCATTGTGCAATCTTTGTTTCTGTTTTTTCAATTTCATCTAACACTTTTTGTAACTTCTTATTCAATATCCTGCCTCCATCTCTTTTTTAAGGAAGTCTGCCAAATGCCATAAAATGTTGCTGCCAGTATGGGGTACTGATATTTGCATACTGAATGGGATCACCACAGTGGATCATCACTTGATTGCCTACATAAATCCCCACATGGCTTGCTCCCGGCGTATCATACGTGCCTTGAAAGAAAATTAAATCTCCCGGCTTTGCCTGTTCCGGCGGAACATAAGCACAACAGGAACGTAATCCGTCTGCAGTCTGCCGTCCCACGTTCCAGCCATTGCCACAATTATTGATTACCCATGATACAAATCCGGAACAGTCAAAACTGGTGCTTGGAGATGCACCACCCCATACATAGGGATAACCCAAATATTTTTCTGCTTCCCGTATCATATTGGCAAAGCGTTCATCCGTCAAAGCCTCCGGTGGAATTTCATATCCAAAACCGCCATTTCCTCCACCCATTGGAATGGTATTCTTATCAAAGAGATAGTCCCGATTTCCATAAGTGGTGTTATAAATGTCATAGCGTTTTTCTTCATTTTCGTCCATGCGGCTGCGAAGAACAGCGTCCAAGCCTTTATTTGTCAGGGTAATGTCCATACGGTTTACTTCCTGTGTTGTTGTAACTTCAATCTCATTTTTCCCATTACTGTCCGCAATAAAAGCCTCCCAAGTCTGATGTCCATGTGCAGAAGCCGCCGCATGATTGTCATAATAAACATCAAACTGAACTCCGTAACGGGCAAATGCTCCCGTATCTTCCACCGTATACTCCACACCATTCATGACAACCTTTGTTCCAATGGGTACAAACGGATTGTTGGCATCTACTGCAATGGTATGGTTTGCTTTTGGATAGACACCGCTTGCTGTCGGACCGCCTGACCAACTTCCACAGCAAATAGAACAGTTACAGTATCCACTGGTTACAACCTTTCCAAGAGATTCTCCTACTTTTACTTTCTTTGTTTCTGTTACAACCTCTTTGGTTGCTTCTGTCGTTAAATGGTATTGCTGTTGAAAGATTTCTTCTATTTCTCCTGCCACCTGTTCATAAGTAAAGTCCCCATATAAGGCTGTAAAATAAGAAATCAGGTGATACGGATTGTGTGAAATCTCGTCCACCTGATAGCGGTATTCCTCGTAGCCCTCATGTCGGGCTTCCATACTGTTAATCTGTTGATTTAACTCTGCTTCTAATTTGGAGTAAGCAGCTTCTACGGCATAAATATCTTCATCATCACTGGCATAGGTTGTCCCTACAACTGTCGAAACAGTCCCTTGAAAGACCGCACTGCAACTGGACATTCCCACACCTATCATCAGGACAAATAGAAGAATCGCAATCACAATTCCCAAAAATCCCTTATGTGTCTTAAAAAAGGAAGTTACAATGCTCTTCGCTTTTTCTAAAAAAGTCTGCGCTGTCTTTGCTGCCTCCGCAGTTGTCTTTTCTCCCTGCTGTGCTGCCTGCCTTGCTTTTTTATAGCGCTGTTTTTGCCAGAAACGGTTTAACAGATGTTTTCTCTCCTGTGCCTGTTTCCCTGCTCTCTCTGTTTTTATATTGTCTGTAGTTCCCTGCACAAAATCAAAATGCAAAGAATTCTTTACGGATTCTTCCTCTTTATATCTTCCTTTATGATACTGTGCCTGTCGTCTTGATTTTTTTACAGCATAACGTAAGGCTTTTTCACTTAGTATTCCGGATTGCTTTGCCCCCTCTGTCGCTGCATTTTCATCTGTTTCCTGTGTTTGCAAAGAGTTTTCAATGGTACTGGCTGTTACAGAAATTCCTTTTTTTGCAATTCCCATTCCTGCACCACGGATCATACCATTTCCCTCATCAGAAAAAGAAAGTTTCTTTTGGGAACGTGCTGTTTCTTCTTGCAATCGCTTCTGCTTTTGTTTCTTCTCCCGAACATTTTCTAAAGAGTTATCCTGTGGTTTCCTTCCCTTTTCCTCTTCTGGATTGACCGAATTTTCTCCCTCTGTTTTTCTCTTACGGGCATGTTCCTGTACCAGCTTTTTCTTACGGCTGTCCCGTTGCGAACTCTCACTCTCTAAAGATTGGTTCTTTGCTTTTCCCCGAAAATTTCCCATGCGGAGAGAATGTTCTGATAATTCTTCCTTTCCATTCTCTCCTTCCACTTTCTTCTCCGGCTCTGAAATGGTAACAGGTTCTCTGGTAAACTTTCCATCTACGTCTTCTTCTCTGTGGCTCGCAAAGCTTCTCAACGTGTTTTGTTTCTTTTTTCTTTGTCCGGCTGAAACTTCCTGCTTTTCTTTCTCTGCAGGCACGGTTTCTTTATCCGTTATATTTTTTTCCAATAGTACCTTTTCAATCGGTCTATCCCGTGCCAGCCCCTTTCCTTCCTGTCTGATCTTTGTTTTTTCCTCACGTTCTATCTCCCGGACTGGCTTTTCTCTTGCCTGATATTTATGTTCCTGCATCGTATATCACTTCCTTTTTCTCTGCTTTATCCTAAGCACCTTTTCCTGCGTGTTTTTCCAAATCCGAAGGTCTGGTTGTCATAAGCGAATACAAGCGCAGATTATGATTGAAACGGTCTTTAAAAGGAATGATGACATTTCCATAAAAAATCAATCCTTCTCCTTCCCCGCTATTTGTCACATAGGAAAGCTGATGCGGAGAAATATTCAGTTGCTTTGCTAAAATCTGTCTATCTCCCGCCGCCTGATTCAGCATATAAATGAAATCAGAGTTTTCAAAAATATTCTCAATTTCACGGCTGGCAAGGAGATCTTTAATGTTCTGCGTAATTCCTGTTGGTATCTGTTTGTGATTAACAGACAGTTTTTTATCTGTCCCTCCGGAGTTTTCACTCATTTTCATCGGAATGTCCTTTCATTCCCGGCATAGCATATCTTTTTGTCCTGTGTTTTTACACAAGCCGAAACGACAGCGGAGCCTCGTGGAGCCATTATATTCCCAAACATCACAGATTGGGGTTCAGGCTCTATGCGTTGCGTGTGTTTCAAATATTATTCTGAAACTTCCACTCGGATTAGGGTTGCAACCCCCTTCCCGTTTTCTTCTCCACTTATACTCTTAATTGTTTCCTTCGGCTTCAATTAAGACGGCATACACAATACTCCTTTGCAATATTTTAAGTATTCTGTTTTGTTTACCTCCCCATTTACGGAATCGCTTCCAGATTTCTACGGAATAAGCTGCAGTCTGCTCTTCTTTCAAAAGCAAATGGAACTCATCTATATAGTATCGGGTAGACTTATGGGCTACACGGTTTACGGTCACACGATTCCACACCTGATCCTGCACAATCAGCATTCCTAACTTCTTTAACTGCTTTCCCAAATCTTTAATATCAAAACATACAATGCGATTATTCAGTTCCACGTTCGTATGATGATTGAATACATTCAGGGAACCATTGACATAAATTTCAAGCGCTGTGGCAATCCTCTGTGCCTGTACTTCTTCCTGTTTTCTCAGGCAGTCATATAAATCTCCAAGTACCGGCATATTTTCCGGTGTTGGATTTTCAAAATACTTCTGGTATACCAGTGGCAGGCAACGGTCTATCACTGATTTTTCCTCTGCTTCAATTCCATTTCTGGAACCCATAATCAGCTCACAAAGAGATAAGATAAAATCACTCTTAAATCCAAGAGGATTGTCATCATCTGAATAATCCAGATTGATGTCCATCGGATTGATATAATCGTGACTTGTCGGGGAAATATGAATTACCTGTCCCCCCAGTGCATGTACCAGCGGATAATATTCTCCTTCCGGATCTCCGATAATAATATCGTCCTGTGTTGCAAAAAACACATTGGCAATCTCTCTCTTTGCCGCAAAAGATTTTCCTGAATTATGTACCACTACACCACAGGATAAAAGAAAATTCTGATAGCCTTCTACGGAAATATCATAAACAGGAACCGCTTCTTCTAAACTCAGGAAACGGACTGCCTTCACTTCATGTTCCGGTATAAACTTTGCCCCTACTTTCAAGTTACAGGCTTCCACATATCCTGCGGACTGCGTAAGAAACCAGTGATCCGGAGTACAGCGTACTATTTCTCCATTTTCCAGTTCTACCTCTACCAATTCCGTAACTTCTTTCGTACAGCGCACATCATATCCTCTGGCTTTTACAAGCTCCTGCTTCTGGAAATCAAAACTATTGACAAAAACTTCCTCTTTCTCTGCAAACAATTCTAAGAAGCTGACTTTTCTTCCATCTGGTAACAGCAGTTTTGTTTCCCCAGTAAAGCACCCCGGCGTACCAAGAATCAGACCATTTGGATTTTTCAGTTTCTTTCTGTCTACCATAATCATGTTATTGGATAACGCATTTAAGCCATAATATAGGGATTCTCCTCCCATAAATAACTCCTGCGTGGTAAAAGGTACAAAAATAGCAGTAGATGTGGTGGTCAATGCCCGTTTAATCGGAATCATATTCATTCCCAACGGAACACTGCTCATCAATCCCTGCTCCTGCAGATAATCCAAACGCCGTAAAGAACAATTATATTTCTGTGCAATCCCGGCAGTCTGGAATACCGCATTATCCAATTCCTGCTTTGTTTTCGCTGTATTCAGGAAAAGAACTGTCACTAAAAACATTCTTTCATTTCTGGACTGTAAATCTTCCAACAGCCTCTTGGCTTCTCCTCCGTATGTATTTAAGTCAGAAGGTATGATGTCCATGTCATACCCTGCACGTACTGCCTTCTTGTAGGGTAGGAAAGTGACGCCTTACCATGTCACCATGGCAGGTTTCCACAGTCCCCCCTCCGAACAGTGCTTGCACC
>PPYE01432668.1_pt1 | contig 46171 bp, 38 predicted proteins | sample 1559881 | NCBI WGS metagenome assembly PPYE01 (sample SAMN08240022, study PRJNA423297) | Human gut metagenome, whole genome shotgun sequencing project.
ACTTCGCTTCCTGCACGATATTCAGTTGTCAATTTTCAGTTGGGATCTCATTCATTGAGATTCCGAGAAGTTATAATAACAGATATTTTATAAAACCTGTACCTTTTTTTAATATAGATCAGGTTAGGACGATTATAGCAGAATAGGAAAAAAAGGCAATAGGCTGCAGAAAGATTTAACATTTAACAAGTAACAGTTCAGCCATCCGTCTCCTGATGGGCAGATGAGCTGAACTGTCACTTTAAAAACTCTGCATGCTTTTGCAATAAAATTTTACCGTTCCCAACCCCTTTGCTCTTTTTCCATGCACGTGCTACAATAAGGTCATTAAAAAGCGAAAGGATGTGTTCCATGAAACTTCCCGGCTACTACACTTCCGGACAGTTCGCCAAAATGGCAAAAATCTCTGTGCGCACTGTCCGTTTTTACGATAAGCAGAATATCCTGAAACCTTCCTTTGTCTCGCCTTCCGGCAGCCGTTACTATACAGACCAGGATTTTGTCCGCCTCCAGCAGATACTTCTATTAAAATATCTGGGATTTTCCCTGGATGAAATCCGCAGCATGACTGTGGATAATTCTGATCCCCAGTTTCTTCTGGGCTCTCTTCAGCTGCAGCAGAAGCTGGTTCGGGACCGGATCGCCCAGCTTCAGCTGGTAGAAAAAGCCATTGGAGATACCGCAGAGGAAATACGCTCCCACCATAACATTGACTGGGAGCACATGCTGAACCTGATCCACCTTACCAACATGAAACAGACGATGAAGACCCAGTACCAGAACGCAGGCAATATTTCCGCCAGGATCCAACTTCACAGTCTGTTTTCCACCAACAAACAGGGCTGGTTTCCCTGGCTGTATCAGGAATGCCTTATCCATGAAGGCATGAAGGTCCTGGAGCTTGGCTGCGGAGACGGTGCTCTGTGGTACGAAAATCTGTCTCAGCTTCCATCGGAAATATCCATCATCCTTTCGGATATTTCCGACGGTATGCTGAACGATGCAAAGGGAAAAATCGGTCCCCAGGATCCCCGCTTTTCTTTTTCCAGATTCGACTGCCAGGAAATCCCACTTGAAGACAATCTCTTTGATCTGGTGATTGCCAACCATCTGCTCTTTTATCCTGAAAACCTGCCAAAGACCTTTTCCGAGATCCGCCGTGTGCTGAAGCCCGGAGGAAGACTGGTGTGCAGCGCCTACAGCTCCCGTCATATGCAGGAGATCAGCCAGCTGGTGCAGGAATTTGACAGAAGGATCGTACTGTCTGCAGATAAGCTGTACGAAATCTTCGGTATGGAGAACGGAGAAAAACTTCTGGATCCGTGGTTTAACGATGTAACCTGGCATTTATATGAGGACAGCCTTCTGGTGACTTCACCAGATCCTCTGATCCAGTATATTCAATCCTGCCATGGCAACCAGAACCAATATATCCTGGAAAAGCACAAAGAATTTCTGTCCTTTGTCTCCCAGAAAACCCAAAAGGGCTTTTATGTGACAAAAGAAGCCGGTTTCTTCTCCTGCCGGAAACCAGTCTAATTATTTCTAAACAAACCATGAATTATTTATTACACCCTTGTGAGAAATATAAATTGTGCATAAACTTTTTATTTTTCTCTTGACGGTGACGTAACGTCATCTTATATAATAAGAGTACGGTACATAACATAGATGCGAATACTTGAAAGAATAAGGAATCTATTAAAAGGAGACGATTATGAAAGGTATTATTTTAGCAGGCGGCTCCGGGACACGTCTTTACCCGCTTACTATGGTAACATCCAAACAGCTGCTGCCTATTTATGACAAACCTATGATTTACTATCCTTTATCTGTATTGATGAATGCAGGTATCCGGGATATCCTGATCATTTCCACACCTCAGGACACACCACGTTTTAAAGAACTTCTGGGTGACGGAAAGCAGTACGGCATCTCTTTGTCTTACGCAGTACAGCCGAGTCCTGACGGACTGGCGCAGGCATTTATCATCGGCGCTGATTTCATTGGTGACGACTGTGTTGCCATGGTACTGGGTGATAATATTTTTGCAGGGCACGGACTGAAAAAAAGGCTGCACGCAGCGGTGGAAAACGCAGAACAGGGCAGAGGGGCAACCGTATTCGGTTATTATGTAGATGACCCTGAGCGTTTCGGCATTGTAGAATTTAATCAGGACGGAAAGGCGGTTTCGATTGAAGAGAAACCGGCACATCCCAAGAGCAATTACTGTGTCACAGGTCTGTATTTCTATGACAACCATGTAGTGGAATATGCAAAAAATCTTAAGCCAAGTGACAGAGGGGAACTGGAAATCACAGATCTCAACCGGATCTACCTGGAAAAGGGCAGCCTGAATGTAGAGCTTCTTGGACAGGGCTTTACCTGGCTTGACACAGGCACTCATGAAAGCCTTGTGGAAGCCACCAACTTTGTAAAAACTGTAGAAAGCCATCAGCACAGAAAAATCGCCTGCCTGGAGGAGATTGCTTACTTAAACGGCTGGATCACCAAAGAAGATGTTTTAAGAATCTACGAAATATTAAAGAAGAACCAATACGGACAGTACTTAAAAGACGTCCTGGACGGCAAATATCTGGACAACCTTCACTGAGGCTTCCATCTGCCTTCCAAAAATTTTACCCCTGGGGTTCATGTTCCCGTGAACCTCTGAATAGAATGATGTTAAGAACAGGAGAAAAAGATTATGACAATTATAGTGACCGGCGGCGCCGGATTTATTGGCAGCAACTTTATATTCCACATGCTGGATAAATACCCTGACTACAGGATCGTGTGCCTGGACTGCCTGACTTATGCAGGAAATCTTTCCACACTGGCACCGGTTATGGACAATCCCAACTTCCGGTTTGTAAAAGAAAGCATTACAGACAGGGAAGCTGTATACAAATTATTTGAAGAAGAACACCCGGACATGGTGGTAAATTTCGCAGCAGAAAGCCATGTAGACCGTTCCATCGAGAACCCGGAAGTATTCCTGGATACCAATATCAAAGGTACTGCTGTTCTTATGGACGCATGCCGCAAATACGGAATCCAGCGCTACCATCAGGTATCCACAGATGAAGTTTACGGGGATCTTCCTTTAGACCGCCCGGATTTATTCTTCACAGAAGAAACACCGATCCACACCAGCAGTCCGTACAGTTCCTCAAAAGCAGGCGCAGACCTTCTGGTACTGGCTTACCACCGCACCTATGGTCTGCCTGTGACCATCAGCCGCTGCTCCAACAACTACGGACCTTACCATTTTCCGGAAAAACTGATTCCTTTAATGATCGCAAACGCATTAAATGACAAGCCTCTTCCTGTTTACGGAAAAGGTGAAAATGTCCGTGACTGGCTGTATGTGGAAGACCACTGCAAGGCCATTGACCTGATCATCCACAAAGGCCGTGTGGGAGAAGTTTATAACATCGGCGGACACAATGAGATGAAAAACATCGACATTGTAAAGATCATCTGCCGTGAACTGGGCAAGCCGGAAAGTCTGATCACCTATGTGACTGACAGAAAGGGGCATGATATGCGCTATGCCATTGACCCGACCAAGATCCACAATGAGCTTGGCTGGCTGCCGGAGACGAAATTTGAAGACGGAATTAAGAAAACCATCCAGTGGTATCTGGACAACAAAGAATGGTGGGAGACCATTATATCCGGAGAGTATCAGAATTACTACGAAAAAATGTATTCCAACAGATAGGAGGACGAGTATATGAAGGTTTTAGTTACAGGCGCTTCCGGACAATTAGGGCACGACGTAATGAATGAACTGGCAAAACGTGGTTATGACGGAATCGGAACAGGCAGCAAAGAGACCTACAGCGGAATCTCTGACGGCAGTGCAGTTGTAACTATGCCCTATGTACAGATGGACCTTACAGATCCTGAATCTGTAAAAGAGACCATTAGAAAAATTTCTCCTGATGCGGTGATACACTGTGCAGCATGGACTGCCGTGGATCTTGCAGAAGATGAAGATAAACAGGCGGCTGTATATGCCGTAAATGCCGGGGGAACAAAAGCCATTGCCCAGGTCTGCAGAGAGCTGGGATGTAAAATGCTCTACACCAGCACCGATTACGTATTCAGCGGTCAGGGGGAAACTCCATGGCAGGCGGACTGTAAAGAATTTGCTCCGCTTAGCGTATACGGAAAAAGTAAACTGCAGGGTGAGCTGGCGGTATCTGAGATCCTGGATCGGTATTTTATTGTACGTATCGCCTGGGTCTTCGGTAAAAACGGCAAGAATTTTGTCAGGACCATGCTGAACGTAGGAAAGAACCACAAACAGCTCAAAGTGGTGCAGGACCAGATTGGCACGCCTACCTACACACTGGATTTATCCGTCCTGCTGGTTGATATGATAGAAACTGAAAAATATGGTTACTACCATGCCACCAACGAAGGCGGCTACATCAGCTGGTATGATTTCACAAAAGAAATTTTCCGCCAGGCTGTGGAAATGGGTCACACTGAATACAAAGACGTGGAAGTCCTTCCTGTGACAACTGCCGAATACGGTGCATCCAAAGCAGCACGGCCCTTCAACAGCAGACTGGATAAGAGCCAGCTGCAGAAAAGCGGTTTTTGCTCTCTTCCATCCTGGCAGGACGCCTTGAAACGTTATTTACAGGAAATTGAATTTTAGGGGAGTTGATTTAATGGGACAGATTAAAGTAGAAAAATGCCCGATCGAGGGATTATACGTAATTGAACCTGTAGTTCACGGTGACGACAGGGGTTATTTTTCAGAAACCTATAATCAGAAAGATATGGAAGAAGCCGGGCTGGATATGAAATTCGTTCAGGATAATCAGTCGGGTTCCACCAAAGGAGTTTTGAGAGGCCTTCATTTCCAGAAACATTATCCTCAGGGAAAACTGGTAAGAGTCATCCGCGGCTCTGTATTTGATGTTGCCGTAGATTTAAGAGCAGGAAGCAAAACTTACGGACAATGGTACGGCGTGGAGCTTTCCGAGGAAAACAAAAAACAGTTCTATATTTCCGAAGGATTCGCCCATGGATTCCTGGTACTTACCGACACGGCAGAATTCTGCTATAAATGTACAGATTTCTACCATCCGGGGGATGAAGGCGGACTCGCATGGAATGACCCGGAAATCGGCATCCAGTGGCCGCATCTGAAAGGTGAATACAGCGGTTCCGCTTCACCGGAAGGCTACTGTCTGGAAGATGGCACACCGCTTAATATGAGCGAGAAAGACAAAAACTGGAACGGGCTGAAAGACACTTTTAAATTTGAATAATACACCTAAAGCAAAAATCAAACAGGCACAGAGATTCCATTTCTATATAGAAAAGGTTGAACTCTATGCCTGTTTTGATTTTCTTTTATACACTGTTACTTGATTTCTATAATTTTCCCTACTCTTTCATCATATCTGCAGTATTTTCCATTTTCAGAGATGAACGGAGAATAATTTTTTGTTTTTATGTTCTTAACATATACCACTTTTGTATCTATCATATAAACCAGAGAAAACTTTTCATTAAGACTGGAAATCCATTTATATACTTTTCTGTTTTTATCGGAAAGAATAAGTTCATACCCGTCTTCACAAGGTCTCAGAGAAAAATAGGTCTTTTCATTCCACCGTGCAGAATCAAAAACTTGTCCATAAATATAGTCTGAAAAATGCTCTTTTACAAACTTTTTAAACTCTTCCATCGTATAAATCTTGTGAGAAACTTCGTCAGTAATCTTATCTCCTCTTTCAATACGAATCTTTAAAACTTTTAAAATTTCCACAGCGTCATTGATAAAACTCAATCTGCTGTATTCCATGGTCTCCAAAAGAAATGAAATCAGATCTTTGGATAAGATATCCTTGTTTTTTGCCTGCTCGAATAATTTCTTGTCCATAATTATACCCTCTCTTTTGTTGAAATAAATCTTATTGTGTAATGTATCTGTCACTTGAAAGTAAATCGTACAGCAAATATATATTGTCATCACTGTATACACAGATACCACAGTTATATAATACCACACCAGAAATTTTTTTGAAGACATTTATATGAATCGTTTTCTTTTTTTTAATATATGGCAAACTTTCAATAGATTTTTTCAACACTCCCTGCAGCTCGGCTGTGAACTGACCCTCCAGTTTCTCGCAGGCTTATTCACTTTCTTGTCTGTACCCATGTCCATGTCTTTCGCCCTCTCCGCTATGTTCCTGCCCGCCATGTCCATGTTTTTGCTGCGCAGAATCCTCCCCACGATAAGAAGTGCTCTCACCTGCTTCCTCTGTCCCTGCCAAAGAAGCAATCCGGTCACGGATTTCTTTCATGGTCATCCCCTGCACTTCTTCTGTTGTGATATCCGGGTCATACTGCTTCAATTCAAGATATGCCCTGTATTTTCCGCAGGATAATCCCGCTTCGTGCGCTGATGCGATCTCTTCATGAGAAGCTTCATAGCAGTGGGTATTTTTTTCTCCTTCTGTGCAGGCTCTCACCTGGGAAAGTATTTTCTCTGTTTTTCCTTCATCTGAGCCTGCCACAGCAATAGATAATATCTGGTCTTGAGAAAGATACTCTGCGATTATATCATTGGAGAGGATCTCCTCCACTGCCTCTGTATAGTTCATATGATTTACATTAAGGGAAGCTGCCAGTTCCTCTCCGTCCTCATTATAGCCCTCAACCGAGACCACCCTGTCAAGGGCATTGATTCCCAGTTCCAGAGAAGGATTGATGTCAATACTGATAATGGATGTAGGAGTAAAATAAACATGATAGCCCCCGAATCCCAGGAACAGCATCAGCAGGCATGCCAGCGCAGGAACCAGACGTCTGTATGGAACTGTTTTTCTTTTCCTGTACCCGCCGGTTTTTCTGGAGACAAATTCCAGCGTGCTGGCCTTTAGTTCTTCTTCCGCGTGAATGCTGTCAAAGGTCTTTTTCAGCTTATCCTTCATATTCATCACCTCCCAGTTTTTCCCGCAGCATTTCCCTTGACCGCTTCAGAAGAGAATAGACTGTATTTACATTTTTTCCAAGAATTCTGCCGATTTCCGGCGCCGTGTATCCCTCATAGTAATGCAGGTATACCACATCTTTGTACTTTGCCGGCAAAGAAAGGACCGCTTCTAAAACCTCCCTGTTCTCCGACGGCGGCGCCGCAGGCTGTTCCATGATCTCATCTATAGAAACAGTCCGGCTCCGGAAAAAGCTTTTCAGCAGATCCCTGCAGGCATTGACGGTAACACGAATAAGCCAGGCACGCTCATGTTCCTGACTTTCAAAAGAAACAGAACTGAGGGCATACTTCAGAAATACATTCTGAAATATGTCCTCTGTATCTGCATAATTTTTTAAATGTATCATACAGAGCCGCCGAACCGTATCCGCATACTGCTCCACGGCTCTGTTTACCTCCTCTTCGCTCCGCATAACCCTGCCTCATATTCTGTGGTCTTCCATAAATTTTTATCTGCGGCATCCTCTTCCATGGTGTCCGCCCTGTCCCTGTCCGGATGCAGCTGATACGCGCTCCTCATGGTGATCGCAGATTCCGTCGTTGTCCTCATCCGTAAAGACTCCATCGTGGATACATTCTCTGCTGCAGTAAGCCTGATCGCCGCAGTCCTCTCTTTGATTATAGCATGATGTTACAGCATAGTCACATACTCCGTCTCTGTTCTGGTCTTTGTAATTCCGTCCGTTCCCTCTTCCGGCAGCCAAAACTCCGGTCGCTCCTACGGAAAGTATGATCGCCGCCGCTAAAATACCTGTGAAAAATTTTTTCATAACTTGTTTCCTCCATTCTCTCTTCCGGTCTGTTCCTCCAGGAACAGAATCATTTCCTGTTTCACTTATAATACGACCGGGAACAGAGAATCCTTGCATTTTTTTCTTATATTTTAAAATTTTTCACGCCGCGCTTCCGTTTCCTTTCCTGTGGCTGCATGCCTGATAAAATTCTTTCAGCTTTTTCTTTGCCTCCGGACTTAAATCTGTAGGAACCTGGATCTGAACTTCCGTATACTGATCACCGCGGACATTAGGATTCTTCATAGAAACAATCCCCTTTCCTTTCAGACGTATTTTGGTTCCTGACTGTGTTCCTTCCTTGATCCTGCACATGACGGTTCCATAAAGCGTCTGAATGGAAATCTCGCCTCCCAGTACTGCTGTGATAAAAGGCACAGAAACTGTGGTGTATACATCCATCCCTTTTCTCTCATATCCTGGTTTATCACCTGTCTTCACTTTCAGGAACAGATCTCCCGGCTCGCCCCCGCCTGTTCCCGGAGAGCCCTTTCCTTTCAGACGGATACTCTGTCCAGTCTCAATGCCTGCCGGTATGCTGACCTCCAGAGACTGCACCTTTCCGTCCTCTCTGCTCCTTACATGAATCGTTTTTTTGCATCCGAAAACAGCTTCATCAAAGCTGACAGAAACCTCAGCATGAACATCGCTTCCTTTCTGGCGGTAATTCTGCCTGAAGTTTCCTTCCCGGAAGCCTCCGCTGAAATCGCTTCCGCTGAAACCTCTGCCGTCAAAACCACTTCCGCTGAATCCGCTGTTTCCGAAACCGGAGAATTTAGAGCCGTGAAAAGCACTTCCGAAAATATCCTCAAAAATATCATCCATATTTCCGCCCTCAAAATGGTACTCTCTGTACCCGCCTTCCGGACCTCCATACGAATGATACCGGTTTTCTTCCGTCCGCCCTGCTCCCCCGTCAAAAGCCGCATGCCCAAACCTGTCATACAGTTTTCGTTTCTTCTCATCACTGAGCACACCATATGCCTCTGTAATTTCCTTAAATTTTTCTGCTGCACTGGCATTGCCGGAATTTGTATCCGGATGATATTTTTTCGCAAGTTTCCGGTATGCCTTTTTTATAGTTTCCGCGTCTGCGGTTCTGCTGACCCCCAGGACTTCATAATAATCTCTCTTCTCTTCCAATATCATCACCTTCTTTTCTTATCCGGATTCATGTCCGGCATATCAGGAAAAAGGAGGCGGGAAATTCCAGCCTCCTTTGTATCATGTTGCTCCATTACTCAATAGATATATATTTCTTTTCTTCCACAGCCGGCTTTTTTTCCACCTTTGGTACAAACAATTTCAAAATACCGTGTTTAAATTCTCCTTTAATATCCTTTTCTGTTACATCCTCGCCCACGTAAAAAGCTCTTTCACAGGCGCCGGTGTAACGCTCACGGCGCAGGTACCTTCCTTCTTTCTTATCCTCTTTATCGTTCTTCACATCTTTATGGGCGGAAATGGTAAGATAGCCGTCTTTCAGGGAGGCTTTCACATCCTCTTTCGCAAAGCCCGGGAGATCCATCTCCAGTTCATAACCGTTGTCCAGTTCCCTGATATCTGTCTTCATCAAATGTCCGCTGCGATGTCCATACAGCTTTTTCTCCAGCCTCTTCATATCTCTGTCATTATAAAACGGGAAATCCTTCATAAAATCGTCAAATAAGTTTTCTCCAAAAATACTAGGCATCATCATAAGTCATATCTCCTTTCCAATGACATGTAAAAAATTTATTTTAGCACTCTGGCTGAAAACCTTCGTGTTGTTGCCAGAACTTCGGTTCCAGGAACTTTTCTTTTTCCTCTTCCTTTGTTCTAGTTGTAATATGTCAAGGGGTGAGTGCTAATTTTTTTTCTGTTGACATTTTCTCTTCCCTATGATATTTTTTTATAAAAGTTACATTAGCACTCATTAACGTCGACTGCTGATAAGGAGGGATTTATATGATTATCAGACCTGTCTATAATATACTGCTGTTACCCGATGTTTCTTATTATTTTAAGAAAGATTTTTTCAAAGACTGGTGCCAGGGTCCTCTTGAAGGCGAAACAGATGTCCTGTTTGTCATGCTGAAAGAAGAAAAAGAAAATCTTCCCTTCTCTCCTGACGACTTCTATCCCATAGGTATTTCTGCCAAGATAGAGGGAAGCGGAGACGGTGACAATATATCCATTCGCACTGTAGAGCGGGTTGACTTTTCCGATATGGAAATCGAGAACGGGCATATTACTGCGTCAGCCGCTATACGTCCGGAGATTCAGGATATTACAGAAGAGGAAGAAAAAGAAATTTTCAGCCAGCTGCGTTCTTCCCTTCTGAAATTCGTCCAGGGATATCAGTGGGGACTGTGGGCAAGAAGTTTTATTCTCCAGAGAAAGAATATCAATGATCTTGCATGCGCTCTTTCCGATTACCTGAATCTGAATTCAGAGGAAAAATATACCATTCTTGCGGCTGATTCCCGCAGAGAACGCTGCCAGCTTATTTCACAGGCAGTCAATGAATTCATGGAAGTGGCCAAGGTATCTGAGGAAGCCAAAGCGGCTCAGAAAGATGACCAGGAACAGCTCTACCGGGAAGCAGCCCTGAAAAAACAGATTGACTATCTTCAGAAAGAACTGGATGATATGCATCCGGAAAATGTGTCCGATGTGCGGAAATTTGAAAAGAAAATAGCCCGCTCCGGTATGAATAAGGAAGCCAAAAAAGAAGCGGAAAAGGTATTGAACCGTATGCGTCAGGAAGGAAAAGACAGCCATGAATACGGTATGCTGTACGATTATCTTGATTTTCTCACCAGTCTTTCCTGGAAAGCACCCAAGGTCTCTTCCATTGACCTCCAAAAGGCGGAAGAAATCCTGGATGAGGACCACTACGGGCTGAAAAAAGTAAAAGAACGCATCATCCAGCAGCTTGCCGTAATTGCCCTGAATAAAAAGCAGTATGGTTCCATTCTTCTCTTCGTGGGCGCGCCCGGCACAGGCAAGACCAGTATCGGCCAGAGTATCGCCCGGGCTCTTGGCAGAGAATATGTCCGCATCAGCCTTGGCGGTATCCGGGATGAAGCAGAGATCCGCGGTCACAGAAGGACCTACATAGGCGCCATGCCGGGACGTATCATGGAAGGCATGAAGCGCAGCGGTTCCTCCAATCCCGTTATGGTGCTGGATGAAGTAGATAAACTGGCAAAAGACTACGGCGGCGATCCGGCAAGCGCGCTTTTGGAAGTCTTAGACCCCGAACAGAACAGTACCTTTACGGATCACTATATGAATGTTCCCTATGACTTGTCCAATGTACTTTTTGTATGTACTGCCAACTCCACAGACACCATTCCGGAACCATTGCTGAACCGCATGGAGGTAATCTCTTTTCCCGGATATACTGCTGTGGAAAAATTGCATATTGCCGAGAAGCATTTAATCCCGAAAGCCCTGAAGACTATGGGAATTGAGGAGGAACATTTAAGTCTGACAGAAGAAGCAGTGAAAAAAATAATTGCTGAATACACCATGGAATCCGGCGTGCGCGGGCTGAAAAAACAGATAGACACTCTATGCCGCAGCGCAGCCGTAAAACTGGTAAAAAAAGAGGCAGATCATCTGACTGTGACTGCTGAAAACCTCACTGACTTTCTTGGAAAAAGCCACCTGCACCATGAACTAAAACTCAAAGAAAAGACCCCCGGCGTTGTCACCGGTCTGGCATGGACTGCCGCAGGCGGAGAGATTCTCTTTATCGAAAGCAAACTGACCAGAGGAAAAGGAAATCTGCTCATCACAGGACAGTTAGGTGACGTCATGAAAGAATCCGTTCAGATTGCTCTGAGCCTGGTAAAATCTCTTTATCCCGAGGAAACTGCGGTACTGGAAAATCATGACCTGCATCTTCATGTACCTGCAGGTGCTGTACCGAAAGACGGACCTTCCGCCGGCATCACCATTGTGACTGCCCTGGCTTCTCTGGTAACAGGGAAAGCCGCAGATACAGAGTCAGCCATGACAGGAGAAGTCTCCCTGCGCGGCGGCATCCTTCCCATCGGCGGACTGCCTGAGAAACTTATGGCAGCCCAGCGTGCAGGCATCACGAGAGTATTTATTCCTTACGATAATGTAGAAGATCTGGACGATGTTGCCGATGAAGTAAAAGAAAAACTGGAAATCGTTCCTGTAAAGAAAATTACAGACGTACTGGAAAAAGTTTTAGAAAAATAATCCTTTGTGCACAGAAAGTTTCCTGTGTTCCGTCAGTGAACCAAGGACATCCGTATTAAATCGTCTGATTATACGTAATAATTTATATAATTTTTGTGCATCTTTCTTCTTTTCTATGTGTTATAATACACATGTAACAAAGAAAGAGACTTACTCAGATCCGCTTATACAACGCCTCTAAGCAAGCCGTTCAAAATCAGTTGAATTGGAGGAAAAGATAAATGAATACTTTAAAAGCTGAAAAAAGAGATTTGAACACAAAGGCAAAAAGACTTAGAAGAGAAGGCTATGTTACCGGAAATGTATTCGGCAAAGAAATCCAGGGTTCCATCCCGGTCAAAATACTTCTTCCCGATGCGGAAGCCCTTTTGAAATACAGCGGCAAAGGAAGCCGGGTAATGCTTGATGTGGATGGTCAGAAAATAAACGCCCTGATCAAAGAGATCGATTACAATTCTCTCAAGCACCAGATTCTGGAAATTGATTTTCAGGCACTGGTAAAGGGTGAAAAAGTACACTCTGTAGCAGAAGTTGTACTCCTGAACCATGAAAAAGCAACAGCCGGCGTTATACAGCTTCTTCTGGAGGAGATTTCCTATAAAGCAACCCCTGATGCACTGGTAGAAAAAGTAGAAATTGACGCAGCAGACTTAAAAATCGGCGATACGGTTAAAGTAAAAGATCTGGATATTGCAAAGAATGAAAACATTGATCTTCTTACCTCTCCGGATGCCATTGTCGTCAGTGTATCTGAAGTTCGTAATACAGAGGATGCAGCAGAGACAGAAAGTGAAGATACGGACGCTTAATCACCTGTCTGCCGCAGCCTGAAACTAAAAATATGGATATACTTGTCTGAATCTTTTCAGCAGTATATCCATATTTTTTTCACAGAACTTATTTCTTTTCTTTTATGACCATGACTCCCTTGGAATTAAAAATTCCGAAACCTGTCATGATATAAATCGCCGCAAATACTACGCCCAGATAGGTAATGGGCGCATACAGCACATAGTCGAAAGAGCTGACGCCCAGGGTTCCCAGAATAAAGATGGAGATGTTGCTCCAGGGAACGATCGGTGAGAAAGCCGTTCCGGTATCTTCCAGCATTCTGGACAGATTCTTTCTGTGAAGATTATATTTATCAAACAGCGGTCCTAAGATCGGTCCTACAATGGAGAAGGTTACTAAATACACGCCCGTCAGCGAAGCCAGGACCAGGTGAAGGATATAACTGAAAGCCAGCAGAGATCTTCTGCCTTTTGCATATTTTGTAATGGTATTCAGCAGAAAATCAAACACTTTTGTGGTTTTCAGTCCCGAGCTGAATACAGCCGCTCCAATGATCAGGGCTACCGATGACATCATGCTGGTCAGCCCGCCTCTGTTGATCATAGAGTCCACAAGTTCCACGCCCGTACTTGTCTGCATACCATTTGCCAAAGCCGAGAGCACTTCTGAAATACTCCTGCCCTGAACAGCTACAGCCAGGATCATAGCCAGGACAATACCGATCCCAAACACCGGAATCGTAGGTTTTCTGAGAAAGATCAGGACCAGCACTACCAGCGGCGGCAAAAGCAGTATGGGATTTAAGTTAAAATGGCTGCTGAGAGTATCCAGAATCTGATTATAGCTTTCACTGTTGATGTCTCCCCCGTGAAACTGCAGTCCTAAAATAATATAAAGTACCAGCGAAATTGCCAGACATGGAAGTGTGGTATAAAGCATAGATTTAATGTGGTCAATAATATCCACTCCCGATACATAAGGCGCCATAATGGTGGTATCTGATAAAGGAGACAGCTTATCCCCGAAAATAGCTCCCACTACAATGGACCCCGCCGCGTAAGCAACCGGTATCCCCAGGCCTTCCGCTACGCCCAGCAGCGCTACGCCGATGGTTCCCATGGTTCCCCAGGAAGTTCCTGTCATCATGGACATAATACAGCACAGAATACAGCTGGCAAACAGAAAGATCGGAGCCGGAAGGAACTTCAGCCCGTAATACATCAAGAGGGGAACCGTCCCCGAGATCATCCATGCGCCTATGAGAATCCCCACAAACATCATGATCAGCATACCCAGGAACATGGTCTTGAACGTATCCCCGATATCATTCTCAAAGTCCTTCCATGTACATCCGAAGATCATTCCCAGACAAATGGCAGCCAAAGCTGCCAGAATCAGGCTGACTCCCGGATTTGCCTTCAAAACCGCCACACAATACAGCAGGACCGCCAGCGATACGATCAATACTGCTACCGATTTTCCGCCTGTTATTTCTTTCTTTTCTGCACCCATTGTTTCCTCCTCCTTTTCTTACATATTCTGCCTATCCATTTTATTTCTCAGCTGAACCATATAGGGCTGGACCATGCCATTGCCTTGTCCTTCTGATGGATCCGCACATAGTAATACAGCCATCCCTGAGCGGGCTGTGTCTCATCTGTGAAAGAAACCTCCATTTCTCTTGCGTCTCCCTCTTTTCTCCAAACCACATGCCCCATAGAGATCACATCGATCTCCTCTATCTCATCTGTACCGATGACCCGGATGTCCAACTTCCGCACCGGATTCTCTTCCAGGCTTCCTTCCTGCCCCATGGCTGTTCCGTTCACGGAAAACTCCAGCAGGATCCTCTCTCCGGTAGTCGCATAGACCTTTCTGTCCCACAATGCCTGAAAAATACTTTCTTTATCCAGTCTGTCTGTCATTACACAGGTAAGTCCTCCCCGATAACTCTCCACGCTCTCCGGGAAGACCCAGTGGGCATATCCCGGTGTTCCCCCGTGGGTATCGCTTCCTGTAACAAACCCCAGACGGTATCCCTTATTCAGGGCGTACTGCACAGAATGATTCTCATAGACCGCGCCGCCTATGATCGGCCGCTCACATCCTTCTCCTTCTGAATTCCCCCAGCTGGAATAGATTTCCACCAGTCTCTGGATCTCCTCGTCATGGATCTCCCAGCTTCCCAGCATAACCTTTTTCGCTGTGTGGTGCGGTATAGTAAGAGCCCTCACTTTTTTCTCCTTCAGCTGGTCCCAAAGATCTCTGGGGCAATAGCTTCCTTCGTCCACACACCTTCTGATCGGTTCGTCATAGGATTCATAATACACATTCCTGTCTCCCCCGAACTCCGGCGCCGGAGCATCATTGTGATATTCATATCCCAGAATGGGAACAAATTTTCCTTTTTCATAGAAAGCTTTATTCAGATTCTGGATCTCTTTCCACTGTTTATCTGTCATATAGCAGCTCAAAGACTGATACGCTGTCTCATTATTATTGGTATATCTGCCGGCATCCGGATCCGTCAGCGCGCAGAAATCCACGCTGGCAACCTTGCTGGCAAATTCGTAATAGGATCTTCCGCTTCCTTTGCCCCACTGTATCCCTGTATGCCCGTGCATATCTCCCCAGAAATGTCTTATGGGACTCTGATCTTTTTTGCTGATACAGGGATTGCTGGTTCCCCGGATATTTTCCCCTTCTGCCTGCATATTCAGAATTCCCTCATCCTCCGGCTGAAAAGAAAAACGTTTTACTCCGCAGTCCTCTTCACAAAACGTACCTTCGTAGACCGTCTGTCCTCCTACTGTGCAGCGCAGAATTCCTCTGTGACCCACTGCCAGGTTGTGATATCTGTCTATGGCAAAGACCGTTGCCTGCGTATCTTTTCCTGGTTCAGTCTCCGAAGGCAGGATCACCTCCAGGGCTTCCGCTTTAAGGGGTAAGATTTCCATAGTAGGAGGATTTTCGGTCAGATAATAACCGCTGTAGGGAGCCTCCAGATTTCCCCGCTGATCCGTAGCCACATCAAACTGCGCATGTCCGGAAACACGGGTCACCTGAGCCGCCGCCTGTCTGTGATAACTGGTATCCCCATATGTGAGGGTCACCGTATCTCCCTTTTTCAGATCATGTCCCAGGACCCGCACCCACACATGGGTCCCCACATGCTCTGAAACATTCTCCGGTTTTGTTCTGTCCGGTCCGCGTTTCCACCAGTCATTTTCCACAATAAATGTTTTTACCGAAGCGTTTTTTCTGCTGGTCTTCGCGGTTGTATATCCCGGAAATATGGGCATGGTGATCTGGGGTCTGATAAATCCGAAAGGAATTGTAAAACGCAGAACCCCTCCGATGTAGATCGGTTCCTCTCCTACCGTATAGGTTATCATCACTGTGGTTTCTTCTCCCGCAAAAGCCTGCTGCGGTTCCACAGATACAGAGCCGTTGTCAGTCTTCACCTGCTCCATGCCATTACGCATGATCTGAACTTCGTTGAAATACTTTAAGTATTTTTCCATCCTTTGTCCCCTTTCTTCAAATAATCCAATACAAACTGTACGCACAGAGCTGTCCCGTTTTTCAGTACCTTCTCATCCACCTGGAAACTGGATGAATAATTAGCATTTCCTTCCTCCTTTCCGGGATAAGCACACCCGATATTAATATAAATTCCAGGAACTTTTTCTGTGTAAAAGGCAAAATCTTCACTGGCCATGACAGCCGGAAGACGCACAATGCTCTCTTCGCCGAAAAGTTTTTCCGCCGCCTTGCCTGCCAGAGAGACCAGGCATTCATGATTCACCAGAGGCGGAAGCATATACCTGTATTGAAGTTTTGCGGTGCATCCCATGGTCTCCGCCGCCGCGGCCGCGATCTTCTGAAGATTCTTCTCCGCCGCTTTCCTGCTCTGAAGAGAATATGTACGGACCGTTCCTTCCATTTTCACATAATCAGCCAGCGTGTTTCTCTGATGACCGCCCTGGATCCTTCCGATGGAGATGACCAGAGGCTCCAATGGATTATTCTCCCTTGCCACATAATTCTGGATCATCTGGATCATCTGCGCTGCTGCCACAATCGCGTCATGTCCCAGATGAGGCGCGCTTCCGTGAGAAGATTTCCCAAAGATTTCTATATCGATCTTATCCGCTCCTGCCAGACGGTGTCCGTAGCTGATATCCAGAAAAGGCGTTGCCAGCCTTCCATATACATGAGCAGCATATACTGCATCCACCCCTTCCAGAACACCTCTGCGGATATATTCCGGAGCTCCCTGGGCGGACTCTTCTGCTGCCTGGAAGAGAATTCTCACCTTACCATTCAGTTCTTCTTCCATGTCCTTTAAGATCCTTGCAGCCCCTAAGAGCATGGCTATATGGCAGTCTCTCCCTGTGGCATGCATAAGACCCTGATGTCTGCTGGCATAAGGCAGTCCTGTCTCTTCCTTCATTTCCACCCCGTCAATATCTGCTCTCAAAAGAATCCTCCTGGACTCTTCTGTACTTCTTTTGCCGGAAATTTCTGTGCAGACTCCGGAAATTCCTTCAAACCGTACAGGCTCCAGCCCCATACTTTTCAACTGTTTTTCTATCTCTACGGTTGTTCTGACTTCTTCCCATGCCGGTTCCGGTATTTCATGGAAAAAACGTCTTTGTCCTATAATATAATCCTCGTACGCAGCAGCTTTTTCCAGAACATTCATAGTAAAATACCTCCTTTCCCGGATGTATACTACTATAATAAGATGCTTCTTTCACACTGTAAAATAACAGATTCCTATAGTTAGGATATGAATTCCTTATAGTCTCAAGTAGTGACAATTTTCCCAATTCCATTTATACTATATAACAACAACGGACCCGCTTACATTTCTACAGGAAGGTGATAACATGACTTTGAAGCATATAAAGATTTTTATTGCAGTCTGCGATACCGGCAGTATGACTGCCGCTTCCCGAGAGTTATTTATCGCCCAGCCTGCCGTCAGTTTTGCGATTGCCGAAATGGAGGATTACTACGGCCAGAAGTTATTTGACAGAATTTCCAACCGGCTCCATATTACCGAAGCCGGTAAGCATTTCCTTCAATATTCACGGCAGATTGTCGCACTCTTTGACGAAATGGAAACGGAAATCAAAAACTGGGATTCTGTGGGAACACTTCGGATCGGAAGCAATATGACCATAGGCGCAAATCTGCTTCCGGATCTCATCAGAGAATTTAAAGACTCTCACCCGGATGTTCTGACCCAGGCAGCAGTAGAGCACACCAGATTTCTGGAAGAACTGATTCTGGATAATAAATTAGATTTTGCCCTGGTCGAAGGTACTCCTTCAAACAACTTTATTACTTCTCAGAGATTCCTTCGCAATACCATGTGCTTTATCTGCTCCCCCAGCCATCCCTGGGCCAACCAGACAATTTCCAAAGAACAGCTGGACCACAGCGCCTTCCTTATGCGGGAAAAAGAATCCTCTGAAAGAAAACTTCTGGATGAATTTTTCCAGATGGAAAAAATTCATGTAAATATTATATGGCAAAGTCTCAGCCAACAGTCCATCCTGAACGCTGCAGCCAATAATCTGGGCGTGGCGGCACTGTCCCGCCGGTTTTGTCAGAATGCCCTGGACAGCGGGATCATCGCCCCTTTCTATGTGGAAGACGTGGTGCTGGAAAGAGAATTTCATGTCATTTATCATCAGAATAAATTTTTGACAAACCTCATGCAGGATTTTATAGATCTCTGTCTGGGTTTGGAACAGGCGTAATGCCTTCCCCCCTCTAAAAAGGAGCGGCTGTCCGCCAGTGAAAGATCACCGGCGGACAGCCGCTCCGCAACGCTTAAAAACTGACGACAGTTTCAGAAACTTCATTGGGGAATGGTTTCTTCTCTTGACTTTCTCCTATAGACTGAATAGAATGGACAACAGGAAACAAACCATGGCTTACCGTCCTGGTCTGATTTTTCCTGCTATTCCTAAAGAAAGGTAATTTACACTGTGAAAGAAATCATCGGCACAATCATCACAAATGTTCTGACAGCACTCTACCAGCCCTTTTGGTTCTCTGTCCTTCTGTCTGCTATGTTTATGTTTCTCTATCTCTATTCCAGGAGTTCTGCTTCCGAAGGAGGAAGAGGGTGGAAGGAAGCCGTCAAAACATGGCTCAGATATTTTAAAAATGAACCGGAATTCCGGCGTCTTTTCTTCTTCGTATTCTATATTACCATGATTCTTTTCCGTACTTTGATCAACCGGAATATGTGGCTGAACCCATTATCCAGTGTCATGGGAGGATGGTGGATCTATAAAGAAGACAGCAATACCGGAGAAATGGTATTGACTACAGAATGCATTGAAAATTTTATTTTGTTTATGCCTTTTACTGTGCTGCTGTTCTGGAATTTCAAAAAGCGCCTGCTCGGAGACACAGTGAGATTCGGAAAAACGCTCTGCGTCTCCATCGCAGTTGTATTTTTATGTTCCCTGTCCATTGAGTTTTTACAGCTTTTTCTGAGACTGGGCACATTTCAGCTTTCTGATCTGTGCTACAACACTCTGGGCGGAGGGATCGGCGGGCTGATCTACTGGGCAGGGCATAAACTGGCAGCAAAAATACAAGACAGCCGCAACGGATGACGATATCCGCAGCCGTAAGGTTTAATCCCTTATCAATTTACTGATATTTTTTTATAATCTCACACATGGCTTCAAACTGCTCTTCCATTTCCTTCACAAGTCTGAACTGCGTTCTCGCCCGCACCAGGTTATGTTCCGGGTAAGCAGTCTTGAAATACACATCCCCCTGCAGGAAATCCGTCAGAAAACGGATGCCGCACTCCAGGGTCATCAGTCTTGCGCCCCAGGGAAGACTTTCGATCTCCGCCGGTGTGAGCACATCCTTCGCCATTTCCAGATATCCTTTCACATAGAGCTCATACAGATGGATATCGAAATGAACCTTATCAAGATCCGGCTCATCCTCCTCTGCAGTAGAAGCTCCAAAACGGATGGAATCCCCGAAATCATTGGCTGCAAGACCGGGCATAATGGTATCCAGATCAATAATGCAAAGTCCCTTCCCGGTATCTGCATCAAACAAAATGTTATTCAGCTTCGTGTCATTGTGCGTTACCCGAAGAGGCAGAATCCCCTCCTGGAGCTGCTTCATAAGCACCCCGCAGTCCTCTTCCCTTGCAAGAGCAAATTCTGTCTCAGGACGGCAGAGACGTCCCCGGTTTTTTACATCTTTCTTCACAGCTGCCTCAAAATCATGGAAGCGTTTCACAGTATCATGAAACTGAGGAATGGTTTCATGAAGGCTCTCAGCCGGATAATCGCCAAGCTGTTTCAGAAAATGGCCGAAACTCCTGGCTGACTGATAAAACTGCTCCGGTCTCTCCACGGTCTGGTAGCAGACGGAATTGGAAACATAATTTAAGCAGCGCCACGGCTGGCCTTCATCGTCCTCAAAATAAGTGTCGCCGCTCTTTGTCTTAATATAAGACAGCGTCTCCCGATCCAGGTTTCCGCCTTCCCGGCGGATCACATCACGAAGATACTCTGTTACACCAAAAATATTCTCCATGACCTCTGCCGGATTTTTAAATACATTGATATTCACCCGCTGAAGCACATACAGAGGTTCATCTACGCCGTTTTCGTCAGGCATATAGACTGCATAAGTCTCATTGATATGCCCTTCACCAAAAGGCTTCACATAACTGCACTGTGTTCCGAATCCAAAAGCATAAACCGCATCTTCCAGAGAACGGCTGTCCGCACCCTCGATCTTTCTTCTTGTAGAGAAGACAACCTCTCCGGCCTCCACTTTTTTCCCTTCCTCAATGGTGCAGTTTGCCTTCACAATACTGCCCAGGCACACATGGGCACCGCGGCAGACAACAGAATCATGATCCACTACGGCTCCGCTGTTGATAAGCGCTCCTCTTTCAATATGAGTATGTGTATTTACAACTGCCCTCTGCATGATAAAGCAGCCCGGCTCGATCACAGCACTGGGGCTGATGATTGCCGATGGGTGCACGATGGCAGGCACTTCATAGCCTTCCTCTATCAGTTTGTCTGTCCAGTACAGACGTGTACGGTTATTGCCGAAAGCCGCTACCGCGGTAGTGTATTCCTGGTGCTTGATCACATAATCACAGCACTTTCCCACAACATCGGCGCCTTTGGCAGCGTCATCCAAAAATACCACCTGCTCATAGCCGATCATCGCTGCGGTCTCTTTTACCATCTGGCCGAAGCCGCCGGCACCGAGAATCAATAAAGCTTTCACGGGGAGTCCTCCTTTGTTTCTTAGCATGATTCATTTCCTGCGCAGCACGCACAGTATTCCGAAACGTTTGATTCAATTATTTTAGCATATTTTAGTGGAGAAACAAAGAGAGATCCGCAAAAATGTCAGAGAATGCAAAAAGTATTTCAGGTTCTAAGTTCTTCAATACTATATACCAGATTCCCGGAGTTAGGGAGGGCGAAATGCCCTGAACGGGCTTTCTTCATTTCTACGATTCAGCCGAAAGTTCTTAGAAAGGGATGTTTGGTTGTTTCAATGCCCTAAACGGGCAATCTTCATTTCTACAACACAACTATTTTTGTTCCAGAAGTAAAAATTAAGTGTTTCAATGCCCTAAACGGGCAATCTTCATTTCTACAAAACAAAAAGAAGAGAAGAACTGATGACTGACAAAGGTTTCAATGCCCTAAACGGGCAATCTTCATTTCTACCGACTTATCCGGAGCTGGAAAATGTAGTACAGCAGTGTTTCAATGCCCTAAACGGGCAATCTTCATTTCTACGATGTTAAGGAGAATATTGAAGATATCCTCGACATGAGTTTCAATGCCCTAAACGGGCAATCTTCATTTCTACTGTTCCAGAAGTAAAAATTAAGGCGACATTAATAGGTTTCAATGCCCTAAACGGGCAATCTTCATTTCTACTATCCTAGCGGTATTATGACTGGTTATTTTGCCAAAGGGATGTTTCAATGCCCTAAACGGGCAATCTTCATTTCTACTCTACAGAGGTTTACGATGGTGGCTTAACCTTAGTGTTTCAATGCCCTAAACGGGCAATCTTCATTTCTACTTAAAAATGCAGGTAAATCCGGTAAGAGGATATTATCCTGGTTTCAATGCCCTAAACGGGCAATCTTCATTTCTACCGAAACAGAAAAAAGAGAACTGCAAAACAGTTAGAGGTTTCAATGCCCTAAACGGGCAATCTTCATTTCTACGAAATTATGCTCATTTAAGACCAAGAACAAACACTGTTTCAATGCCCTAAACGGGCAATCTTCATTTCTACAGTACCCTTCTGGACCCCGCATAAATACTGGCTTTGCGGGCTCGTTTTTACAGATATTTATCAGAATATTCTGATATCAAGCGTTTTCCATCCATTTTCTGGCATGTTCATATTTTGTTCATATTTTTTCATCCAGCCACTCCCTGTGATGTCACTATTATACACCCCGCGGTCCTGTAACAAAACCATTGTTTCACAATATTTTCACCCTCCATTCTTCCACTTCTCTTCAATGCGCCAATAGACACTATTTTCATCCTTCTCCTCTACACAGCACATATTTACCAAATCCAAAACTGGTATTTTTTCCCATATGCGTCAGTTCTCCGGCGATCAGATAGTCCAGACATTCCTCCGGCATTCTTTTAAAAATCATCCTTCCCGTAATTCCCCACAGTGTCATATGGGAATCCTGAGTTCCCGAATATCGTTTCCTGTATTCTTTCTTAACTGTCTGTTTTTCGATGACCGGATACTCCGTACACACCGGCATTTCCGCGTCTACCCCCATATAATAATTAAGCATATGCATTCTTCTTACAGCTCCCTGCACTAATGCCTCCGCATAAAATTTTTCCATAAAATTCTGCTGGTATTTCATACTAAGAGGCGTAAGGAACCACGCTTCCCATGGTCCGGACTTTTTCTTCAGCTCCTCCTTTCTGTACAAAACATAATCCTTTACCGTTTCCACCTGGTAACGTCTCATGTCCACTTCATTGCCGCGGATAATCTTCTTTCCCCGCGTATTGAGTACCTCCGCGATCTGGAAACGGGATTTATTTTTCCCCAATCCCACCATGCCGAGCTGAGAGAACGCCTGAAGATAAATATTAAAAAAGGCAATACTGTTCCCAAATAGAAGAAGCGTAAATTCAAAATTACTGCCTTCTTCAAACTCCGTCCGCTTGTCCAGGCACTCGATGAGATATCCCACGCTTTCCTTCCCTGTGACATAGTCCGGTTTCTTTTCCATAGGAGAATAGAAGGTATGCTGCACAACACATACCTGGTTAAATCTGCACGTTTCACAGTCCCGGTCTGAGACACAATTCTGTCTGAGAAGCATCTCGCCCAATCCGCCTCTCAAAGCAGACTCTTTATCCATCGGCATATAGGTATCCTCAACCACCTCCGCCCGAAAGCGAAGCCTGATGTATGGAATATCAAAAGTAAGTGTTGTCTTCATACTTCTATTCTCCTTAAAAACTTTCAGAACCGTTTCCTGGGTTTAAGATTAAAGGTTTTTCCCTTATACCAGACTACGTCTATTTCATCCTGTATTTTTAACTTTTCATTTTTATGCACTGACGCGATATATTTCTTATTTCGACATTCTGGCACATTTAATATTTCTATATCATATTCCATGAATTTCTTATTTTGAACAGGACGTCCGACAGACAGTACCTTTGCTCTATATTCCTTAGATCGATTAAATATAAGCGCTGTTAATACTGCAGTATTACTATTTTCATCTGCGGCATTTCCAGGGGATGCTGCCCGCGTTTTATAATTTTTCTGCCCTCCCGTTTTCTCTTCGTTCGGTTCAGGCTCCCGAAGGGATGGCTTTGCCGACATCCATGGTATCTGTCCTTTCCCCAAACCAGGAAGTTCTTCACAGATTTTTGCCTGTGTCCTGAAACGGGGCGATGCTGTCTCAGATACCCGATTATCCGTAAACCATTTGAATCCTTCTTCCTCCTGTTCTTCCCCGGTCTTAGGATAATGGATCTTTTTCATCTCATCCTCTTTCAGATATCTTGTCATCAATTCAAACGACGCTTCTGCCTTTCCATCTAATTCCAGTTCTTCAAAAGAACTTGCGCCGATTTTTTCCGGATTCCATTCATGAGAAAGCTTATATTCATTTCCATCAAATTCCCTGACCGAAATATCCTGTGGATCATGAACAGACAATTCTACACTTCCCAGACCTAATGGTTTTCCCATTCCCAGCTTATAGCCGTGTTTCCCATCTGCTGTATAAGTCAGTATATAAATCAGCTGTTTTAACTGTTTTTCCGTTATCTCATCAAAATAAACCTCTCCGCTAAATTCAACTCCCGCTTTCACTGGCCGTACTGTCCGGTTCAGCGGCGTCCTTCGAGGGCACTGTTCCACGCCCGTAAGCTTGTTCCAATAGAATTTTCTCCCTGAGATTTCAGGCTTATATGGTTTTACGATCACTTTACCATCCTTTTTGACAGTATAATAGTCATACGTCCAAAACCACACTTCTTCATTTTTACCTGCCAGTGGCTTCTTCAGATAAAATTCTGTACTTTCCAGATGGGGAACTCCCAATGGATCCAGTACCAGAATCTCATCATAATACTCTCTGTTTTCATTAACCTTATGAACCGGATATAAATCTGAAAATCGTATCCTGCTTCCCTGCGCGATATTGGAATTAACAATACCAAACAGCCGACATGCCGGACAAAGCTTCCTCTCCTTCGAGTTACAGGTTTTATGGGAATCTGTCAATATATTAACCGTATTCTTATAAACCTCCCGCGTAATACACGCCGGAGAAAGCAGATAATAATGATCCCCGACGGATTCTGAATAATACACAGGAAGTCCGTCTGTTCTATGTGTGATAAATTTTTCGTACGCTGTCTTATATTCCTGATAGCAAGCCGGATCATTTTTGATATACTGCTCCAAAACCACTCTTAATGTATCCATACTTTTTTCAGTAACTTTTTTTGCTGTTCCTTTATTGGGAATAGAAAAAATATGTACACAATGCTTTTCCGCCTTAAAACAATGCTCCGCATTTTGGTTTTTTCCAACACATTTTCCATTGCGAAGCATAACGCATGGCTGCCCGTTTTGGTAACATTTCGTATTCTTGCCCGACGCAATCTCCGGTCCCTGATTTCCCTTGAGGATATACCCCTTTTTTGGATATTCCTCTTCATTTTCAGACAAAGCTGTCACGTCTGGTTTCGCATAAGTACTGCTTGGTCTTTCCACCCGAAAGCTGACTTTCGTTCCATCTGGAATGGCACATGTCTGATATCTCTTATCAGAAAAATCGTTCTTCTCCCGATATATGGCGTCTGTTTTGCTGGCGTCCCAAAGTACTATATTATTATCACTCCACTGCAGCACTCCCGGCTTAAAATGCTCGATGGTCCTTTTGCTGATGACTCTCTCTCCATCCGATACTGACAGGCAGGAATTTGTCAGTGTCTCATAAATACTGCGGATCATTCCCCGCACTTCGCTCCCCGGAACTACCGGTTCAAACCACATTTCATCATATCTCTGGTCAGGTTCCAGGATATTATAAGAAAAGAAATCATACAGCTGATGTTCGCCTTTCGGGTCATCGTTTTCATCTGGTGTATACGCAAAAGCCTTACTGCTGCTGGTGTTTGGTATGAATAAAGGTGATTTTGTCTTTAACGTATATTTAATACAGCCTGTAAACCGCTTCCCTTTCTCTTCATCCTGTCGTTGCGGCGCGGCATCTGATAAAGAAATAAAGTTATACGGATTAATAAATCTTTCCATGCTCACACCTCCCACTCCCCAAATCCAACCATTCTCCAATCCTTCACATACAGTTCACCTGTATCCCTATCTTCTTCCAGATAATTGCGGATCCGTATTTTAGCATTTGTATAAACCTCCAGCGGAAGTCTGTAGATACCTCCGCCGGTTGCGCGGACCTCTCCCTTCCTGCCTGATTTCTTTGTTTCTTTTTCGTCAATATCCAGGTATTGTGATTCGTTCCACCAAAGAAGGTTGTCCTTTTCTGCTTTTTCATCATCCTGTATTTCCCGGAAAGCAAAGTGTTTACGAATCCCCGTGCGGAACCATTTTGCCTCTCTGTCTTCATTAAAAATACGTATTTCCAGCCCTTTTTCAAAAAGCTTCTCCTTCGGAATCTTCTCATCTCCTACTTTACAGAAATCAATTTCTTCTGTGGTCATGATAAAAATATACCCATCCTTGACAGAATCCCTGTACCAGTCATAAGCTTCGTAAAATTCCTTCTGCTCCTGTTCTTTCTCTCTTTTTCCTTTCTCTTCTGGCATATCTACTTCTTCTCCTTCCCGGCAATCGCCCCTGCAAGTTCAGAATAGATTCCTTCTGGCTTTTCCCTGTCAGGCACATACACTTTTCCATCTACTGCAATTTTCTTTACTTCAAATATTCCGCGCCCTACCGCAGTCAGACCTCCCACGGACATATAGCCGCTGTTCAGATCCAGGATCGCCGCAGCCATTACCTGCGCGAATTTTTTTCTGTCCTTGTCACTGATATCCCCGCTGCTGAAATCACAGAGGATTTCAAGGTCTGTGGAACCATTGTAATAGGTTTTCTCCGTATAAAGCGCTCCATCCACAGTTCCTCCGGTAAACCGGTCAATCGCATTCCGAGTATAAACCACCCATTTTCCGCCTTTGATCCGGCTCTCAGAAAAACTGATCCGGCTTTTCCTGCTGTCCGCTTCCTTATTCTTTGCCTTTCCGAAAAATTTTTCTGCCAACGGCTGATATTTGCCAAAATCCGCAGATAGTTTTCCCATCTGTGCCCGGAACGCGCCTGCCCATGAGGTTCCCGGGATGACCGGCGTCCCCTCCGCGCTATTTTCTATCTTCTCATCAGAGAGGTTTCGCGCGGTAAGCTGTCTGTAATCCGCCTCTCCGACTTCTGTGGAATACTGCCGGATCGAGATACCGCCCTTCTGATGAAGTTCCAGATGGATCGCGCAGATCTCCTTCTCTGCCATTTTCCTTATGTTTTCTGACTGCATCACAGGCGCCGCGCTCTCATCCTTTTTCTCCTGCTTCCAGTTCTTATCCTCCGGATTATACATATCAAAATCCAGCCAGCGTTTCAGTTCTTCACTGTCTTCGAGATGAAACTGCGCGGAGACTGCTTTTTTCCCTTGGGTTCTTCCATACCCCCTGCCTGTTTTTGCCCCTGTTCTGATCATCCCCTGCATCCAGGCGTCCGCTATTTCATCGATCACCCAGGATTCTTCTTCTCTTTCCATATTCTGTTCGATATATGTGACGAAAACCGCGCCCGGCTCCAGAATCTGAAAATCGAATTTTGCCCCTGGGACTGCTGTCTTATACTCATCGAGAGCCGCCATATCCCGCTTTGTAATCAAAGCTTCTTTCGTATCCAGAAGAGACGCGTCGTAAGTGACAACCGCGCTGTTCTCTAATACATTTTTCCCTTGTTCTGCGGATTCCTGAATCCTTTCCTGCGTCAGCTCCGGTCCGAAATAGGTTTCTGCCGTCTTTTTGGAAAAAAGGCTGCGGTAAATGCCTGCCAGGGAAGTCCCCGGAATATAGGGAATCCCTCTGCTGTCTTTGATAATATCCTTATCTGTTATATAATTTTCTCCGCTTCCCACCGACAGTGGGGAAGTCAGCTGAAACTCTATCCGATAATATTTTTTAATCTTCTTCATGACCTTCCTCCTCATGCTTCAGATTATATTTCTCCTGTACAAATGCTGCCATAAGATATTCGCTCCATAGCTCGGACATCGCCTGTTCAAAGCTTTTCTGCCCTGTCTCACCTTCCTTTAAGAAGTATTCGTATGGCGCTTTCAGACCTTCCACCTGCTTCCAGTATACAAGGCAGTTCTTATCCAGCGCTTCACCTTTGCAGATCTTTTCCCGCAGAACGGTTTCCGCCCGCTTCCTTGTCTCCTCTGTTTTGATCGAGCTTATGCGCTTTAAGAAGTCTTTGTATCTTGCCTCACAGTCATCCGGATACTCCTGAATACTCTCTGACAGCATAAGCGTAACTCTGCCAAGGGCGGCTGGATTGCGGAACTTTAATTTCGTCCTGACCGCCTCTCTCATCAGTCTTTCCCTTGCCTCTTCGATCATGATTTTTTGGAACAGAGACGTCGCTGTTTCCGGCTTTTGGGAGGACACCTGAGCCTTTTCGATCTCTTCCATACGACAGTCACGACCATCTTCCCCGTTCTCTACGATCCTTATTCTCCCGAATCCTTCTCCGTTCTTCTCCCCCGCCCAGACAGGCTCTTCGCTTTGGATATAATCTTCCGTCAGAATAAACTCAAAAGAACTGCCCGCTTTTATCACAGGAACCGCCGGTCTTTTCAGATTCCATTTCGAGTAATATCCTGTGAGGATACCCGCCTCAAGCTCAGAATAGCTTTCCGTTCCGGGGTTTTCTTTTATTCCCAAACACGCCCTGATCTGATCCCTGACTTCAGAACATCTGACTGTATAGCCCGCGCCGTCTGTAAATATCCCGTCGCTTTCCAAAACCGCCAGAATCCGGCTGCCTGCTTTGTATACCTTAGAAGCTCCGCCTGCACCCTCGATCTCCGGCTCTCCTGCCAGTATACAGGTTCCATACTGGGAACTCTTTGATTTTCCAAACCTTAAGGTATGATTAAGAAGAAGATCCCGGATGATCTCTATCTGTTTTCCATTTCCGATGATCTCCCCCGCGAAGATCTGCTGTTCCCGCAGCACCTCTGTCGTATAGAGAAGATCCTGTTCCTCTTTCCCCTGTCGTTTTGCCTTTTTTGTATGATGATAAACCATATCTGTCGCAGGCTCTTTTACAAGGATCTTACCGTCTTTCAGACAGACGAACTTCCCTCTGAGACGTTTTGGCTGATTCCCATTGCCGCTGGCATATTCTGTTCCTATTCCAAGCTTTTTGCAGTCTTCTTCATTCTTCGGTACTTCTTTGCTTACATTTACATATTTCTTTATCTTTTTCAGCTGGTTGATAAATGCCGGAGCCGGATAGTAGATTTCCATACAGGCTTCTTTCTTATCTTCTTTACTGCCCTTTTCTATAGATTCCGCCGGGTATAGTCCGCCGAAATACACCTCATCTTGCAGGAAAAGCTGCTCAAACTCCTCAGAATCCGCACTCTTTTCGGGCTCTTTCAAATAAGCCGCAGCGAAAAATCCCAGTACGCTCCGACCGCTGATATATTTCTCTGTTTTAAAATCATTATTCGTACTCATAACCAACGGGGACAGATTCTTCACAGCATATCTCAATACATATCTTTGATCCTCGTTCAGCTTCTTTTCCGACGGTTTCTTATCACACGCAGCCTTATTTTCCGCTTCTGATGCCGACGTCTCCGGTTCCTTTACCGGATCAAGTGTACATCTTACGCTTCCCAGCCCGCGGTTCCGGTTCATCCCTATATTGCGGAGCGCTTTTACAGTCCATTCAAATTTATTTACAAGATCTTCCTCCCAGGAATCCGGCAGAAAAACTGCTGCCGTAAAGCGCATTTCTGTTTCCCCGGACTCTACAGGGGAATAGTGGTTCACTGTTCGGGTATACCGAAGCGTATTATCCTTTGCTGCTCCGTTCTCCCCGATTTTTGTCTGCGCCTTTACTGTAGAAAACTGCTCCAGCACCCTTTGCGGAGTGATATATTCCCGAAATTCTTTTCCCAGTCCCTCGATATCTCCTCGGATCTCTTCATAGTGATCTATGTACGCGTTCTGGATGATGACGCCTTTCGCAGCGCTTTCTCCGGTCCTTCCAAACATCCGGTTCCTCTCTTCTTCCGTGATCCCGATCAGCTCTGCCGCTTCTCTTAAGCATCCCTTTAAACGTCTGGCAGCGATATAGGGAAGGCCGCAGGCGTCATAACAGATATCACTGTCAATAATTCCGGCATAGGAATAGCCTGAGCCCGCGCACAGATCCGATTTTAAAGTAATGGAAATCTCATATTTTCTTTCGCTCATTTTACTCCTTCCCCCTCTTCTTCAGAATTGGTATCCTTCTTCGCGAACCAGAGATCATATACGATCACCATATCGTAGATCAGCTTTCTCTGCATTTCATCACTCAGTAATCCGCCCAGAGAAAAATCCAGGTTTTTGCTCTTATCCGGCTGGTGAGCGCGGATTCTCTCCAGCTCTGACTTAAAATCTGCCTCGCTTTTCTTCGCACTGAACGCCAGATTCTTGATATTGCTCCTTCCGGCATTGTTCAACACTTCCTTCATCCTCTGCACGACTTCACAGGAAACATATTGCTCCTGTATGATACCCGAGCATTTTTTCTTCCCCAGATTGACAAACCAGGGACGGCTGTTCTCCTCTGTTCCCTCTTCCTTCCGGGTCTGTTCAAGAGAGGTTCCAAAGGCTCCCTGACAATAATGAAAATCTATCAGACTGGCGTGTTCTATCCCTTCTTTTTTCATCAGTTTTTTCCCGGATTCACAGCACTCCTCCGCGATCCTGTACGCTTCCGGGAACGGCGCGTGACTATGGAAAACAGCGATCCCCGCACAGGAGGTCCTGTTCTCTCCTTCAGGAGCGCTGTCCGCTAACCCGGTCAGATATCCCACTGCCAGATCGTAGGCGTTCCTTGCATTGCAGATGATCGTCACTTCATCGCCTGCGTATACCACAAATCTTCTCTGACTTTTCTCTTTTTGCGCCAGCAGCGCGTCCACTTCGCTGATCCGGTCAGTGATATAATACTTCTGGATATCTTCTGAAAACTCTCTCAGCTTTTTCGTACACGCTTCATAAGACTTCAGCCCTTTCAGACATTTTTCCACCTGCGCCCCCATATTATTGCCATCAATATAGATGACTGCCAGCAGACTCTCCTCGCCTTTCTTCGTCACCATTTCATCCAGCAGATCGCTGCCCTGGATCTGTCTGTCCTCTTTTCCTGCCTTTTTAATCTCCTCATATTTCCCATATTTTCTTTTGCTTTCGTAGCTTACTTTTTCCTCAGGGCTACCAATGTATTCTGCCAGAGGAAGCGACGTCCGGTAATCCGTCTGGACAACAGGAAGCGTATTCACCGGACTGATTATAGACTCCTGCTGTTCTCTTTTGTGATGTCTGGCGTATATTTTGCTTTGATCGCCCGGATAATCTTCAAAATTGATATTCTCAATATAAGTAGTCAACACACGCAGGGAATAAGTTTTTTCCAGAAGGTTATGATAAAAACGACGATTGACATTCCGATATGCTTCTATATTTTTATAAAGAACAAAGAAGTTGCCTCCGCCATCGTAAATAACTTCACCGATGTAGCCCATATTTAAACGCTCTTGAAACTTCTTGGGAGTAAAAGCTTTTTCTTCCTCCGTTCCCGCCTCTCTCCGATAACTGAAGATTCCTTTTTTTGTATATGCTGCTTCGCGTTCCTGCTCCTCCTCTGAGACTTCTTCCGCCGCCGGAAAGAGGCAGTCTTCAAAACAGTCTCTGATAATGTAGGATCCCCCAACAATTTCCTTGATCTTACTGCTTTTATAAATATAATCCTGTTTTCCCCGGATATCATACATCGCGAGGATATATTCGCCTGTATCGCTGCACATAATTTCATTACCCCTTTCCTAGAGCATGTTTTTGCGTCGTATTTTGTTTCATCTTAGCACTGTTTTTATGTATTTTCAATAATTTTTTATGTTTTATTTCTGTTTATTTTGTTATTTTTCACATATATTTGTTAACATATATTTTCTAATCGAAAAAAGGACATTGAATCCTTCCGGAAACTCAATGTCCTTTCATCTTTTATTAAAAACTGCCTTCTGTCAGCTCAGATCTGCTACCTGCCCTCTGATTTCCTCTGGCACCTGATCCCCCAGCTTCTCCCAGTCGTTCAAAAAATCTCTCAGCCTTTTCTCATAATTCTTCTTATTTTCCTTTGGGATTCTCCAGTTAGGATCATTTTTGTGCTTACTGCTCATGTAAGCAAAAAATCCCTCCGGATTATACCTATCCGCAGCCGCATGATTCATCCGATTTCTTTTTCATTTTTAAAATATTCTTCCAGCTTATCTCCCCATCCATACCTGGCGAAAATATCCATCGCTGAGATCAGTTCATAAGTCCGGTATTCTCTGCTGGCGTCACGGATCGTGTGCAGCGGTTTTTCCTTTTTTGGCTCGTAATCATTGGCATAGCGCGCCTGTATTTCCACCTTTTGCCGTACCAGAAGCTCCGCCATAGCATTCATCTGAGAGATTGCGTTCCGGTCGCCGCCCTGCATATCCATGTACAGATGAATACTTCTTTTTTACTTTTATTATTACCTAAAATTTTCTGCACGGCATCCCAGAAAAAGACAGGGTCGTCCAGATCTATGGAAATAAATTCAGGAAAATCTTCTGATTCCTGATAGAAAGAAGGGTTGATCTCTGTTTCTGTTAATCCTTCCAGACGGTCTGTTAATTTGTCCTGAACCTCAATTTTTTCATCGCTGCCCAGATACTTTTTGATCCTTTTCTCAAACAGAGAAGTCGCTGTTTCATCGCCCCAATCCTCAGATTTTTCCTCCCGCGCCTTCTTACTTTCCAGGATCACGATCCTGTCCAGCCGTTCCTTCCTGGCAGCCAGCTGATAGAGGACATACTTGGTATGAGGTTCCATCTGAGAAAAACTTTTAAAATATAAGGTCTGTCCCCACTTTTCTCCCCCGTATCTTTTCCCAATTCATTTTCTCAGGTTTCCATAATCCGTATAAAACTTATAATGTTATTTTTATAGTATTATCTTCACAGTCTGGACATGAAGGACCTAAGATCATACCATACTTATCACATATTTTCTTTGCTTCATAATATAAATGTATTATTTCCTCATCCTCTTCTGGTAGGCGGTTTTCAAAAAGCGTATTATAATATGGTCGGAATGGAGATAACATAGGAGAAACTCCCTGTTCGCATAGCCACTCTACTCCTTCCAAAAAAGTTTCAGGCGACTCCAGACCCACGATTAATGCAGAACGCACTTGCCCATCATTTCCCCATAATTTAACGGCATGTTCAAAAGCAGCCGCATATTCATCTAAAGTAATTTTTCCCTTACCCGGCATTAATTCTACTGCACGTTTCCGATCAAAAATTTCAATATTAAAAGCAACTTCCGTTACACCATATCGTTTCATTTCATCCAGTATATGCAAATCTTTCGGAGGTGTAGTCATAATATAAACGGGTTTTTTTACAGTCTCGTATATATATTGTACAATTTCTAACGCATAGCTGAAATCCTTTGCCCTGATTCCCGATCCCCCGCCTATAAGATAATGACGCAGCTCTTCCTTTTTTCCATACATTCTTACTACTTCTTTAATATCTTCAAATTGATTATATAAATTTCCGGCTTCTACATCACAAAATTGACATCCTTTCTTCAAATATTTAAAATGACATCCTGAATGAAAATTAATTCTCAGGCGATCATAATTCATATAACAAATATCGCTATAACTGGTTCCGCTTCGTGTTTTTTTATAATAATTAAGGTCTGCCGGTGCAACCTCTGTTTTACATAATTGTTTTTCTAAATAGCACAGATATGTTTCTCCTTCTTGCAGTTTCACTGAAAATGGACTTAATGATGTAAACCTTGCCTGATAAGGAATACTCATTCTGATATGTCCAAATATCGTTGCATTAATTGCATCAAATTCTTCAAATTTGATTCCTCCATGCAGTCTCAAGTATTCTCTAGTCTTTCCTTCAATACGTATTCCATGATTAAACAGCAAAATTTTTAATTTGATCAGATCACTCTCCGTATATTTAATTTCCGGTATTTCCATCTTCAAATTTACTGCCGGATGAATCCGTGTTTTTCCTGTTGCTCCTATATCTGCGATATTTGTATGGAAAACAATTCTATATAAATATGTCTCTTCTTCCAGACCGCTGCTCCAATCAAGTCCATCATCCAGAACCTCTTCTATCTCTATACAGTCTTTTACCTTTTGGTACATAAAATATAAGAGATCCATTTTATTACTTTTCTTTGAATACTGATAAAAACTGTAGTTTACCTGCAGCTTATTTAATCTTGACTGCATCCCGTCTTGACTTTTTCCGTGCCCGCAGGCCTCTATATGCATTTCCTGCATAATTGGAAGATGATTCTCTTTTAATGCCTTATTCATTAAAAATGTAGAAGATTGGAACCTTGGATTGATTTCCATAAAATATACCCCATCTCCTGCAGCAAGAAAATCGACGCCGCAAACACCTCGGTACCCTTTTTTCTGCAGTATTATACCAACCATATATGCCTTTTCCCTTACCTTTTCTTTTATATGCTGCGGAAGAAACTGTGCAGCTACAAAGTCGCCCCCCGTATATAGAAAACGACCATCTTCGCCGTCCAGAAGCTGAACAGAAACGGGTGTGACCAGAACTTCATCATCATATACAATGATATGTACATTTACTGACGTATTATTTTCCTGATAAGGGGTAATATAATATTTTTCATCTGCCTGGATCCCTGATAGCAGCGGTTTCAGCGTTTCCTGATCCAGTAAGTAAGTTTTTACTCCTCCGCAGGAAACATCACCCTGTATAACAAACCTTTCTTTACACGCCAGCAGACTTTCACAAATCTGCCCAAGCTCTAAAGCAGAGACACTTCTTCCAGGCAGCAAATCCTGGGTGTCACTCAATAACTCTTTTACATAACATTTGCTATTTAACCGTATGAGCAAATCTCTGTCTTGCCTGCCAATTACAAAGGGCTCCATTTCCGGTAAATCGCAGTACAGATCCAAGTTGTCATAAAAAAGAAATTTTGCACGTGGATTTTCCAGAAGAATTTCCCCCAGCTCTTTTTTCAAGAATTCAACATATCCCGGAATATCCTGATTATAATCATATCGTATGCCGCTTGCTTTATCATACGCACAATTATTTCCTTTTCCTGAACCAAAAATAGTAACAGAACCTGCTATTAAATCCTTTAGTTCTGCTATTTCTGATTCTTTAATTCCTACCCAGTATAAATTCTCAAGTATTAAAGACATTCCGTACATGATTTTTGTTCCTTCTTTTCTCTTTATTATTATTTGTATATTACTTTCTTCGTTCCGATTATTCCATTAATTGATTATACAGTCCTCTATTTCGAACCCTGATCCTCTGATCTTCTCGAACTTTAGATCCGAAAAAACACACTTTTTAAATTTTGCCCCGCTAATACTTGCACGATCAAACACTGCACCTCTGAAGATACATTCAACAAACTGTGTGTTTTCAATTATAGCTTCTGCAAAATTTGCCTTTTCAAAGCTTACCTTAATAATCTTTGCATTTGATAGAACTACACGCTCCATCTTTGCTTTATTCCAGTTTCCTCCATGGATATACGTTTCTGACAAATCCATTGCCGTACATACCGCGCTTTTAAAATCCGTATTGATAATTTTCGCCTTTACAGCAGTGGCATTCGTCAAATCGCAATCGCAAAACGATGAGACCGATGACACCGGCGGAAAAACGCCTCTAATTTCCGCACCAAAGAGATTAACCTCGCGCATATCTGATGCTTCCGCAAATACATTTTGCATTTCTATGCGCGCCATATTGCTTCCTTGAAAAATACAGTCTTTCATTATCAGATTCTTAAACTTTCCTTCGTATATGACCGCATCTTTAAATACATCACCCGAGGCATCTATGGTAGTATTCGCATCTCCCAGTTGAAATCCAGTCAGAACAGCCTCCGTAAAATTCTGGAAAGGTTTCATCATATTCGGCTGTATTTTCCACTGGCTGATCTGTGCCCTTACAAAAGAACAGTCTTCAATACTTGTACAGCCTTTAAATTCTACGTTTTGTAAAATTGTATCCGTAAAATCCACATTAGATATTTTAATGTCTTTAAATTCCGTATCTGAAAGATTAGAATTTAAAAAGGCTGAATTTTCAATCCTACCCTTACACAAACTGCTGTTACTACATTCTACATCAATAAATTTTGAATTTCGGATATCGGTATATAAAAATTTGGAGCTCAAAAAAGAAGAATTATCAACTCTGACATGTTTCAAAATCGAATTATCATAACATCCCAATGTCAAATTTGTATTCTGTATCTGCAGTCTTGCAAGTACTGCATTTTTAAACCAAGCACCTGTTAAAATTGAGTTTTCAACTCTTGCTCCATATAAATCAATATAGGTAAAAACAGGATTTTCAAAAATAATCCCTTCTATAACAAGGTTCCTGAACTTTTCTATCAATATCTTCTGGTAAAATAATTTCAGCGCATTTTGCACCGTCTCATCGTTTTCCTCTTGAGGCGTATTTCCGGTATAAAACGTCTTGACCAATAAATAATCCCGGCAGTTTTCCAGTCTTTGGTAAAGTTCAGGAAGTATGGTATCCGCCTTTTCCAAACGCTTTCTCATTTGATTAACTTTATCAAATATTTTCTCTTCCTTTAAATCCGCTTCTTCGATATCATTTAATCCTAAGACTTTATTCTGGTCGTCCTGTAAGAGCCGGTCTTTTATCTGTTCATCTCCATCCGTATATATATTGTAATGTGTATCAATCCCCAAGAGAAGAAACTCTTCTAATTTTGTAAACCACTGTGTATATCGTTTCCATTCAATTTCCGTGGTACTATTACTGATTTCTTTTATTAAAGAACTAATTTCTCCTGGAGCAATAAGCTTACGAATCTGCATCTCCTCTTCGATCAGGTTCTCTTCCGCAATTTTTCTCCAGACTTTATTTATATTAATACACTTATACCAAAATACAATAGAGCATCCTATATAAATCGAATTTGGAACCAGCCAGCCTGATATCCAATGGAAATATTCAAATTTAAATCTAAAAAATCTGGAACTATAAAAAATAAAGCCATAAACAACCAAAAGAATTCCATCAATAGTAAGGATTTCAAGAATTTTTGACATCTGTTCATTATAACTTCCCATAACCTTTTTAGAATAGCTTCTCTCATCACTATTCCTGTCAAGTAAGGACTTCAAAAAAATAAAAATAGTAATCGAAATAGTTTCGATCGCAACTAACACAGAGGTGGATAACTGAAAAATATTATCAGAATAATTATCTTCTGCCTCGTCTTTCTTCTCCTGCTCATCCATTTCTTTTTCCGTATAGTAAACAGATACTTCCTGCGTCTTCAGGCTCTGCGATACATATACTCCCCATGTGAAAACCATGCAAACTATAGCTATAGACGCACATATAGCCAGCCAATGCCTTTTCAAACCTTTTTTACCTCTTCTATTTTCCCTCAAAGTTATTTCTATGATAGCATCAAACCCCCTCTTTTACAAGCCAACCAGCCTTAACAAAATTTAAATTCCTTCAGCTTTTACCCAAATGAATTACAGCCTCCTGCTCCAGTTTCCTCCCTGTCTCTTTCATATACTGGAGTACCCTGGTATCTTCTCCATTCTTTTTCGCCTTTTCCAGCAATAGCTCCAGGCGCTTCCGGTCATTATCCGTCAGCGGCTGGGTAAACCTTTTGTATCGCTCCAGTTCCTCTATTCCCATATGGTAAGTTTTAAAAGGAATCCCTGTCTTCCTGCACAGATCCCGATAGATTTCAAAGCCGCCCACATCAATATCTCCGAAATGGAGATACTCTGCATCCGGCAATTCCCGATACAGGATCTCCAACAGTTTCCTTCTTACCGAATTATGATAGCCTCCCAGATACACCATCAGACAGTTTTCTTCCTTCCAGCTGAAGAACGTAGTAAGATTTTCTATAGTAAGAACTTTACGGGTCCCGGCTTTTCCCATGATCCTGACTTTCCCTATATCCTCCCCGGACAGACCGATCCCCTGCTCCAGGCAGGCAAGATCCACCAGACAGCCGGGATCTTTATCAAAGGCGATCCTTCCCTCTCCCTTTATGTACACATAATCCGGTGTCTGATATACCAGATACTCTGCCAGGATCCCTGAAAGCTCCATGTCTTCCCACCCTTCTGAGAAGCGGCGCAGGATTTTTCCCACGATCCCCAGAAGAGACTGGAATGTCTTAGAGTCTCCAAAATGGCGGATAGAAAATTCCCGGATATAGCAGCCTTCCCTGTTCTTTTCCAGCTCACCCACTGCTTTCAGAATCTTCCGGGTACGCCCGGGATCTGTGATATCCAGAAATTCTTTCACTGATCGCCCCTCCTCCAGTCTTTTCTCTATATAAGCAAGAAAAGCCTGCAGCACAGGAGTCTCATACTTCGCTTTCGCCTCTTCCAGCAGGATCTGCTGTTCCTGCACAGAGTCAGATCTGGGGCTGCGCTTCATATAAGCATAAGCTGCCTCCACCTGTTCTTCCCGTAAAAGGACTTTTTCAATAATGTGGTCTTTTTTTCCATTCCTCCAGACGATCTTTACCATCCCTTTTTCTTCTAAAGCCTTCATACTTCCATGAATTTCTTCATAAGCAAGAGAACTTTCATTAAAATATTCCGGCAGATTTTTCCTGGTAAAGGGAAAAGAGATATGGACAGCCACTTTATTTTTCCCCTGAGACAGCAGGCTTCTCTCATAGGAATCCAAAAGACTGTTCATAACCTTTGTCTCATAGCCTGCCATTATAATATTCCTCCACGTAATTGACCCGCTCGTCTGTCATTACCAGAAGCGTTTCCTCCATCTCAGGACCAATATACTGGATCTTATCCGGAGGCGCCGCAATAATGATCTGCAACGGCAGCCTTTTGAAAAACTCCAGAACGCCTCCGATCCTCTCATCGTCCATATTGTTGAAAGCCTCGTCAAACATCACCAGCCCTGCCGCCTCTCCGCCTATATTGCTGCTGTAAAGCTGAACAAAAGAGGCGGCTACCGTCACATAGAAAGGCGTCTGCGTCTCTCCGCCGCTCTTTTCTTCACATACCTTGGAATAATAAGAATAGCTTCCATCGCTGTGGATGATCTTAATGTCATAATCCATGTAAGTCCTGTAATCTGTGAATTCGTCCAGCGTCCTGGCATTGTTTTCATTATTTACAGCAAGACGGTCAAACAGCTCGTCGATCACCGCTTTGTGTGTCTCATGGAAGACGCCGCTGAAAATCGATTCGCCCTGGACCACATTAAAGTCGTCCATCAGCATTTCATAGTAGCTGCGGTATTTTTTGCTGGGCATAAATAAAAATTCATACCGCTCTTTGCTAAAGGCAATATCCTTCAAAGCCCGGTTCAGCTCCCGGAATTCCCCCTGTGCCTGCTTCATATTTTCCTGGAGCTTTGCCAGGAACTGCTCCCGGAACTCTTCCTCTGCTGCCTGCTTTGCTGCTTCCACCTTCTCTTCATATTCCAGGAGTTCTGACGTCCGCAGCCGGTCATATACAGCCGCAAATTCCGGAAATCCCTCCAGCGTTGCCGGTGCGCCGAAGCTGTATTCTGTCTTATACTGGACCATCCGCTCCTTCATGGAGTCCTCTGCCTTTTCCTTCTGGGTCCAGTTCGCTTTTCGCCGTCTGTCATAATTTTCCCGGAACTGGCGGAAACTCTTCTGGTCCGTCTGCTTCTCATACTCTTTCTTCCAGAACAGGGAGGCTTCCCCGGCTTCTTCCGCCAGGCTTTGCGCCAATTTCTGCTGCTGCCTCCGGTTCTCTTCCCCAGCCCGAAGTTCCTCCTGCCTGCTTCTGATCCTCTGCTCCCCGCTGCCTATCCGGCGGTTCAGATCTCCTGCTTTCTCCTCCAGTTCCATTCTCATTTCTTCCAGGACCTCCAGCTGGATCTGTTTTTCGATCAAAGTAGAATTTTTCTCCAGGGTCTTAATATTATCCCGGCATTTTTTGATCTGCCCCTGCACCTGGAACAGCCTGGATAATATATCCAGCCGATATTTCACATCCACTTCCTGCTCTGTGGCAAGAGGCTCCACCGCGAATTCCAGACTCTCCATCTGTTCCCGGAGGCGGCGGATCTCTCCCTCCAGCGCGTCTCTCTTCTTTTCTGCCTGTTCCAGCTGTACCCGGAACGCATTCTTCCCGATAAAAGGAACTCCGAAGATTTCCGGCTTAATGGCGCTTGCCACTTTATTCTGATACCTCATACACTCTCTGGTGATAGAAGTCGGATATTTCTTCAGATCCTCATACCGTTCACACATTTTCACTTTTCCCAGAACCATATGGATATAGCGTCTGGCATATGGATTTTTAGAAGTGACCGCCTGAGCGAGGGTTCCCGCAGGGGCTTTGTCGTAGGCTTCCATCTGCTGGGTATTGATAAGACCTGCACCGTAGGCTTTCTTCTCCCGGCGCAGCCGGTCGTAGATACCCAGGGCAATATCGAAGTTCTCCGGCTCCACCAGCACATAGAAACGCTGGGTATTCAGATACCCCTCCACTGCATTTCTCCAGCTTTCGTCCGCAATCTCCAGTGCTTCACAGAGCACCTGGGGCTCCGCCTTCCTTCCCAGCCGCTGAAACTCCTGCCGGATCGCCTCCGTCAGCCGCTCCACAGCCTCGGGATAGGAAAGCTTCTTTCTCTTTAACCGCCCGATCTCCCCTTCCAGCTGCTCACGCTCTGTCTTTTTTTCTCTCAGACGGATCTGCACTTCCGCCAGTTTTCTCTGTACCTTCGCGTACATCTGATTTTTGTATCGGATCACATGTTCCAGAAGGGCTTTTGCCCCTGCAACATCACGAAGAGTTTCCAGATTTTCAAAAGTTTCCCGGCACTCCCGGATACAGGGATCCACATCCCGGATCTCCAGCAGCCTTTCCATACCGGCAAGACTTTTCCGGACGCTTCTCTTCAGTTCTTTTTTCTCTTCCAGACAGGCTCTCTCTTCCTCCAGGAAACGCCCCAGCTCTTTCTTCTGCTCCTCCAGAGCAAGGAATTCCTGATCTTGCCTTAATTCCACCCGCAAATTGGTAGCGATCTCCTGCTTCTGGTTCCGTTCCTTCTCCGTATCCTCAAGCTCCCTTTTTAACTGCTGCTGCCTGTATTCCTCAGAATTTATCTCTTCCTTAAGCTGCCGGATCTTTTCCTCTGTCAGATCTGCCTCTGCCTGTGCCAGGAAAAATTCGTACATCCGGTCCCGCCTCATACAGGTTAAGGTTTCCTCCTGAAGCTTTTCGATCTCTTCCAGTTTCTCCATTCTCCTTCTGACAGACTCCAGCGTCCGCTCCAGATCCTGATAGCTGCGGACATTTTCCCGGAGAAGGTCAATATTTACTTCCTTTTCATCCAGCACATAGGAATATACAAAATCTTTAATATTATCAATGGGTTTAAAGGCAAGCGCCTTGGGGATCAGGCTGAAAAATTTATCCTCGATCCTTCCAAACCTTGCCTGGATCATCTTCTTTGCCTCAGTCTGCGTCTTGCACCACTGACGGATCGCCTTATTATGAAAGCTCCGAAACTCAGAAATAGATCTGGGCGTATTCCCTTTCAGGAACATCTCGTCCGAGATCCTCTTATTATCCATAAGATAACGGGCAGTCGTCTCCTGCCCCTCCGTGGCAGAATCGATCACAGCTCCCACGATAAAATACCGGTCCTTGCTCTCTTCATAAAATTCCAGGGCAATATGGGCGCTGATCTCTCCGGTTCTCTCATAGGGTCTGTTCTCCCGTCCGGTCTTGCAGCGCACATATCCGGTCAGCTTCCTTTTTCCATTCTCATGGGCAGCCTTATTAAAGGAATTCGCAGAACAGGTGACTACAAACTGTATCGCATCCAGAAGGGTAGACTTGCCAGCCCCGTTTTCCCCGGAAAGCAGAGTGGAATCACCAAAATCAATGGTACAGTTTTCAAAACGATGCCAGTTAATCAGCTTCATCCGTTTCAGTTTTTTCATCGGATCCTTTCCCCTTCCTGTATAATTCCAGCTTCTCATACGCCTGCTTAATATCTTCGATCCGTACTGCCATCAGGATCGAATTGAAAATAATGATCCTGGACTCTTCTTTGCTCAGATCCCTGTCCAAAAGCTCGATCAGAGAAAATCTGCGAAACAGTGAAAGAGCGTTTCGCATGGTGGTCTTGTCGATCATCTTATCCCGGATCTGGAGGCTCAGAAATTTATCCTGAATGTCTCCCAGATTTACGATCACCTCATCGCTTACAGAAAGCTCCCTCTTTTTCTCATCATAGAGCACCCGCAGGATCAGCAGGATAATGGATTCAAATAATTTCAGATTCACACGGTTATAATTCTGGGGATTGGTAAGCTGGATCACCCCGTCGTCCTCATTGATCTCCAGCCGATACCCAAGAACAGACAGATACTCCTGAAACTCTGTCCGGTATTTTAAAACAAAATAATAATCTGCCCTGCCGGGATCATTTGCCTTACATAAAAAGCAATGACTTAACAGCTTATTGCAGATTCTTTTAAACTCATCCTGATCTCTTTGCAGCATCTTTTCCAGTAATTCCACTACTCTTTCCTCCAAATCCGGAAATCTTTAAACCGATATCCGTTTACCTCTTTTTCCTCCAGAGGTTGGACGCCGTACCTCATATTTTTCCTCTGTCCGTACAGTCTGACGTAAATGATCCTGATAAAATCCTCTGTATCCTTCAAAGGAAGCTGTGTTGCCAGCATTTCTTTCCGGTCTCCCAGACAGGTATCCACATACCTGCCGATCTTCTCCACACTCAGGATCTGTTCCATCTTCTCTGCCAGCCTGCGCAGCTTTTCCCGGCGCAGCGCCGGATCCGGCTCCTGGCTGACCATTTCCCGGGGCGCGAACTCCTTCCTGCCCTCCACCGGGGTGTAAAGAGAGCTTTCGTCCAGCATCCCGCTGCTGTAGATACGGACCAGCCCGTCCAGAAATTCCAGTTCATAAATACCGCCCAGATCCAGCTGTTCCCGGTTCATCCGCTCATGGATCCCCATGAGGATCTCCTTTAACTGTCCCCGCACGTCCTCATTTCCGGACAACAGAAATTTTGCCCTGTTAATGGCGGCTTTCTGGTACTGAGTGTTTTTCTGGTTGATCTCATCCAGGATCTCGTCCATATTGCGGAACGCCTCCAGGATTTCATGGAGATACCGGTACACATTTTCCCGCGCCGTATCTGTGTCTGTCTCCTGAAGCTCCGCAAGCTCTGCCGCCGCCTTCTCTACATAAGATCTGTTCCTGCTCCTGCTCTCAAGGCGCTCCATGATCTCCGGACGGAACTTGGATACGTTATCCGAAGTCAGAAGCCTGTGGTACGCTTTATCCACAATATTGGTAATGTAATCGTTGAACAGGGCATTCATGATCTCCGCCACGGTACTGTGTCTGGTCAGTTCATCAATATAATGCTTGATACTGGAATTGAGATTCTTAAGCCCTGTGATAAGAGCGTCTGTATTCTCCAGAATCTGGAGAAGCACCACGCCCGGATGATCCATATTTCCTCTGACCAGGCTGTAGATGGTGTAAATATACCCCTGGTATTCCATCTGCCTGCCCTCTTCAATCTCCAGGAGCGTTTTCATCAGCCGCACTGCATACTCCTTAAAATTCACTCTCTGGACATAGCTCTTATCCGTCTCTACCTCAAGCCATCCATAATACTCCAGCCGTCTTAAAACACCGTTTGCCTTCCCCCGGCTGTCCGCCCCGGCAAACTCTTCCTCCGCCAGGTCCGCTGCCGCAGACTGGTCGAAATAATACTCCAGTTCATCCACCAGCACATCCCTCTCCACACCAAAAGAAAGCTGATGTTCCATAACCGAAAACAGCTTGCAGATACAATCCCAATATACCGTTTTATTTTGTGAAGATAAAGGCACGAAAAAATTAGCCGGAAGAACTCGAAACATGGAAAAACCTCGCCTTTCTTTGAATTATTATAAACTTTTCTCTAAACCGGACATCGTACATCTTTCTCATCACTCCATCGCCGCCATACATTCTTTTTCCCAAAAGGCGATCCCGTACCAGAGGATCTTTTTCATGCCCCGGCGTTTCAGACCTTCTGCATATTTCTTTTCTTCGATCTGTTTCAGCGCTTCACTGCACCCTTTCTCCAGGTTCCCGTCATCCGCATACTTCAGTTCGATCACAATCCCTAATCGTTCCGGTGTCTGAATAGAGATATCGCTGTACCCTTCCCCGGTCTCTGCGTTTGACTTGACCAGCCAGCTGTCCTGGCTCTGCAAAAGCCCCAGCAACATCCCATGATAGAAGTTTTCTTTCATGTTCCTGCGTACTGCCGTGTCCCTCACGCTGATGGAATCCCACAGGTAATTATCAAGCATCTCCTGGATCGTATCGGTATCACCAGCCGGGAATACCGCGCAGAACCGGTTGATTCTGGATGTATCAGAACGGGTCACCTCGCGGAAGCAGTCTTCTACTAATTCGTAAAACAGTTTCCGGATCTCACCATCGGGAATCCACAGCCGGAAGATATCCGCATCCTCCTTCTCCACATGCATTCCTGTCAGGTAGCCTGTGGCATACAGCACGCTCCATACATTTTCAATGCTGTCATCAATCTCACGGTAGGTCAGTTCCTGTTTGATGCGCTTTGTTATCTGCCCGCCGCTTAACAGCTCTTCTACTTCATCCTTCGTAGTCAGGTTTGCATTCTTCAACATACGCCGGATCAGACAGTTCCGCTGGTATTTGCCCAGCAGTTTTTGGGTGGAGTACCCGGAGCTGCCAGCAGTTCATCACAGTAATTGATCACATCCCAGGGGCAATATATGTCTGTATCTCCAAAGTGATACCCGTCATACCAGTCCCGGATCACATCCTTATAGGAGGACAAACCATAAAATTCCAGCAGTTCATCCACGTCTGCATTGGTACAGCCGAAGTGCTCATCATACCGGACATCTGAGATCGTGTGCACTTTCAGGTTGTTAAGCCCCGTGAAGATACTCTCCTTTGAGATCCGCAGGCATCCGGTAAGTACTGCAAAGTACAGGCTGTCATTGGTTTTCAATGCATTACCGAGAAGGTTGCGGATGAGACTGACCATCTCATCATAGTATCCGCCCTGGAACGCCTTGTCCAGCGGGACGTCATACTCATCGATCAGCAGGATGACTTTCTGGCCGTAATGCTTTTCGAGAAGTTGAGAAAGTGTTTGCAGGCTTGCTGCCGCCATCTTCTCCGTCATGGCATATAAGCCTTCTTCTCCGGAACCTGTCTTTGTCAGGCGGGCATAGGACTCTTTTTCATCCTCCGATAATCTGACGCTGCTCCTTAGGAAATCAAAGCGTCTGGCTTCGTTTCCTATCAGTGTCCGCAATGCTGCGGATGCCGACTCAAAGTTCAGCCCATCAAACAGCGCCGGATTACCCCCGATTTCAAAAAAGCTCTTCAGCATGCTCATATTCATGTCTTACCAAAGCGCCTTGGACGGGTAAACAGATTTACTTCACCCCAGTTTTGTAACAGTTCCTTAATGAACAGCGTTTTATCTGCATAGTAAAAATCATTCGTCCTGATTTTCTCAAATCCATCGATGCCGATGGGAAGTTTCTTTCTCATTTTCCCGACACTCCTTTCCATCGCCAGTGACCTGCAGTTTTTCATTTGCGGCTTCCTATGCTGGAAATCTGTAGAATTTCTCCATAAACCTACTAAAGGGTAAAATCCACCTATTATGTATCCATTTTACCGTTAAGCCACAGGGCAGTCAAGTTTGTCCATTGAATTGTCTGTAAATTATTTGTAACTGAGGAAGGGAGCAGTCATGTCTCAGGCAGTGCAGGCATCGAATTTTCTTAATTTGTCTCCCTCTCACTAACCCTAACTTGATACTCAACATTTGCCGTAGCACAATTACGTAGAAAAATAGGTTTTTTGGTCTCCGTCACACATTTTCAAAGATATGTACACACATTCGCAGTAAAAACCGCCTGAAATCGCTTGAAAATCGACATTTTAGGCCAGTTCCACTCAGTTCTCCAAACACTCCGATACCAATGAAAAGCCAGTAAATACGCACATTTTTCCCTATTCCATACAGATAACCGAGTACAAAAAAATGAACATAAACAGTACGAAAAACGTATGAACTTAAAAGGGAAAATAAACAGCGCTCTGTTGCGGGATTACTCAAACAAAAGACAAACTGTTAACCATTTCTTCGATTCAGATCGCTCCATCCCTATTTGGGCAATTTTTGAATCCCTGACCCTTGGAGAATTCGGCACACTTTTTTCATGCGCAAATTCAAATGTAAAATTAAACACTTCCCGTATTTTACATCTGCCAAGTAATCTTGATTCGGATGGAAAATTAACCGAATATATTA
>PPYE01432585.1_pt1 | contig 46141 bp, 39 predicted proteins | sample 1559881 | NCBI WGS metagenome assembly PPYE01 (sample SAMN08240022, study PRJNA423297) | Human gut metagenome, whole genome shotgun sequencing project.
AGCCCTGGGCCATCAGGTGCTGGCTGGCCAGACCCGGCAGCTGTTCCATGCCGTACAGGTCCTGGAAGGTGTTGGAGAATGCCTTGCACCCTTCCGCGTCCAGCATCTTCTTGATGGCAATTTCCTCCCGGGCCTGGTAGCGCACGGCGTCGATATCGTCGGTGGCAAAGTCGTAGTTGGCGCGGTAGACCTCCATCAGGGCGTCGATCTCGGCGTCGGTGACTTCATGCATCACCTTCACCAGGTCGCCCACGGCCCAGGTGTTCACCTGCCAGCCCAGCTTGGCCTGCACTTCCACCTTGTCGCCCTCGGTGACAGCCACTTCCCGCATGTTGTCGCCGAAGCGCATGACCTTGAGATCCCGGGAGACCGCCACGCCCACGGCGGTGCGCATCCAGCGGCCCAGACGCTTCTGGACCTCCTCATCCTGCCAGTACCCGGCAATGATCTTGCGGGGCATGCGCAGCCGGGCGGCGATGAACCCGTGTTCCCGGTCCCCGTGGGCCGCCTGGTTCAGGTTCATGAAATCCATGTCGATCTCTTCGTTGGGAATCTCCCGGTTGTACTGGGTGGCAAAATGGCAGTAAGGCTTCTGCAGGTTCACAAAGCCGTTGATCCACATCTTGCTGGGGCTGAAGGTGTGGCACCAGGTCACGATGCCCGCGCAGTGTGGGTCATAGTTGGCCTCCCGCACCACGTCGGCAATTTCCTTGTTGGTCTTGGCGGTGACCTTGTACACCAGCTTGCAGGGCAGATTGCCGGAGGCATTCAGCACCTCGGCCATCTCGGCGGCACGGTGGGCCACCGTCTCCAGCACTTCGGGGCCATACAGAAACTGACTGCCCACCACAAACCAAAATTCGTACTGCATGAAATTTCCTCCTTTACAGATGTTCCACGGCGGCCCGCTCTGCGTGCAGGGCAGCCTTGTATCGTTCCAGAAATGCGGCAAACCCGGCCACATCGGCCTCGTCCGGCGCCAGGGTGGAACCGGGGGCATCGGCAAAAATCCTTTGCTGCAGATAGTCGGCCAGATGCAGCGGGCAGCCTTCCAGCACCGCCAGGCGGTACCCGGCCAGCAGGGCCATGCCGTAGGGGCCGCCCTCTCCGGCAGTCTGCATCACGGTGACCGGTGCCCGGGCCGCCGCGGCCAGATACCGCTGGGCCACCCCGGGGGTCTTGAACAGGCCGCCGTGGCCCAGCAGACAGTCCACCGCCACCTTCTCGTCCTGCAGGATGTCCAGCCCGATCTTGAGGGTGGCCATGGCGGAGTAGATGTGGGCCCGCATGAGGTTGGGCAGGGTGAAGGCGCTCTGGGCGCTGTGCAGTAGCATCGGATGGCCCGCGTCAAAGTGGGTCACGCCTTCGCCGGAATAGTAGTTCACCGGCACCAGTCCGCCGCAGTCCGGCGCCCCTTCCAGCGAGGCGGCGAACAGCCGGGGAAACAGCTCGGCGGTCGGAATTTCTGCCCCGCACAGTGCCGCTACCTGCCCGAACAGATTCACCCAGGCGTTCAGGTCGCTGGTGCAGTTGTTGCAGTGGACCATGGCCACCGGGGCGCCGTCGGGGGTGGTGACCAGGTCGATTTCGGGGTAGACCTTTTGCAGGGGCTTTTCCAGCACCACCATGGCAAAGATGGAGGTGCCGGCGCTCACGTTGCCGGTGCGCATGGCCACCGTGTTGGTGGCGGCCATGCCGGTGCCGGCGTCGCCCTCCGGCGGGCAGAGGGACACCCCCGGGGACAAAGTGCCGGTGGGGTCCAGCAGATGGGCTCCTTCTTCGGTCAGAACGCCCGCGTCCTCGCCGGCGCAGAGTACCCGGGGCAGAATATCCCGCAGCCGGTAAGGCAGGCGGGCGCTCTCCGGCAGTTGGTCAAAGGAATCCATCATGGCGGCGTCATAGTCGCAGGTATTGCTGTCGATGGGAAAGATGCCGGAAGCATCCCCGATGCCCAGCACTTTTTTGCCGGTAAGCTTCCAGTGTACATACCCGGCCAGGGTGGTCAGAAAGGCAATATCTTTCACATGGTCTTCCCCGTTAAGGATGGCCTGGTAGAGATGGGCCACGCTCCAGCGCTGGGGAATGTTGAAGTGGAAACGCTCGGTCAGGGCTTCGGCCGCGGGGCCGGTGGTGGTGTTGCGCCAGGTGCGGAAGGCTGCCAGCTGGTTGCCGTTTTTGTCAAAGGGCAGATAGCCGTGCATCATGGCCGAAACACCCATGGCACCCACCGTGGTCAGGGGTTCGCCGTAGGTTTTGGCGTAGTCCCCGGCCAGGTTTCGGTAGGCATCCTGTATGCCCGCCCACACTTCGTCCATGTGGTAGGTCCAGTAGCCGTCCTCGTACCGGTTTTCCCAGTCGTGGGCGCCGCTGGCCAGCACGGTGCCGTCCGGGGCAATCAGCACCGCCTTGATGCGGGTGGAACCCAGTTCCAGGCCCAGCGCAGTGGATTTTTGTTCGGTTCTGTTCATGGTATCACCGCCTGTGGAATTTGTGGAAGTTTGCGATTGACAGCGCCGGAGCACCATCTTACAATACAGAAAAAGGGAAGGGGGAAAAGGCATTGCGTGCCGTCTTTGACAAGGAAGAACTGCTGGTGCTGCTGCGGGACTTTTATGAGCTGACCGGCCTGCGCACCGTGGTGTTTGACGAATGGGGCATGGACATCCTTTCCTACCCGGCAGAACTGCCCGCCTACTGCCGGCTGATCCGCACCAGCCCGGAAGGGGAGACCGGCTGCCGCCTGTGTGACCGCAAGGCCTGCCGCCGTGCGGGGCAGGAGGGCAAAACCCTGATTTATCCCTGCCATGCGGGGCTCATCGAGGCCATTACCCCCATCCAGGTAGACGGGGTGGTGGTGGGGTATCTGCTGCTGAGCCATATTGTGCAGGGGGCGGACGAGGAGGCCGAATGGCAGCGGGCCAAGGAGCTCTGTACGGGATACGGAATCCCGGAAAAGACCTTGTATGAAGCCTACCGGCAGTTGCCCCGCACCCCGTATACCCTGCTGCGGGCGGCCTGCGACCTGCTTTCTCTGTCCGCCCGGGCGTTGTGGCGGGAACAGATGGCCCGCCTGGTGCCCGGCAGCCCCCAGGAAACCCTCAACCGATTCCTGTCGGACCATCTGGCCGAGGACCTTTCCAGCCGCCGCATCTGCACGGCCCTGGGCATGGGACGAACCGCCCTGTACAAGCTTTCCAAGGAGGCCTACGGCTGCGGGATCAATACATATGTGCGGCGGCTTCGGATCCAGCGGGCCATGCAGCTTTTGACCACCACCAAGCTGACCAACAGCGAAATCTGCCAGCGGATCGGCATTGCGGATTACAACTACTTTTTCCGGGTGTTCCGCGCCCAGACCGGCCTGACGCCCCAGGCGTACCGCCGGCAATTCACGGTGCCGGAATGAGTGTCCAATCTGCTTTTATCATACCGCCGCCGGACCCGGCGCGGATAGTGACGGATGTTCGGATTACTGGATTTTTGTTCGCAATTGCGGACGAATGCTTCCAAGGCAGGATTCGGACTGTTGGCCAGATACAAAAAGAGCGTTAAAGCCCGGCAAGGCTTTAACGCTCTTTTGCGTCCAAGTCAAAGAGTAGGGGAACAGCCCATTACCACGGCGTCAGTTCCAGGTACAGGTCCTTGTACTGGCGGGCGGAATTCTCCCAGGAAACATCCTTGGCCATATCCCGCTGGACCACTTCGTCCCAGTGATACCGGTTGACAAAGTATTCGGTCTTGGCGCGGTTGATGGCGTCCAGTAGCAGGCCGGCGTCATAGCGGTCGAAGGTGAAGCCGTTGCCGTCACCGTTGAAGACGTTGTAGGGCTCCACAGTGTCCTTCAGGCCGCCGGTCTCCCGCACGATGGGCAGGGTGCCGTAGTGCATGGCGTTGAGCTGGGTCAGGCCGCAGGGCTCAAAGCGGGAAGGCACCAGCAGGGCGTCGGCGCCCGCATAGATGCGGTGGGCGCGGGCTTCGTCATACTGGATGCAGGCACAGAACATGCCGCGGTAGGCGCTTTCGTAATAGCGGAAGGTGTCTTCGTACTCCTTGTCGCCGGTGCCCAGCACCACCACCTGGGTGTTGCCGTCCATCAGCTCGGGCACAATGGCATTGACCAGGTCCAGACCCTTCTGGTTGGTCAGGCGGGAGATCAGGCCGATGACGAACTTGCCCTGATCCTGCACCAGGCCCAGTTCCTCCTGCAGGGCCAGCTTGTTCTGCCACTTGTGGTCCAGCACGTTGGTGATGTCGTAGTTCACGGCCAGGGCCGGGTCGGTGGCGGGGTTCCACATCTCATAGTCGATGCCGTTGACAATGCCCCGCAGCTTGTAGCTGTGGTAGCGCAGGTGATCTTCCAGCTTTTCGCCGTACTCGGGGGTCTGGATCTCCCAGGCGTAGGTGCCGCTGACGGTGGTGATGCGGTCGGCGTAAGCCAGACCGGCCTTCAGCATATTGGCATCCTCGTAGCCCTGCTTCATGGCGCCCATGTTGAACACTTCGTCCGGCAGGCCGGTCCAGTATTTCAGGGTGGGGATGTTGTAGATGCCCTGGAAGCGCAGGTTGTGGATGGTCAGCACCGTCTGGGCGTGGCCCACAGGGGTATCCTGGAACATGGTGCGCAGATACACCGGCACCAGCGCCGCCTGCCAGTCATGGCAGTGGATCACATCGGGAATCCAGTTCATCCAGTTCAGGGCCGCCAGCGCTGCCTTGCTGAAGAAGCAGTATTTGGGGATGTCATCCACCAGGCCGATATAGGGGTTGCCGGCGGAGAAGAATTCCTGGTTGTCGATGAAGTCGTACACCACGCCGTCATGGACGTATTCCATGATGCCCACGTAGTAGTTGCGGCCGGTCTCGCCCAGGTCCATGTAAAATTCGCCGCGGTAGACCATCTGGTCCTGGTACTTCTGCGGGATGCAGGCGTACCGGGGCAGAATCACCCGCACATCGCAATTCTGCTTGACCAGTTCCCGGGGCAGGGCATACATCACGTCGCCCAGACCGCCGGTCTTCACAAAGGGATGACATTCCGAACCGATAAACGCCACGCTTCTGCGGGGCGTGTCATACTGCTGTTCCATAGGTGCTTCCTCCTTCGGCTGCACCGGTTCCGCCACAACGGGCGCCGGTTCTTCCACAACAGGCTTCGGCTCTTCGGTGGCAGGGGCCGGAGTCGCTTTCTTGGCGGCAGGCTTTTTCTTGGCAGCGGGCTTTGCTTTCTTGGGGGCGGGTACCGCCTTTTCGGCAGCGGGTTCTGCCTTCTTGGGGGCAGGCTTTGCTTTCTTGGGGGTGGGTACCGCCTTTTCGGCAGCGGGTTCCGCCTTCTTGGGGGCGAGTTCGGTTTTCTCCTCAGCCACAGGCTTGGCCGCAACAGCCGGGGCGGCTTTCGCCTTGCTCACCGGCTTTTTCGGATGCGCTTTCTTCTGTGCCATAACATCGTGTCCTTTCGATTCTTCCTTCAACGATATCCCGCGCCAGCCGTGCCATGCACGGCTTTTTCGGGGCATTCTTACACGGGGAATGCGGGCATCCCATACGGAAAAAACGGAAGCTTTTCCGCAAATTTTGGATGCTATGACAAATATTAGCATATTCTCGTTGGAATTTCAATGGCAGGAAGGGCTTGTCCGAGGTCGAAAACCGTCATACTGAGGGGAATTCCTCAAAAAATGAGGCAAATGTTGCCCGGAACTTACACAATGGCTTCTACGGCCGCTTCCTCCGGCACGCTGTTGATGCCGCCGTGGGTCTGGGTGGACAGGGATGCCGCGCAGCAGGCAAACCGGGTAATGGCCCGCATCTCCTCCACGGTCAGCTCTTCCGGTGCCTTGGCAAGGCGCAGGAACCGGCTCATGGCGCTGCCGCCGAAAATATCCCCGGCGCCGGTGGTGTCCACCACGTGGATCCCGGCGGGGCTGGCCACCTCGCCGCAGCCGTTGCGGTTGGCAAAATGGCAGCCTTTGGGGCCCAGGGTGGCGTAGACCAGGCGCACACCGTACTCATTCAGCAGTTTCTGGGCCCCTTCCTCGGGGGACAGCCCCCACAGAAACTCGATCTCCTCGTCGCTGATCTTCACAATATCGGACTGATGCAGCCCCCACTCCATCTGTTCCTTGGCGGCTTCGTCGTTGGGCCACAGGGGCTTGCGCAGGTTGGGGTCAAAGCTGATGAGCTTGCCGTGTTCCTTGGCGTAGGCCACGGCTTTGCGGGTGGCGGTGCGGGCCGGTTCGCTGGTCAGGCTCAGGGTGCCGAAGTGGAAGACCGAGCATCCGTCCAGCAGATCATAAGGCACCTCCTCGGCGGTCAGGCAGGTGTCGGCGCCGGGCTTGCGGGCAAAGCTGAATTCCCGGTTGCCGGTGGCGTCCAGGGTGACAAAGGCCAGGGTGGTGAACACAGTGGGGTCGGTGATGATCCCTTGGGTGGAAATGCCCTTTTCGGTCATGGTGCCCAGGAGCAGCTTGCCGAAACTGTCCGCCCCCACCTTGCCGATCAGGGCCGTGGAGCAGCCGTACTTCTGCAGAGCCGCCAGAAAGTTGCCCGGTGCGCCGCCGGGCTGGGCCTTGATGGTGGGATAGCCGGATTCGTCGGTGGATACGGGGGCAAAATCGATGAGCAGTTCGCCCAGAGCAACAACATCATACATAGTCAAAATCTCCTTTTTCTGTGATGGGAACGCGGGGGCGGTCAGTCCCGCCGCACGGGTTGGTCGGGAAACTGTTCGGCAATCTGTTCTTCCAAATGGAAGGCCTTCTCCAGATCGTCGTACAGCAGAAACAGGGTTTCGAACACAATGAACCAGATGGCCGCCACCGGCAGCAAAAGCAGCGTCCAGGGGGCAAACAGCACCATCAGCAGCCAGAACGCCAGCTGCAGGGCGGCGGTGCCCAGCACCCGCCAGAAGTAGGTGAGGGCCAGTAGCAGAAGGTTGCGCAGCCGGACCAGGTTGCTCTGCTCAAACAGGACAAACTGGGGCCAGTACAGGATGGAGATGGCAAAGAACAGCAGCCAGCTGAACAGGTAGATGCAGATGGTGCCCACCGAAGGCCATACCGCCGACCAGGCAAACAGCATCATGCCCGCAAAGGCGCCGGTGGCCAGGAACAGCCCGGTAAGGGCGCCGGGCAGCAGGGCGCCGCGCCAGTTCTGGCGCAGCGCTTTGCGGTAATTCTCTCCCCAGCTGCCGGGGGCGTCCCGCAAAGCACGCAGGACGGTGTCGTACAGGCCGGCCAGAAAGGGCCCGGCCACGGCGCCGCCCAGAATCCCCGCCGGCAACAGCACCAGCACGCTGCTGCTGAGGATGGCATAAGTCACCCCCGCCGCAAAGGGCAGAAAACCCGCCAGGGTGCACAGGCCGGAAAGCAGAAACCGTTTCCAGTTGCGGCCCAGCACGTCCTGGTAGCGGTCGATGCCCACCAGACGCCCCCGGGCATCCCGCCGGGGTTCCTCGTTGCCGAAAGGACGAAACAGATTGAACGCCATCCTTGTCATGCCTCCGTTTTGCTGTCCCGGGTGGTGCCGCCGGGCTGGTAGCGCACCGGCAGACAGATCAGAGGGGGCAGGCCCTTGAAATCGTTGGAAAGCACCATGCTCACCGCGGTTTCTGCCAGATCGGGCACCGGCTGCACGATGGTGGAGCAGATGTAATCCTGGTTGCCGAACATGCGGGTGCCGTCAAAGCCGATGACCTGCACGTCCTCCGGCACACGGCAGCCCATCCGGCGCAGGATGTTGACCACCTGCCAGGCCTGCAGATCGTTGCCGCAGAAGACGCCGTCCAGGGGCGGGTCGGCGTGCAGGATGCTCTTTTTCAAAAAGACCTCAAAGGCGGACAGGGGAGAGCCGTCGGGCAGGTTGCACACTTCAAAAGGAATACCCAGCTCCATGCAGCCGCTGACAAAGCCGTCCTTGCGCTTGCTGGGCTCGTTGACCAGGGCGGAGCCGATGCGCAGGCAGGCCAGCCGCTTGCAGCCCAGCTCCGCCAGTTTCTGGGCGGCCAGCCGCCCGCCGCCGAAATTGTCGGAAGCGATGCAGGGCACGTCCACGCTGAAAAAGCGGTCGATGGTCACAAAGGGGATGCCGGCCGGAATCTGCAGGTCGGGGGTGTAGGTCAGGGCGATGATGCCGTCGGCCTGGTGCCGGTGTACCATGCGGATGAATTCCTGTTCCCGGACCGAATCCCGCCCGGTGAAGCAGAGCATCATCTTATACCCCCGCTTTTCCAGCGAAAGATTCACATATTGGGTCAGCAGGGCGAAAAAGGGGGTGGTGTCCGGCACAATGAAGGCAATGAACCCGCTGCGGTTGCTTTTCAGCGCCTTGGCACTGGGGTTGATCTGGTAATCCAGCTTCTTGACGGCGGCCTCGACCTTCAGGCGGTATTCTTCCCCCACCGGCCGGCCGTTCAGTACTTTGGAAACGGTGCCCAGGGCGACCCCGGCTTCTCTGGCAACGTCGCTCATGGTGGTGGCTTGTTTGCTGCGCATGAAAACCCTCCTTTTGGAAAAAAATGGCGGACGGCATGCGGACAACGGTTCCTGTTATAAAAAGAATAGGGGACTGCAAAGGCAAACCGCTGGGCATCCGCCGGTTTTGTTGTGTTTATTGTAGCATGAAGAATATGAAAAGTAAATATATTTCATGAAAATTATCATATTTTTCATGAAAGGAATGCGGTGGGGCGACCCCGGCCCGCTCTGGTGAAATGTACAAAAAACATCGACACTCCTTTGTTGAACACGCCAAAATGTTGAATGACCCTCTGATTTTTCCCGGATTTCTATTGACGTTGTCCCGAAAACGTGTTATTTTGATTTCACGAAAAGCGTGAAACGATTCACGAAAACGGCGGAAGCCTTCTCCGCCGTCCCGCCCGCAAACACAAGAAAAGGAGGAAATCCCATGAGCAACCCATCTGCGGCCGCCAAAGCCCAAAAGCGGTTCTCTTTCGGCAAAAAGAGGGACCCGGCCCCGCCGGTCCACCGCAAACCGCTCAAGATGCGCCTGGCGGAAAACTGGCAGCTGTATCTGCTGCTTCTGATCCCGGTCATCATCACCATTGTGTACAAGTACGGTCCCATGTACGGCATCCAGATTGCCTTCCGCGACTTCAAAGCCAGCCGGGGCATCTGGGGCAGTGAGTGGGTAGGGTTTGAATGGTTCGAGCGGTTCTTTACCTCTCCCAACTGCGGCCGTATGATCATCAACACGGTGCTGCTCAGCCTGTACAGCCTGCTGTGGAGCTTCCCGGTGCCCATCATTCTGGCCCTGGCCCTCAACCAGCTGCGGTTCCACAAACTCAAGCGGGTTGTGCAGACCGTCCTGTACGCCCCGCACTTCATCTCCACCATGATCATCTGCGGCATGCTGCGCATCTTCCTCAGCCCCTCCGGCGGTCTGATCAACCTGCTGCTGGGCACCAGCATCGACTTCATCAACCAGAGCTCCATGTTCCGCACCATCTACATCGCTTCCGGCATCTGGCAGGAAGCCGGCTGGGGCACCATCATCTACCTGGCCACCCTTTCCAGCGTGGACACCTCCCTGTACGAGGCGGCCAAGGTGGACGGCGCTTCGGTGTTCCAGCGCATCCTGCACATCGACCTGCCGGCCCTGATCCCCATGGCGGTGCTGCAGCTGATCCTCAGCGCTTCCAACCTGATGAACGTGGGCTTTGAAAAGGTTTACCTGCTGCAGACCGACCTGAACAAGTCCGTCAGCGATATCATCGCCGTCTATGTGTACGAACAAGGTATTCTGGGCGCCGAGTACAGTTACTCCACGGCCATCGGTCTGTTCAACACGGCGGTGAACATTGTCCTGCTTATCATCGTCAGCCGCATTGCCAAAAAGGCCGGCGACGTCCAGTTCGTGTAAAGGAGGAAACAGCCATGTCAGCCAAAACCAAGGCGGAGGGCAAACGCCCCGGCGGTCTTTCGGACAAGGCCAGCGATATCATCCTGGTGGTGCTCAGCGTTGTCATCATGCTTCTGGTCGCCTACCCGCTGTATTACATTCTGGTGGCCTCCTTCTCCGACCCGTATGACGTGTATGCCGGCAAAACCTTTTTGCTGCCCAGCCAGTTCACCCTGGACGGATACGCCGCCGTCTTCTCCGACGACAGCATCCTGGTGGGCTACTGGAACAGCATCAAATACACCGTGGTGGGCACCATCTTCTCGGTGGTCATGATCTACATCACCGCCTACCCGCTGTCCAACCCGGATCTGCCGGGCCGCAAGTTCTTCAACATCTTCTTTGTCATCACCATGTATTTCGGCGGCGGCCTGATCCCCACCTACCTCGTTGTCCGGGACACCGGTCTGATCAACACCATCTTCGCCATGTTCCTGCCCGGCGGCGTGGCGGTGTCCAACATGATCATCGCCCGCAACTACTTTGAAACCAGCATCCCCAAAGAACTGAAAGAGGCGGCCGAAATCGACGGTGCCTCCAAGCTGCGCATCTTCTGGGACATCATCATCCCCCTGTCCCGTCCCATCATGGCCGTTATGGTGGTGTTCAGCATGGTGGCCTACTGGAACGACTGGTTCACCGCCCTGATCTACATGACCGGTGAAGGCCGTGCGCCTCTGCCTCTGGTGCTGCGCAATATCCTGATTGCCAGCGAAACGTCCGCTTCCCAGGCCAGCATGATCTCCGGCGGTTATGCCGAACTGAACAAGCTGACCGAATCCATCAAGTTCGGCTCCATCATTGTGGCGGCGGCTCCCATGCTCATCATCTACCCCTTCGTGCAGAAATACTTCGAGCAGGGCTTTATGGCCGGTGCCGTCAAGGGTTGACCCGTTATGTCGTCTTACTTATATAAAAGGAGGAAAACCATGAAAACATTTGCCAAACGGATCGGCGCGTTGGTTGCGCTGGCCGGTGTCACCGCCAGCCTGGCCGGCTGCGGCGGAAGCACCAACAAGACCGAGCCCGGCGTGGTCAACACCAACGTGGACCAGACCGAGTTCAACATCATCAGCGGTATCTCGGCTTTGTCCGGCGGCTATGATGACAACGAAGTTCTCAATGCCATGGCAGAGAACGCCGGCATCTCCATCACCTGGGAGACCATGAGCGACTCTCTCTCGGAGCAGGTCAACATCCGCATTGCGGGCAACGACCTGCCGGACGCCTTCAACGCGGTGGGATTCTCCAACTACGAGATGACCAACTACGGCGAGGACGGAACCTTCATTGATCTGACCCCCTACATCACCGAAGAGTACATGCCCAACCTGACCAAGATTCTGGAGGAGCACCCGGACATCCGGGCGGCCATCACCATGGACGACGGCTGCATCTACGGCCTGCCGGCAGGGGAGCAGATGGGCACCGCCGGTGTGGGCAAAGAGGAAGACTACAACATCTATACCATTCCCCAGTATTCCATGATCAACAAGACCTGGCTGGATGAGCTGGGCCTGGAAGTGCCCACCACCCTGGACGAACTCCATGACGTGCTGGTGGCCTTCAAGGAAAACGACATGGCCACCACCTACGGCAATGACCCCGGCCAGACCATCCCCATGTCCTTCGGCATCGACCAGTGGTGCTGGGGCCAGAACATCTACTACGCCGGCTTCGGCTTCACCAACTGGACCAACGATGTCTGCATGGACATGGTGCTCCAGCCGGACGGCACCGTCAACTTCGTCAGCGATGACGACAACTACCGCGCCGCCCTGGAATACTTCCACGACTGGTTTGCCGAAGGCCTGATCGACCAGGAAGTGTTCAGCCAGGACGACACCCAGTACATGGCCAAGTGCTCCCAGGGCCGCGTGGGCGTGGCAACCTGGTGGTACATTGAGGAGCTCATGGGCGACCACTCCGACGACTACGTCTTCCTGCCCATCCTGGACGGCCCCGATGGCACCCACAACGTCACCGTGCGCGACGGCGGCGGCATCAACTCCGGCAACCTGTGCATCACCTCCGCCTGTGAAAGCCCCATCAACCTGCTGAAATTCTACGACCAGTGGTATGAACCCGAAAACGTCATGCAGCTGCAGTACGGCCCCATCGGCGTTTACTTCACCGGGCAGGACGAAAACGGTCTGTGGCAGAGCATCACCGACGAGGAAGCCCAGGCCCAGTACGGCAAGAGCGCCGGCGAACTGAAGAGCGAATGCGAAGTGGCCGGTCCCAAACTGATCCTTTCCGATTACTACGCCACCACCTTTGAGATGGAACCCCGCGCCCAGGAACGTCTGAATGACCTGTACGACTACTGGATGCCCTTTGTCTCCGACACCACCTGCTACCCCATCGACTGCGTGTTCACCCAGGATGAGCTGGACACCATCGACCGCTACCGTGTGGACTTTGAAGGCTTTGTCTCCGAGCAGGAAGCTGCCTGGCTGCGGGACGGCGGCATCACCGATGAAACCTGGGCCGCCTACAAGGAAAACCTGAACAGCTACGGCATGGACAAACTGCTGGAAGCGTACCAGGCCGCCTACGACCGCTACGTGCAGAACGCAGGTTCCCAGACCGCCACTGCGGAAACCGCCGAATAATTCCCACCAACACCTTGCCGCACAGCCGGCGCACCGAAGGCCGGAACCCCCGGACGGTGCGCCGGCCTTTGGCGGCAGAACACCATCACACCATTGAAGAGAGGACTTCCCCATGCCGCGCAATATGAGTAAACTGGAAGCCGCCCGCAAATTCGAGCGGGAGGAAGCTGCCAAGATTCCGGCAAGCGAACGCCTGAACTTTCACCTGACGCCGCTTGTGGGCTGGATGAACGATCCCAACGGATTCTGCTACTATAACGGCCAGTATCATCTGTTTTACCAGTATCATCCGTATAATACCGTCTGGGGCCCCATGCACTGGGGCCATGCCGTGACCGACGATCTTTTGCACTGGGAATACCAGCCCTGTGCCCTGGCGCCGGACATGGCCGCCGACGCTGCCGGGTGTTTTTCCGGCAGTGCGGTGCCCCTGCCGGACGGTCGTCTGCTGCTGCTGTATACCGGTGTGCAGCCCGCCACCACCGACCACAAGGAGCGTCAGGCCCAGTGTGTGGCCGTGGGCGACGGCCGGGACTTTGTCAAGGACGAAGCCAACCCGGTGATCACGGCGGATATGTTGCCGGAAGGGTACAGCGAGGTGGATTTCCGGGACCCCAAGATCTGGTACGAGGACGGCGTGTACTACTGCGTGGTTTCCAACCGCCATCAAACGGAGCAGGGAACCATCCTGCTGTTCCGCAGCGCTGATGCCCACAGCTGGCAGTTCGTGAGCGTGATCGATTGCAACCATGACGAGTACGGCAAAATGTGGGAATGCCCGGACTTCTTCGCTCTGGACGGGGTGCAGGTGCTGCTGGTCAGCCCCCAGGAAATGCGCGCCACCGAGGACAGCGAGTTCCATGCCGGTGAAGGCACCGTGGCCCTGCTGGGGTATTATGACCCCGCCACCCATGCCTTTGCCCGCCACAAGGTGCAGGCCATTGACTACGGCCTGGATTTCTACGCCCCCCAGACCACCCTTTCCCCCGACGGCCGCCGCATCATGGTGGCCTGGATGCAGAGCTGGGCCACCGCCAACCATGATCCGTCCCACCGGCCCTGGTTCGGCCGCATGACCCTGCCCCGGGAACTGTCGGTAAAGGATGGGCGGCTGTACCAGCAGCCGGTGCGGGAGCTGCAAAGCCTGTGGCGCGACACCGCCATTCTGCGGAATGTGAAGGTGAAAGAGCCTGTGGCGCTGCCCGGCATCGAAGGCCGCAGCCTGGACCTGACCGTGGTGCTGGATGTGGCCGCAAGCCCCGACTGCCGTCGTTTCACCCTGCGCTTTGCAGCGGACAATGTTTTGTACAACGAGATCCGCTGTGATGTGGACCGGGGCGAGCTGGCCTTTGACCGCAGCCACGGGGGCAGCCGGCGGGACGTGCCCCATACCCGGCACATCAAAGCCGCCCCCAAAGACGGCAAGCTGACCCTGCGCCTGGTGCTGGACAAGGACTGCGCCGAACTCTTCGTCAACGATGGCGAAAGAGCCTTGTCCGCCATTCTGGATACACCTCTGCCGGCAGGCAGGATCTCCTTTGCCGCGGACGGTGGGCCCGCCTGCCTGGATGTGATCCAGCATCACCTGGGCTGATCCACTGATTTTCGTCCTTGTGTTTCCTTCCATCCCATACAGTGTCGGGCCCGCCGCATCTGCGCACAAAGCAGGGCGGCGGGCCCGGCGCGCTCGGGAAACAAAATTGACTTTGGCCGCCGGGACGACTATAATCAGTAGCAGAGAGTGCTTGTGTGGAAGTCTTGTGCAGGCCGGAAGGGGAGGGCAGGAATGAGCAAACGCTGTATTGCCGACGAATGTCTGGGGACAACGGGATTCAGCTACACCCTTTCCCTGATCAACGGAAAATACAAGATGACCGTACTGTACACCCTGATGGAATTCGGGGTGGTGCGGTTCAACGAGATGAAAAAGTATATCGGCAACATCTCCTACAAAACCCTCAGCGCCACCCTGAAAGAACTGGAAGCCGATCAGCTGGTCCACCGGGAGGAATACCCCCAGATTCCCCCAAAAGTGGAATACAGCCTGACCGAACGGGGCAAGTCCCTGATTCCCATTCTGGACGGTATGTGCGAATGGGGCGACAAAAACCGCCTGTGAGAGAAGAAAAACCAAAAACCGCCGCGACAGGGCCAAAGCCCCCGCCGCGGCGGTTTTTGGTTGTGCAAGGTCGCAACCCCCTGCGCAGCCTCTTTCTTACGGTTTCATCAGGCCGGCACCGCTGTGCCAGGCCTGGCCGATCTTGTCCCCTACGGCGTAGTAGCCGTTGCGCATCTGGTCAAAGGCGAAGGCCTGCAGCTTGCCGGCATCGATCTTTCCGGTCTCGTCCAGCACCTTCTCGTCAGCCATCACGTTGAGGATCCGGCCCAGCACCCGCAGACCGTAGGGCTGGTCCTGCATCTCCACCACCTCACATTCCAGGGTCAGGGGATACTCGGTGATCACGGGTGCATCCACCCGCTGGCTTCTGACGGCGTGCAGGCCGGTGCGGGCAAACTTGTCCGCCATCTTGTTGGCGCTGGCAATGCCAAGAAAATCCGACGCCGCCAGGGTGTCAGTGCCGGGCACCGCCAGGGTGAAGGCCTTGCGGGCTTTCAGGTTGGCCACCGTCTTGTGTTCGGCTTCCAGGTTCAGCGCCACCATGTCTTCGGCGCAGATGCCGCCCCACGCCATCATCATCACATCCACCGTATCGTCCTCGTTGTAGGTGCCGATCATATAGGTGGGCATGGGGAACAGATAGGGCTTGGCCCCGAAATCTTTGGTCATAGTCGGTACACTCCTCTCGTTTTGCCGGATGATTTTTCAAACTCCATACCACCATCATAGCAAAGGCACAAGGAAAAACAAGTACGCACATTCCGGTGCGATACTATCCCGCAGGTAAGCGGCTTACCGCCGGGTAATGGGAGCAAAAACCCCGGGAGCCTTCGCCTTTTCCCGTGTTGACAAGGGGGCTTGCCGATGGTATTCTATCCATAATGTAATTATTTCAATTACAACGATGTTTCGATTATTCTTATGCGGAAACCGTGCCGGTTTCCGCCCGCATAGACAGGTACACGGAGACAAAATCAATGCTTCAGATCAAAGACATTTGCAAGGAATACAAGACAGGCAACTTCGTGCAGCAGGCCCTGGACCATGTATCCCTCAATCTGCGTTCCAACGAATTTGTGGCCATCCTGGGCCCCAGCGGTTCGGGCAAGACCACCTTATTGAACATCATCGGCGGACTGGACCGCTATGACTCCGGCGACCTGATCATCAACGGCATCTCCACCAAAAAGTACAAGGACCGGGACTGGGATTCCTATCGCAACCACACCATCGGGTTTGTGTTCCAGAGCTACAACCTCATTCCCCACCAGACGGTGCTGGCCAACGTGGAGCTGGCCCTGACCATCTCCGGCGTGGGCAAGGCGGAACGCCGCCAGCGGGCCATCAAGGCGTTGCAGGAGGTGGGCCTGGGCGAACAGCTGCACAAAAAGCCCAACCAGATGTCCGGCGGGCAGATGCAGCGGGTGGCCATCGCCCGCGCCCTGGTGAACAACCCCGACATCCTGCTGGCCGACGAACCCACCGGCGCGCTGGACAGCGCCACCAGCGTGCAGGTCATGGATCTGCTGAAAGAGGTGGCCAAGGACCGTCTGGTGGTCATGGTGTCCCACAACCCGGAACTGGCCAGGCAGTACGCCACCCGCATCGTCAACCTGCGGGACGGCCAGATCCGCTCCGACTCCGACCCCTATGAGCCGGAGGAGGAACTGCCCGAAGCGGTGCACAAGAACATGGGCAAGTCGTCTATGTCGCTGCTGACGGCCCTTTCCCTGAGCTTCAACAACCTGAAAACCAAAAAGGCCCGCACCATCCTCACCTCCTTTGCCGGGTCCATCGGCATCATCGGCATTGCGCTGATCCTGTCCCTCTCCACCGGCGTGAACCAGTATATCCAGGACGTGGAACGGGAAACCCTGTCCGAATATCCCCTGCAGATTCAGAGCGCCGGGGTTGACCTTTCCTCGCTGCTCAGCGAACCCACCGGCAGTTCCGACCACGGGGAAGGGGAGGTGGGCATTCTGGATATGGTGACCAGCATGTTCTCCACCATGAATTCCAACGACCTGAAATCCCTGAAGACCTGGCTGGACAGCGGTACCAGCGGCATCGAGCAATACACCAGCGCGGTGGAGTATTCCTACGACATCATGCCCCAGGTGTATCTGCAAAAGCCGGACGGGGTGCGGCAGGTCAACCCGGACAGCTCCTTTGCGGCCATGGGGCTGGGCTCTTCGGTGAGTTCCAGCAGCATGATGTCCTCCATGATGGGCACCGATGTCTTTTACGAGATGCCCGACGACCAGGCCCTGTACCGCACCCAGTACGAGGTGAAGGCGGGCCGCTGGCCGGAAAATTACAACGAGTGCGTGCTGGTGCTGACCTCCAGCGGCAGCATGAGCGACTTTATGTTGTACACCCTGGGTCTGCGGGATTCAAAGGAACTGGACGACATGGTGCAGGAGTTCGTCAATGAGGAAGACGTGGTCACGCCCCAGAATATGGGCACCTACACCTACGACGACATTCTGGGTGTCACCTTCAAGCTGGTCAGCAGCCCGGACTATTACGAATATGACAGCGAATACGGCATCTGGCGTGACAAGCGGGACGACGATGCCTACATGCAGAAACTGGTGGCCAACGGCGAGGACCTGACCGTGGTGGGCATTGTCCAGCCCACCGAGGACGGCGGCCTGCTCATGCAGTCGGGCATTGCCTACCTGCCCTCCCTGACCCGCCACGTGGCCGAGGAGGCCGCCCAGAGCCAGATCGTGCAGGACCAGCTGGCCGACCCCCACACCAACGTCTTTACGGGCGAACCCTTCGGGGAGGAAAAAGGGGAGAGCGGTTTTGATATGGAGTCCCTTGTCAGCGTGGACGAGGACGCCTTGAAAGAGATGTTCTCCTTTGATGAGAGCGACCTCACCGACGGTCTGTCCGGCGCCTTTGATATGGGCAGCATGGACATGGGCAGTATGGACATGAGCGGCATCGATATGGGATCGGTGGACCTGTCCGGCATGATCGACCCGGGCAGCCTGCAGATGAACCTTCCGGAATTCCCCCAGATGAACATGGCCGATCTGCTCAAGGGGGTCAAGTTCAATGTGTCCCAGGAATCCGTCACCAACCTGGTCACCGGGCTGGTGAGCGGCTGGAATGACTACATGGCCGCCCACCCCGAAGCGGATTATACCGGGCTGGGAGACAGCTTCCTCGCCTTCCTGAAGAGCGAGGAGGGCTGCGGCATCCTGCAGCAGAACCTGCAGGCAATTCTGGATGCCAACGGCATCACCGCCCCCACCCAGGACCAGGTCAAGGACCTGCTCAACCAGGTGCTGGCCGGATTCTTGACCTACTGCGAACAGAACCACCCCGAAATCTTTGATTCCACCCTGTCCCAGGAGGAGATGCTGGCCCTGCTGCAATCCTACCTGGCCGAATACCTGGCCACCCCCGACGCCCAGGCCATCATCACCCAGTGGTTGAACGCCACCTTCCCCACGGCGTCGGAATGGACCATCACCCAGGAACAGCTGGAAAAGCTGGCCAACGACCTGGCCGAGGGGTACCAGGCCTACACCGTGGCCCAGGGCCTGCCCGACCCGTCCAAGATGGGCGCCTATTTCGCCGACTACATGTCCACCGACCAGGCCCAGACCCTGCTCACCGGCAGCATCGCCTCCATGGTGGATGCCTCCGGCCTGCAGCAGCAGCTGGCCTCCACCATGACCGGCTATATGCAGACCCTGATGGGCTCGGTGGCCGATTCCCTGAGCAGTTCCATCCAGGCCGCCATGGCCTCGGTGATGGAACAGGTGATGCAGCAGATTGCCGACAACATGCAATCCGCCATGGAAGGGGTGGTGGAAAAGCTGGGCGAAAACCTGGCCAACGCCTTCCAGTTTGACCCGGAGGATTTCGCCGCCGCCTTCTCCATGAATATGGATGCGGAGGATCTTTCGGAACTGTTCCAGTCCATGAGCTTCACCCAGGGGGCCACCTACGAAAGCAACCTCAGTTCCCTGGATTACGTGGACTTTGCCGCCCCCAGCACCATCAGCATCTACCCCCTGGACTTTGAAAGCAAGGAGCAGGTGACTGCCCTGCTCAGCGACTACAACAGCCGCATGGAGGCCGAAGGCAAAGACGAACAGGTCATCACCTACACTGACACGGTGGGCACCCTCATGTCCTCGGTGACCGATATCATCGACATCATCAGCTATGTGCTCATCGCCTTCGTGGCCATCTCCCTGGTGGTCTCCTCCATCATGATCGGTGTCATCACCTATATCAGCGTGCTGGAACGCAAGAAGGAAATCGGCATCCTGCGCGCCATCGGTGCATCCAAGCAGAACATCTCCCAGGTGTTCAACGCCGAAACCTTCATCATCGGCCTGGCGGCGGGGCTCATCGGCATCGGCCTGACCCTGATCATCCTGGTGCCGGGCAACGCCCTGATCCACCACCTGGCCAACTCCAACGATGTGAACGCCGTTCTGCCGGTGGGCGGTGCGGTGATCCTGATTGCCCTGAGCGTGCTGCTGACCCTGCTGGGCGGCCTGATTCCTGCCAAAAAGGCAGCCAAGAGCGACCCCGTGACGGCGCTGCGCACCGAGTGATCTTTGCACAACCCAAGCCAAAGGCTGAGCCCGAGTCTTTGGCTGTTCTGTTTTTGTACCCGGAAGAAAAAAGAGAAGTGACCTGCTTATGAAACATGATTTGGATATGCTGCTCTTTCCCCTGGTGGGATACCTGTCGGGCAGTGTGCTGTATGCCCAGCTGTTTGTGCGGCTGTTTACGGGGCAGAACCTGACACAGATCAGCGACGACCACAACCCCGGCACCGCCAATGCCTTCCAGTACGGCGGATTCCTCTGTGGGGTGCTCACCCTGGTGTGTGAACTGCTCAAGGGGGTCGTGCCCGTCCATCTGTTTATGGAAGGCCCCCCGCGGGACCCCTACATCTGCGCCCTGGTCCTGGCCGCCCCGGTGATCGGGCACACCTTTTCGGTGTTTTCCCACTTCCACGGGGGCAAGGGCATTGCGGTCACCTTCGGGTGCCTGCTGGGGCTTCTGCCCCTGTGGCAGCCCTTTGCCGTGCTGGCCGCCTTCTTTCTGCTGTTTTCGGTGGTGCTTCGCATCTCCCCCCATTATTACCGTACCCTGGCGGCGTATATCGCCTCGCTGGTGGGCATGATCTTTGTGGTGGACCGCCCCGAAATCCGCAGCGGATTCTGTTTCATGTCCATTGCGGTGCTGTGGCGGATGCTGACCAGCAAGGAGAAAAAAGAACAGATGGAGGTAAAGCCCCTATGGAAACACTGATTCTGTCCTGCGGCACCGGCGGAGGCCACAATTCCGCCGCCCGCGCCATCCTGGAAGAGGTGCAGCGCCGGGGTGACAAGGCGGTGCTGCTCAACCCTTACACCCTGTACAGCATCAAGCTGGCCCAGACCATCGATACGTCCTACATTTCCATGGTGCAGAAGCGGCCCCGGCTGTTCGGCGCCATGTACCGGGCGGGACAGCTTTACCGCAGCCTGCCGGTGCGCTCGCCGGTGTACCATGTGAACCGCTGGATGGTGCCCATCATGGAAGAGTACCTGCGGCAGAACCATTTTGATATCGTCATCACCACCCATCTGTACCCGGCGGAGATCATGACCAACCTGCAGGACCGGGGAGCGGCCGTTCCCAAAACCATTTTTGTCTCCACCGACTACGTTTGCATCCCCTTCACCGAGGAAACCGAGTGCGATGCCTACGTGATTCCGGCCAAGGACCTGGTGCCGGACTATGTGCGGCGGGGCATCCCGGCGGAAAAACTGTACCCCTTGGGCATCCCCACCAAAGCCGCCTTTGCCGGCGGGGAGACCAAGGCGGAGGCCCGCCGCCGTCTGCACCTGGACCAGGACAAGCGGTATGCGCTGGTGGCCGGGGGCAGTATGGGCGGCGGTACCATCCGGCAGACCATCCGCGCGCTGATGGAAACCCTTTCGGGCAGCCCCGACACGGTCCTGATCCTGGTGTGCGGCAACAACCGGAACTTGTACGAGGAGCTCGCTCCCCACGCACGGGACAACATCCTGGTGGTGGGCCACACCGACGATATGGCCGGGTATCTGCGGGCGTCGGATCTCTTTGTCACCAAGCCCGGCGGCCTTTCCTCCACCGAAGCCGCCGTCTGCGGCATTCCCATCCTGCACACGGCGGGCATTCCCGGCTGCGAAACCTACAACGCGGACTATTTTTCCGCCCATGGCATGAGTGTGGCCTGCCAGGATCCCCAGGAAGCGGCGGCCCGGGCAGCGGCCCTGCTGGCCGACCCGGAACAGTGCGCGGAGATGGTGCGCCGCCAGCGCGAGCGGTTTGACGGCGGCGCCGCAGGGCGCATCTGTGATTTTGCCCGGCAGATGGTGACCGGGGCCGAACGGTAAGTGAATATCTCCCCGACAGGCAGCGGAAGTTTTCGCTGCCTGTTTTTTTGCGCTTCCGGTCGGACAAGGACAAAATAAGTACGACTTTTTTCACCGCGACAAAAGGGTCGCACCCGGCGGAGGGAACTTTACCCGGCAACGGGGCGTATCATGGCGGGGGATACGGGCAGAAGTCCCGCATGAACCGCGGGCCGCCTGTGTTTTTTCAGGAGGGCGTCTCTGTTGGTAAAACGCCGGGCATACAGGGAAAAATAAGTGAGAAAAACTCGCTGAAACGAAAAAGAAGACCTTTTTTGCCCACTGCGTGCCTCTGCCTTGACAAAACGGTTTTCCCTCTGTATATTGGAATTAGAATAATTCTAAATTTGGTGATACAGTATGAGATATGCCGACAAAATTCTGGAAATCATCTCTTCTTCCCACAGCCACATGACGGCGGAACAGATCTTCTTCGCACTCAAGCAGAGCTGCCCCTCCGTTGTGCTGGCCACGGTGTACAACAATCTGAACACCCTGTACGCCCAGGAGAAAATCCGCAAGATCAGTGTGGCAGGCTACCCCGACCGCTACGACAAAAACACACGGCACGACCATCTGGTCTGTCGGCGGTGCGGGGCGCTGCTGGATATTCACCTGTCTGACCTGACAAGGGAGCTGGAGCGCCAGACCGGTTTTGCCATCGAAGGGTATGACCTGAAAATCCGGTGTCTGTGTCCCCAGTGCCGCGCCAAGGAGCAGGCGGCTGATGAAGCATACGAGTCTCAGGACTTGTAAATATTCATAACGGGAGGTTTTTACCATGAGAAGCATCACGAAATTGGACCTGCAATACGCCCACCGTTTTTACGGCTTCAAGGGCGAAGCCCAGTATCTCCACGGGCATACCGGCGTTCTGACCATCGAGGTGGAGGACACCGTCGAACCGGGAGTGAACATGGTGTTCCCCTGCAACGAAATCCAGAAAACCGCCTGGTCCCTGCTGCAGAATTTTGACCATGCCCTGATCCTGCGGGAAGACGATCCTCTTCTGCCCGCCATCCTGAAGGTGTACGAAGAGCAGGGCATCCGCAACGGCGCTCCCCAGAACAAGATGAAAGGCCCTGCCTTCCAGACCGAGCTGGCCACCGCCTATCCCGACTGCCGTCTGGTGGTCACCAAGGAGACCCTGACGGTGGAAGGCATGATCAAGATTGTCTATGACCTGCTCAAAGACAAGCTGAACATTGCCAAGATCACCTTCACCAGCGGTGTGAACGCCGCTTCCGCCGAGTTCGAGACCCACAACAAGATCGAACGCTGCCCGCTGTGCGGCATCGCCCTGAACGAGAACGGCGTCTGCCCCAAGTGCGGCTACAAGAAGGGATAACCTTCCCGCGGTGACCACAGTCTTACGCGCCCCGCTGTGATTGCCGGAACATAGCAACCACCCTGCGCCGGGTTCCATCCACGCGGACCCGGCGCAGGGTGATTCCCGGCAGGGGCAGGAGGTACATCATGCGCTCCAAAATTCTATCGGGTCTGCTCTCCTGCGCGCTGCTGCTCAGCGGATGTGCCCCGGCTGCCGCAGGCAGCCCTGCCGAGCCTGCCCGGCAAACCGGGCAGACCGAAGCCCTGCCTCAGGAGGTAATGACGGATATGGAAAACACCGAAAATGTGATCTATCTGGCCGGCGGCTGTTTCTGGGGCATCGAATACCTGATGCAGTCCATTCCCGGGGTGATCGACGCCCAAAGCGGGTATGCCAACGGCACCGGCCCCCAGGACGCCGACTACCGCACGGTGTGTACCGGCCAAACCGGCTTCCGGGAGACGGTGCGGGTGGAATATGACCCGGACAAAGTCAGCCTGGATGCGCTGTTGCTGGCGTATTTTTACGTCATCGACCCCACGGTGGAAAACCGCCAGGGCAACGACCGGGGAACCCAGTACCAGACCGGCGTCTACTACACCAACGACAAAGCCAAAGAGACGGTGGAGCGCATCGCCGCCATCGAGCGGGGCCGCAGCGAAAACTTTGCGGTGGAGATCGGTCCGCTGGTCAACTTCTACCCGGCGGAGGAATACCACCAGGATTATCTGGAAAAGAACCCCGGCGGCTACTGCCACATTCCCCGGGACGAGATCGCCCTTTTCTCCCAGCTGCGCATCGACCCTGGCGACTACCAAAAACCGGCGGCGGAGACCATCCGGGACAAGCTCACCGACGAACAGTACCGGGTGACCCAGCAAAGCGGCACCGAACGTCCCTTCTTCAACGAGTTCTGGGACAAGTTCGAAAAAGGCATCTATGTGGATGTGGTAACCGGGGAACCGCTGTTCTCCTCCACCGACAAGTTCGAGAGCGGCTGCGGCTGGCCCGCCTTTACCAAGCCCATCGAGGCCCCGGCGGTGGTGGAACTTTCGGACGACAGCTACGGCATGCACCGCACCGAGGTGCGCAGCCGGGCGGGGGATTCCCACCTGGGCCATGTGTTCACCGACGACCCCGAATCCCCCAACGGGGTGCGCTACTGCATCAACAGCGCTTCCCTGCGGTTTGTTCCCTACGCAAAGATGGAGGCGGAAGGCTACGGCTATCTGCTGCCCCTGTTTGAGGAATGATTCCGTTCTCATACACTTCTTACTTTCCATGAGAAAAGGCGCTCCGGCCGAATGGCCGGGGCGCCTTTTCTGAGGATAGTAAAACCCGAAAAATGGGAGAATGGCGAAACGGGCAGCCTGTCAGCGGCACCAGCGGGCAAATTCCTCGTCGGTGCACTTGACGTAGTGGGTGCCGGACACCAGATGGTCAGTGCCCTTGGTGTAGTCGATGCCGGAACTGGCGTAGTCGTAGGTTTCGGCGGTACGGCGCTTTTCCACCACCGGGTTGGGCAGGGGAATGGCCGAAAGCAGGCTGCGGGTATAGGGGTGAATGGGATTTTCAAAAATCTCCTCGGTGGTGCCGGTCTCCAGCAGATGCCCCAGGTGCAGCACACCGATGCGGTCGCTGATGTACTTGACCATGGACAGGTCATGGGCGATGAAGAGATACGCCGTGCCGGTCTCGGCCTGGATATCCTTCATCAGGTTGACCACCTGGGCCTGGATGGACACATCCAGGGCGGAGATACACTCGTCGGCAATGATCAGCTTGGGGTCCATGATCAGTGCCCGGGCGATGCCTACGCGCTGGCGCTGACCGCCGGAAAACTGGTGGGGATAGCGCTCGGCATGCTCCGGGGCCAGGCCCACCTTGGCCAGGATCTTTTCCACCTTGTCCCGGCGTTCCTCCCGGGAATGGTACATGTGGTGGATATCAAGCCCTTCGGCAATGATGTCCTCCACCTTCTTGCGGGGGTTCAGGCTGGCCATGGGATCCTGGAAGATCATCTGCATCTGGGTGCGCAGACGGCTGTTGGTGGCTTTGTCCAGCCGGCCGCTGATGTCCTGGCCGTCGAAGGTGATCTGCCCGGCGGTGGGGTCGTACAGCCGGATGACGCTGCGCCCGATGGTGGATTTGCCGGAGCCGGATTCACCCACCAGACCGTAGGTCTCGCCGGGGCGGATGGTAAAGCTCACATCGTCCACCGCCTTGACGGTGAAGCTGCGGTTGATGCGGAAATATTGCTTGAGGCCCTTCACTTCCAGCAGGGGAGTTTGTTCCTTGGTTGACATCTCACACCACCTCCTTGGCCGCAACCTTGCGGGCTTCTTCTTTCATCCGCTCCACCCGGGCGCGCAGCTCGGGGGGCATATCCACCTTGGGGGCCCGGGGGTCCAGCAGCCAGGTGGCCGCATAGTGGGTGTCGGTGACCTTGAACATGGGCGGGTCAATCTCCTCGTCAATGTTCAAAGCAAACCGGTTGCGGGCCGCAAAGGCGTCGCCGGGCTTCTCATGCAGCAGGTTGGGCGGGGAACCGGGGATGGTGTACAGCCGCTCGTCCGCCGTGTCCAGGTCGGGCATGGCCGAAAGCAGGCCCCAGGTGTAGGGGTGGCGGGGGTCGTAGAAGATCTCGTCGATGGTGCCGGTCTCCACGATCTTGCCGGCGTACATCACGTCCACATAGTCGGCCACCTTGGCCACCACGCCCAGGTCATGGGTGATGTAGATGACCGAGATGCCCCGCTCCTTCTGGATGCGGCGGATCAGTTCCAGGATCTTGGCCTGGATGGTCACGTCCAGGGCGGTGGTGGGTTCGTCGCAGATCAGAAGGTCCGGGTCGCAGGCCAGGGCGATGGCAATGACCACCCGCTGGCGCATGCCGCCGGACAGCTGGTGGGGATAGTTCTTCATCCGCTTTTCGGCGTCGGTGATGCCCACCTCCTCCAGCAGGGTGATGGCCCGCTGCCAGGCTTCCTTCTTGTTCATCTTGAAGTGCCACAGCATCCCTTCCATGATCTGCTTGCCGATGGGCATGGTGGGGTCCAGGCTGGTCATGGGATCCTGGAACACCATGGCAATGCGCTTGCCGTTGATGTGGCGGCGGATCCACTTCTTGTCCTTTTTCAGGATGTCCACCGTTTCGGGGGAACCGTCGGCGTGGTGGTAGGAAAACTCGATGGAGCCGGCGTTGATGGTGGCGTTGTGGGCCAGAATGCCCATGGCTGCCTTCATGGTCACCGACTTACCGGAACCGGATTCCCCCACCAGGGCGACGGTCTCGCCGCGGTACAGGTCGATGTTCACGCCGCGGATGGCGTGGACCGGACCGGCGGTTGTCTTGAAGGTGATGTCCAGGTCGCGCACTGCCAGCACCCGTTCTTTTTGTTGTTCTGCCATTGTGCGTGCCTCCTTACATGCTCTTCATCTTGGGGTCCAGGGCTTCCCGCAGGCCGTCCGCCACCAGGTTGAAGCTGAGCATCAGCAGCACCATCACCGCAATGGGCGGGATGATCTGGTAGGGATGGGTGGTGAAGCTGTTGTACAGTTCGTTGATCAGCGAACCCAGGGAGCACTGGGGCACCGGGATGCCCAGGCCCACAAAGCTCAGGAACGCCTCGGTGAAGATGGCGGTGGGAATGCTGAACATGACCTGGGTGATGATGGGGCCGATGATGTTGGGCAGCACTTCCCGGAAGATGATGAAGAAGCTGCCCGCGCCCAGGGTGCGGGAGGCCAGTACGAACTCCTGCGCCTTGAGCTTGAGCATCTCGGCGCGGGCGATGCGGCTCATGCCCACCCATTCGGTGAGCATCAGGGCAAAGACAATGGTCAGGATGCCGGGCTGCAAAACCAACAGCAGCAGGGTGCAGATGACCAGACGGGGAATGCCGTTGGCAATCTCCAGAAACCGCTGCATGAGCATATCCACCTTGCCCCCGAAATAGCCGGAGATCAGCCCGTAAGACATGCCGATGACCATGTCGATGACGGCGGCGGCCACGGCGATGATCAGGCTGACCCGCGCGCCTTCCCAGGTGCGGGTCCAGATATCGCGGCCGAAGTTGTCCGAACCGAACCAGTAATAAACATCGTCCAGACCCTTTTCCTCATATTGGTTGGTGGTCCGGGTACCGGTGGTGGTGGCGATGGTCTCGCTGCCGTCAAAGATGCCCAGATCCTCGATGACGGGGATACGGGGGGCCAGGTTCTTCTGGCTCAGCTCCTGGCCGGAGTAGGTGTATTCGTTCATGCCGGGGCCCAGAATGGCCATCAGGGTGATGACCACGATCATAATGAGCCCGAACACCGCGCTCTTCTTGCGGAAAAAGCGGATGCGCACATCCTTCCAGAAACTCTGGGAGGCAAAGTTGGTGTCGATCTGGATGTCGTCGGCGTTCGCTTTCAGCTGGAAATCCTTCTCGGTGAAGGTATGGTCCGGAAAGGCGGCGTTCACGGCGGCGACGTCGTGGAGTGTGTCGATTTTCACACGGGCGGCGGCTGCTTGTGCCATATCAGTTCCCCTCCTTCGAAAGACGAATGCGCGGATCGATGACACCGTACAGGATGTCCACGACCAGCATGATGCCGATATACATGGCGCTGTAGATAAAGCTCAGGCTGATGACCACGTTGTAGTCATTGGACTGGATGGCGTTGACCAGCAGGCTGCCCACGCCGGGAATGGCAAAGATCTTTTCCACCACCAGGGAACCGGTCATCAGGTCCACGATCAGGGGAGCCAGCACGGTGATGATGGGGATCAGGGCGTTGCGCAAAGCGTGGCGAAAGATCAGTGCCGGGCCGGAAATGCCCTTGCTTTCGGCCAGCAGCATATAATCGCTGTCCAGCACTTCCAGCATCTCGCTGCGGGTGAACCGGGCGATGGATGCCATGGTGAACATGGAAAGGGAGATGCTGGGCAGTACGCTGGACCCGGTGATGTCGTTCACCGTGAACAGCATGGGAAACCACTGCAGCCGGAACCCGAAGGCGTAGGACAGCCCCAGGGCAAAGACGTAGGACGGCACCGAAACACCGATGACCGAAATGATGGTGGCCAGGGTATCCCAGATGGTATCCCGCTTGAGGGCGGCGATGATGCCCAGGACCAGGCCCACCACAGCGCCCAGCAGCACGGCCATGCCGCCGATCTGGATGGAGATGGGCAGGCGGGTCTGGATCAGCTGGCTGATGGGGGTATTCTTGGAGATGTTGTAGCTCACACCCAGGTCACCCCGCAGCATACCGCCCACATACTTGAAGAACTGCACGATGACCGGCTGGTCCAGCCCGTACTTGGCATACAGGGCGGCGCGCATGTCGTCGGTGAGTTTTTCGTCGTTGAAGGGCGAGCCGGGCATCAGTTTCATCAGGATGAAGAGCACCAGCAGGATGGCCAGCAGGGTAAACAGCGAAGTCAGGATGCGCTTGAGAATGTATTTCTTCACGGCGGGAGATTCCTCCTTCTGCAACCAGGGAAGAGGGGCGCTGCGCACAACAGCGCGGTTCCCTGTCAATCAAAAAAGCCGCGCAGCGTGCGGCAAGGCCACTGCGCGGTCAGTTTGCGGGCTATCAGCCAGCTTTCACGGCGTTCTTGTACACACGGTTGAGGGCCACGGGGTGGAACTCAATGCCGGTGACGTTGGGGTTGATCATCTCGGCGTTGCACTGGGTGTACAGCGGGAAGATGACGGCCTCATCCAGAACGATCTTTTCGGCGTCGTACATGGCGCTCCAGCGGCCTTCGGGATCGGTGCACAGATCACCGGTGCTGCAGGATTCGATGATGGCGTCGTAGTCGGCGTTGGACCACAGACCGTAGTTGTTGGAGTTACCGGTGGTCCACATGCTCAGGTAGGTCATGGGATCGGCGTAGTCGGGGCCCCAGCGGGTCAGACCCAGCTCAAAGTTGCCGTTCTGCATGTCTTCCACGCGCTGCTTCTTGGGTTCGATCACCAGGTTGATGGTCATGCCGGGCAGGGTGGTTTCCAGCTGTTCCTTCACGACCTGGGCAACCTTCTGCGGCGCATCGTCGGAGTCAACCACCATGTCGAACTCAAAGGTATCCACGCCCAGTTCCTGCTTGGCGGTCTCGTAGTAGCTCAGGGCCTTGTTGGGGTCATAGGCGCAAACATCGGAATACTTGGTCTGGTCGGCGCTGAAGTCGCTGCCGTCCGGGCCGGTGGCAAACTGGGGCGGCACGGCGGTGAAGGTGGCGGTGCTGCCGTCCTTCAGAACGTCGCTGCAGATGGATTCACGATCCAGAGCGAAGGTCATGGCCAGACGCAGGTTTTCGTTGGCCAGTTCGGGCACGCTGCCCATGTTGGGGCTGATGTACCACAGGTAACCGGCGCCGCGGCTGTCGAAGGAGGGGTCATCCTTGACCTGGTCGACCTGTTCGCCGTTGACCAAGGTGATGTCCAGCGCGCCGGTCTGGTAGCTCATCAGGGCCTGCTGGCTGTCCTGGATGACCTGGTAGTTCAGGCCGGACAGCTGGACCTTGTCGGCGTCATAGTAGCTTTCGTTCTTTTCCAGGGTAAAAGCGGTGGCGGCGGGTTCATAGCTGGTCAGGGTGAAGGCGCCGTTGGACAGGACGGTCTCGGGGCTGGTGCCGAAGGTGTCGGCGCAGCTCTCATAGAATTCCTGGTTCACCGGATAGAAGGTGGGGAAGTACATCAGGCTCAAGAAGTAGCTGACAGGCACGTTCAGCTGGACCTGCAGGGTCTTGTCGTCCACGGCGGTGACGCCCAGTTCGGAAACGTCCTTGGTACCGGCAATGATGTCGGCGGCGTTGACCACCTGGCCGATGTCGCTGAGCATGTAGGAGTATTCGGAAGCGGTGGCCGGGTCAACGGCGCGCTGCCAGCCAAAGACAAAGTCGTTGGCGGTGACGGGGTCGCCGTTGGACCAGGTGGCATCGTCCCGGATATGGAAGGTGTAGGTCTTTCCGTCCTCGCTGACCTCATAGCTCTCGGCGCAGGCGGGTACGGCGGCGCCGTCGGCATCCATCTGCATCAGGCCGTCGGTGAAATCGGCAATGACCTCAAAGGAGGTGCCGTCGGTGGCAACCTGCGGGTCCAGAGACTGCACGGGGGTCTCCAGCATGACGTTCAGAGCCGAGGACGAAGCGGTTGTGCTTGCCTCGGTGGAAGCGGCCTCAGCGGTGCCGGTGGAGCCGGCCGCACTGCTGCTGCCGGAAGCGCCGCAGCCGGTGGCGGTGACCGCCATCGCGGCCGCCATGGCAAAAGCCAGCACGGATTTTGCGTTTTTCATCTGTCTTACCATTCCTCTCACATTCCCATCCCGTCGGCCAACCCAGGCGCGGCAAAAATGAGAATAAATTAAAAAAGTACAAAGGTGTACAGGAAATATCCCGTACACCTTTGTACTACGCCAGTCATTATAGCCCCCTCGCCGCCAAAAGAAAAGACCTTTTGCCGCATTTGGGGCCTCTTTTGCCTTTTTTCTGTGGATTGTACAAACATGGTTAAAAATACACGGTCGAAATTCGCCAGTTTTTCCACGGATTGGTCAAAACGTGTATTCTATACAAATACACAGAAGCCGAAAAATCTGACCTTTTCAAAAATGTGTATTTCATACAAGGACAACGCTTTTGCTTTCCGGCCGGCGGACGCCCGGCAGCACCTGTATTTTAATACGGAATATACCGAAGGCCCCAAAGCCGCTGCCGGGCAGACCAAGGGCCGGGGCATTGACTTCCCCATTGACTTCCCATAAAAAAGGGTGTAACAATAAAAAACGGTTCCATCTGCAAATAGATGGACATCATCAACAAAATTTTGGGGCTTGTTTTGTGGATAACAACAGTTATTCAAACCATCTGCCGCTGATCCGCGGCGAACTGGCATTGGTCATTGCGGTCATCATCAATTCCTTCGGCGTGGTGCTGATGCTCTATTCCGGGGCAGGCATTTCCGCCATTTCCAGCGTACCCTACGCCTTCTCGGAGGTGCTGCCCTTCCTGAGCCTGGGCACCTGGACCTACCTGTTCCAGGCGGCGCTGGTCTTCAGCCTGATGGTGCTGCGCCGCAAGTTTGTGGTGTCCTACCTGTTCAGCTTTGTGGTGGGGTTCTTCTTCGGCGAGCTGCTGGATGTACATGAACTGTGGATCGACGTCCTGCCCGAGAACCTGCCCTGCCAGGTACTCTACTTTGTGGTGAGCTACCTGCTCATCTGCATCGGCATCGCCCTGTCCAACCGCTGCGGCCTGCCCATCATCCCCACCGATCTTTTCCCCCGGGAGCTGTCCCAGATCACCGGCATCGGCTATCCCAAGATCAAGATTTCCTTCGATGCCATCTGCCTGGTGGTCACCGCGGGCATGACCTTCTTCTTCCTGGGCCACGTGATGGGCCTGGGCATCGGCACCGTGCTGGCGGCCCTGACCATGGGCAAGACCATCGGCATCATCGGCAGCTGGATGGACAAGCACTTCACCTTTGCCACCGGCCTGCATCTGCACAAGGCGGGTCAGGGAGCGCATTAAACCAATCAAAAAGGGCGGTATGGTTTTCACCATACCGCCCTTTTTGGTGCGGAACCTTGCTGTGGGTCAGGGAATATAGGCCAATCCCCACTGGGCAATGGCATAAAACACCGGAAGCAGGTCCTGCCCTTTGCCGGTCAGGGCATACTCCACCCGGGGCGGGATCTCGTTGAATTGTTCCCGCCGGACCAGACCATCGGCCTCCAGCTCTTTCAGAGCGTTGGTGAGCATGGTGTTGGTGATGGGAGTCAGCAGCTTTTTCAGCTGGCCGAACCGCAGCGGAGACTGGATGCAGAGCTCATAGAGAATCTGCAATTTCCATTTTCCCTGCAACATCTGGACCACCGGCGTCACCGGGCAGTTGCCCTTCTCCGTCAGGATGCCGGTACGGACTTTTTCCTTGAATTCCTCATATGTCATGGACAACTGCATAGTGAGCCTCTTCCCGGTCAGTTTTTTCGTACCAAGTCAAAAAAATCTGCGTACTTGAACCTTTATTTGTTCTTAGTATAATAATTATATCGACTTGAAAACACCCTGTCAACGCAAAAAAGTCTGGTTGCATAAATCGTAGGAGGCTCCGCCATGATTGTCTGCCTGAAATCGAAAATCCGGAACCTGAACCTGGTGATCGGCTGTACCATCGGGTGTGCCTATTGTTATGCCCGGTGTAATGTGCGGCGGTTTCATATGATCGACAGTTTCGAAAAGCCGGAATATTTCCCTGGCAAGCTGCGGCTGCTGGACAATCCCCGACCCCACAATTTTTTCCTGACCGGTATGAGTGATCTGTCCGGATGGGAGGAGTCCTGGCGGCGGGAAATCTTTGCCAGAATGGCGGAAAATCCTCAGCATCAGTATATCTTTCTCACCAAGCGCCCGGAGCAACTGTCCATAACCACCACGCTGGACAATGCCTGGTTTGGGGTGACGGTGACGTCCCGCAGGGAAAAAGGACGGTTGGATGACCTGCGAAAGAATGTGCGGGGCGGGCATTATCATGTGACCTTTGAACCCATGTTTGACGAGATCGGCACCGTGGACCTGACGGGGGTGGAATGGGTGGTGCTGGGCACCGAGACGGGGCGGCGCAAGGGCAAGGCGGTTTCCCGCCTGGAGTGGGTGCAAAGCCTGGCCGGGCAGGCCCATGCCCTGGGAATCCCGGTGTTCATGAAGGAAGACCTTCTTCCCATCGTGGGGGAAGAACAGATGATACAGGAACTGCCCCCGGCATTCTGCCGGGTAACGGAGGAACAGACAGCATGGCGGAAATAAGGCAAAACAACATCCTCATTCGGGATGTACAGACCAAGAATATTATGACAAAATCCAGCCTGCCGGTGGGGGGATACTCGGTCAACCCCTATGTGGGGTGCACACACGGCTGCCGGTATTGTTACGCTTCCTTCATGAAGAGATTTACCGGCCACACCGAACCCTGGGGTACCTTTCTGGACGTGAAACAGTGGCCGGCCATCCGCAATCCGCAAAAATACAAAGGCCAGAGGGTGGTCATCGGTTCGGTGACCGACGGGTATCTGCCCCAGGAGGAAACCTTCTGCAACACCCGCAAACTATTGGAACAGCTGCGGGACAGCGGTGCGGAAATTCTCATCTGCACCAAATCCGACCTGGTGGTGCGGGACCTGGACCTGCTGCAGCAGATGGAAAAGGTCACGGTTTCCTGGTCCATCAACACCCTGGACGAAGATTTCCGGGCGGATATGGACCATGCCGTCAGCATCCGGCGCCGGCTGGATGCCATGAAGCGGGTGTATGACGCGGGAATCCGTACAGTATGCTTTATTGCTCCGGTATTTCCCGGCATCACCGACTTTGAGGCCATCTTTGCACAGGTGAAGGACCAATGCGATCTGGTCTGGCTGGAAAACCTCAATCTGCGGGGCGGGTTCAAGCAGGAAATTCTGGACTATATCGGGGAAAAATACCCTCATCTGGTTCCGCTGTATGATGCCATCTATCGCAAACAGGACCGCAGCTATTTCCGGGGTCTGGAAGAAAAAGCCCGGCGTCTGGCGCAGTCCCAGGACTGTCCCTTTGTGGATAACGAACTGCCTTACGGCCGTACCCGGCCCGGGCATCCGGTGATTGTGGATTATTTTTACCACGAGGAGGTGCGGGGATCCGAGAACACCGGCAGACGAAACAAAACAAATGGTTGATCCCCTTGCCCCGAAGGCCGGTGCCGCCCCAGGCACCGGCTTTTTTTGCGGAACCTTTCCGCCCGTCAGAAAAGGAAAGTCGGGCTCCACCACCAGGGCAGCCAATCCTCCCTATCCCGGCTCCGGCGGAAGAAGCCTCCTCCCGCAATTCCAGGGGAAAGGCCTATAAGTACAACGCTTTGTCAGCAGGGTGTGAGGTCGCCGCGGACCGTTGCGTTTTTGCGGGTGGGGGTATATCATAGAAAGCAAGGAACAAAGGAGGCTTTTCCATGAAAATCCATCCCCTTGCGCTGGGTACCCTGCACATGACCGAGGAAATGCTCTACGGGCAGGGCGGTTCACCGGACAAGGTGATCGACGCCCCCACCTGGGCGGTGCTCATCGAGACGGAAAACGCCCTGGTGCTGGTGGACTGCGGCTGTCAGCAGCAGCCCCGGGTGGACCCGGCGGCGGAACACATCTATTCCTTCCGGCCGGAGGAGCTGCTCACAGCCCAGCTGGCCCGCTTCGGCCATACGCCGGAGGATGTGACCCATCTGGTCCTGACCCATTCCCATGTGGATCATGCGGGCAACACCTTCCTGTTCAAAAAGGCCGGTATCTACATCGATGCCGCCGAATATGCGGGGGCCTTGCAGGACAAGGCGGCCTATCTGGCAGGGCAGCGCCCCGGCGCGCCTTTGCAGCATCTGACCCGCTGGGACGACAGCCTGCATTTCCGCCCGGTGGAAGCGCCCCGGACCCAGCTGCTGCCCGGCATCACCCTGGTGCGGTTCCCCCGGGGCCATGCCTACGGATTTCTGGCGGTGGTGATCAGCGGCAAACCGGGGAACCTGATTCTTGCCTCCGACCTGGCCTACACCCCCGATGCCCTGACCAAGCGTCCGCCCACCCTGGTCACCGACCCGGCGGGCTACCTGCGGGGCATCGACCTGCTGCGGGACCTGGCCGAGGAATTCCCCGGCGAAATCTGGTACGGCCATTGCCCGGAACAGTTCGCTGCCATCCGGGATACAACGCTGGAATACTGAAACGGATATCCGCCCATCACAAAAAAGCCCAGGAGGTATTTGCCCTATGTTTGAACCATCCCTGCTCCGCTGGACCCGGGAACCGGCCCGCTGCACCATCGACCCGCAGAAAATCACCATCACCACCCAGCCCCACACCGATCTGTGGCAGCGCACCTACTACCATTTCCGCAACGACACCGCCCCGGTGCTGCAGATGGAAACGGAGGAAAAATTCTTTTCCTTTGTGGTGAAGACCGACTTTGACAGCCACCATCGGTTTGACCAGTGCGGCGTGGTGGTGTATCTGGACAGCGAAAACTGGCTGAAAGCTTCCATCGAGTACGAGAACGAACGGTTCCAGCATCTGGGCAGCGTGGTGACCAACCACGGCTGGTCGGACTGGGCCACCACCGAGATCGATGCCGGCATCCGCTCCATGTGGTACCGGCTCAGCCGGCGGGAGGATGATTTCTGCCTGGAATGCTCCGAAGATGGGGTGACCTTCCGCCAGATGCGCATCTGCCATCTGCTGGAAGGCGGCGGGACCATCCGTTTTGGCGTGTATGCCTGCAGCCCGGAGGATTCCTCCTTCACCGCCACCTTCACCCGGATGGATCTGACCGAATGCCAGTGGAAAGCCCACGACGGCCAGGCACCCGACGCCGACCTGTGACCGCAAAGGCACTCTGCCCCTGTACATAATAAAAAGAAAAAGCAGCCGATCCGACAGGATCGGCTGCTTTTGTATGTCACAGTCTGCCTTACTTTTTGTGGTATTTCCGGTCTTCCTCCTCGTACAGCGGGGCGCAGGTCAGGTACATGCCCAGCTTGTTCAGAGTGTCTGAGTCCACGCTGGACAAGATGACGGTGGAATGCATGTCACAGCCTTTGAGCTGGGGCAGCTGTCTGAGAGCCGCCGCCGCATACGCATTCTCCGCGATGGAGCTGGACAGGGCAATGAGGATTTCGTCGGTGTGCAGGCGGGGATTCTTGTTGCCCAGGTAGGTGGTCTTGAGCATCTGGATGGGTTCGATGGCCCGGGCAGACACCAGGTCGATCTCCTGGCCGATGCCCGCCAGATGTTTCAGGGCGTTGATCAGGGCCGAGGACGCCGCCCCCAGCAGCGGGCCGGTCTTGCCGGTGACGATGGTGCCGTCCGTCAGTTCGATGGCGGCGGCGGGCAGACCGCCGGTGCTTTCGGACCGGGCCCGGGCTGCCTGTTCCACCGCCCGGGTACCCGGGGTGATGCCCGCCTGGTTCAGCAGCAGTTCCAGCTTGAACCGCTCATCCTCCTTGACGTTGGCCCCAGTTTTCTGCTGGCACAGGCACTTGAGGTACCGGCGCTGGATCTCCTTGAGGGAAGCCTGGCGGCAGACCTCGTCATCCACAATGCAGTTGCCCGCCATGTTCACCCCCATATCGGTGGGGGACTGGTAGGGGCTCTTGCCGGCAATGAGCTCAAAGATGGCGTGTACCACCGGGAAGATCTCGATATCCCGGTTGTAGTTCACCGCCGTTTCGCCGTAGGCTTCCAGGTGGAAGGGGTCGATCATGTTCACATCGTTCAGATCGGCGGTGGCGGCCTCGTAGGCCAGGTGCACGGGGTGTTTCAGCGGCAGGTTCCAGACCGGGAAGGTCTCGAACTTGGCATAGCCGGCCTTGATTCCGCGCTTATATTCATGGTACAGCTGGGACAGACACACCGCCATCTTGCCGCTGCCCGGTCCGGGGGCGGTGATCACCACCAGGGGGCACTCGGTCTCGATGTACTCGTTCTTGCCGTACCCTTCATCGCTGACAATGCGGGCCACCTCGTTGGGGTAGCCGGCAATCTTGTAATGGCGGAAGGTGCGGATGCCCAGACCGTTCAGACGGCGCTCAAAGGCTTCCACCTCGGGGTTGGCGGTGTACATGGTCACGCAGACGCTGCCCACAAACAGCCCCACGCCCTGGAAGGCGTCGATCAGACGCAGCACGTCCATGTCGTAGGTGATGCCGTAATCCCCGCGCATCTTGTTGCTGATGATGTCTTCGGCGCTGATGACAACAACGATCTCGGCCTGGTCTTTCAGCTGCAGCAGCATCTGCAGCTTGGAGTCCGGCTGAAAGCCAGGCAATACCCGGGAAGCGTGGTAGTCGTCGAACAGCTTGCCGCCGAACTCCAGATAGAGCTTGTTGTCAAACTGGGCGATTCGTTCCCGGATGTGTTCGGACTGCATGGAAAGATATTTGTTGTTGTCAAACCCGATCTTCATTTCGAATCCCTTTCTTGTTCCTGACTTCAGACGCCCCGCACAACCGGGCGGAAATACACCATACCATCAGTGTACCACACCCGGCGGACGGGGGCAATCGCCGCCGGAAAAAAAAGAAAAGCCCGGCCAAAGACCGGGCAAACCCGAAACCGGGTTTCAACAGGCAACAATCAGAGGTGGGAGGCAGGCGCCGTTTTTTTCCCGGTTTTCAGTACCCATAAGCCGAGGGTCAGGGCAATGGGAAAGACAACGGCGGCCAGCAGACCGGTTTTCAGGCTTCCCCCCGCCATGCCGGAAAACACCCCCACCGACAGGGGACCGGCAGTGCCGCCCAAGTCGCCGGCCAGGGCCAGAAAAGCAAACATGGCGGTGCCGCCCGTGGGGCAGGCGCGGGAAGAAAGGCTGAGGGTGCCGGGCCAGAAGATGCCCACCGAAAACCCGCACAGAGCGCAGCCCGCCAGCCCCAGAACGGGAGAAGTGGACAGGGCGGCCAGCAAATAGCAGGCGACACACAGGGCGCCGCATCCCAGCATGATCTTGTGCAGTTCGCCGCTGCGGCCCATGCGGGCGTACAGCAGCCGTGCAAGACCCATGAACACGGCAAACAGGCACGGGCCCGCCAGGTCGCCCACGGTCTTGGACACCCCCATGGCCGATTCGGTGAAGGCAGAGGCCCACTGGGCCATGGAGGCTTCCGCCGCCCCGGAGCACATCATCAGAATGACCAGAAGCCAGAACACCGGCAGACGCAGCAGGCTGCGGATTTTCATGCTCTGGCCATCCGCCACCAGCTGCCCCAGGGGACAGGTGAGAAAGCCGAAGATGTTCACAAAGGGGACAAGGGCCCACAGCATGGTCAGAATCCGCCAGTTGTCCACCCCGAACAGAGCAAAGAACAGGGTGGACCCCAGGATGACCGCGGCAGCACCCCAGCAGTAAAAGGAATGGAGCAGGCTCATCCGCCCTTCCTTGTTTTCGAAAGGACAGGCCTCCACAATGGGGCTGATGAGCACTTCAATCAGGCCGCTGCTGACCGCATAGACCACCACTGCCACCAGGATTCCCGCAAAGGGAGAAGGCATCAGATCCGGCAGAAAGGCCAGCATGACCAGCCCGACGGCGGACAGGATGTGGGCCAGCACCGCACAGCGCCGGTATCCCACCCGGTCCACAAAGTTGGCTGCGGCCAGATCGATGAAAAGCTGGGTCAGGTAAAAGACGGTGGGGATCAGGGCAATCTGTTCCAGTGAGATCGCATAGGTCTTTTGAAAGGTCAGAAAAAGCAGCGGTGCATAGTTGGCGCAGATGGCCTGTGTCACATAGCCCAGATAACAGGCATGCAAGGTTTTCTGATAGTTCGGTTGTATGGTCATGGCAATCCCTTTCTGTGTTGTATCCATCGGAGAAAATGACTTGTTGTGCCGTAACGACGTATGGCATTATAACAGCATTTTTAGGGATAAAAAAGGGATAAAGCCGCCAAAAGATAGCACTATTTTCCCAAAGTGCGGACGTGGCCGGGAGCGTATCCGTAAGTTTTGCGGAACTGGCGGGTGAAATAATTGGCGGACCGGAATCCGCAGGCAAACCCGATTTCCTGCACGGTCAGGGCGGAAGTGCGAAGAAGCCGGTGGGCGGTCTGAAGCCGGTACCGGATCAGCGCGCCGGTGGGGGAACAGCCCAGATATTCCTGAAAGCAGCGGGAAGCCTCGCTGCGGCTGATGCTGGCGGCACCGGCAATTTCATCCAGGGTGATGGGGTCGGCGTAGTGGCGGTAGATGTAGTCCAGCATCTTCTGAACCCGCACCTGGGTACGCAGCTGGACCCTGGTGGCAGGAAACCGGGGCAGGGTGTCCAGGTGGCAGAACAGAAATTCGAACAGGCGGTTCAGATTGCGTTGCACCACCATTTCATAACAGCCGGTCTGCCCTTTCAGGCAGGCAAATATTTCGTCCACCAGACGCCGCACCTCCTCGTACCGGTCATCCTGCCTGCGGAACACCACAAAGGGCAGGGAGGGGCAATCAGCAATGGGGGCGATATATTTGTGGTAGATGGCGCCGGTTTCCGGGGCAATCAGTGTGCCCGAAAAGACAATGATGGGCAAAGGGTCGGCCTCGGTACCGGCCACCTGCCGCACCCCGTGCAGCAAGTGGCCGTTGACAAAGAGGATGTCCCCCGGGTACAGAAAAAGGTGTTTCTGCCCCACCTGGTAATCCAGGGTGCCGCTGTCCGCCCGGGCTATCTCGAAATCCGGATGCCAGTGCAGCGGACCCGCCCGGCCGGGCAGGTCCGCCAGCTCCCCTTCAAAGTAGGTGATGGGAAAAACATTCGATTCATGGGAAATCTGCTCCCGCAGATCCCGGCCCAGCAGGACAGACATGGTGGGCACCTCGCTTTCCGCACAGGAAAATACTGATTCTTACAGTATAGCAGAAATTTCTTCTCCGCACCATGACCCTTGGGGCTGATGATCCCGGAACTTCCCGGTCACAGATAAAGCTCACACTCTTTGCGCTGGGAGCAGACCTTTTTCAGCATGGCGTTGACAGCGGCCATCATCACCGGATTGACCTTCCGTGCACCGTGGGGGCATACCTGCACGCAGCGCATGCAGGAAATGCAGGCCTTGGCGTCCACCTTTTTGGGGTCCCGGGCATCAATGGCCTGCACCGGGCATTTCTCGGCACACACGCCGCAGTCCACACAGTCCTTGGTGGGTTTGGGCACCATGCCGGCGCTGCCGCTCTTTTTGTAAGGGCGGTTGCCCGGAATCTGCGGCACCGACATATCCCCCCGGTCCAGCTTGGCCCGGATTTCTTCGGCAAAGCGGCAGAGCTGCTCCCGGTCCTGCTCGTCCGGCCGTCCGGCAGCAAACTGGCGGGCGATGGAATGCTCCGCCACGGCGGCAACTGCCCCCACAACCCGGAACCCGGCCTGCTCCGCCGCGTCCTGCAACTCCACCAGAGTATCCTCATAGGCGCGGTTGCCGTACACGCACACCAGAATCCCCTTGGCGCCCTTCGCCCGGATGCGGGACAACCGCTGCACTGCCACGGCGGGCACCCGGCCGCCGTAGGACGGAACCGCGATCACCGCCAGGGCGTCCTCTTCCGGAACCAGCGCGGAAAAATCCTGCCCGCTGTCGGTCAGATCCACAAAGCGGCTCTCCTTGTCCAAGGCGTCGCACAGAATGTCCGCCGCTTTTTTGGTTCCGCCGGTGGGGCTGAAACAGATTTCATACAGTTTCATGGTAACCATGCCTCCCATACTGGATGCCTGCGGTATCTTGTCGGGGCGGTGCCCTTGCAATTTGCGCAGGGAACAGATACAATAATGGTGTAAAAATAATCTTTACATCTTTCGCTAGTATACCATGAGGACGATGTAAAGTCAATGATTACAGCTCTCCGGCTCACGCATTGGGAAAGGATTTCATCATGCAGATCAGTATGAAATGTTCGGTGGCGGTGCATTGCCTGCTTTTTATCTGGGAAGCCCGGAACAAGGTCCGGGTTACCAGCACGTTGCTGGCCCAGAGCACCGGCTGCAACCCGGTGGTCATCCGCAACATCCTCAGCGCCCTGAAAAAGGCCGGGTTGATCACGGTGGCCAGAGGACAGGGCGGGGCGGAGCTCTGCCGGGAACCGGAACAGATCACCCTGTACGAAATCTATACCGCCCTGGAACCCAAGGGGATCACCTCCCTCATCGGCATCCATTCCTGTGACGGCCGGGCCTGTCCCGTGGCACGGAACATTCGCCGGGTGCTGCAGCGCCCCTACCGGCAGATCGAGGAAGCCGTGGCCGCCACCATGAAAACGATCACCCTGGCTTCCATGATTGAGGATCTGGAAGCCGGGGGCGGTATGCCTTCTGCCGACCGATAACAGCCCCGCCCCGCCGCAACCGGCGGGGCTTTTTGTTGTGCGATGCCGGGGAACGCAGGCATACCCTGCTTGTCTGCCGGGGCCTTTCCTTGATTTTTACCCGGCAAAGTGCTACCATCAAAAACAGAACAGAACCCTTCGACACATACCCAGACCATACAGAATACAGAAGGCGAAACGATATGGAAAGCATGAAATACAGCGATACCACCTTTGCCGTGCCTCTGGACCCCCGGCAGATTGTGGCGGAAGTCCATGCCAACGCGGTGGATTTCCCCAAACGGACGGTACGGGAACACATCGAGTACGCCCTGGACCATCCCATCGGCGCCGGGCCCATTGAGGAGGCCGTCACCCCGGGGGACAAGGTGTGCATCATTATTTCCGATACCACCCGCCGCTGGCAGCAGCCCAGCACCTACCTGCCGGTTCTGGTGGAACGGCTCAACAAAGCCGGTATTCCCGATCAGGACATCCTCATCCTCTGTGCCACCGGAACCCACCGCAGGCAGACGGAGGAAGAGCACATCTCGCTGGTGGGGGAGGACCTTTACCGCCGGATCCGCTTCCTGGACCATCAGTGCGACGACAAGGAACATCTCACCTATGTGGGAACCACCAGCCGGGGCACGCCGGTCTGGCTGAACAGTTACGCCATGGCCTGCGACAAGATCATCCTCACCGGCGGTGTGGTCTACCATTTCCTGGCCGGTTTCGGCGGCGGCCGCAAGTCCATCGTCCCGGGCATTGCGGGGCGGGAAACCATCAACACCAACCACAACAATGCCCTGAACAAAGGCCTGGGCAGCGGTTCCAATCCCCGGGTGTGCAACGGCAACATGCAGGCAGACAACCCCTTCCACAGCGACCTGATGGAGTGCGCCGCCTTTGCCAGGCCCGCGTATCTTCTCAACGTGATTGTGGATGACAACTACCAGATTGTGGGGGCCTTTGCCGGTGACTGGCGCCAGGCCCATGCGGCGGCCGCCAAGGCGGTGGAACAGCTGGACGGGGTGCCCATTCCCCGCCGCACACCGCTGGTGATTGCCAGCGCGGGGGGCTATCCCAAGGACATCAACCTCTATCAGACATCCAAGACCCTCTCCAACGCATTGGCGGCGGTGGCGCCCGGCGGTACCATGATTCTGCTGTCCCAGTGCCGGGAAGGCTTCGGCGACCCGGACTGCGAAAACCAGATCTGCGGTTACGACACCATGGAAGCGCGGGAAAAGGCGCTTCGCGCCAACTTCTCCATCGGCGGGTTCGTGGGCTTCCTCTTTGCCGAAACGGCGGAGAACTACCGCATGATTCTGGTTACCGACATCCCCGCCGAGCGTTTTGTGCACACCAGGATTCAGGTGGCCCGGACGCTGGAGGAGGCGTTGGCCCTGGCTGCCCGGGCCAACGGCGGCAGCCTGGACGGGGTCAAAACCACCCTGATGCCCCACGGCGGCAGTACCTTCCCTCTGCCCCAGGCGTAAAATCTATTCTTTATACACTACAGCGGGCGACCTGTCCATACGGGCCGCCCGTTTTTTATAGGCAGGCGAATCTGGGCAATTTCCGGCTGAAATTGCATATAGGCCGGTATGGGCGATGGTGCTATAATGGAAAAAATCAGTCTTAAAGCAAATTTTTCCTTCCTCAAAGGAGGCGTATCCCCATGTCAGGTACCGCGACCCGTGTCGATATGACGCAGGGCGCCATTTTGCCCACCGCCATCCGGTTTGCCCTGCCGATCTGTGCCGGCAATGTGCTGCAGCAGCTCTACAGCACCGTGGACACGCTGGTTGTCGGCAATTTCTGTGATGCCTCGGCCCTGGCGGCGGTGGCCACCAGCTCCCAGCCCCTGGAAATCCTGCTCTGCGTATTTCTGGGCATCGGGTCGGGGGTTTCCATCCTGGTATCCCAGGCAGCGGGCCGGGGCGATGCCGACCGCCAGCAGGAACTGACCCGCACGGCCGTTTGGCTGCTTTATGCCGCTGCCCTGCCTCTGACTGTGGCGGGACTGGTGCTGGGACCGCTGCTTCTGCGCCTGATGCAGGTGCCCGCCGATGCCTGGGACAACGCCGTGCTCTATCTGCGCATCACCACGCTGGGATGCCTGGGCAATATGGGGTATAATCTCAATGCCGGGATCCTGCGCGGGCTGGGCAACAGCCGCGCTTCGCTGTGGATGCTGGTGGTCAGCTGCATTGTCAACATCGTGGGAGACCTGGCCTTCGTGGGGGGCTTCGGGATGGGGGTCGGCGGTGCGGCGCTGGCCACCACCGCCGCCATGATGCTCTCCTGGGGGTTCAGCCTTTTCTATCTGTGCCGTCATATGCCGGAAATCCGCTTCCCGCTGCTGCCCGCCGGCCACGACCCTGAAACCCTGCGGGAAATTCTGCGCGTGGGTGTGCCGCTGGGATTGAACAGCGCTCTGTATTCGGTGGGACACATTCTGCTGCAGACCCTGTACAACACCCAGGGATCCATCTTTGTGGCCGGGTGTTCGGTGGCCGGCAAACTCAGCGCCCTTGCCAACATCGCCATTACGTCCTTTTCCAACGCGGCGTCGGTCTTCTCCGGCCAGAATTACGGCGCCGGCCTGACCGACCGCCTGCGCAAAGGCGCCCTGCGCATTCCGCTGGCCTGCGGCGGCTTTACCCTGGCCTGCGGGCTGCTGCTGACGCTGTTCGGCCGACCGGTGCTCGCCCTGTTCACCCGGGATGCCGCCGTACTGGCGGTGGCCCAGCGGTATGTGCTGGTTGTGCTGCCTTTTACCTGGTGCTATGCGGTGTTCAACGGCATCATGAGCTACCTGAACGGTGTGGGCGAAATCCGCTATCCCACCATCGTCAATGTGCTGATCCTCTGGGCCATCCGGATTCCTTCCGCCTGGCTGCTGGCGGCGGTGGGGCTGGGCGGCTACGCCATGGCCGGCATCTCCCTGAGCTTCGTGGCCGGAATGGTGGCCATGCTTCCGTTCTACCGCACCCGCCGCTGGAAAAATATCTGCCGCCAATGCGAGAAGAACGCTGCCGACGCTGCGTGAGCCCGATACCGGCATGGTTGTGCGGTGACTCGTCATTTTTGACAGTTTTCTAAAAATATTTATCTAAAGTTTTACTTGACAGTGTCTGCCGTTTTGTCTTATCCTTTATCGTAGCGTCCATAGTGGGAAAGGATGAGATAAATGAACGTTGTCAAGAAGATTTATTGCCGTGTTTTTCAGACAGGTATGCGCATGGCCCTGCCTTTTTTGCCCTACCGGGAGCCTAAGCTGATCGAAGGCGTTGGCGGCGTTCCCGCTGTTCTGCGTGAGCACGGAATCGATTGCGTCATGCTGGTCACCGACGCCGGGGTACACGGTCTGGGTCTGACCGCCCGCCTGGAGGAAAATCTCAAGGCTGCCCACATCCGCTGCGTCGTGTATGACCGCACAGTGGCCAATCCCACGGTGGCCAATGTGGAGGAAGCCCGGTCCCTCTATCTGGAAAACGGCTGCCGGGGCCTGATCGCCTTCGGCGGCGGCTCTTCCATGGACTGCGCCAAAGCGGTGGGCGCCCGCATCGTGCGGCCCAAAAAGTCGCTGGACAAGATGGAAGGCCTTCTGCATGTGATGCACCGCCTGCCGCTGCTCATCGCGGTGCCCACCACCGCCGGCACCGGCAGTGAGACGACCCTGGCCGCCGTCATCACCGACGAAAAAATCCATCACAAGTATCCCATCAACGATTTCTCGCTGATTCCCCATTACGCTGTGCTGGACCCCGATGTGACCCTCAACCTGCCCCGGCAGCTGACCGCCACCACCGGCATGGATGCGCTGACCCACGCGGTGGAAGCCTATATCGGCCGTTCCACCACCAAGGGCACCCGTGCCGCCGCCATCGAGGCTGTGCAGCTGATCTTCAACAATCTGCCGGAAGCCTACTACAACGGTCACAACCGGGAAGCCCGGGCCAACATGCTGCGGGCTGCCTACCTGGCCGGCACCGCCTTTACCAAGAGCTACGTGGGCTATGTGCATGCCGTGGCCCACAGCCTGGGCGGGCGCTACGGCATCGCCCACGGCCTGGCCAACAGCGTTCTGCTGCCCATCGTGCTCAAGGCCTACGGCAGTGCTGCCTGGAAAAAACTGGCCGAACTGGCCCGGGCATCCGGCGTCTGCCAGGATGCCAGCGATGAGGTTGCCGCCAAGGAGTTCATCGCCTACATCGAAGCCATGAACGCCGCGATGGACATTCCCGAGACGCTCCCCGGTATCCGTACCGAGGACATTCCCCAGCTGGCGCGCTACGCCGACCATGAGGCCAACCCCCTGTATCCGGTGCCGGTTCTGTGGGGGCCCGACCAGCTGGAAAACATGTACAAACAAGTTCAGGAGGTTTCCACCCATGACGGAAATGGAGATTCAATCCATTCTCAAACGGCAGCGTGAGTATTTCGCTGCCGGCCACACCCTGCCCGCCGAAGCCCGCATCGCGGCCCTGAAAAAGCTCAAGGCCTCGCTGCAGAACCATGAGCAGGATCTCGCCCATGCCCTGAAAACCGACCTTGGCAAGTCCGCCACCGAAAGCTATATGTGTGAGACAGGGCTGACCCTGTCCGAAGCAACCTGGATGATCCGCCATGTCCGCCGCCTGATGCGGGAACGGCGGGTGCCCACCCCGCTGTCCCAGTTTGCGGCGCGGAGCTTCCGCTCTCCCAGCCCCTACGGAAACGTGCTCATCATGAGTCCGTGGAACTATCCCGTGCTGCTGACCCTGGACCCGCTGATCGACGCCATTGCCGCCGGCAACACCGCCATCGTCAAACCCAGCGCCTACGCCCCGGCCACCGCCGCCGTGCTGCAGCAGATTGTGGCAGAATGTTTCCCGCCGGAACATGTCTGCGTGATCACCGGCGGCCGTGCCGAAAACCAGGCGCTGCTGCACCAGAAATTTGATATGATCTTCTTTACCGGCAGCAAGGCTGTGGGCAAGGAGGTGCTGCGCTGTGCCGCGGAATATCTGACCCCCGCCGTACTGGAACTGGGCGGCAAGAGCCCCTGCATTGTGGAAAAATCCGCCAAGATCGGTCTGGCCGCCAAGCGCATTGTTTTTGGCAAGTATCTGAACTGTGGGCAGACCTGTGTGGCGCCGGACTATATCCTCTGCGACGCCTCCATCCGGGATGAGCTCATCGCCGCCATTCAAAAGGAGATCACCGCTCAGTTCGGTGCTGATCCCATGGCCAACGAGGATTACGGCAAGATCATCAATGAAAAGCACTACCGCCGTCTGATGGGGCTGATCGACCCCGCCAAGGTGGTTTGCGGCGGCACCGGCGATGAGGCCGCCCAGCGCATTGCGCCCACGGTCATGAAGGATGTGACCCGGGAGGATGCCGTCATGGGCGAAGAAATCTTCGGACCCATCCTGCCGGTGCTGACCTACACCGATCTGGATGCCGCGCTGGCAGACATCGAAGCCCAGCCCCATCCGCTGGCTCTCTACCTCTTCAGCGAGGACAAAGCCGTGCAGCGCAAGGTGCTGGATCGCTGCCACTTCGGCGGCGGCTGCCTGAACGATGTCATCATCCACCTGGCCACCAGCGAAATGCCTTTTGGCGGCGTGGGGGAGAGCGGCATGGGCGGCTACCACGGCAAAGCCGGATTCGAGGCCTTCAGCCATCTGCGCAGCATTGTGGACAAGAAGACCTGGCTGGACATGCCGGTGCGCTACCAGCCCTACACCAACCAGAAGGACAAGATGCTGCGATTCTTCCTGCAGTGATTTTTCGGCAATCCCGATAAAGAAAAGCGACGGGGCTGTTGCAAAATAGCCTAAAAAAATGAGATAGACATTCCCGAAAGGGTTTGCCTATCTCATTTTTTTGTTGTAAT
>PPYE01319877.1_pt1 | contig 46053 bp, 42 predicted proteins | sample 1559881 | NCBI WGS metagenome assembly PPYE01 (sample SAMN08240022, study PRJNA423297) | Human gut metagenome, whole genome shotgun sequencing project.
CTTTTAGCTTAAGGAAAACCGGATCGTGACAATCGTACCATTCTCCTGCCAAGCATTTTTCCATTTCTGTTTTCAGAAGCCTTTTATTCATATGCTTTATTCTTATTATATTTCAATACAGATTTATGTCCGCCAAATATATAGATAGTATAAATGCCGTTTTGAGAAAAGGGACGAAAGCCTGTTATTTGGGGACGAAAACAGGAATTCAGCAGTGAAAATAATTATTTATAATTTTTGCCTTGCTTGACCAATTAATCTTCCCAGTCAGCCGTTACTGTCATTTTTTGAGATGTGCATGCACTGAAATATCCCAAAGCTCCATTGCTGATATTCGATATAGGATTAGTGGGAGTCCCAACTTGGTTTACTAAAGAATCGAAGAACTTATAGGTTCCTTTATCAATACACTGAAATTCAATAGTCAGTTCATCTCCTTTCTCTATCGGGTCGTTGTCTGAATCATTGGTGTTGATATCAATTGGATAGGCTATATCATTATCACCATCTACAAACTCAGTCGATATTGGATTTTCTTTCATATCAGGATTCTGCTTGCCATTGATAAACACCAAAGCACGGTAATATCGGTTTAATTCTCCTGCCGGATCGGCAAAATGTATTACGGGAACGGCATAATCTATCAGTGGAACTTTTTGAAATGTAATGGACTTAAGAGGGACATGTGGAGGCATCGTCGAAGTTGCTGTATATTCTTGTCCTTCGTATTTAACAGACAGGTTGTATTTGCGACCAATCTCACCTCTTATATATTCAGCTGTATACCATCCGTTTGCATCTTGCTTCAGTACTTCTGAATTTCCCTGATCGTCGGAGATGGTAACAATGGCACCACTCAGATGCGGGTATCCATCATTGTTATTAAAATCCAGTGTATGGGTAACATGTACAGTCGCCAGCTGCTCGTGTTTGACGATGCCTTCAATTGCAATTCTCGGCGGTACGGATTTCAGGTTTACATCGATTTCTTTTTCACAGGAGGCAAAGCATATTAGTAATGCCGCCATGCATATATACGTTATATAATCTTTTAATAATAAAGTTGTCATAATTTTATTGATTGTTTAAATTTTGAATTTATCAGTGTAATATGAAGGTCGGTAACCTAAAATTTGAAATTCCATGAAACAGAAGGAATAAACGAGAACAAGGAATACTGGTAAGCCGTTGTTTTGCTCGGATCTTTCGTATTGGTACGAAAGTCTATCATATATGCGTTTTCACGTCCGTATGCGTTGTAGAGCCCGAATACCAGCTCTGAGTAGAATTTGGATGTCTTTTTCAGTATACAGGTAGCACCCAGATCGAGACGGTGGTATGCCGGCATTCTATAACCGTTCCTTTCCGAATAATACATGAGGTCTTTATCATTTATCGGGTATTTCCCACTTGGGTAAGTTATTGCATTACCTGTGTAATATACCCATGCAGCAGATAATGTCCATTTAGGACTAACTTCGTATATTCCGACAATAGAGATGTCATGTGTCCTGTCCTGGGTTGCCTTATACCATTTTCCGTCATTGATACCGTCTATTTTCTTTTCCGATTTAGACCAGGTATAGCCTACCCATCCTGTAAATTTCCCCAGACGTTTTTTTAGCATCAGCTCTACTCCGTATGAACGCCCCTTGCCGGATAGTAATTCCGATTCGATAACGTCACGACCCATAATATCTGCTCCATCCTTAAAATCGAGCTGGTTCTTCATATCCTTATAATAGCCTTCAATACTGAATTCGAACATATTATTAGAAAAATTACGGAAATAACCCAATGATACCTGATCGGCGATTTCAGGTTTGATATTATTTGAACTCATAGTCCATCTGTCAATAGGAGTACCTTGAGGGGCATAAGACAACAGGTGCATATTCTGTATGGTACGGGCATAAGCCGCTTTGATGGAAGAGTAAGGATTCACTTTATAGACCATAGATGCGCGTGGTTCAAGGTTAATATATGTTTTCACTACTTTTCCTGATTTGTACCAGGTACTGTCTGTCACATTGTGGTCCTTATCCAGTGTATAATATTCTCCTTTGCCTAATGCGGAGAATGCAGATGCCCTTAAACCATAAATCACTTCAAAGTTATCGCCCAGTTTTAGCTGGTTGGATATATACGCACCGCTTTCAAGAGCATAGCGGTGATGCAGATCAACAGTACTTCTTTTGTCTGATGAATCAATATTATAATTACCGGGTGCCAGGTCATGATATGTAGAATTCACGCCGAAACGCCATGAGTTTCCGAGATTACGCTGATAGATATATTCATGTTTGAAACTGTAATCCCTGATTTTGGATTCACTTTTTTGTTTCATACCCAATTCCATACCCATATAATAATCATATTGATTATAGGATAAAGATGTTTTAGAATTCCACTTATCATTAAATGTATGGTTCCATGTTGTCGAAAGGAACTTGTTTCCCCAGTTAATTTCTGCGGCATCTTTTATTTTCATCATATCTTTACCCATATAACCGGATACTGTAATGCGGTCTTTGTCAGACAGGGCAAAAGCCAGCTTCATATTCAGGTCATAGAAATACAGGTTTGTATTTTTAGCTTCTTTAATTCCCATCGCCTTACCTATGGCATCGGCATAGGTGCGCCTTGCTCCGACAAGGAAGGACGATTTACCTTTTTGTATAGGCCCTTCTACATTCAGGTTGGACGAAATTAATCCGATACCGCCACCTACATGATACTTTTGGTTATCCCCGAGCCGTTGCTGCACATCCAGCATAGATGACAGGCGTTCACCATACTGTGCGGGCAAAGCTCCTTTATACAAGGTAGCATCACGCAGTACAGCCGAGTTGAAAGTTGAGAAAAATCCCATCAGGTGGGAAGCATTGTAAAGCGATACATCATCAAGAAGGATAAGATTCTGGTCGGCACTACCTCCGCGTACATAGAAACCGGAACTGCCTTCTCCCGCACCCTGCACTCCGGGCATCAGCTGGATCGACTTTATTACATCCCGTTCCCCAAGCAATACAGGCAGTTTGTTTATTTCATTGATTTCCAGTTTTTCAACACCTGCAATGGGAGCCGTTACATTTTCGTCGGGCTGTCGTGATGATATGACTACCTCCTGTAATCCTACAATCGATTGTTCCATATCAATATTGCGGGTCGTATTTTTGGTTAGGGAAATTGCAATTTCCTGTTCTTCGAATCCCATGTAATGAATTAACAGGGTATATTCTCCTTTTGGCAATGTCAGCCAATATTTCCCATCAGCATCCGTGGCTACCCCTTTCGATTCCTGTCCTTTGATAATAACATGTACTCCAACAAGTGTTTCCTGAGTCGCTTTATCGCGGATGAATCCATTTAAAGCATAGTTTTGTGCACTGATAGCTAATGGCAATAAAAAAAAGCATAAAAGAATTAATTGCTGTACAAATTTCATATTAGTTTTATTTAGAATATTCTTATTGATTTAACCTCAAATGATGTCTTTGTTTGTGTATTGATTTTTGCCCGGCAAATATATGGGTAGTATGAATGTCGTTTTAAGAAAAGGGACAAAAGCCTGTTATTGGGGGACGAAAACTGGAATCCGGTAGTAAAAACAGATATTTGCAGTATTTAATAAAAATCAATGCGAAGTCAGAGGCATATTGGACAGCATTCCTGATATAACTTCCTTCATATATCGTTTCGTCCCCGAAAAATACAGTTTGGTCACTTTTTCAAAAACAGCTTTTCATTATAACATATCTTCGTTACCTGAATTAATAAGTTAAATAGCGATGAAAAATCAAAAAATGAAAATAATCATACTATTCTTATTCCTGATTCCGGTATTAAATATTCAATCACAGGTTCACATAAAGTCGGAGTATATTACTTCTTCAAAATATAAGGATAAAGATGGAAAAGACTTGGGAGGAAAAGGAGATTTGAAAACAATGGGGGGAGATATAAGAATTCCCGTTTCTGTTAAGATGAATGAAAATAACAAACCCACTGCATGGGCGGTAGGTCTGGGTGGTACTTATGCATCGATGAACACCAAAAAACTCTCGAAAGATTATTATTTTTCTGAGATGTGGAACGGACAATTGGGTGTTATGCATCTGCGGCCTATAAGTAATAAACTATCCATACTGGCTATGGCAGGAGTCGGCATATACACAACAAACTTGAAAAAAGTATCAGGTAAATCTTTTCTTGGACAGGGAGGTGCGCTATTGATCTGGCATACCAAGCCCAATCTGGATTTGGGATTAGGGGTCGCCGTTAATAATGCCCTTGGTTATCCGATGGTTTTCCCTTCATTCTATATTGACTGGAAACTGGAAGGCAAATATGAATTAACTTTCTCTATGTACGATTCTTTTGAACTGGGTGTAAGCACGCGATTGACGGATTATTTTAAACTCGGATTAATAGGGGAAATGAACGGTTTGATGGTACCTGTAGAAAAGGAAGGCAAGTCGATGTATTTTGTTAACCAATACGGTTATTGCGGGTTACGTCCCGAGTTTATAATAGCTAATTCATTCTCAATACCTATTACCTGCGGTATTTCTTTCTCACGAGATATGTATTTTAAGTCCAAAACGCTGAAAGCACTCTTTGAAGATGAAGAGAAATATCCACATTTTGGAGCATCTGCCTATTTTTCAATCGGTTTAAAATACGGATTTTGAATAAAATAGAATTATTTTTGGCATCAGAAGTAAATATGATGAACGCTAAAGTAGATATACATAACCCTTTATATAACTTCCTGGTTGAGCCAAAATTCAGATGGCTCAGGCATCTTATACTCATCCTTTTTATCGGGCTGGTTGTTTCCGATAATACTTACAGGACGTATAACGGGAAGGTAAGTTCGGTGAGTTTCTACCTAATACTCGGAGTTTACATGATAGCTTACCTATCGGTTATATACCTGAATATTTACTGGTCTATACCAAAGCTTTTGTTGAGAAAGAAATATATACAATATGTTATTATCTTATCTGCCACGGCGGGTCTTCTCCTGTTCGGAATTAATTTTATAGAATATTTTGTGTATAGTTATAAAGGCATACCCTTTGATCAAGTCGGACTCTTCTCAGAGGAGCAAAACCCAACTATTTACTTAATATACAATTATGTACTTATTATTATTTATCTTACCAGCATTTCAACTGTTGTATTCTATAAACAATGGATGTTGAATGTAAAGAAGGTCGAGCAACTTAAAGCCGAGCGGTTCAACTCGGAATTGAGCAATCTGAAAAACCGGATCAGTCCCGACTTCCTTTTTGATAAACTTCGTCGGGCCGCCGGATATTTCCTGACAAATCCACAACAAGCCTCCCGTATCTTGTTTCAGTTAAGCCGTGTTTTAAGATACCAGTTATATGATAGTAGTAGAAAAGAAGTGCTATTAAATTCTGAAATAAAATACCTCAATGACTACCTGACCCTGGAGAAAGAGTGTAATGAAAGGTTTGATTTTAAAATTACTTATCCGGAATCAGCAAGAAATTATTTAATTCCTTCGTCACTTCTCATCTTGTTTGTGGAAAATTCTCTGAAAAAACTATCGGAGGTAAATGACAATACATGGATTCATATCGATTTTAGTATAACAGGCGATATCCTGACTTTCAATGTAACGGATAACAGGGCTATGCCGGAAAATACAAAAGACAAAGATAGTATTCGGCTAATATACCGACAGCTGGAACTTATGCAAAATAAAGAGTACAGCTTAAGCTCAGAACCGGATAGATACTTAAATCAGTTTAAAACTGTTTTTCAATATAAATTATAAAGATGGTTTTATTTGAAAAGGTAAATAATATAATATCAAAAGGTCTGAGTAAAAATAAATTCAGACTTTTCGGGGGGTGTTTTTTCCTGTTCGTTATCCTGATACTGACATATCAGATGACATTTATTACTGTTACTACACTGCATTATGATAATACATTTTATTATACATGGATAGCCTATTTCGTAATTATAATGGGTGTCATTCTATTTAATATGAGTGTGTTAGTTCCCCGTTATCTTTTAACCGGGAAACTAATCAAATATATCCTGTCGATTTTAGGCTGTGTTTCTCTTACTCTGATATTGATAATCATCGCCCAAAACTCATTTTTTGAGTTTGACGAAAGCGACAACCCAGACAATATCTTATTAAATCTGTTTGGAAATTTGGCATCAATAGGAATGATTATTGTTTCGACCTCAATTTATGCGCTTTTTCGAGGCTGGGCTGATTATAATCGTCAGATTACCGAACTGGAAGCTTCTACAAAAGAGGCTGAGCTTCAACAACTCAAGAGCCAGGTTAATCCTCATTTCCTTTTCAATACGATTAACAATGTCAATATCAAGGTAGAAAGGGAGCCGGGAAAGGCTTATGAGATGATAACCAAACTGGAAGATTTATTGCATTACCAGCTTAAAGATACAAAACGGGAAAAGGTACTTTTAAAGAATGATATTTCGTTCTTCACTGATTATCTGGAACTGGAAAAGACCCGCAGGAACAGGTTTTCTTATACAATAGAAGCAGCCCCAGATGTAAACAATCTGGAAGTATATCCACTGTTATTTATACCATTTGTTGAAAATGCGGTAAAGCATAGTTTATCGGCAAAAGGAGAATCAATTATAAATATTGTTTTTACCCGGGAACAGGATTATTTATATTTCCGCTGTGAAAACACGAGACCATCTGTACCGGTTAAGCATAAGTCCGGAGGGTTGGGCCTTAAGAACATCAAACGACGACTGGATTTACTGTATGGAAGTACATACACACTAAATATAACTGAACAAGAAAACAAATATATAGTTGAATTATGGCTAAAGATTTGAAATGCATAATAGTGGATGACGAGCCTATTGCCCGTGAAGGAATGGAAAATCTGATAAGTAAGACATCCGGACTTAAGCTGGATGGTATGTTTGAATCAGCAGAAGCCGCTTCGTCATACTTGAAAGATAATTCCGTCGATCTTATTTTCCTCGATATAGAAATGCCGGAAATCAACGGAATTGAATTCGCACGTACCATCCCTGATAAAACACTTGTTATATTCACCACAGCTTATTCAGAATACGCAATGGACAGTTATGAGGTGGATGCTGTGGATTATCTGGTTAAGCCTATTGAACCGGAAAGGTTCAGGAAGGCTGTTAATAAAGCGATTCAATACCATGGCCTTTTGGAAAATGCTGAAAGTGAGGGTATCGATACTGAAGATGATTTTATATTTGTAAAATCGGATCGCCGTTATTTCAAAGTTTACTATAGTGATATCCTATATATCGAGGGACTAAAAAATTATGTAGTTATCCATACCGAGAAAAAGAAGATTATGACAAAGATCTATTTAAGTACCATCAATGAACTGCTACCTCCAAAGATATTTTTCCGTATTAATAAATCCTATATTGTGAACCTGAGCAGGATTGATTCTTTTGACAACAACGATGTATTTATTGATGACCATGAGATAGCTATAGGAGCTGCTTACAGGGATGGACTATATAGTATATTAATGTCTCGGAAGCTATAGGGTTTGTAACTTTCCTATAGAATAAATAATCTTCCGAGACATCGACCATAAAAAAGCGACTTGCTGAATAAAGGATCTATACTAATAAATTACGTATGCATCCAGATAAATATGGAAATCTATCTCTATCTGACCATTAGCATTCCCATCCACATACACCCTGGCATAATTGTTGCGCCTTATTAATTCTACAATCGCATTCAAGAATTCCCGTACCTGTGGTTCAGAATCTCTTAGGATACCACCTTCATTATCAAAAACATCAACAGGTAATACAACATTCGAGTTTTCGAGCCTGAATGTCAGGGTGCGAATATAAGGACCGCTATATATATCAATATATCCGCCTCTTACATATCTGAAATCATCCAGACTACTGTTTTTAATATTGCCATCCAGTTTAATCCATTCGTAACCAATATCACAGGTATAACTGACAATGCCACTTGGGGGTACGGGTATTGTTGCAGGATAGGTTATCTTGCCACTTCTCCATTCGTCTTTATCCTCATCGCATGAAATAAATGTGAATACTAGAGATATCAGTATTACAATAAAGCGTAAGTTTTTTGATTTTACCATGTTGTTAGTTTTTATTTGTTAGTTATCAATCAGTTCGGAATAAGATACTTCCAGTTTTTCATTGGTGGTAAAATCATACAATGTCAGACTGCGTATCTGGTAATAATATGCCCATAGTAGGAAAGTCTGTTCGATATAGTTCCTTCGGGCTTCATCTTTGGAAATCTGGGCATCCAGCAAGTTCAATACGTCCATCTTGCCCAATACAAAAGCTTCGATAGAAGTATTATAGCGGGACAGGGCTGTTGTGTCGGCTTCCTGTGAAATAGCCAGACGTCGGAACTGCATATTAAAGTTCTCGACCTGTAAGCGGATGTTTTGGTTAAAGTCCAGCTGTTCTTTTTTTACAGTTGCATTTACCAGTTCCAGATTGGACTCGGCAATCTTTACCTTGCTTTTACTCTTTCCCCAGTCGAGCAGCGGTATCTTTACTCCGACACTGACAAGCTGGTTATTCCTGAGTGATGAGTAGGCATCCCTAAAACCACTGTCATATCCTGACCAGCCGACAGATGCAAACAGACTGATGTTATTGCGTTCCGCTTTTGTCTTGATTAAATCACGGGATGCTTCAAGCACTCGCCGCTGTATGTTGTGGGTAAAAGGGTTGTTTTCAATGGACAAAGCCAATACCTCAGGATAATTCAACTGTATTTCTTTCAGTCCTGTATCCGGCACTTCGGGAAGAAGGATAGCTGTATCATCATAACCCAGAAAGGAACAGAGCTGATTCATAGCAGAATTAAATTCCTTTTGGGCGTCAGTAACAGATGTTTCGGCATTCAGTAAGGATACGCGCAGCTGCAAGAGATCGACATCGGATACCTGCCCGACATCGTGTTTGCCTTTTGCATAACCATACAGCATCCCGGAAGTCTGATAGTTTTGCTGTGCCATATCCAGACTGACCTTTGCCATTAACAGGTTGAAGAAATGACGGACAGCCGTCAGCCTTACTTCTTCTATACTGCTCAGGTACCTGGCTTTTGCTTCTTTGTACTTTACAGGTTCAATCTTCTGGAGCCACTTGATACGGTTAAAGCCGAGTATAGGCTGTTCGTATGTCAGTTTTGCCGGAACGGCCATATACCGTTTGAATGAATTGTCCCCGAACTGGTCGATGCGTTGCAGGCTTGTTTCCAGTGAGAGTTTACCTCCGGTAAGGGGTATGTTCTGATCGACGGATATACTGCCGTAAACCTGATTGTAATGGTTGTTGACAAATCCGAAGGAACCATCCACATTCTGGTATTCGTTGCTTGAGCGTGAATAGTAGGGGAGGCTACCTGTGAAAGTGACCTCGGGTAATAGCTCGCCACGGTAATAACGGTGTTCCCAATGGCCTGTCCGGTATTCATTCTTAGCTGCTATCGCTTCCACCGAATATTCACTAAGGGCCAGTACTTTGGTCAGTGTGACGGAAACTGTATCCTTTGCATACAGGGTATTGAGTCCGGATAAGCACAATAGCGTGATAAATAATGATGTTTTCATTGCTTAAGAAAATTTATTCGGAGCGCAATGCCCGTGAAGGTTGGATTTTCATTGCCTGGCGTGCCGGAAAATAAGTGCCCAGGAATATCATTATAGCCAGTATCGCGGTAGTTGCCACATAATTATGCAGGTAATGGATTAAACCCAGTTCAAGATTGCCATGCGGTACACCGGGCACACCCAGACTGTTCACTATATCGAAATAGCTGAAAAGTAAGGCAAGTACCGTTGCCGGGATGCTGATAAGCAGCAGCATTATAAATGCTTCACCCATAACAAGGAAGTTGATTTGCTGTTTGGTAGAACCGACTGCACACCGCAGGCCAATCTCGCTCCGTCTGCTTTGGGTACGGAACCAGAATGTACCGAAGATGCCGAGAAATACATTGATAACAATAAATATGATGACAAGGCATACATTCCTGATGTCGGTGGTATATCCTTTTTCCAACATACGTTGCTCTTTCAGTTTTTCAATAGGGCGCAGGCTGATAAAATAGAAAGCACCTATATCGAGTTTATCCTGAACGTCGTTTTTGAACTTGTAGATAAAATCATTATCTGCATCTTCCTTTACCCTGATGGAGATATCCGTTCCGGGATTGGAAGGGATGGTTGCCCAACGGTCGATTGGATGGAAGACCATCTGCTCATACGCCTCATAATCGATGATTTTGAGCTGTTGGGCAATTCCGGCTACTTTCAGGGAATCCTGATCCAGAACAACCTCTTTGACAAGCCCGACAGGTAATGTATTGAATTTGCCATTGTTGTCGAGACTGGTTATTATCTGCCTTGCCGCATAATTGGTAAAATCATATCCTGAAAATTTAGTTACATTTATCTTATATACATCCAGGTATTCGGGACTGATAAATTTTGTAAGGGCTTCACCACTGACTCCTGCCACCATATAACCGTAATAGCCGTCTGCGTCACCGTATGGCAATCCGTACTGGGAAAAAGCGGCGGCTTCTATATAAGGCATCTTCTTCAGCTGTTCGAGTATCTGTTTACCATCGTTTGCGAACTCTTCCTCTATGGACGCTATATTACCTTGTCCCATCAGAGAGTTAAATCTCTCTTTGTACTCGTCTTTCATGCCGAATTCCAGTACATAGGTATTGTCGGTATTCTGTCCGGCCGGCTGGTTATAACGGCTGTACATCAGGTTCAGATAATCATAGCAGAACCACATTACCACAAAAACCAATAGCAGCTCCAGTATGATCCAGCTGATCAACTTCTGTTCGGACTTCATTATCTTTAAAATATGCTGTATCATAATTAACTTTTTAATGCATTAACAATCGGCATACTGGCCGTGCGGTAAGCGGGAATGCTTGCGGAAAGGATATTCAACACAAAGCAGGCTATAAACACGCTGATGAAAATCATCGGGGAAAATAACGTCCCAACCGAAATGGAAAAATCGCCGGATTCAATAAGTGTATAGGAGTTTTCAAGAAAAACCCTTTTCAGGGATAATACGGCAATAACAGACAGTATCAGCCCGATAAATCCACCGATCAGCGTACCCAGCATATTTTCATATAATACCTGCATGATGAGGTCCAGTTTAGTCGCTCCGAATGCTTTGCGTACACCAATCTCGCTCATACGGCTTTTGAATTTGGATAAGCTGAAGCTCGACAGGTTGATGGCAGGGATGATCATAATGATACAAAGGATAAGTATTGTACGGTTGCGGTCTGCCTTCATGGCTGATTCAGCTTCTGCGCTTGAAGTTATTTCCAGTTGTGATGTAGCCTGGTCGTATGGGCCGCTAAGGTCAATTTGCTCTTCAGTGAGCGTACTGTTCAGTTTCTGCTGATTGGTCATCACTTCCTGCTTAATCTTATCGAAATCGCCTTTATTATTGGCAAGTATGGTGCAGGTATAGTAATTACTCTCATAAGAAGGGAGGCTTTTATAGGGTATCCATATTTCGGAATAGGCAGCCTTGCATAATACGGATACATTCTCGACTACACCCACGATGTTGTAGGGTGAGAAGTTTATATTGATTGTTTTCCCAAGCGCGTTTTCTCCCTTAAAGAGTTGCCGGGCAACATTCTCACTGATAACCGCAACTTTTACGCCAGATTCAAATTCTTCCCTGAAGAAAGGTTTTCGTTCGTTGAATGAAAAAGAAAAGACCTTCCAAAAGGATTCATTAACTGCCGCAAGAGTAAAGGAATTGTTATTTTTATCACCCTGGATACTTACTACAGCATTACTTTGCGATTTTACTGTGACTGCTTTCGGAGCGGATAACGGAAAAATAATCTCTTTTACCGTCCTGTAATCAACAGGGCTGCGGGCAATGCCGACAACCTCATTGTTCTGTATGATCTTTACATCCTGCCAATCGACATACAATGTCCTGTCCCGGTTTATTTCGGGTGCTACATTGGCTACCTTTATCTCCTGCATCATCACCATTACCATAACCATGGTGATGGCCAGTGCCGTACCGGCGATACTGATAATGCTGATCAGCTTACCTTCTTTAAGGATATGAAGAGCCTGTTTTAAATATACTTTATACATCTTGTCGTATTTGATTGTTACTGTACCCTATGCCCGTCAAGAAAGCGGACGATCCTTTTGGTTTGTTTGGCAATACCTTCATCGTGGGTAACCATAACGATAGTAGTCCCTTCATTATTCAACTGGAAGAGTACTTCCATAATCTCGGTACCCATTTTGCTGTCAAGGTTTCCTGTCGGCTCATCGGCCAGTATCATTTCCGGTTTGCCTATTAAGGCACGCGCTATGGCTACACGCTGGCATTGTCCGCCCGATAGCTGGGATGGGTAGTGATTTACTCTATGTCCTAATCCGACTTTATCCAATACTTCTTTTGCCAGAGTGGTACGTTCTTTGGATGAGATTTTCCGGTACAGCAACGGGAGTTCCACATTGTCGAGGACGCTCAGGGAATTGACCAGATGAAAGCTCTGGAACACAAACCCCAGTGTCCGGTTACGGAAATTCGCCATAGCCTTGTCATTCATCGAAGAGGTGTCGGTATTGTTGATAATGACTTTCCCTTTATCCGGCAAATCGAGTAATCCCATAATGTTAAGCATGGTGCTCTTTCCGCACCCCGAAGGCCCCATGACCGACAGGAACTCTCCTTTGTCCACATCTAAGGATACATCCTCCAGTGCTTTTGTCCTGATATCTTCGGTAGAATATACTTTCGTAATATTTTGTAGCTGAATGATTTTCATCTGAACTGTTTTAATGATTAATTTTTATTGTTGATTTATCTTTATGTTTCTTCATATCAGAGATGATAACCTCATCACCCTGAAGTAAGCCTGATATTACTTCAGCGTACTGATAATTGCTTTGTCCGAGTTCAACCTGCCGTTTTTCGGCTTGATTGCCGCTTATCACCCACAGGTCGTACATACCCGGCCCGATGTAATAACTCGAAGTCCTCACGCGCAGGGTATTCTCATGGATGTCCTGCATGACATATACATCAGTCTTTAATCCGCTTCGCAGACTCTTATTACCCGGGTCTTTCAGCATGACGATAAATTTGATGACACCGTTTTTAACTGATGGGGTTATATTGACTACTGTGCCTTCAAGTTCTACGCCACCGGCTTTTACTGTTGCTTTTGAGCCTATGGACATTCGCTCGGCATAGGTATCTGCTATTTCTCCTTCGACCTTAAATGCCGAAAGGTCGGATAAGATGGCCAGCTGTGTACCGGCTTCTACCTGTGCGCCTATCTGGTTATTGATAAATGACAATGTACCGCTTTGGGATGCCAAGATCCGCGCATCGTTCAGAAGACGCCTGCTCTCATTCAGGGTCTTTTCAAATATTCTTAGTTCAATTTCCTGGACGTCTATGTCGGTGTCACCGTTTTTGCGTTCAATATCAATCAGTTCGTTCAGTTGTTCCAGTTCGAGCCGGGCAACTTCATGGTTAAGCTCTGCCTGACGGACTTTATCTTTTGTACTTGCCCCGATGCTGTCGACATAATGTTCGTTCTTAAACTCGGTATATAGTTGTTTAAGCTGCATTTCTTTTATTCGCGCCTGTGTCTTTAATGCCGATATACGGTTGGCGACGGAGACTTTTGCCTTGGAAAGTTTGCTTTTACGAATTTCCAGCTCATCGAGTTTCTGATTGTAGTCTGTTTCAACGGATGCCAGTTCCAGTTTCAGAATGGAATCACCTTCTATAAGTGTGTCCCCGGCATTTTTATATACTTCCAGTATGCGGGAGTTGATAGGTGATACAATAATCTCTTCATACAAAGGAACAACCCGCCCCGATGCGCTGATGGTTACCTCTAAGGTCCCGTTATCGACTGTTGAGGTAGCCAGACCATTATAGGGAATGCTGCTGCGTGTAAATAGGATGATAATGAAGCAGATTGCAATGATGGCAACTGCTGCTAAAGCAATTTTGAAAACCAGCTTTTTCTTTTGTTTTAACTTTTCATCACTGGGTATTTCGATATCCATTTTATTGGTTGTTTATCTTAGGTTGATAAATGGGCTATTAATTTGCCTGATTTCTACTTTGCTGTAAATCAAACAGGTGCCAAAAACGATAGTGAACGATATCGTTTACTATCGTTTTTGTGATCTTAAATAATACCGTAAAAGTAAATTCTAAATGAAATGCCTTTTTAGAAAGGTGACCAAACAGGATGTTTAGGGGACGAAAAGTAGTGTTGGTGAAAAAATCATATAGTGGTAGATTTTCGAAGCTAATTGTTGACAAGCTAAATGAATCTTTTACCCAATAAAGCTGTGGCGAAATCATTTATGACTAAGAACTTTGGTCTTAAAATAAATTCTTTTCAAATACATTTTCATTATGCCATTCAAATGCCTCTATTCTGGGTTCGAATAGTTTATTGTGAGGCAGTATAAGTTTTTTATTATCAAACTGTCGGATGGAATATTTTGAGTTGTTTTCACTAAACTTCTCCGACACAATAACTGTGTAATTGCTGTCAATAGTTATCAATCCATAATCAAAAGCACGATGAAGATTGGGGCAAAAAGCTATTCCATTTCCAATGGTATCATCATGATCCATAGAGAATGGAATTATATGATATGCATCTATTTAAGAATGACTATAAATTGGCTACACTTTTAATCAATTTCTTACTATATTTGAGAATCAGATTACGGCATAAGTCCTAATCCGATTACCTGTAAGTTTTGTAGTTTACACAAAATTATAGATAGTTCCCAAATTATCTAAGCTCAACAGCCTGTAGTCAGGCTTTTAAAAGTTATGCTTTACCTAAATAAAATTCTTATACTTGTCATAATCGGAGTCATTAAATACTTGGCTTTGATATTTACTTGTTAGTTCTTTTATGCCATCTAATTCTTTTATACTCTTTAAAAAATAGATTCTTTCATCATTCAACCCTAAAAAATTCATTGCTTCAGAAGCTACGAAACTCGTATAAGTTACACAATCACTTATGAGTCTAATAAAATGACCATTATTGGCTTTTTCCCTTTCTTGAGTATCTCTGCTTTCTCTTTCCTGAATAATCATTATTCCGGTTTCATCCCCATGCATTACATGACTACTCATTCTATAACTGTGTGACAGAGCAGAGATCATTTCTAAAGGTTCTCCTTTATAAAGATTTGATATAGAAGTTATCATCGAAGAGAAAGACCATTTTTGTTCCATAATCTGTCGTTTTTTCTTAGGCCATTTTTCTCTTAATTGATTTTCCTCGTCCTCTTGGAGTAGAAGAGGAGAATATGCAACCCTATGCAGCTCACTTTCGCCAAAATATTGTAGACTCTTTTTTGCTTGTTCAGACATTTTCAAAGAATTTATTTCAGCTAAACAATTCCAATATTCATCAATCCGTTCTGCTCTTTCTTTGCCAGAAGAAGAGGTTATAAAAACCATCTTAACAAGAGTTTCAAGAGCCGATCGTAGTATGATTTCACCATCCCACAATTGTTCCTTTCTAATTAATTCTGTTATTGTTCCTATTCTTGTCAGAATGAAATCAACTAAAGGAAGAATTGGTTTTATGGTATCCAGATGATCTTTTATCGTACCATATAAAAGAATAATATTTTTATTTATAAGTTCTATGTGTTTTTCAAATATGATATTTTTATCTTTTTCCCACATAAAGTATATATTTATCTATGAGTTTTTTCTCCCCAGTCAGTAAAACCAAGTTCTTTAGATTGCTTCAGTATTTTAGCTGCGAATTTAGCCTGTTTAAAAGAAAGTTGTTGGTTTCTGTTCGTTATTGCACCAAAGTTATAAGCTGCTTTTCTTTCAAGAGGAGACATGAGATTATTTTCTTTTGCCCATTTGGAAATAGCGAACCATGTAAGGTGAGAAACCTCTGACATATCATCTACAAGTTTTTTCTCTGCCGGAGTATATTCCTGTGGATTTTCTGAATTTTCTTCAGAATCACTCTTTATTTCATCTTTCAGGTTTTCAATATTAAAATATTTATCAGTAAGTGAATTCCAGCATTCGATCTTTTTACACCATTCGCCTATGTTCATCCCTGATTTCAATGGATTATTAATATGTTCCCATACAACAGGAATAAGACCATCTATTATGAGAAACAAATTTTCTGAAAGAGTCTGTTTTTCCCATATTATATCAAGATCGAGTTTTCTGTTTGTCTTATAAGACAATAAAGCGATCAGATATGATACCATATTTGCCTTATATCCACCAAGCTGTTTTTTCAAGACTATTTTATCGATTTCCTTGAATAAAATGGCTTTTGCTATCATCCGTTGATAATAGACTTTTGTTGCTTCTACAGGTTTTTTCTTTAATTCAGCCTCAAATATCCGGTAATTATTTTCAGCTCCTTTACTTACATCGTATGGACGTTGTTGCCAACTCATTTCATATTTGGCAAGATCTGTTTTGGTAAATTTCTTTTGTTTGGAATATTCTATCTTAAACCTTTTAAGATCGGCAGTGGACTTTTTCTGAGATTGTTCATCAAGATATTGTCCCCTTGTCCGTTCATAAAACCATTTACTCGTAGCTTTACCACCCGTATTGGTGGGAATCCATTCCTGTCTTGAATGTGTTTCAAGATGTACATGATAAGGATCATTGGAACTGAAATCAGAATCTTTTATAGCAGTCTGGCTGTTGGCGTATTTTGATATAGAAGGTACAATAAGATCGACAGGTACATCTTTTCTTATCACGGACAGTTTCATCTGAACAAATACTTTTGACAAGTCTGTGTTTTTATCAAGTGATGTAGAATAAAGAGAAGCTGTTGTCTGGCCGCCGTTGACTATCTGCCAGTTATTGATTTTAGTAATATATGCAGTATTGTCGTCATATTCTATTTCTACACTTTCTGCTGTTGTAGAGATACCATTATTATAAGCAAAAAACATATCTGGTTCTTCAAGTATGGATTTTTTGATACCACGATTTACCTTTGCTTTGAACTGAAGAAATGTTCTTACATTTTTTTCCAGAAGTCCCTGTTGATATTTGTTGTATATATCAGCAAGAACTGAACCCGGAATTATTGCCAGATATACGTCAACTTTATCGCTAACGTCTTCCATCTTAAGACATTTGAGACGGTGATTGTAATCTGTAAGAAAATCTACTTCAATTTTCTGTTTTCCAGCTTTGATTGAATATTGCTGGTAAACTCTTCCAATATCCCAGAGATAATAATCAAAACAAATTTCATTTTCAACTGTATTTTCCGGAATAACATCGGTTGAAGCCACTCCGTTTGTTATAACAAAAAATCTGACATGCTCCATAGTCTCTTTGGCATCCTGAATTATCTGAATAAGTTCATATGCTGTTTCGTTGGATTCATCCACTTTTTGCATAAGCTTTCCGGATATGGCCTCAGCATAAAATTTATGGAGTCTTTCATATGCATCTGTGATATCATTATCAGAAACGTTCTGAAGACCAGTACCAGGTTTTACTATGGTTATAAAAAGATCTAAAGTATTAGTGTCTGGATCAAAATCATATGCATTTATTTTTATTCCCCGCTGCTTGAAATGACAAAGTTCTGGTTTTATAACATCGCCTGTATCTATGATATAATCAATAATATCATTTGTAATTTCATCTTCCTGGCTAAGCCCTTCTATCTCTGTTGAGATAAGAATATTTTCAGTAAAATCTGCCGCAAATTCTTTAAGGTTCATATTAGATATATTTTATCATTTCTGATTCATTTATTTCAAATTTTCCACAGGAAGAGATCATAACAGAATATTTCAGATCTCCGACACCCTCTGGTAACATCGATGTAGTTATTGCAGGAAAACCTGCTGTTATCCCGTATAATTTTATTTTTGATACTGAAAAACCAGATATATATAAATGAGCTAAATTTTTATTATATCCGACTCTGGTTAATTGTGCTTCAAATATAGTTAATGCCACTGGATCTTCAGAAATTATATTTCTGACAGATTCAACCTTTGAAGATATTGATTTTTCCGGAGCATTATCATGAATATTCAGACAATAAAGAGCCAGAAACAGCTTTTTTAGTCCTGTTGTATCCAGCTGCTTTTCAGAATTGATCTGAATTTTTTTATGCTGTTTTCCTGCGGATGTTTTTACTTCTACAGCTGTTCCATGTAGCTGGAAATCATGATTTGTCCGTTTAGCTCCAGTCCAGTAACACATTGCTTCATAAGCGGTGTACTTTTTCAGAATATAGCTCTCCAGGAATGACAGTTCTCCAAATAAACCTTGTTGTACAGATAAAGGGAGTAATTCCTCTGTATATTTCTCGAAAAATACTTTCCATTCGTTTAATGAACTGATCAGAGTAAATTCAAGTGATGAGAATGAGGCCAGATTAACAATGTCATTACATATATCTGATACGAATAATTCAAAAATATTTTCTGTTTCGGGGATTGTCTGTGAAATTTTCAGAAATCTGCGGTTATGGTAATCACCGATAGAACTGTTTACTTCTGCAACATCAAGTCCTCTGAACAAGGGGAGCCTGTTCTGATTAATATAGATTCCAGAGGAAAGGTCAATGTAAAGACAGCGGATATTTTTATTGAAATCAGTTGCAATAAAAACAGCCTCGTTACTTTCAGCTGGAATTTTCCTGGCGATTAATGAATCCGGATTATTCTGTGATTCTTCATTAATCTCTTTCCATATTTCAGTATAATCAATTTTCTTCATCTTCATTGAGATCCAATTCCTGATAAACTGTATTTACATAGTATTCCATGTCAACTGAATTTCCTCCGTCCGGCCAGCTGACAGCAAAACCAACTATATTCTTATCAAACTGCAACAGATCATCTCTTCCGTAATCAGTTACATTCAAGACATATATCATCAAGAGAGGTTTTGATAATCTTCCCGGTAATTTGCGGATCTGTTTTCTTGATAAATTTCTCGGGTCTACATCAAGATCTACAGTTTCGTCAATTTTATCAGTCATCATTTTGATAAAAAGCTTGTCATCTGCTTCTTGCTTCAAGGAACGACTTACTGGTCTTATTTCATGTCCGGAAAAAGATATTATTCTGTCTTTTTTCTGTGATTTATTCAGAGTTATCAACGCTATATTCCAACTGTCAAAGTCTGTTATTTCCTTTGCTCTCTGGGTTTCAAGGTATTGTTTTATCCTTTTTGAATTTGCCGCAGGGAGTCCTTTGTAAGTCTGATAATTATCCAGAAAATCCTCTATAATGCTGGCAGGTCTGTTCTGCCAGACAATCTTATCTTTTTCGTTTATATCGGGCGTTCCCAATCCTAATATAAGACTTTCTGCGCATTGATAGTTTGATTCAATAACTTTTTCATTATTAGGGAAAGATGTGGTTTCAGTACATGTCCCCTTATAGTTCAGCCGCAATGGAATGGAATCCCGCATTTTCATTGTACTTGTAATCATCATATCCGGATGAGATATGATCCGTAACCCGAACTCTCTGGGTGTCAATCTTAATCTTTCCATTTCAATCAGCTCTGCACGTAAAACCTCAAATGCAGTTGATATATTTCTGTACCAGTCATATAGTTTTTTTGTTGTATATATACGGCAAAGATCTTCAAATCCTGTTCTGTAGCCAAACCATCTTCCCATCTGCATGAGTGTGTCATAGAGTGATGTGGTGCGGGTAAAATAGCTGACAGTGAGCCCTTCCAGAGTGAGCCCTCTGGATAGTTTGTCGCCTCCGACAGCAATCACCCAGAGTCCGGTTTCTTTTTTATTGGCATAATCTAAAATATCCCCTACAGTACCGTTTATTATCAAGCAGTTGCTTTCAAGTTTCCTGATAACTTTACTGAGGTTCGGTAAAATATCATTCCAGGAATGTGAAGCTTCATACATGCTTATAATAGTGGGGAGATGATCTTTTTCATAGAGATTCTTCAGTCTCTTTATTGTATCAGTATCATGATTAACAATATCGCCGGATAATTTTTCAACATATTCCCTTACTAATTGTGCTATTCTGTTTTGTACGCTTGTATATCTGGTACAGTGAATAAGCATTGTGTTATGCTTTTTAGCCTGCCCTCTGAACCAACGTATAGCCGATGATACAATGAAAGAGTCTATAGCTTCTCTGAGACTTTCAGAAATATTTTCCGGAATGTAATCTGCTTTATGTTTCAGTGGAACAAAATCAGATTCTTTAAGACCGGAATCGGTAACTGTTCTGTTTATAGGTAGTCCGAATTCTTCACTGTCATTAAGTCCGAAAACCCTTTTAGGTCCAAAATAATTAGATGGAGCATCCAGGGTTTTAATAAAAGATTCAGGGAACAGATCTTTACCTAGTATAGTATGATGCCTGTCGTGATGTATAAATATATTAGCAAAAGGTGTTGCAGTATATGCCAGATAAATTTTTTGTCTGAATAATTGAAGAAGTTCCCTTATGCATTCATTTATAGCAGTCGGATCCACTTCTTCTCCGTCTGCGTTTATATACGGTTTCGTATTTACTGATGCTTGATCAGCTTCATCATCTACAATTAAAAGAGGGAGATTGTTAAATTGTTTTATATCTCCGTCTTCATATACAAGCTCTCCGTCAAATGTTTCTATCCAACCTTTAAAATATTTAATAAGATTTTTAAGAATAGACTTATTCTTCTTTACTACAAAAACAATACATCTGTCTGATGTCGGAGGCGTACCATGAGATTTTTTCAGGTTAAAGTCTCCATTTTTGCGGGCATCATAATTGGATTCGGTAAATGTATCAACAGCGTAATATGTTTCTCCAGGAAGAGTTGATACTCCTATTCTTTTTATTTCGGCCTTAATACTCGTATCCCTTCCAAGAATCTCTTCATCTATGCGTTCCTGGGTCTGCTGACGTAGATTTTCATGCATACCAGCCAGTACTATAATAATCTTATATCCAGAATCAATGGCTTTATTGATAACACCCATAAAACTGGCAGTTTTACCGGACTGAACATATCCAACCACCAGACCTCTCCGGTCAAAAGCCCTGTTTTTTACAGTCGGATCTTCAAACAGTTCAATAATTCCATCAGTAGTTTTGTCCAGATTTTCAACAGTGGAAGTAGCCCAGCCTTTAATATGATTAAGATATTTCTTATATCTCGGCCAGAATCTGAAATTTATGGCATCTTCTGCTTTTTTCTGTTTATACCATTCTATATGATCTTTATTGTCAAAAATGGTATGTTGTTCCCCGTCTTCTACAATAATATTGACTTCTTCACTGAGTTCTTCATTCAGCAAATTCACAACTTCCTCTATAGAAGAGAATGTTCTTGCAGGGTGTAATATCTGTTCAACCGGGATAGCTGAAAGAAAACTGTTGATTGATGTACTGATTGCCTGTGGAAACGGCATCAGTTTTTTCAAGGTTTCATATACACCTCTGACATTTGCTTTTATCTCATTGTAATGAATCATAATATATCATAATATTTACTGAATAAATCAGTTGTTTTTAATAGCTCTTTGGCTTGTTCAATATCAATTCCGGAATCATTCATGCCTTTAATCAGTTCTGCATAGATTTTCCTGATCTGTCCAGGTTCGTTATCCAGAGATTGTCTGAGGGAGACATTTTCGTCATAAGAATCATTCAGAATCATACCAACAGGTATGGTACTTTCAATAGATTTAAGGTATAATCTGAATATCTGATGGTTATCTCCCAGAATGTCTGTAATCAGAACAAATAAAGGATGTTCCGGATTAATCTGATAAAATTTTTCCCCTTTCCTTGTCTTACACTTCCATGTATATACTATCTCTTTTTTTTCTCCTTTTCTGCGAATATATGCACCTCTGTGAGTATACACTTTTATTCCACGAGAAATTGCATCAGTACATATCTTTAAAATGTTTTTTCTTATAATATCCGGAATTTTGGCTGATGCTTTTTTCACATCAATCTGCCATTCTTTATCATGCTTATTGGTTATATCTATACAAATACGTATTAAACGCTGACTCTCCCTCTGTTTGAACTTAAGATCCATCCAGGAACCGTCAATAATAAGTCTGTCATTGCGATAAAGATATATTCCCTGATGTTCAATCCATCCTCTTATTATATCATATTTTTTCTGTTCAGCTTTTGATAATTTTGCTTCATGAGGTAATATGTATGGCTGTACAGAAATCTGAGAACCATTCATCGTAAAGAAGTTCTCCTGCAATTCCTGAGATGGATTGTTATCTGATATAACGAATGGATTTATCGGAGAAATCTGCTCTCTGTTAATGCATATAGAAAGGGTTTTCTTCTCAAGAAACCGATGAAAAACAAGACTGAGGTATTTTTTTACATTCTCAAACTTACGATAGAAATCTTCTTTGTCTGTGTCAGGATTACCTGTTTCAGCAAGACGATCAAGTTTTTCCCATAAGATCACTGTCCCGGTAGAGTTTTTAAGTTTTCCCAGTTTTCTTGAAGAATAATCATCAAGGCATTTTTTATACAATACCCATTCTTTTTCATCTTGTATTTTATCCAGATCCCAGACACGGATATTGGATGATTTGCCATCATCAGACAATACACTTAAACGTTTACACTGAGAAAAAGATGCTGTTTTCAGGCCCAGTCCAAACCTTCCGAGATCATTTGTAGCTCTTTCATCTGAAGGATTAAAGCTTCCTAATTTCATCGCATTTATCAGCTCTTCTTCTGACATTCCTTTTCCATTATCCTCTATTCTCACGTGAGAGCCGAAAGAGTCAATATCGTAAGTAACAGATATTTTATCGGCTCCGGCCGTTACAGAATTGTCAATAAGATCCGCTATAGCAGTCTCTATAGAATATCCAAATGCTCTGAGTGAATTCACTTCTTTTTCAGGATCGGGTCTGACAATATCGTAATTCAGTGTTTCCATCATTGGTTTCCGATAATATTTTTCAGATCTTCATACTCAATCAGACCATAATGTTTATCCAGTAATTTATGACATGCAGGACATACCTGGATATAGTCTCCGATACATACACCAGTCGATGCATTTTTATCTGTAGAGAACTTCTTTAAACAGTGATATTCCATGATGTCTTCTCCTAGTTTTCCATATATATTACTCAGGATCATTCCACAGACCGAACAAGTACTGGATTTACCATAGTGATATTCTTTTACTTTACGGTAAAATGAAGAATCGATTTCCTTGCTTTTGTGTAGCTGATATAAATTATTATCCGGTTCATCCTTCTGTTTCTTTTTATCCTGTGCATTACCGGGTTTATCCTGAGAAATAAGATGTTGAATATTTACATCGTATTTTTGTTCTATATCAGCTACTGCGCTGGCTAATAATTTATCTTTCTTATAATATTTATTGAATATCTCTTTAAATAATCCTGTCCCCGAACTGAGCAAACCTTTAGCATTACATTCGGGGTCACAACTTCTGAAATTACTTAACCGGAGCGAAACAGAAGCTATACTTCTGAAATTTTCAGGACGTACATCTTTTTTATACAGTGGCAATTCGTTCAGAATTCTGCTTAGTGCAATAACTTTGGGATTTGTGCCATGCATTTGACCAAAAGTAAGAACTTTATATAATGCCAGAGTTAAAATCAACTCTTCTTCTGTCCAAGGTAGCTGCTTTCTCTTCTCTTTTCTGTTATCCAGATATTTTTTTTCGATATCAGATATCGCTTTTTTTAATTCGGATGGTTTTTTATAGAATTTCATAAAAATCTCTTTATCCAGAATAGAACAGGCATAAAGCCCCTTTCCGTTATAATCAGGGTCGATTGCAGAAAAATTTCCAAGTTTACGTGAAACCCCATTAGCATTACGAAATGTCGGATATTCATTCAATCCGGGATGAATATTCAGAGATCTGAGCTTCTCACTCATCTCCCGAAACGTTGAATAAGAATGTTTTTCTTCTCCTCCCTTAATCTTAAAATACAGATCCAGAGTAAAAATCAATTCTTCTTCTGTCCATTTCGGTAATTTCATATCAACCCTGAATTCGTTGATTTACAAATAAATAATGTAGCAACGCATACATTGTATTTATGCTCAGGCCATTTCCTGCCTGCTTGTATAGCTGATGATCACTGACCTCTGCACCTTTTGCTCTATTAAAGAATTCTTCATCAAATCCCTGAAGCATCAGAGCCTCTTTCGGAGTTAATTTTCTGACAGGTGTTTTGTACAGGATTTCCTTTGCCGTATCTTTATGGCTCATTCCATTCCGGATATAATCATCTGAATAATAGTTATCCTGACATGCCCGATGCATTTTTACCATTGTTGCAGTCAAGGTTCTTGCAATATCCAGATCAATCTGAGATTTAGACCTGAAATTCTTAGAACCATCAGCTAAAATAGTGTGTTTTATTTTTTCAGAAAGATAATATTTATTGTCAACTTCTTTGTCCAGTATATCCAGAACAGATTCATATATATATAAAGAATGCTCAATGATGTTTTTGAAGTTATTGATTATTCTTTCCTGGGTGAGTTCAATATCTAATTCTCTTCTGCTACATACGATAAATATTCTCGAACGCCTTTGTGGAAGTCCGAATTCTTTTGTGTCCAGAACTACTGTTTCCACAAAGCCATATCCGTTTTTCCGGAAAAAGTTCAGAATATTGCGAAGTGTATCACCATTATTATGTTTCTCAAGGTGTCTTACATTTTCAAGTACTATAAATTCAGGTGTTTTTATATTCAGTATTTTCTTGATGCTGAAAAGTATAGAACCGCGTTCATCACTGAAGCCAAGTTGTCTTCCCATAAGACTGAAAGCCTGACAGGGAAATCCTCCCATAAGAATATCAAAATCAGCAAGAGAGTTAACATTTTCATCACTATCAGCAAAGGAGATTATATCATTCATCTCCGTATCATCAGTAATATCATAATTTGCTTTATATGTCTTTAAAGCATGCATATCTATTTCAGAGAAAGCCACGCAATCGAACGGAATACCCGAATCCTGACTTAATAGTTCGGAGGCTCTCCTGAAACCACCAATGCCTGAAAATAATTCTATATATCTCATTCGTAGAAACTTTTTATTGTTGTTGCAATTACTTTAGCAAGTTTAACGGGAACTGCATTACCTATCTGATAGTACCAGTCATTCAGAGATCCCCTGAAAAAATAATCATCCGGAAATGTCTGGATTCTCGCTGCTTCCCGGGGACTTAATCCCCGCGCCTGTGTCGGATGAATGTACATGTGGCAATCAAGTCTCATGTGAGATGTAATTGTTTTACAAATCTCCTCTCCTCTGAGTTTCTTATATTTATCCTTAAATATTTTTTCTCTGTTTTTGTATTTCAAAATATCCTGTATACTATCCGCTGTAGAATCTTCTCCAGGCAGAAGGCGGCTGAAAATCTCAATATCATTATCGTTATTATACCTGGACTTGTGATTCAGCAGATATTCTACTTCCCGGTCAGAATTGATTCCGGAAATATATTTATTAGTTTTAATCATGAATTTCCGGACTGCATATCCATGTTTTTCACTATCAAGATGAGAACTATTGATATGAGGGTTTGTCGATATTTCCGGTAATCCGAATAAAGCATCATTCAGAACGAATGGCTTATACCCATTGCTGATTACATTGAATTTCATCTGCATTTCAAGAGGGGAAATACCGATTCTGTTTCCGATGAGAAAATACCTTTCCCTGTTCTGAGGGATACCAAAATCTTTAGCGTTCAGTACCATTGGAAAAAACTCATATGCCTGTCCTGTAATTTTACGGATATCGCTTTCTATCTCACTTTCTTTATTTCTCATTCCCTTTACATTTTCCATGATAAACCAGTCTGGTCCGATTACAGAAATCATTGTAAGATAAAACCTGTATAAAGAATTCCGTGGATCATCTTTCAGTGGCTGTCTGTTTGCCATCGAAAATCCCTGGCAAGGAGGCCCACCTGCTACAAGTCTTATGTTTTGAAAAAGATGCTTGAAATTATCAAGTTCTGTTGTGAGATTTTCGATGTCTCCACCGAAAAAATTGCCAAGCGGAAGATTGTGGTTAAAATAATAGGTTTCCAGAGCTGATTTACTGTGATCATTCACAAACACAGGAGTGAATCCTGCCTGAACGATTCCTTCACTGAGTCCGCCAGCTCCACAGAAGAAATCCGCAAAACGGAATTCTGTCTCCTTATTAAGTGTTTTGCTTTTATCCAGATATCTGGATAGAAACGGATCTTCGCTCAAATGGGATTCAATAGTATAGTAAAGATTGTTCAGTTCCGAAAACAAATCATTGCCTAGAATCTCCTGATATTTTTTGTCTATTACAATTTCTGAAGTCGACGCAGCTTTTACATCTTTCAGAGATAAAATGTTATTCATCTCTCTTGAAAGCTCTCTGCTTTTCATGACAAATCTGTTATTGTAATATTTATAATAGAAATCTAACATTCTTAGCTTTGGCTTTTTATATTGTTTATTAGCATACAGAGTGCACTTTCCCTTTTCTCTTTTTTTAGTTCACATTCCCACACCGTGATTACCTGCCATCCCATATTCTCAAGCAAGCCGGATATTTTATTGTCATTCTGTATATTTACATTTATTTTGTTGAGCCAGAAGTCCGTTCTGGTTTTAGGAACAACAAAGTATCTGCACCCCTCATGTCCATGCCAGAAACAACCATTGACAAATATTACCGTTTTGTATCTGGGCAGAACAATATCTGGCTTACCAGGCAGTTTTTTAGAATAAAGCCGATATCTTAATCCTTGAGAAAAAAGGAACTTTCTGACCAGCATCTCCGGTTTAGTGTTCTTCCCTTTAATTCTGCTCATATTGTAACTTCTTGTCTCTTTTGAATGAACATCTGCCATAAAAGTCAACTTTTAACAGTGGTCTCACGCTTTATATCTTCTTCTGTAGCCAGTTTGTCAATGATTTTTTCTTTTACGATTTTATATGCCTCTTGTGCGTCATATTCTTCATCTGGACGCAAAAGGGTTTTAGTATCTCCAAGAAATTCATCATTTTCCATCTTGTCTTCCATATTGGAAACATATAGTTTGTAAGTCGGTTTCTTCTCTTCCCTTGTCATGTACTCCTTAAAACAGGAAATAACATTATCAGGATTGAGTTCCGGATTTTGCAGAGCTTTATATAAGTCATACAAATCTCTGCCTTTACGTCTTTCATATAAAGCCCTTACTTTTGTCCCTATAAGTTCGTCTAACCTATAAGTCTTAATCTTACAGCTACCCGAGAACCATAAGTTTTGCATACTAAAATTCACTTCTTCCAAGCCTAAGACATTGAAATGTTCCCGACAGTTAATTTCTACTTTGAGCTTAATCGGGAGAACTGGTGGGACAGAAGACTCCAGACGAAAAATCAGAGTATTGTTGTTTTTCTTCTGCTTAACCTTAGGCTCTCCCAAGAAAGACAATACATCCCGTAGTCTGTCTATTGTTGGTTTTATCGGCTCAGAATTAATCTGAACAAGATCAATATCTTCACTATATCTGGGCTGAGGAGAAAGATACAGTTTATGGAGCGCTGTTCCGCCACGAAAAGCGAGACGCTCCGCCAGAAACTCATCACTGAAGATGGCAACCAAGGCTCTGCAGATAATTAAATCCTGCTCAACCTGCTCAACATCAATCCAAGGGACAATGCTTCTCCATTGTGTTATTGCTAATTCAGGTATCATTCGTCAATTTCAATTTCTTCGTTGATTACTAATTTCCACAATTTATTATATGGAGCTTGGTCTGTATCTTTTTTCGGTTTAAGCAAAGACTTTCTAAATGATAAACCATATTGCAATCCTTTTTTATACAAAGTTTTGGCTATTTCTTTATATCCAAGGATTTCATCTAATATATAGCCTAAACGCTGTACAGTTGTTGATGGGAAGAAAGAAAAAAAGTCATTATCAACCCGTGTAAAATCCAACTCTTCAGCCAATTCATCCAGAACAGTACCAGCTCTGCTTAATCCCCCAATCTCATGCTGATAAAAAATTAAATCCATAGCTGTTAATTCAGGATTGGATATGTTTATATAACCTGTTTTTGTCGTTTTTTGCCGTATACAGGCTTGTGGTATTGTTTTTTTTCCAACGAAATTGATTTTTACTCCGTTTTTATGTTTATCCCGATAATTACCTTTATTCGTTATTACGGTTAATTCTTGCGATTGCTGATGAGAGGCTCCATAAAAAGCAGCCGCATTTAATAATCCTATATAATATTCTCTGTTCAGATAGGTCATTAATTGATCTATATAAACAGTTGGAGGAACGGAGCCTTTCAATTCATATTCCACAGGAATAATCACATAGAAACCTTTCCATACAGATTGTATCTTTCCAGCTTCCACCATTCTCCAAAGAGAAACGCGTTTGTTATTCTCTGTCATTTGAGGAAAATGAGTATTAACCTCATCAAGAGAAAAGGTTATTTTCCCTTTTTTAGGTAAATCCAGAATCCATTCTCTTACTTTCTGCTCTCTTTGCATTATAATCATGATTACGCTTCAATCGCAAAAATATACATTTTTTGTATATTATCGCGAATAATTTGCATTTTATTTGCTATTAGTTTTATTTAGGGTCAAATGTGACGTGTCAATCGCAATAATGCACATTATTTGTACATTATTGCAGTTAAAATGATTTTTGGTTATAAGTTTATAATTAATTGGATAAGAAACCATTGTGAGAAATGAAAACTTCCCGGCTTTTTCAAATCAAGTTAGACTATAGTAGTTCTTTTAAGTAATTACCTTAAATTATGATGATTACCTTGATTGGTAATTGTTGTAAATTCAAGGTAATTGCTTGCCTGTTCTGCTTCTGTTTGGGTAGGATTGGCTTTTATACTATTAGTATTGTCCAAAGTGAAAAAGAGCAATAGCTAAATAGCGAGCCATTTTGAGATATCAAAAGAAATAAAAATAAATAGTGCTACAATTTGTTTTATATATCAAACATTAATAATATATTTGTGCAAAATATAAATCTATATGAAAAGTAAAGGAATGACATTATTACCCCGCTTAGGTAAAATCCTTGAAGAGACAGGTGAAAACATAAAATTAGCCCGTCTCAGGAGAAATCTTACCATGGAGCAAGTTTCAGAACGCGCAGGAATCTCCCGTTCTACCTTATGGCAGGTAGAAAAAGGACTTCCTTCTGTTTCTTTTGGTGTATATGCTCAGGTATTATTTGTACTTGGTTTGGAGAAAGATATACTTAAACTTGCCGGGGATGATATACTGGGAAGGAAATTACAGGATGCTGAATTGCTTTTGGGCAGGAGTTCCTCAAAGAAATAAATTATGGGAGATTCGACAAAAAATATATATGTATATGCCGATTGGGTAGGTTTAAACCATCCGCATTTTATGGGAACCCTGACTGCAAATCAGATACGGGGGAAGGAAATATTTTCTTTTCAGTATGATGATGAGTGGCTGAAATCAAGTAAAGCAAAGATTCTTGATCCGGACCTGTCGCTTTTTTCAGGATTCCAACATCTACGAGATGAAAAACTGAATTTTGGAATGTTTCTTGATTCGTCCCCTGACAGATGGGGGCGCGTCCTGATGAAACGTCGTGAAATAGCTTTGGCAAAACAGGAGGAGAGAAAGGCAAGAACCTTATTTGAATCGGATTTTTTACTTGGAGTTTATGATCCTCTCCGCATGGGAGGTTTGCGTTTTAAAACGGATAAAGAAGGAAACTTTTTAGATGATAATAAAGATTATGCCACACCGCCATGGACTTCTATAAGAGAGCTTGAAAGTGCCAGTCTTGAGTACGAAAAAGGTTTGGAGCAAGATAATCCGGAACTTTTGAAATGGCTGAATATCCTATATGCTCCCGGTTCCTCGTTGGGTGGTGCTCGTCCTAAAGCAAATATTCAAGATACCGATGGTTCTTTATGGATTGCAAAATTTCCCAGTAAGAATGATGATGTGAATATAGGAGCTTGGGAAATGGTAGCTAATTCTCTTGCTCAAAAAGCAGGAATGAATTGTGCTATTGGAAAAATTGGAAAATTCAATAACAGATATCATACTTACCTGACTAAACGGTTTGATAGGGATAATGAAGGAAAACGTATCCATTTTGCTTCTGCAATGACTTTACTTGGATATACGGACGGAACTGGAGCAGATGAGGGAGTCAGCTATTTGGAACTTGCCGAATTTATCATCAAACATGGTTCCAATGTAAGTGAAGATCTGAAAGAACTTTTTGGGCGTATTGCATTTTCAGTTTGTATCAGTAATACGGATGACCATTTACGTAACCATGGTTTTCTGTTAAATGATAAGGGTTGGAGGCTTTCACCTGCTTATGATATGAATCCGAATCCAGATGGAACAGGATTGAAGTTAAATATAAGTCTGAATGATAATTCATTGGATTTAGATTTAGTATTAAGTGTTTCTGATTTCTTCAGACTTGAGAACGAAGAGGCCCAAATGATGATTGAACAGATAAAGAAAGTTGTGTCAAACTGGAGGCAGGAAGCAAAGAATTATCAGATATCTTCTTCCGAACAGGATAGGATGGAAAATGCCTTTTCTGTTGTTGGTTATTAATGGAATTTTCCTTATCTTTGTTTCACATCGAATAAGCAAGGAAATTGCTGGAAAAATGCTAAAAATCAATCATTGCAAATTCGGTGGCTTTGAAATTTATAAGTTTATAAGATATTGTTATATAGGTGGTTGCAAAAGGAGTTCGATTCCTGGTGGTACCACTTTTAAAACGATAGATTCGGTTAAAAGCCTTGAAATTCAACGATTTCAGGGATTTTTTTTCCCTTACCTACCTCAAAACAGACATCCGGGGACGATTGAAAGTAAGCGAGGCGTAGGTTTTTTGTAGCCTCAGAAAGCGCTCGCGAAATTTTGCATAAATCCCTGTTTGTCACCATATTGAGAAGCGTGAACTCCTTCAGTCATCCGTAATTTTGAACTCATTTATTCACGTTAAAAATTACAGAAATGAAACAGGAAACGATCAACATTTTATTCTATCTTTCGTCAAGACCACATAAAAGTGGTGAATATGCTATTAATATCCGGATAACAGTTGGCGTACAATCCGATCAGACCACCATTAATCGATCTATTAACCGTAAACTTTGGTCACAAGCAAAAGGTAAGTGTATAGGGCGAGATAGATATTCCAAAGAAATCAATGATTATATATTAAATCTGAAATCAGACGTAAATACCATCCATAAAGAATTAATTCATATGGATGCATTGGTCACTCCAACGGAAATCCTCACCAGATTATTTAGCAAAGAAGAGAAGCCAACTTTTCTTAAATATATGCTTGCGGAAATCGAGCGCATGGAATCATTGATTGGAATAGATTATGAGAAAGTAACTTTAAACCGTTACTGGAACTGTTACCGCAGCGCAAATGATCTAATCAGAAAGCATTATAAAAAAGAAGACTTAACTTTTGCCGAGTTAACGCCGGATTTCATTAGGAAACTTGATTATTATTTCAAAAAGGAAAAGAAGAAACCATTATGCGGTAATACTATTGTCAGGTATATGAAGTGTTTTAAGAAGATAACGAATATAGCGTTAGGAGAAGGGTTACTCCAAAAAGATCCTTTCGCCAGAAGTAAGTATGTTCAGGAAGAAACGAATCCTGTATTCCTAACTAAGGAAGAATTGCAAAGGATTGAAGAGAAAGTTTTTGGTATTGAAAGGCTCGATCTGGTCAAAGACCTTTTTATATTCTGTTGCTATACCGGACTTGCTTTTACAGATGCTAAAGAACTGACCTATTCGGAAATAGTTTCTGACAATAACCATAAACTATGGATTCGGAAAGGACGGCATAAAATAAAGAAGAATAAAGCGAAGAGTACATCCAATATTCCTTTACTTGAACCAGCTATCAAGATATTGGAAAAATATCGCGAGCATCCAAAGTGTATAGAAACCGGAGTTTGTCTACCTCTATTCTGCAATTCGACAATGAATTTATATCTCAAAGATATAGCTACTTCATGCGGAATAGGCAAGAATTTGACAACGCATTGCGGAAGGCACATGAAACCTTTCAACTATATGTATTTCAGTGTGTTGCAAAGTTGAATTTGCAGGCAGGTAACGATTTAGAAACCAGCTATCATTATTCGCTGATTAGCTTCGTTTTCAACAATACATTAAGAGCGACTTATTGAGTACAAAGATACGAAAACCATCAGATATAACATATCTTATTTACCAAAACTTTCCTACTAAAAATCTGTAACTACAAATAGTTCAGAGTCAATTTCAGCAATAATTTGACTGGAATCACTATCTTTGCATCAGAAATTTAGAATAATAGCGGATTAATTCCGTTAGATATAACATAACGTTCGCTGAACGTCTCAATGTAGAAAACTGGTAATTTTCAAGAAAAGGAGACTATGGCGCAATGTTCATGCTATACGAAAGTATGGCGTGGGCTTGCACGTCTTCCTTTTCGGGTATACCAGTACCTCTACATTGAAGTGTGTGAGTTCCACGCTTCTTTTTTGCGTATTACTCCGGCGAATATAACAAGAGTAAATAACGCAAATATTATCAACATGAAAAAGATTATCCTTTACATCGCCGCCTCTATTGACGGGCGAATCGCCGAACCAGACGGCGGTATCGAATGGCTTTCGGAATTTCCCATTACTAAAGAAATGAATTACGGCTATAAGGAGTTTATGGCTTCGATTGATACTATTATTATGGGTGGTCGCTCTTGGCGGGAGTTGTCAAACATGGATGCGATGGGTGCGTATGCCGATAAAGCAGTTTATGTAGTTTCCCGCCATGATTGGGGAGAGAAAGAGAACATTAAATTCATTACGGAAAATGTAATTGAACGCATTACTGCTATATGTAGCGAGCAGGGAGGAAATATTTGGCTGTTTGGTGGTGGCGAGTTGGTTTCTATGCTACTGGCTGCCGATTTGGTGGATGAAATGAAGATAGCATATATTCCTGTTATTCTCGGCAATGGCATTCCTCTGTTTCCTGAACAATCTAAAGAATCAAAATGGGAATTGACAGAAAGTAAAAACTATTCTTCCGGCATTGTAATGGTCGAATATCAGAAGAAAAAATGATTCACTTTTGGAGAAAACTTAAATTCATCCTCCAAATAATGAAGTTCATAAGATATTCAGAAGTTTTTTCATGAATCTTCTGTAAAAAATCTACTTTTGAACTATGATACGAATTAAAAAGGTAAATTTAAAACATGCGCTTATTTTTCTGTTTGCCACACTGCTCTACGCTTTGTGTCAAATGCTTTTCAGTGCTATTCTGATGAAAGAAGATTTACTGGATAACTTTTTTACCCAACTGTCATCTCATTATATATTAATCCTCATCATGTGTATTGGGGATTACATATTACTACTATTCCTGAATAAGTATATACCTTATTCCAAAAACGTACTACTCCGTATCATAGCGGACTTTGTAGGGGTAATCGTAATATGCCTTCTCGTATTAGGCATGTTCAACTATCTGATATACGATGTACTTCTCATTTCGAAAGATGGGTTGCCTTCTTTCCTTGTCAAATTTGCATTTGGAATGACAAACAATATTCCGATCCTGTTGGCATTTGAACTGATACACTATTTCCAGTCCGAACAAAAAGCCATCGCCGATTCCGAAAAAGCAAAACGTGAAGCATTGCTGTTCGAGCATGAAACGTTAAGGGCACAGATAAATCCCCATTTCCTGTTCAATTCGCTCAATGTGTTGTCGTCATTAATATATATGAATCCAAATAATGCGAATAAGTTTACCAAAGCCTTGTCAAAGACTTATCGGTATGTGCTTTCCCTAAATAGGCGACCGATGGTTTCCGTTGAAGAAGATTTGGATGCGTTGGAATCGTATATCTTTTTGATGGAAATGCGGTTTGAGAACTCTTTTACTTTCACGGTAAACAAAACGTGCGCCTGTGAAAAGAAGATGATTATTCCTCTTACTCTTCAATTACTGATAGAAAACGTATTTAAGCATAACGTGGCGACCGAAGAAATGCCATTGGTTATAAAAATTACTATCGGAAGCGAATACATTACAGTTGAGAACAATATCCAGCCCTCGAACGATGTGGATAAAGGCGGAATTGGACTAAAATACCTAACAAAGCAATATAAATTGTATGCCAAAGATGTAGTTGTCGAGCATACTCCCCAAATCTTTATTGTAAAAATCCCCTATATACAGTCATGAAGTACCTGATAGTAGAAGATGAGCGGTTTGCATACGAAGAATTAAAACGTATGATGACAAATTTGCGTCCCGATTATTTGTTGGAAAAGCGGACGAAAACAGTCATAGATACCATTGCGTTTCTGAAAACTTTTGCTGTCGATCTGATCCTGTTGGATATCCGTCTTGCCGATGGCAACTGCTTCGAGATATTCAATCATGTAGAAGTTTCTACACCTGTGATATTTACCACTGCTTATGATGAACACGCTATCAAAGCATTCAAATTGAACAGTATCGATTACCTGCTGAAACCTTTTGATGAGAAGGAATTGGAGGCGGCATTAGTCAAGTTTGAGAATATCTTCCATACCGATTCCCACAAAACCGACCCTAAGAATTTTGAGCAGATATTAGCCACCAAAAACAAAAACCGTTTCTTAATATCAAAAGGAGACAATTATCATTATATAGAAACGGCGGATATTGCTCATTTTTACAGTGAAGAAGGGGTTGTATTCCTACATACGTTTCAAAATAAACGGTATATCATTAATTACACATTAGACCAGTTGGAACAGCAACTTGATAGCCGCCTGTTTTTTCGTGTATCGCGTAATTGTATCGGTAATGTGAAGGCTATCGAAAATGTTGCCAAATACTTCAACAGCCGTTTGAAACTCTCCTTTTCTCCAGTATGTCCGCATGAAGTTTTGGTTAGCAGAGTACGTGTACCCGACTTCCTAAAATGGATGGACGGGATTCTGGAATAATCCTAAAACAACTTATTCTTCTGTTTTGAACAGGGTATGGAAAATTCCATGCCCTTTTTTCTGCATTCCATTTTACCGATTCTAAACTCTATGGTTTCTCGCTTTCAGCATTGCTTTGCTCATCGTTCTTTTGCGGAGAAATGAAGTGAGTATAAACGTATAAATTTAGAAATCATGAAGTTAATATCATTATTCTTAGCAGCATTGGGAACCCTACTATGTATCGAAGGGAAAGCGCAACAATTATCGTTCAAAACCGAATATCTCGGAAGTTCCGGTTATTATTTCCTGCCTCCCGGCGAAAAGCCCAAAGAGAAAATAGGCGATGCCAAAGGCTCCGCCGTTGTCTATCAGGGAGCATTCAACATGCCTCTATCCGTGAAACTGAATGAAAACAATCGTCCGACTGCATGGGGTATTGGTCTTGGCGGGTCGTACACTTCGTTGAATAACAGGAATTTCACGGATCACATGGTTTCCGAAATCATGAATCTACAAGTAGGACTTTACCACTTACGACCGTTAAACGACAAATGGTCGATGCGGGCAAGTGCGGGTGTGGCGGTACTTGCTCCTTCCGCAGACCTTTCTAAAATCAGGTTCAAGCACGTACTTGGAAGCGGAGGAATTATCTTCATCCGCCACCTGAAACCAAACCTGTCTATTGGTGGCGGTGTGGCTATCAATAGTTCGTTGGGCTATCCGATGATATTCCCTGCCGTGTATCTGAATTGGGAACTTAATGGGAAGTTTGATGTAAACGTGGAATTGGTCGAAGGGTTGGACGTGTCGGCAGGTTATAGTTTCAACGACTGGTTTAAACTATCGTATGCTTTAGAAATGAACGGACAGGCAGCTTTGTTGGAAAAGGACGGCAAAGATGTAATATTCTCCCATCAATACATCGTTACAGGGTTTCGCCCCGAAATAAAGGTTGGCAAAACCGGATTATCCATGACTGCTATGGCAGGGCTGAATCTGTATCGTCCGGCTTCTTACAGCGACCGGACTTTGAAAGGAGTGTTTGCAACGGATAATGATTATTATTTCTCTGTTTCTCCGTATGTGTCTTTCGGAATCAAATATAATTTCGGAAAATGAGAGCGATTCTGGTTTTGTTTGGCTTATTGATAATAAGCAATATGGTCACGGCGCAGGAATACTCGCAGAAGTTCTCTTTGCAACAATGTCTCGACTTCGCCATTAATAACAGCTATGCCGCGCATAGGGCAAACCTCGTTGTCAGTGAGGCGGGTCATCAGATAAACGAAGCCCGGTCGAATGTGTTGCCACAGATAAACGCTTCGGGCGGTTTCGACCATAGTTTGGTTTTACCCACAACGATGTTGCCTGGAGAACTTATCGGCGAAAGCGGAACACAAATCCCTGTTCAGATGGGTTCAAAGAACGAATTGGATTTTGGTATTTCCATTGAACAAGTAATCTTTTCGCCCACCTTATTTACGGGGATTAAGATAGCCAGGAACAATCAGGAACTTCAAAGACTTCGGGCTGCTATGACAAGAGAAGAAGTGATTTTCGATGTAAGCAATGCCTTCTATGACATTCTTAATAGTATGCAGGAATTGAAAAACATTCATTATATGGAATCCATGCAGGATTCGCTTTATCAGCTAATGGAAAAACGGGTGGAAGAAAACGTAACGCGTGAAGTCGATTTGAATCGTATCAAAGTGAATCTAACCAATTTGCGGGCAAGAGGTAAAAATATAAATAATACCATATTGCAGCAGAAACGTTACCTGAAAATTCTGATCGGTATTCCCATTGAAGATGCTTTTGATGTGGACGATTCGAAAGTTCAAAACATTGGTCTATCCGAACTTCGAGGCTACTTACAGCCGCAAAACAGAATTCTTGACAGTGCGTTTTCTCAACTCGGCATAGCTCGAACAAGTTCGGCTCTGCCCTCGTCTTACGAAAACGTTGAACTCGATGTATTGAATAAGCAAAAAGAAATGTTGGAACTTGAAATCCGTAGCCATAAAATGGAGTATATGCCAACGTTATCGGCTATCGCCACAGCCGGGTATCAATTCCAGTCGGACAGGCTGAATCTGACGAGAGAGCCGTGGTATAGCTCTGCCATTGTCGGGGTTCGTTTAACGATTCCAATTTTTGACGGCTTAGGCAAGCGAAGCCGGATAAGACAAAAACAAACACAACTGCAAAGTTTGGATTGGAATATTCGGGAAACACAGCAAACACTGTCAGCCAACTATATGAATGCGAAAAATCAACTGGAAGTAATCTATGAATTGGTACAGGTGCAATCTGAAAATCTGAAACTGGCAGAGAAAGTATATACCCAAACTATGGCATTATACACCGAAGGGTTGGCGAGTATAACAGACCTTCTTGAAACGGAAACCTCTCTGCATGAAGTGAAAATAGCCTATACCACAGAACTTATCCGCTACAAAAAGACAGAAATAGATTTGTTGAAAGCAAGCGGTACACTTAAATACTTATTAAGCAACAATTAAAAATGAAATCCAAAATAGTAACCCCAATTATAGTAACCGTTTCCATTGTCGGTCTTATCGCGTGGAAGCTGGTCGATAATAAACAGACCATCGACCGGAATGCTGAATTATCATTGACCGTAAATACAGTCGTTCCCGTTATGGTTGAGAAACCCCAATATGTGGATTTGAGCGAAAAAATCAGCGTAAACGGTCGTATTGATTCGGAGAATGAGGTGGCTGTTTATTCAGAGGCGCAGGGCATTGTGGTAAAGAAATACAAAAAGGTAGGCGATGTTGTCAGCCGGGGAACGGTGATCGCACAACTCGAAAATAACGTAATACGGGAAAACCTGCGGCTCTCCGAATTGGATTTGGCAAAAGCGAAAAAAGATGTGGAGCGTTTCCAAAATCTCGCTTCCATAGGAGCGGTAACGATACGGGAACTGGAAGAATCCCAAATTGCCCTCCGTACTGTCGAAAGCAGAATAACCGACTTACAAGACCAACTGCGCCATACTACCATTACGTCCCCCGCTTCCGGCATCATTAACAAAGACTATTTCGAAGAAGGGACGTTGCTTTCCGTTGGCAGCAGTGTCGTCGATATTGTGGATAATAAAGCATTGAAAATGGTTGTGGGCGTAACGGAGAAAGAAGTATTGAAACTAAAGGTAGGCATGGAAGCAACCATTACGACAGACGTATATCCCGGTAGCACATTTACAGGCAGAATTGAGGCTATTTCTCCTAAAAGCAACGACCGATATTATTATTCGATAGAATTGTCATTGAACAATCCTCTATTAAAGCCCGGTATATTCGCCACCGCTCTTTTTAATGTGGACGGGAATAACCGCAACACTCCCGTAGTAAGCCGGGAAGCTCTTGTCGGCGGACTAAAAGACCCCCATGTGTTTGTGATACGAGACTCTAAAGCCTATAAAGTAGCCATACAGGTTGGCATTTCAGACGGAGAATATATTGAAATAACCGATGGCATATCACCCGATGATACCATTGTGAAAAGCGGACAAATCAATTTGATTGACGGTATAGAGGTATCCATTCTAAACTTATAAAACATGAACATCATAAAAATGTCAATCACTCGTCCGACTACTGTTGTCGTGATGTTTGTCATACTCGTTTTTTTCGGTGTTTATTCTTTGACACAGCTTAACCGTGAATTAATGCCCCGCATGGAGTTTGACGTTATTTCCGTCAGCACTATGTATCCGGGAGCAGGAGCCAGCGAAGTGGAAAACTCCGTAACCAAAAAGATAGAAGATGCCATTTCTTCTATCGAAGGAATTGATGAGATTACCTCTACTTCGATAGAGAATTTCTCTTTGGTAACTATCCGGTTAAAAGCCGGAAGTGATTTGGATAAAGCCCTTCAGGATGCACAGCGAAAGGTAAACGCCATACGTTCCGACCTGCCGGAGAGCGTGAAAGAACCGTCTATCAATGATTTCAGCCTCGCGGATATTCCTATTATGACAATCGGAGCAGTGGCAAATATGGGCGAAACCGGATTTTATGACCTCATCGACCACAAAATAAAACCTGCTTTGGAGAGAATACCGGGAGTGGCACAGGTTACTCTTATCGGTGGGAATGAACGTGAAATACAGGTAAATATCAATGAGGAAAGAATGGCGGCATACGGGCTTTCCATTCTTGACATTAGCAATGTATTGATTAACTCTAACCTTGATTTCCCTACCGGAAAAATAAAAAGCGACAATAAACAAACCCAAATCCGTTTACAGGGGAAATACAACAGCCTTGCCGACATCGAGAATGTAATATTGAAGTATATGCCCGATGGAACAGCCGTAAAGGTAAAGAATGTTGCGGACGTACACGATGGAAATAAGGAAGTCGAAACCCTTAGCCGGATCAACGGAATACCGTCTATCGGCATCACTCTGCAACGTTCTGCCGATGCCAATACCGTTGAAATATCCGAAACAACGCGACGAATACTGGATGCTTTAGAATCAGAATACGAAGCCTCCGGATTACGCTTCACGATAGCGGCTGATAATGCCGAATTTACATTGGAAGCCTCCAACTCCGTGATAATCGACCTTGTAATAGCTATCATTCTGGTAGCCTTAACGATGCTACTCTTTTTGTGCAGTGTACGAAATTCTATTATTGTTTCCATCGCCATTCCGCTGTCGCTCGTTTCCACGTTCATCGTCATGTATCTATTTGGTTTCAGCCTTAACCTGATGTCGCTGTTAGCCATAACGCTGGTGGTCGGTATTTTGGTCGATGATGCCATTGTCGTTATTGAGAATATCCACCGACACATGGAAATGGGGAAAAACCGAATGCAGGCGGCATACGATGGACTTCGTGAGATAGGCGGTACAATCGTTTCCATTACGCTGGTGCTGGTGGTAGTGTTCATTCCTATTTCTTTGACACAAGGGATTATCGCCAATGTATTCCGCCAATTTGCCGTTACTATCGCCATTGCGGTACTGTTTAGTCTATTAGTTTCATTTACCGTAGTGCCGTTGCTCTACTCCCGATTTGGAAAGATAAACGAGTTCAACCGTGATGGCTTTATCGGACGAGGCATTAAGGCTTTTGAGAACCGGATAGAGAGGATAGCCAAATGGTTTTCAAACCTTTTAGGCTGGTCTTTGTCGCATAAGCTGATTACGTTGGTGGTTACTCTTGCGGCTCTGATAGGCTCTGTAAGCCTGATAGTGTTCGGTTTTATCGGAAGCAACTTTGCCCCGATGGGCGATCAGGGACAATTTGTTATGAAGCTGGAACTGCCACGTGATGTTACCATCGAACAATCCAACCAAATCACTTACCAAGCGGAAAACATTTTGAGAAGCAGCCCTTTAGTCGAAACCGTATTTACCACCGTAGGGGCAGAAGAAAACGGACAACCGCAAGCTCGTTTAGCCGATTTGCGGGTAAAGATGATTCCGCATAATCGGCGCAATATTTCAACTTCCGATTTCTCACGGGAAGCCAAACTCTTTCTGCAACAACATATACCCGGAGCGCAAATATGGGTGGCAACGACCGACCTGATGGGAAATATAGATGAAGCTCCGATACAGTATTATATTACCGGACATCATATTGATTCCGTGCGGACGGCAGCCAATCTTCTTCTCCATAGTATCAAATCCGTAAAAGGTATAGTCGATCCCAAGTTATCAGCCGAAGAAAGCAGCCCCGAAATCAGTATCATTCCCGACCGTGAAAAGATGGCGGCATTGGAAATCCCTTTTGAAATGTTGGGTATGGCATTGGGCAACGCATTCAGCGGGAACAATGACGCAAAATTCAGGCAAAATGAATACGAATATGACATCAATATCCGCCTTGATAACTTTGATCGCAGGAGTACGGCGGACATTGAAAATCTCACATTCATAAATACCTCCGGCGAAGCTGTCAAACTGAAACAGTTTGCACGGATAGAAGAAACCAATTCACCGGGTATTTTGGAACGCCGTAACCGTAGTGCTTGCATAACGTTAAATTGTCAGGTCGGAGGTCGTCCCATCGGCGACATCGGGCAGGACATTAGCCAAATAATAAACTCCCTCGATTTGCCGGAAAACATCACGATAATTCCCGGTGGCGAACTTGAAATGCAGGACGAAAGTTTTGGAACAATGGGAATAGCACTCATCATCTCCATTCTATTGGTTTACCTCATTATGGTATTGCTATACAATAACTACGTGTATCCCTTTGTAGTATTAATCTCAATCCCTCTTGCCATAATAGGTGCACTGCTCGCTTTGGCTCTGACGATGGATACCCTTAACCTCTTTACCCTGCTTGGCTTACTTGCACTCAAAGGGCTTGTCGCCAAAAACGCCATCATCTTAGTCGATTTCACTAACCAGTCGAAAGAAAAAGGCATGGAACTGAAAGCCGCATTGATTGAAGCAACCCGCCAGCGATTCCGTCCCATTCTGATGACAACGGCTGCAACGGTAATAGGTATGCTTCCCATTGCGTTGGCAACCGGAGCGGGAGCCGAATGGAAAAACGGCTTGGCTTGGGTGATGATCGGAGGATTGATTAGTTCCATGTTCCTGACGCTTATTGTCGTGCCAGTGGTTTATTATCTAATGGACAAGATGTTGGTAAAATTGAGATTGGATAAGAAAAAAGTTATTGAAATAAAAGAATAATAATGAAACAAATTTTACAAACTATTGCATACAGAAGCCTATATGGGATTCTCTATATCGTAAGTCTGTTGCCGATGACGCTCCTGTATGCAATGGCTTCTTTCGCATTTTTCCTCTCTTATCATGTTATCGGATATAGGAAAGTAGTTGTGATTCAAAATATTACACGTTCTTTTCCCGATATGAAATACGGAGAAATTCGCTGCGTTGTAAAGAAATTCTACGCCTGCTTTACCGCCTACTTTGCCGAAATACTTAAAAGCATATCCGCTCCGGCAGAGGTTCTTGATAAGAAGATAACGTTTGAAAATTTGGAACTTATAGACAGGCACATGAACGCCGGACGGAATGTTATTGCTTGTTTGGGACATTGTGGAAATTGGGAAATGCTGAACTTTATGCCCTATAAACTTCTCCACGATATGTATGCCGTTTATAAACCTCTGCGATCTGGCACAATGAACAGATTGATGATTAAACTCCGGTCGCGGTTCGGTATAAAGCTGATACCCGACAAATCAGTTATACGTCATATTCTGAAACAAAAATCATCCTCTGCTGTCTATTTGTTTTTGTCTGACCAATGCCCCCGGATAAAAGAAGAAAAATATAAATTCGAGTTGCTGAATCAGGAAACCTACCTCTTTTCGGGCATGGAGAAGTTGGCTCGTATAAGTGGGTCGGCAGTTATCTACTTGCATATAACACAGCTATCAAAAGGAAATTATAAAGTAACGTGTATCCCCGTATGCTCCGAAACAGAGCCTACGAATGAAGGAGAGATAAGCCAAAAGTATGTTGATTTACTGACTGAAAACATCAAAGAAGAACCATACGGTTGGCTATGGACGCATAAACGATGGAAAAGGTAATGATATATTTACTATCCCTCATATCAATAATAATAGCACTTATATTAACTGGTTGTGCAATCTCATTGTGTGCTTTCCTGAAATCACTTCATGAAGAAGACTAAATATATGGTATGATACATTTTACTTCCTGTCTTAAAAAAGAAATAGATACAAAAATTGAGCAAATAGAATGCTCGGAAATCAGTATGATGACGAAGTCTTTGGAGGCTTCCCACATCCTTACCGAAGCATTCAAACAGTTAAAAACATTTATTCTTTCATACGATTTTAAAGATGAGGAAGAGGAAATATTCTTTTTCAAGGATGTAAAACCCAAATTATGTTCCCGCTTGATATATTATCGTAAAGTTTATAACATTGAAATGGATCGACCTACGGGTACTGACAAGCAACGAGAGTACCTAAGTGAAATATTGGAGGGGATAAACAAATATAACTGCAAACGGCTCGACTTTATTCGATATTACCGTTCCTGCTCTTCTCATTTAGATGCTTTTTATTTCTTGCGAAATAAACCTGATATGGAACAATATCTCGAAACATTCCATCACGAGTTTGATTCTGATTTTTCCACGAATTGCGATTTCAAAGTGTCAAAGATATTAGCCAACGATATGCTCTCCGCATATTTAATGCAAGAAATAGAACTGCTAACAGACAATGGGATTAAAATTTACACCAACGGTTTTCCTGCCACCAAAATAACATGGATGGGAAGTAAAGCGGAATTACAGGAACAAATTTTCTCATGGGACTTTGCGGGAATATTCGGAAAAGTACCACAAACACAGCTATTTGACTATATTCAAAATGTATTCAATATTCAGTTAGACCGTAACCTCTCACGAAGTTTCGATGACCTGAAAATACGGAATACACCTACACCATTTCTTGATAAACTAAGAAACGCCCTACTACGGCGTATGGGAAGAAAATAACCGATACCGATGTCGGTATTTTTAATAGAACGCCCGATTTTGATGCTAATTTAGGTCAAAATCGGGTGTTTTAGCGTATAATCCGTATTATACCGACCTTTTCTAACTTTTCTCTCCCCGCTTTTTGACGGAAAACACATTTTTAATTCGCTATAAACAAGCGAATTGGAAAATATTTTCAAGAAAAGTCATACCGACCTCGTTAGCGACTATTGAGAAACACCCGAACTTTGCAGTGAATCAATAAGTTACAAATATGAAAGTAATAGTCATAGAATCGGAAGCGTACAAAAGACTGGTGCGGAAAATCGAATGTATTCATTCCGATATAAAAAAGCAGACGAAAGAGAAATCAGCCCCGCAACCCGACCCTTCGGAAGTTTGGGTAAGCGATCAAGAAGCCGCAGCCATATTGCAGGTGAGCCGTCGCACAATGCAGCGATTACGCAGTAACGGGAATATAACCTATTCAATCAGGGGAAATAAAGCATGGTATACGCTGGCAGAAGTCAAACGGTTGCTATCCGGTCGTGTGATAAGGAATGACAAAACGGAAGGAGGTAAGCCATGAGCGAGGAAGACGAAGGATTGAAAGATTGGATGCGGGAATGGTTCGAGCAATTCATGGGGCGCTTCGACCGATTGGATAAGTTTATGGATATAATGAGCGGACGGCATAACGTACTGAATGGCGAACGGCTTTTGGATAATCAGGACTTGTGCCAACTGCTGAACGTGAGTAAGCGAACTTTGCAGCGTTATCGTTCTGCGGGTGAATTGACCTACATCACTATTCATCACAAGATATTTTACACAGAGAAAAATGTAGAGAAATTCATCCGTGACCATTTTTCCAAAGGTGATAATAACAGCGAAACAGAACTTGAACTATCCGATTAGCTTTTCTCTTCGGACCTAACATTGCTAAATTCGGGAGTGTTTTCGTGATATTAAGGAACACTCTTCGTATCTTTGTACAAGTAAAAAGTTAAAGCGACAAAATATGAAGTCTAAAATAATTTGCCATATGATGAGTTCGGTTGATGGCCGACTTATGCCTTATCGCTACAGCTTACCCTTCAATGGTAAAAGCCATGATGATTTGATAAATCAGTATGTTGTACTATCCGAGCAGTTAAATGGGGATGCGTCGCTTATCGGACGTCCAACTCTTCAGGCAATGTATTTCAAAGATACATTTGACCATAAAAACTATCTTCCTACTGATGATACAGAGACCTTTATTGTTAAACGGGACAAGGCAAATACTTATATCGTACTTGATCCAAATGGGAAAATACTCTATGATAATACCGACAATAATTATGTAGTGATTCTCAGCGAAAAAGTATCAAAAGAATATCTCCGGCATCTGAAAGAAAAACGGGTGTCCTATCTTTTTGCAGGACATGATGGGAATGATTTGAAGAAAGCGTTGGATATCCTTGCCAATGATTTTGGATTTAAGACCATTTTGCTTGAAGGCGGCGGAATTATAAACGGACTATTTCTTAAAGCCGGATTGATAGACGAACTCAGCCTGTTTATTTGTCCGAGCATAGATGGGCTTTCGGGTGTACCAGCCATATTTGAATACAAAGGCGAAACAGATGAGTTGCCAGCACAGGGTCAATCATTGGAATTGACTTCAATAAAACAACTTGAAAATGGTGTAGTATGGCTTTGCTATAAATTCCATAAGTTATAGTAAAAAAGCAAGCTAAGCGACAAAACTTTTTTATAGATGTAAGGGTATAAATAACAGCATTATCTGTGCCTGTATTGTCTCAACGGATACTAAAAAAGGCGGATTGCTCCGCCTTGAAAACCGTTTCCGGTTTAGTTATGAATGCCGGAAAACATAACCGTCATCGAACCAGTAGTCGGTCATAAACAAATCGCGGGCGAACTTTTCATAGTCGAAGTACGTTTTCGCAAATTCCGGCAGGTCGTAGCATTCTTCAACGACTTCGTAGGCGTAATCTTCTTCATCTTTATATGCGCCCTGAAAGTCATCCTCGAAAGAGGAAATCAAGTCGTTTATATCTTTGGAACTTAGATCGTAGCTTTCGTGGTTCAGCCAGACCTCGAATGCTGCCTTTTTATCATCGTCCATCTCGTCTATGGCTTCGATAATTTCAAATATGTTATCGGACAGCCAGCTTTCCCCTATTAACCCGGAGGGTATATATTCCCAATCCTGAAACATTAATTCCGGGTCTTGTTCGTCCTTGTGTAACTCGCGGCAAGCCTCGTAAAATTCTTCTTTATCGGAATAATCCGAAAGGTCTAACCACTTACCGAAAATTGAACCTTCATTATACTTAGCGTAAGTTCCTACATAAATCCGTGCTTCTGATATATTTTCCATAACCTTAATTTTTAATCGGCATCTGCCGG
>PPYE01311239.1_pt1 | contig 46030 bp, 46 predicted proteins | sample 1559881 | NCBI WGS metagenome assembly PPYE01 (sample SAMN08240022, study PRJNA423297) | Human gut metagenome, whole genome shotgun sequencing project.
CTTTATGATTATATATTATTATTAACCATAAGTAAAATCAATATTTATTATGCAAGAAATAAGTACAGCTTATAGATTTACCTTTTTAAATCAGTCATAAAGGTTGGGAGCAACCTTGGGATCGTCCATGTTTTCAGCAGTATACCACTGGCATCCTGTATCAACATCACTTACGGGCTCGCCCTTGATGGCCTTTACACACAGCTCAACGGTTTTGTAGCCAATCTGCAGAGGATCCTGGGTAACAGCGCCTGCCAGCTTGCCTTCTCTGACTGCTGTTTTAATCAGCACGCCGGAGTCAAATGCAACGCCGACCACGTCCTTGCCCAGTTTGCCGATGTTTGCGTCACCGTTAATCAGACCTTCACCTGAGAACTGGTTGGAGCCATAGATGCAGATGGTGTCAGGCTTGTTTAACAGGTTCTGAGCGTCAACGGAAGAAAGGTCTGCACTTACGGATGCGGGAACTGCTACGTCGATGATAACATCTGCGCCGTCAACCTTGTTTGCCCATTTGTCATGGCCTTCTACGGAAACGGTCTTGCCGTCTGCTTCCAGAAGGGATTTCATCTTATCAACGAAGCCTGAGCCACGCTGTACGATGGATTCAGAGTTAGCTTCCTGGTTCATAACGCCGATTCTTACGGTGCCGGTTGCGGATGCAACTTTGTCTTTGATCAGCTTGTAGGTTTCATCAGCAGCCAGTTCGCCTGCTTTGTAGTTATCGGTTGCCGCATTGGCAACGATAGCGCCTTCGGGAGCACCGGGTACGCCGGAGTCAAAGCCGACAATCGGGATGCCTGCTTTCTGGATTTCCTTAATCGTATCCAGGCATGCTTCTGTGTCAAGAGCTGCCAGGCCGATCGCGGGCGGATTGTTATTGAATGCGTTGTTCAGCATCTGTACCTGCTGTGCGATATCGGATTCGGTATCGGGTCCCTGGAAATCAATTTCCACGCCGTATTCCGCAGCAGCTTCATTTGCCCCCTGGAGCACTGCCTGCCAGAACTGATGCTGGAAGCCCTTGGATACCAGATAGATCTTTCCCGTAATTTCTGTAGAAGCCTGTGCCGTATCTGCCGCTGCTTCTGAAGAAGCAGGCTCTGCAGGTGCTTCTGATTTTGTCTCCGCGGGCGCCGGTGTGGACGCTGCAGGAGCCGTTGTGGAAGCATTGCTTCCGCAGCCTGCCAGCATGCTTGCTACCATAGCCGCACCCAATGCGATACTGAGTAATTTCTTTTTCATGTAAAACCCTCCTTTAAAATTTGAAATACCCCCGGCTCTTCTTCCGCCGGTTTTGTAATCAAAAACCTTCATATCGTTCCTTTTTTGATATGACAGGCATTACAAACATTTTCTGTAACTGTCTGAAAGCTTCCTGTCTCTGCTCAGACTTTTTTCTTTTTCTGTCTGTTCATAACATCCATGAACACTGCGAACACCAGAACTACGCCGGTAACCGCCTGCTGCCAGTTGCTCTGCAGCCCCACAAAGGGAAGACCGGTTTTCAGCACGGACATGATAAACACACCAATCAGGGTACCGGAAATGGTTCCGTAGCCGCCGCTCATGGAAGTGCCGCCGATTACCACGCCTGCGATGGCATCCAGTTCGAAGCCGCCGCCCCCTCCGGGAAGGATGGTGGAATAGATGGAGGCATAGGCCAGGCCTGCCAGGCCAGCCAGCGTGCCGCTGATGATATAGGCAAGCGTTCTCCATTTTGCAATGTTAACGCCGGAAAGCCTTGTTGCTTCACTGTTGCTGCCCAATGCCACGATATAACGGCCGGGCCGGGTCTTATTGAGCAGGATGGAAGCCAGGATGGCGATAACAATCAGGAGAATAAAACCGGTGGGGATCAAAATGCCGTTCTGGTTGATTTTGAAGATATTGCGGAACCAGCCTTCCGCCTGGCTGGACTGCGGCCAGGTAACGCTCTGCGCCTTGGTAAAAATGGAACCGAGGCCTTTGGAAAGCATCATGGAACCCAGCGTTGCGATAAAGGGAGGCAGATGCATGTAGGACACCATCAGGCCGTTCAGAAGCCCGAACAGAGCGCCGATGAAGATACACACTAAAAGCCCCAGGGCCACAGGCAGATGATACTTGGTAATCAGCTGTCCGGAAATCAATGCGGAACAGGTGAGCACGGTTCCAATGGAAAGATCGATGCCGTCCGAGGTGATGGCGAAGGTTACGCCGATTGCCATCAGACCGATATAATAAGAGGCATCAAAAATGTTGACCAGTGTTGCATAGGACCGGAATGCCGGATTGATGAACCCGAATACCAGGTACAGGATAATCAGGGCCAGTAAGGCGATCAGCCTCTGCGTCCCGATGGATTTTGTAAATTTCGCAAGGGGATTTTTCTTTACGGCCCCTCCCGTATTCGTTATTTTTGCCATGTTTTTCCTCCCTCTTTACATGCCTACCGTAGCGGCCTGCATGATTACTTCCTGTGAAGCCTTCTCTATCGGAATTTCCGCTGTTTTTCTTCCCTCGCACATAACCAGGACCCTGTCGCTCATGCGCAGGATTTCCGGCAGTTCGGAAGAAATCATGATAATGGACTTGCCTGAGGTGGCCAGTTCGTTCATCAGATGATAAATCTCGCTTTTGGCCCCCACATCGATACCTCTGGTCGGTTCATCGAAAATCAGGATATCACAGTCCCTTACCAGCCACTTGGCGATAACCACTTTCTGCTGGTTCCCGCCGGAAAGGCTGAGCGTGGGCGTGGTGACTGTGGGCGTCTTGGTATTCAGACGCTCCACATAGTCCTGTGCCGTGCTTTCCTCGCCCTTCTTATCTATAAACAAACCCTTCACAAATTTTTCCAGAGAGGCCATTGTGGTGTTTTCCGCAATGGTTTTATCCAGAACCACGCCGTAACGCTTTCTGTCCTCCGACAGGTAACCGATTCCTGCCTTCACTGCGTCCTGCGGGCTGTTGATTTCCACTTTTTTGCCGTTGACGTATATATCGCCGCCCTGCTTCTTATCCGCGCCGAAAATAACCCGGGCGGTCTCCGTCCTTCCCGCTCCCATCAGCCCTGAAAATCCCAGGATTTCTCCCTTTCTCAGTTCAAAGCTGATATCCTGCACCATTTTACCGGCCTGCAGATGTTCCACCTTCAGCACCACCGGCGCATTGTCCGGGACATTGCTTACGGACTTTGGTTCCTCATAAATTGTCCGCCCCACCATCATATTGATGATATCGTCCTTGGTACAGTCCTTGCTTATCAGGGTTCCCACATACTCCCCGTCACGCATGACAGTGACTCTGTCGGTAATGATCTTGATTTCATCCATACGATGGGATATGTAAATAATGCCGATTCCTTTTTCCCTTAAATCCCTGATGATTTTAAACAGCTCATTGATTTCCGAATCCGTCAGCGCCGCCGTAGGCTCATCAAATACCAGAACCTTTACCTCTTTGGAAATTGCCTTGGCGATTTCACACATCTGCTGTTTTCCTACGGTCAGATCACCCATCACCTGGGAAGGATCGATACTGATATTCAGCTTTTCAAACAGCTTCGCCGCCTCCTCATTCATCCGCTTGTCGTCTATGATTTTACCCTTCATATACTCCCGGCCGATGAATATGTTCTGAGCCACGGTCAGCTGCTGCATCATATTCAGCTCCTGATGCACAATAGCGATTCCCGCATCCTGGGCCTCCCGTGGATGCGTGAACTCCACTTCCTTCCCTTCATATATAATCTGTCCGCTGTCCTTGGAATAGATCCCGGTCAGAATTTTCATAAGCGTGGACTTGCCTGCCCCGTTTTCACCCATCAGGGCATGTACCTCGCCCCTGCGGACTTCCAGGCTGACTTTTTTCAGAGCATGAACGCCCGGAAAGGATTTATCGATATCCTTCATCGTCAGAATAACTTCCCCCACTTTTTCACCTTCCATCCCTTCTCATTAATTACTGCTTTCTTTCTCATCACTCAAGCCTATGTTTATAGTATAGTGGCATCTTCCCCAACACTAAATGTGATTTCTTACAAAAAAAGGGTAAAAATTTACTGTTCTGTAAATTTTTACCCTTTTTACACCACAAAAGCCACAAAAAAGTTCAATTTATTTGTTGATTCTTGCAACCGCTTTCATATTTTCCCCCCTATTCTCCTTTAAAAGGGAAAAGCATTTCCTGGTTTTCGTCCAGGTACATGTTGTCACGGGTTATCAGTACGGAACCGGAGTCGATTTCCCTGGGCACTTTTTCACCGTTCAGCACCTTCACGGCGGTTTCCACACCCAGATACCCCATTTTGAACGGATTTTGTATCACCATGCCCTGGAAAATTCCAGCCTCCAGCATTTTGATTTCTTCCAGGGAGCTGTCAAAGCCCACAAAACTGATTTCTCCTGCCAGGCCTTTGTCCACGATGGCGCGGGCGGCACCGACGGCGGAGTATTCATTCAGCCCTACCACCACGTCTACATCCGGATGCTTTTCCAGGACGCCCAGCATAAGCTGATAGGCCTTGTCATAGTTCGAATCACAGAAAACCACATCCGCAATTTTCCCCTGCTCCTCTCCCAACCCTTCCCGCAGGCCTTTTTCCCGTTCGATGGCCGTGGAAGAGTTTTTTACATGGGCGATTACGGCGATTTGGGAATCCGGTTTGAGGATCTCCCGCACATAAGAGCCCTGCAGCTGTCCCGCTTTGATATTGTCCGTGGAAATGATGCATTCTTCCACGTCCTCATTGATTTCCGAGTCAAGAAGGAGCAGGCGTATGCCGCTGTCCACGATCTTGCGGGCCAGCGGAGTGGTTTCCGTATAGCTGGCCGGCGTCAGGACAATAGCGTCCGGATGCTCTGAAATCGCCTGTTCGATCAGAATGTTCTGCATTTCATAATCGTCCTCAGCCTCCGGCGCACGGACGGACAGTTCCACGCCGTATTCCTGCGCCGCCGCTTTTGTCCCATCTATCAGCTGGGTCCAGAAATCGCTGTCGTCAATGATCTTGGAAATAAAAATAATGGAATACGGCTCTTTTTTGGGTTCCTTGCGCATAAACGCCAGAAGCAAAACCACCGATACCGCCAGCAGAAGAAATATGGCCGACAGAAGTTTTTTCTTATTTATCTTCATTTGTTTCCTGCGCCTCCTCTTCCACAAACGGGATTTTTATCGTGGCTGCCGTTCCCTCGCCGGGGATGCTTTTGTAAAAAATCCCATATTCCATGCCGTAATAAAGCTGGAGCCGCATCTGTACGTTGCAGATTCCTATCCCTGATTTTTCTTCCCCATTCTTTGCATCAAAGATATGATCCAGCACTTCCTGCTCCATCCCTCTGCCGTTATCATATACGGTAAGGTAAATACAGCCATCCCGGTAGGTTCCGGTTATTTTTATCAGACCCTTTCCTTCCTTATATTTGATTCCGTGATAAATAGCATTTTCCACCACTGGCTGCAGCACCAGCTTGATGATCTGCTGGTTCATTATCCCCTCATCCACATCGATTTCGAATTCCATTTTGTCCTGGTAACGCATTTTCTGGATGGTCAGGTAGCTTGCGGCATAATCCACCTCACGCCTGATGGAAACAAGCTCGTCCTCATTGCTGATGCTCTGCCGCAGCAGCCTGGCCAGGGATGAGGTCATAAGCACTACCTCACTGTTCCTGCCGCCCTCCGCCATCCAGATGATGGAATCCAGCGTATTGTACAGAAAATGGGGATTGATCTGCGACTGCAGCGCCTTCAGCTCATTCAGGCGCTTCTGTTCCTGTTCGTAGATGTTCTGCTCCATCAGCTGCTGTATTTTGTATATCATTACATTGAAGGATTTCCCCAGCCCGGCGATTTCGTTATTTCCCTCCGTCTCTACCTGCGTCCCCTCAAAATTGCCGCGCTCCACCTCTTTCATGGAATTTTTCAGCCGTTCCAGCGGACGCGTAATCGCTGAGGAGAATACCACGCACAGCAGCACGGTTACCACCAGAAATCCTGCTGTGATAATAACATACAGCCGCTGTGCCTCGGAGCGCCCCTTCATAAGCTCCGCCATATCCGTTACGCCCACAATGCTCCAGCCGGTTTTCCCCGATATGGAAATGGTATAGAGCTTGCCGCCCGTCCCTTCTTTTTTCAGGAAATAGCCATCCTCGCATTCCAGCACTTCATCCACCATTTCTGTTTTCAGGGAGCTGTAGATAAGCTTCTGCTTGGGATGGTAAATGATTTTGCCATCAGGATCAATAATATAAATATAATCTGATCCGATGTTATTGCGCTCACACAGGTCTTCCAGCGCCTTATAGTTCAAATCGATGAAAAAAACGCCCACCGTTTCCCCCGTATCCGGGTTCTCGATTCCGCGGCTCATGGTAATTACCCATTTATAATTATCCTTAATCACATTCTGCACATGGGAGGAGGTGAGCCAGGTTCCGCCCTTGTCCCTCACCTTGCCGTACCAGTCCACACTGTACAGGGGAATGTTCACATTAAGGACATCGTTTCCATCATTGATGATTCCTTTATCCTCTTCGGAAACCACGGCAATATTGGAAATATCCTTCCGTGTTTCCAGTACCGTGGAAAACTGGGTCACAATCCTCCGGTACAGGTTGGGATCTCCCGCAGATTTTTTATCCAGCAGGTAGTTCTGCACATCGCTGCTGTGAGCCACCATGGAGGATATGTTTTCCATATAATCAATGTAGGAATCAATGTCCCTGGTCACCTGCCCGGTCAGGCGGGTGGTATAATCTATGGAATTATTTAATATCGTCCGTTCCGTATAGTTCAGGGATATAATGTAAAAAAAAGTGAGCGTTGCCACTATCAAAACGGAAAACACCGCCAGCATGTTGGTTCTGATGCTGGAAAAGGGCAGCTTTATCCGGCGGCCCCCTGCTTTCTCCTGCCTTTTCATCACATCCCCCTCTTTTCCCTGGCGTACTCTGTAGGTGATTTTCCCGTAGCCTTTTTAAAGGCGGCGCTGAAATAATGAGGATCTGAAAAACCTACCTTTTCAGCGATTTCATAATTTTTCAGAGCGGTGTTTTCCAGCAGCTCCCTCGCCTTCTGCATCCGTATGCCGGTAAGCGCCTCCATGAAGGTTTCCCCTGTGACGCTTTTAAAAATGGCGCTGAAACGGCTGGTACTGATATTCAGATAAGAGCATATCGAATTCAGTCCCAGTTCGTTTTCCCCATAATGTTTTTCTATGTAATCCATGGCAAGGAGCGCATATTTCTTCCCGCCGTCATTTTTCCCCGTATCCAGCATTTCCGCCGCTTTCCGGTAGTAGCCCTCCATCACGGAAAGCGCCTGTTCCAGGCTTACGGCGCTCATCATCCCTTCCAGCGCCCGTTCTTTTTCCCAGACGATGTCCTGCTCCTCCAGCTGAAAGGAACGCAGAAGCTCCGGAACCGCATCCAGCTGCTGCTGCAGATACATGTGCACCCTTTCTTTGGTCCAGCCGGCTGTGCGGACGCCTTTTTTCATTTTTTCCATAATCCGGGAAACAGATTGGGTATCGCTGTGCTTGACGGCATCCAGGATTTCTTCCGCCGCCAGCTCCGTTTCCGTCTGTTCCCCCGTATGCTGACGGATATCCTCCATCACAAACAGGGACTCCTCCCCGAAAATATAGCGGCACTGAAGCGCTGCCAGCGCATCTTCATAGGAATGGAACAGATCCTGACGTTCTCTGATACAGCCGCCGATTCCGATATTGGTCTTCATTCCCAGGATTTCCTTCAGCCGTCCGTTGATCTCCTCCGCAATGGCCCGGCTTTCCCGGCAGAACTCCACCGGCTTATTGCTCTCCAGCAGGAGGACCGTGCGGTACTCCTTCCCCTGGAACACCTCTCCCGCGCCGTATTTTTCCACAATTTCCTGTGATACATTGTATACGACAAAGGCGATAAGGGCGCGTTCCTGTTTCTTCTTATCATCCAGGCTGTGCACATCCCTGTAGTCCTCTATCTCTATCACTGCGACCCGGAAAGCATTCCCCCAGAGGGTTATTCCCAATTCCTCCAGTTCCCTGTCATTTTCCTCCCGCGTCTTGTCTCCCATGACAAGGCTCATGAGCACATCGGAGCGCACAAGGAGGTGGTTTTTGTGATAGGTGGTGCTCAGCCTGCCGATAAGCTCTTCATTTTTCCTGCGTTCATCTATTTTTTCACCGATTTGGATCAGCACCCCGGACAGCTCCGAAGCGGTGACCGGCTTGAGCAGATATTCGGACACCTGATATTTCAGGGCCTGCTTGGCATATTCGAATTCATCATAACCGCTGAAAATGATGATCTTAATCTGCGGATATTCATGATAAAGGAATTCGCTCAGCTGGAGGCCGTCCATATATGGCATACAGATATCAGTCAGAACCACATCCACCTCATGGCCCTGCACATAGTCCCTTGCCTCCCTGCCGTCGGCGCAGACCGCAACCAGCTCATATCCCAGCTTTTCCCACGGGATATTGGCGCTTATTCCTTCTCTTGTTAAAATCTCATCATCCACCACAATCGCTTTTATCATAGTTCCCCCGGTATTCCGTCAGCCTTCCAAGTCCGCCCCATACGGACTTTTTGCCTGTCTTATCTTTATCATACCGGAAAAATATGGAAGTGTCTATGAAATGTTCTTTTTTCATCTTTCCATCTGAATCAAAGACCTCGCGGCAGTCGCCAAATATCCATGCAAGCATGGCTACTTGGCTCGTTGCTCGCAGGAATAAAAGCATTTATTGACTCACAACCACTTTTTTAATCTGCAGTAAACCTTTTCCTCAATCTCTTCTGCTATAGCTCTGGCTTTATAAGGATCAAGCTTTATATCCTCAGCAACAGCCAGCAAATCCTTTATTCCCGGATTTTCCCCATTTCCATTCACTGTTGTTGCATGTTCTCCGCCAATAGAATTACTGTATGTCAAGTCATATGCTGGTGATAGAACCCATTTTTTCTGACTTTCATCATAAAGGAATGAAAAATTTTTGGAATGGTCATCTCTGTTATGCGCAAAAACATTAAAACACATAAGACGATAAAGCTGTTCCAGCTGGCTATAATCATTCGTCAATTTCAAAGTAAGCTGCATCAGAATATTATAATCCAAATTAGGAATTCTATGAGATGTTTCCAGCAATGCGCTGACAGAAACCATATGAATCCTCTTTCCCCCATTTCTGTCAAATCTTTTAGTTGCGAAGTAACCCTGACAAAGCTTACTTGGCATCAACCGGGTCTCCTCCATCCTGATGCCGCATTCTTTTGCGCAAAGAGAATACTCATATTCCTGTACCCCTATGTTTCCCTTATCATAGGAAGACGCAAACTTCACTATCCATTCTTCTCCATCAATAATATAATTTACCTTGGGTCTTGCCCCGCCGGAAGAACCGCCTAATTGAAAAAGCTCATCAAGATTTTCACTATCATTCGATTTCATAATAGCCTCGCAGCCTTTGGCCAGGTCATCCAAAGATACGTCCTTATCATCGGAGACCAGCTTATTTTCAGGGTAATAAGTTAATGCTCCCATACCGGAGGATCCCACTATTGCCAAGCGGTTCAATGCATCTACCTTTACAGGATTCATACCTTCTTTTCGCAGCATCCTGTCCACCAGCAATCTTCCCCAACCATCCGGGAGGCTGTCTGCAAACACGCCAAAGGTTCCTTCAAACGGATCAAATCCTTTGGGAGTAAAAACCCCGGACTGAAGCGGCAGAGAGACCGGGCTGACCGAAAATCCGTTTCGCAGCCAATCCGCATCGTACTCAAAGGCTGTGAGCTTATCTTTTGTAACCGCAAGCGTCCCTACTTTTCGCTTATCCATAAATACAGACAACATTTTATTATCGTTCATTTAAGACCTCCTCAATGGACGCGTAGCCTTTTTTTGTAAACAGCCCGTCAAAGTCGTTTTCATACCCCAATACAAATGCAATTTTTATGAGCGAAGATAATGATATCTCTCCGGTACGTTCAAAACGTTTTATGGATCCCAAACTCACATCCGAATATTTCGCCAGCTGTACCTGTGTTATTTTTTTCTCCTTTCTCCTTCTGCTCATACGGCCTGCAATATCTTTACTTATTTCTCCTGGTGATCTCAAAAAATCAAAGTTATTCATAGCTAATATTTTAACCTTTTTTGTAGTTTTAATCAATAAAAGATTAAGATATTATTCTTTTTTATTATTGTTCTGTTTCTATTCACTCCGAAAACCAGTAACTGCATAAATCCAGTAAAAATTGCCTGCAGCAATGGGATTTATGCACTCTTGAATCACTTTCTTACATACTGTGCAGTAAATGCACAGTACTGAGTGAATAATAACATTCATCATCAGCCGCGGGATGTATCTGCGGCCGGTTCCCGATCCTGGAACCGCTTCAGCTGGGCATTCAGCTTTTTGACCTTTTTATCCGCCGCAAGCCAAAGGATGCCCTCCGCAGCCAGGCAGACAGCCAAAACCATAACCATAAAGGGTAAAAGCGTATTAAAATCCGTCCCTCCCAGAAAAAATACGATGCCAACCATAATCGCTTCTATCAAAATAAGCTGTATGATTTTGCGGAGAAGCATCTGCTTCACTGTAAGCTCTTTTCTGCTGTAGAGCACGGCTGAGGGCAGAATTCCCAGAAAACCGTAGAACACCGGGAACAGAAGGGCCTCATAGCCAAACCTGGTATCCGGGGCATAGATCATCCCCATAAAGGCCATCCCCAGGTTTATGCAGGTTACCACGACAAAAAAACTGATAAACACCTGTCCCATAAATTCCTTTTTACTCATTTTGCAGCCTCGCTTTCAACGCATTTACATATTTTCTGGAAATAATGATGTCCTCGCCGTTCGTCAGCCTTGCGGAGAGCCGCCCGTTCAGGCCGGGGCGCAGGTACGAAACCCGCATCAGGTTCACCACCGCCGTTCTGGAGCAACGGAAGAATTCCCCGGAGCAATAGTTTTCTTCAAAGGTATATAGTTTCATTTTAAGCTCGTACACATTTTTTTCCGTATAAATATACAGGCGGTTGTCCACGGTTTCCGCATAATATACGTCCGAAAGCGGTATGCAGTACATTCTGTCCGTGTCATAGCCCTCCAGCTTTTCCTGGCGCAGCTTGACGAAGCGCTCTATTTCCCGTATACTTTCCGTCACCTCATGGCATTGGATCAGGACCTGTTCTTCTTTTTCCCGGCCAATCTGTTCCACCGTTACGCGCATTGCCTGTTCCCGGATCCGCAGCTGACAGGCGCTGCCGCAGTCAGGCGAATCCTTTCCTTTTCTGATTTTTAATGAGTCTTCCTGTACAGGCCTTACGGCATCTGTTCCGCCTGCGGTACGGTTATGCGTGGCTGCGACTGCATGCGGGCCTCAAGCGGGCCAGGGATCGGAGGCATGCCGGAAGGCTGCCGGAAGACTGCCGGAGGACTGTGCTGTTTCTGGTTTCTAATACGTTTCCTGTAGAGAAAGCGTTCCCTGTCCCTTCAGATAATAATCAAAATAATCCCTGATGATTCCGTTCATCGTGACCAGACATTCCCCCGCATCCCTCTTTCCGGTCCCAAGCAGCGCTGCCAGCGGCGGGGAAAAAAGAGGAAGATCCGTAAAATTCATATGCCCGGCATCGGTAAACTGAATCTCTCTTCCATCCTTTGCCAGTGACAAAATTACATGATTCACATATTGATCGCCGTATTTCTGCCCCTGCTCATAATGTTCGGAGGTATCGATGCATAAAAGGGGAATCGGGTAAGGCTCCGTGTTCATCTGGTATTTTCCGTCCGCAAAGCCGATTTCCTCGCCCAGCATAGTCCCGTCCAGATCGATGACAGCCCGCACCTGCGGCCGTTCCCGTCCTGCCGTCACCGCAGCCGCCCCACCAAGGGAGTGTCCGAAAAGCCCGATATTGTCAGGATCCGTTATGGAAAAAGGAAGGGACGCACCCTCTTCTCCACAAAGCCTTGTTATCTCATCCATTACAAAGTTCAAATCGTCTGTCCGCAGCTGAAGCCAAGGCCTGGTCACCCGAAAGATTTCTTCTTCCGGCATGCCGTCTCCATTTATTCTGGAAATATCACTCATAAACTGCTTATCCACAATAATCACTTCCCCATCATCCAGCTCTGAAAAAATCGCATGATATGGATGCTCCACACTGCATACCACATATCCGTTGGAGGCAAGCTCGGTATAGGCCGAATAATTGTTCATCCTGTACCCGAAGGCGCCATGGGAAAACACGATCAGCGGGAAGGTTTCCCCTTCCCCGGAAACAGGATACCAAAACTGCACCGCCACCCGCCTGGACGAACCATCGGAGCAGAATTCCTCCTCCCTCGCATCATCCGTCCAGGTAAAGCTTACCGTCTCGTAAGCGTAGCCGCCGGTTACAGGCAAAGGTATCATAGGCGGGAACAAAAGGGCCGGTATCATGCAGAAGAACAAAAGCAATAAATGAACGGGAAGGGCCGACGGATGGTATTTTGCCGCCTTTCTTATTTTGCCGTCCTTCTTTTTTCCCTCAGGAAAAAGAAAGTAAGCAGATATAAGGCCGCACACAAGATAAATGCCCGGAAACAGCCAGGCTGTATCAAGGGGCAGCCCACCAAATATGACAAGCAGCAGGAAAATCAGGATTTCTGCGGTAATAAAACCCATTTGAACCGCCGGTATCCGTTTCCTTTTGTAGAAAAAGATGCCTTCCTTCACCAACTCCGCTATAAACAAAATTGCCAGAAAAAAATAACTCATGCCACTCCTTCATTGCCGCTTTCTGTCCGGCCGACCGACTGATTTTTAATGTCTGCTGTCAGTATAGGACAAGAAAAGCGTATCCGCAATGCGCAGGGAAGCGGAATGCAGAAATGGAGCGTGAAATGCATATTCATATTTTAAGTTGGAAGGCGCCGCTTTGTAAATTACATAACATCCACTGTTTCTATTGCCAATGTATCCAGATGTTTTAGCAGCATCTCCTTTGTAATGACGCATAGTGCCAGCCAGGAGGCTTTTTTCTTTTCATCTTTCTCGCTTATTATATGGTTTTCATGGTAAAATTTCGAAAAGGCCACTGCTATCTGGTAAGCATTTTCACAGACAATATTGGGGGCTTTCTCATAAAAGGCGTTTATAAAAGCGCTGCCGCTGAGTGCAATTTTTAACAATAATTCTCTTTCACTTTCTGAATAAATTCCCTGCAGTTTTACCTTTCCGCAGTTGATGTCGGTTTTCCTGAGGATTGAATTGATACGGGCAACCGTATATAGAAGATAGACGCCTGTTTTGCCCTCCGATGCCATAAATTTATCCGTATCAAAAACGTAGTCCTTGGAATAGTGGTTAATTAAGTCACCGAATTTCACCGCGGCTATCCCTATTTTCTCCGCTGCGGCTTTTTTGTCCGCCTCCGCTATATTATCTGATGATTTTAATTTTTCATAGGAACAGGCTGTTACCGAATCCAGCAGCTCTGACAGCTGCATTACTCCGCCGTCCCTGGTTTTAAACGGCTTGCCGTCTTTTCCGTTTACCGTTCCAAAACACAGATGGGCAAGCTCCGTGCTTTCTGGTATCAGCTCTGCCTTCCGGGCGACACGGAATACCTGGGTAAAGTGTAAATTCTGCCTAAAATCCACGACATACCATATTTTATCCGGTCTGAAATCCTTTTCCCGCTGTATAATCGCTGCAATATCTGTCGTCACGTATCCTTCCGAGCCGTTGGATTTCACAATAATCGCAGGAGGGACCGGCGCTTTGTCATTCTCCTTTGCAACCTCCACGACCTGTGCGCCTTCGCTTTTTACAAGCAGGTTCCGGTCCGTTAACAGCTGCAGCAGCTGAGGCACATATTTACTGGAATCACTTTCCCCATACCAGTAATCAAAGGAAACGTCCAATCTTTGAAAGTTTTTTCTGATTTCCTTTACAGATACCTCAACCATGTTACACCATATTTTTGTATAATGCGTATCTCCTTTTTGAAGCCGGGCCGTTATCGTTCTTGCTTTTTCAAGAAAGACCTCATTTGTTTTACTTTTCCGGCTTGCGGCCGGATAGATTTCATTTAATAAATCCGTTGTAAGCGTGGGCAATGTATCTGCGTATCTTTCCTCCAGTTCCGCAAGGACCAGCCCCATCGGCAGGCCCCAATCCCCCAGATGGACATCCCCAACCGCTTTCCTGCCGGTCGCTGTAATGATTCTTTTTAAGGCTTCCCCGATGATGGTTGAACGCAGGTGGCCGACATGCAGCGGTTTGGCAACATTGGGATTTCCGTAATCAAGCACTATGGTTTCCTCAGCTTCCGCCTGAGGGATCCCCTTAAATTTGTCATGGTACATTTGTTCGACATAGTCCGCAAGGAATTCATCCTGCACGCTTATATTGATAAAACCCGGCCGGACCACTTCTATTTTATGGATATAAATGCAGCCGGTTATCTGATTTGCAACCTCTTGCGCAATCGTCAAAGGTGCTTTCTTATACCTTTTCGCTCCGGCCAGCGCGCCGTTGCATTGAAACTGGCACAGGTCAAGTCTGTCGGAAATGCTGACCTTACCGAGTGTTTCATCATAACCGCACTTTGAAAATGCATTCATAAATACTGCTGATAACAGCTCTGTTAATAATTTCATACTTGCTCCCTTCTGCGCAGCAGAGCGTGTTTGGAAACTGCCCCTGCGCTTTCAAATGCTTCTGCAGCCCGCCGGGGCGGCACCGGACTACTTCCGGCATAAATACTGCACAGCTTCAATTATTTAGTTTTCAATTGCAATAAAAAAGCACCGACAGGCTGTGTGTGCCCGACAGTGCTTTGAAAATAAATATAATTCAACTCACTTTCTATAGGCACACAGCAAATTAAGCCTGTACCTATAAAGATACAAGCTTCATCGTCTGCGTCGAATGGAAAGTGAGAATAATTGACTCATAATTCGCTCCTTTGAAAGTTATAATGTCTATTTATAGCATGAATTATCCGGTATTGCAATTACTTTTTTATGTTTTAGTTTTTTATTCACGTTTTGTACCGGAGGCCGGGGTCTTTTTACGCAGAATATCCAGCGTATGGTGGCTTGCCCCTATCAGATCCTGTCTTTCACAGACCGCCAGATGGTATTTCATATAGATGCCAAATTGTTCATCGTTCATATTGTCTATGACAGGGCGCATATATCCGGTTGCGCCGTCAGTGGCTGTCAGGCAGATCCGTTCCGCCTGTACAGATTGGTTCAGTTCCGCAATATCCTCTGTCCGCACCAGTGCAAACAGATCCTCCGGCTGCGCGGTAAAATGGAAATCCTCCGTCAGCTTTCCTTTCTCCAGGCAGTCGTAAATGGTTCCCCGGGCAAACAGTTCTCCCACCACAGTTGGATCATTCATGCAGTAAGCGATATACAGAATCCCGTCTTCACGGGTTACCCGTGCGGCTTCCTCCAGTGCTTTCTTCCTTTCATCCTGCGTATAAAGATGATACATCGGCCCGAGAAGAAGGGTTATGTCAAACGTATTCTCCTGATAGCGGGACAAATCCAGGGCATCTCCCTGTACTGCCTGAAGTCTCATGCCATCCTCCGTTTTTGACCGCAGGATATTCAGGTTGTGTTCCAGAAGTTCCACCGCATCTACCCGGAAGCCTTCTTTCGCCAATGCAAGGGAATAGCGCCCGGTTCCGGCTCCCACCTCTAAAATACGCATTCCCTGTTCCAGAAATTTATGGATGTATTTCATTGTCGTCAGATATTCCACCAGGCCGTGCTTTGCAGCAGACAGACGGGCATCTTCCCGGTAACTGCCGTAGTACTGCCTCAGGTAATCATTTTTATCCATATATTATCGCTCCCATTTTGTATGTAATTATAATGGAACTGCGCATGGAAGTCTTTATATATAATGACAATTCTGCACTGCGTTGCCTGTCAGTCAAATAAATCTTTAAGATCTGCCGCCACCGGCTCTACAGCTCTTTTTCCTGCCTGTTTATTTTCTTTCTTACGTTCTGATTTCCATTTCCGTTCCTCATACATATCCCGGATCCAGACTTTAACCGGGGCTTTCCACATTTCCTTTTTATTCCAAAGAAGGCTCTGCCGCCGCAGAGCCTCTTCTTATCTTATCCTTATCCTGTAAACCGCTATTACACATTAATTTCCGCTTTCACGCCCAGCAGTTCTTTATTTTCCTCAAGCACAGGCCCGATTACATCCTTCAGGAAGCTTTCCACCTGTGCCGGGGCACAGCCAGTATATTTGGAAGGGTCCATGGTTTCGGCCAGTTCTTCAGCGGTAGTCATAAACATGGGTTCCTGTGCGATAAGCTCCAGCAGGTTATTGTCTTTGCCCTCCGCTTTCACCCGCCTGCCGGCTTCCATGGACAGTTCCCGGATTTTTTCATGCAGTTCCTGGCGGTCGCCGCCTTTTTTCACCGCATCCATCATAATATTTTCCGTTGCCATAAAAGGCAGTTCGCTCATAAGCCGTTTTTCAATGACCTTCGGATATACCACCAGGCCGTCCACCACATTCAGGCACAGATCCAGGATGCCGTCCACAGCCAGGAAGCCTTCCGGCACGCTCAGCCGCTTGTTGGCGGAATCATCCAGGGTACGTTCAAACCACTGGGTTGCAGAGGTAATCGCCGGATTGAGCGCATCCGCAATCACATAGCGGGAAAGGGACGCAATCCGTTCACTGCGCATGGGATTTCTCTTATAAGCCATGGCCGAGGAACCGATCTGGTTCTTCTCGAAAGGCTCCTCCACTTCCTTCAGATGCTGGAGAAGCCGGATGTCATTGGACATCTTGGTGGCGCTTGCCGCGATTCCCGCCAGCACGTTGAGCACTCTTGTATCTATTTTACGGGAATAGGTCTGCCCGGATACCGGATAGCAGGCCTGAAAGCCCATTTTTTCCGCAATCATGGGATCAAGCGCATTTACCTTGTCCATATCGCCGTCAAACAGCTCCAGGAAAGAGGCCTGTGTTCCCGTAGTTCCCTTGGAGCCAAGCAGCTTCATAGTGGAAAGCACATAATCCAGATCCTCCAGATCCAGGTAAAATTCCTGCATCCACAGGGTTGCGCGCTTGCCTACCGTTGTGGGCTGGGCCGGCTGGAAATGGGTGAATGCCAGGGTGGGCAGATCCTTATATTTTCCGGCAAAGGAAGCAAGCTCCGCCAGCACGTTCACAAGCTTCTTTTTCACCAGCTTCAGCGCTTCCGTCATCACAATGATATCCGTGTTGTCACCCACATAGCAGGAGGTAGCCCCCAGATGGATAATCCCCTTCGCCTTCGGGCACTGCACGCCGTAAGCATAAACATGGCTCATAACATCATGGCGCACCTCTTTTTCCCTTGCTTTGGCAACCTCATAGTTGATATCCTCCGCATGGGCCTTTAATTCTGCGATCTGCTCCTCCGTAATGGGAAGGCCCAGCTCCTTTTCCGTCTCCGCCAGGGCAATCCACAGCCTTCTCCAGGTCCGGAATTTCATATCCGGGGAAAAAATGTACTGCATTTCCCTGCTCGCATAACGCTCCGAAAGCGGGCTTACATATCTGTCCATATTATCACTCATAAACGGCAACTCCTTTATACTTAGATTGTTCCGTCAAAACGGCCTGTCCTGAAACCTTCTGCTTTTCATTTACTGAACAATTACCCTGCACATACCCTTCCCGCTGCAAAATGCCTGACCTTGCTGCCATGATTCCCCCGGGAAAGGACAGCATAACTGAAACAAGTATATCTCACCGCTTTTCAAAAATCAAGAAAACTTACACGTTCATCACACGCCCGATGAACTCACGGACCCGTGCATTAGGTGAACTGAAAAGTTCCTCCGGCGTTCCTTCCTGACAAATTACGCCCTGCTCCATAAAGATGATCCGGTCGGAAAGCTCCCTGGCAAACTGCATTTCATGGGTTACAATGATCATTGTCATATGCTCCTGCGCCAGCTGCCTGATTACCTTTAACACCTCCCCGGTCAGCTCCGGATCCAGCGCTGAGGTAGGTTCGTCAAAAAACAGGATTTTCGGCTGCAGGGCCAGCGCCCGCGCAATGGAAACACGCTGCTGCTGCCCGCCGGAAAGCTGATAGGGATAAGCATCCTTTTTATCGGACAGGCCCAGCTGGGCCAGCAGCTTTTCGGCGCGTGCCTCCGCTTCCTTCCTGGAAATGCCGTCCACCGTCATGGGCGCATCTATGATATTTTTCAGGACGCTGTAATGCGGGAACAGGTTAAAGCTCTGGAACACCAGTCCAAAATGCTTATGGATCCGCTTTAAATCCGCCCTGGAGGCATACACGCACCTGCCGTTTTCCTCATGGGCGGCCTTCTCCCCCAGAAAGGAAAGCTCCCCGCCGTCCATTTTTTCCAGCATGGTGGCGCAGCGAAGCAGCGTAGACTTTCCTGAGCCCGAAGGACCTATGATGGAAACCACCTCCCCTTCCTTTACGGTCAGGGAAATATCCTTGATAACCTCCAGTTCCCCAAAGCTTTTTTTCATATGATTTATTTCAAGAAAATTCCGGCTCATTTTGTTCCTTTTTCTCCTATCCGTGTACTCTGTGTAGAAACGGAGCCCGGAAATACCGGGGAACCGCTTCCCCTGCATTTTCCCAGGCTTCTTTTGCCTTAACCTCTGTAATAATTCAGGCGTTTTTCCACATGCTCCATCACCATGGCAACTACCAGATTGAAAATATAATAAAATACGCCGGCCGCCATCAGCGGAGCTACGGAGGCCTGGGCCGCCGCTATCTGCTTGGCGATGGTAAACATCTCCGTCACGGTAAGCACAAAGGCCAGGGAGGTATCCTTTACCAGCGTTATCATTTCATTTGTCACCGCAGGGAGCACCCGCTTAATCACCTGGGGCAGAATGATTTTTACAAAGGTCTGCGCACGGCTGTAGCCCAGAATTTTAGCCGCCTCATATTGTCCCACCGGCATGGACTCGATTCCGGAACGGTAAATCTCCGCAAAGTACGCCGCATAATTCAGCACAAAAGCCAGGATTACCGCCACCATCCGGTAGCCCTTGGATATTTTCATGCCGAACACATAATAAGGCGCAAAATACACAACAATCAGCTGCAGCATCAGCGGCGTTCCCCTCATTACCGATATGTAAATTTTCGTTATGAAACGAAGCACCCCGATTTTGGACATCCTTCCAAAGGATAAAAACAATCCCAGCGGCAGGGAGAACAACAGGGTCAATACAAAAATCTCCGTTGTAATCAGCATACCCCCTGCGAGCTGCTGCAGCATATTTCCCAATTCCATGGCTTCCTCCACTTATCTTTCTTTCGTTTGCTTCGGGCTTTCCCGAATTCCTTAACCGGAAAAAAGCCGCTGTTGCGGCTTTCCTTCCGAATCTCTACCCGAGAATCATCAATATTTATTCACTGACTTACCGGCGGCTGCAGCCAGCTTCTGTTATTTTCCAAGGCAGATGCTGTCAAGCAGTCCGTAATCTGCGTACTTTTCCGCTATCTGCTTAAAGGTTCCGTCCTCAGCCATCTCCATCAGGGTCGCTTCAACCGTATTTTTCAGCTCCTCATTGCCCTTCTTAAAGCCGATGCCGTACTGCTCTGTGGACAGGTATTCCTTATGAGCCTCGCCGTCCAGAATCACATAGCCGCCGTCTCTGGAGGCAATCTGGTAATTGGCAACGCCGATATCAATGGCCAGGGCATCAATGGCACCCGCTTCCAGATCCATAAATGCCGTATTATAATCCGCATACTGGTTCAGCGCCGCAAAGGTATCGGCCAGCGCCTTTTCATCCCCTTCCAGGGCTGCCAGCGCGGAGGAATCCTTCTGTACTCCCACTGCCTTGCCTGCCAGATCCGCTTTCGTTTCAATTCCCGCGTCCTCAGCCACTACAAATACCTGGCTGTTATCCACATAAGGCACGCTGAAGGTATACTGATCCTCCCTGCCGTTCATTGTAAATCCGTTCCAGATGCAGTCAATCGCTCCGGAATCCAGCTCCATATCCTTGGAATCCCAGTCAATGGGCTGCTTTACCAGTTCCCAGCCCTGACGCTTGCATACCTCAGCCGCCAGATCCAGATCAAATCCCACATACTCACCGCTCTCATCCTTATAACCATAAGGCGGGAATTCCGCATCGAAGCCAACAATAAACTGGCGTCCTTCTCCGTCCGCCGCCGCATCCGCACTCTGCGCCTGCGTGCTGCTTTCTTCCTCCTGCACGCTTTCCGCCGCTGTGCTTTCTGCCGCCGCGTTATCCGCTGCCGCACTGCTCTCCTGTGCCGCGCCTTCGGCCTGTCCGCTTCCTGATGTCTGTGTACCGCCGCAGCCGATCAGGCCAAACGCCATCACACCTGCCAACAGAATTGCCGCTGCCTTTTTCATAGTTCTTCCTCCTCATGCAGGAATACTGTCCCACAGCATTCCTTTACTAATTTATCGATTTAGCATACTAAATCATCACTGGCAATATCCTATCATGAGGTGATTTCCTGTGTCAAGACTGAATGTGATTTTTAATGTGATATTTTATTGAAGAAACAACATCCCGGATGGCAGATAGAGCATAATGACTTTTATGCATCAAGCTCTGCAGACAGCAATCAGATTCTGTCAAGCTTCTCCTTGATCTTCCGTTTTATCCTGAAAAATATGCGTGACGAATACTGCTCATTTTCCACCAGCAATTCGTACGCTTCCATAACACCGGCAGAGTACACAAACCCGAAGATGCCTGCCGCAAATCCAAGGAAAACAAAGGAATGAAAATCCGACCATGCAATATATCCCCTCGCTGTAAAGCCCAGAACCAAAATGCCGATAATAAACAGCACCGTACAGGGAATGGCCACGGCCACATATCTCTTTTTTCGGAAAGCATACTCCTTCGATAATTCCTTCAGGTATTCATAATCAAATAACAATGGTTCCTGCTTTAAAATCTTATATTTTGCTTCCTCTGAAAACATTGCGAATACCACCGAAATAATTCCCGCCACAACACACAGCGCCATTCCAAGTAGCCGCCATGTTGTCCCTGCCGGAAACATTACATAAGGGATACCGGCCAATGCCCAGAACATAAAGCCTGTTCCTACATACCGGCTGACTTTTTTCTCACTGATAATATATGCCTCCGCCATTTCCCTGCTCACATAATATCCCTTTTCGTCAGCACTCTTTTCTGTTTTCGCATCCTTTAATAAGAAATCAGTTGAAACCTCAAAGATATTAGATAATTGCAAAAGCTTTTCTGTTTCCGGAAATCCCTGATTATTTTCCCATTTACTGACGGCCTGTCTGGTTGTTCCGATTTGTTCTGCCAAAGCCTCCTGAGACAATCCTTTTTCTTTCCTTAGCTTAAAAATCTTTTCACCTAAATTCATTGCATGTATACCTCCTGTGATTTGATAGCAATATGCTGCCAGATCGCGCTGCCATTTTCCATATTTCAGGGAATGCACTTTGTCAATTTCAGGTTGCATCTATGTAATCCGATGAAAAAAAGTTCGCTTTTACTTCTGTCTTCACTTTTTCGGAAGCCTTTCCAGCTTATGGAAGCCTCTCATATACCGGCACACATATTCATAGGTTTCCAAAACCGCCCGTCTGCGGGCATCCTTTCCCACCAGTCCGCTGGTTTTGTAAAAAAGCTGCGCATTGCAGTATAACAGCTTCATGGGATCCTTCAGGCTGTTTTCTATTGTAAAATCCCCTTTCTCCTGGTACTGCCTGATATAAGGCTCTCCCTGTTCCAGGCATCTGGTAAGGCGCTCATAGCCGTTTTCTTCCTGACCGGACAGCAGCTCCCATACACCGAACAGATACTCATCGGCTCCCCATGGATGCGGCCTTGCGGCATCGGCCCTGTCGTCCCACAGCAGGCATTCCCTGATTGGATCCGGCGGCCCTGCCAGCATCGCCTGAAATAACGCCTGGCGTTCAGGCGCGAAAAAGGCCTCCAGGCAGTCAATCTGTTTCCAGCAGGGGAATACCTCTTCGGCAAGAAAGGTAAGAATCTGGTCAAATTTCCGGTTGATGCCCTCCGTATCTGTCCCGTTCAAATCAAATTGTATGACACCCCATCCGGAGAGCATTTCCTTACGGCGTTCCCCGTGCATGACATCCCCCGGCAGATTGAGGATATGGCTGCGGATGTCGTAGAGCGGGCAGATACAATAATCTATCGCCTCGTACCCGCCTCCCCTGAAATATCCCACAAAATTCAGATAGGAGACGATACCGTTCTGCTCCTTTACAAAGGTTTTGGGGCCTGCCTTTTTCATGCCGTATGCCCTGGCAAGAGGAGCAATTTTTGCCTGCATATTTTCCTTCAGGCGAAGGTGCATGAGGCTTTTGTTTTCCTTCTGGCTATCCTGCGGTAAAATTGGGCTGGCGCTCCGGGGCGGGGCCGGAACCTGATGAGGCAGGGCCGGAATTTGGCCGGATGGATCAGGAACCTGCGCAGACGGATCCGGAGCCTGTCCCGGCGGCGTCCCCAGCCTCTTTTGCCAGTCGAAAGCCACCGGCGCCACGGGATGCTTTGCAAGAAAGGCCTCCCAGGCATCCATAACAGGTGAAATCCTCTCATAATAATCCTGCAGGCGTTTCTCCTGCCGTCGTTTGAATTCCTCTTCCGCCTTTATTTTGTAATAGTCAGAGCTGTTTTCCACAGGATATCCCTGCCGGTAAAAATAGTACAGAACTCCTTCCTGGCTGCGGCACATGGAGGCGTAATCCACCGGCCTGCCGGGTTTGATACGCTGGAAATAACCGGGGGAAAGGTGGGATTTCAGCTGCTCCGCATGAGCATCCCACCAGGCTTCCCACAGGGCAGGCTCCACCGCTCCCCGCACGGCCTGAAGAAACATATTTTCCATTTCATTGATAAAATCCATAGTCCATAACCTCCCAACGCCTGTATATGGCGCGGTACCGCATAACCCTTTGCGGCATGATGCCTATTACCCCAGCTGCCATGCCAGGATTTTTCCTTTTACCCTGCCAAACGCGAAAAAACACACGCCTCTTCGTTTATCATAACCATCCTTCTTCCGGCATCTGAAACCGCAATTACTCCCGCCACCTCTTCTTCCTTAACGAGGACCGAAAATAAATCCCACTGCATGCAGGGCATAAAAAGGCGGCATAAAACCTCAGGATTCTTTGAAATTCCACAGAACAACGAATAGAAACAATCCCATACGTATTAAAAATCTGTATTTAAAACGGCCTTTCTCAAAGATACCTTTCTATCCTGCCTTGCTCCACAACACGTTTTCCCAATAAGGTAATGCACTGTTGCGGGCAACGGCTGATACAGCGATAGCACATAGTACACCGCTCGCCTGACTTGGCGTTTCCATCCACTAAGGTTATATTTCTCATGGGGCATACCGCCGCACATTGCCCGCAGCCAATACACCTTGAACTGTCTATTTTCAATTTATCCGTATAACGCTTTGTCCGGTTATAAAAATAAAGTCTTTGGCCAAACAACCCTGCCAGATGGCAAAAAGGGCCGATACCGTCCTGTGGCGGCGTTCCTTTCTGCGTATTACGTGCGGCTTCAGCAGATTTAGGCTTCAACTTTTTTTATCCAGAAAACCTATAACAGAAAAAATAAGTCCAATTATCCCAATTATAAGAGTTGCCCACTCCATTCCAGATGAACAGCAACTAAATACAAGGGCAAATAATAATATAGCTATTCCTAATCCAATTTTTTTCATTTCAAAATTCTCCTTTGCACCTTCTAAACTGTCAACTGTAAAAGCATTGTACAGCGTTCCGGCTTTCACAGGGAATGTGCGTCTGATATCTGTCAATATACCTGATGAGCTCCATTGCCGCATTTAGTATACCTGTACTGTTTTCTAATGCTTAGTTCTGGCCCATATGGCGTATATTCCCATATGACTGACAAAGCCTGCCTGCACCCGATTCGTTTCGCAGCACCTGTCTCTCCAACTTATTCTAATCAAGAATAAGTTCGAAATATGGTTCATCCACAAAGCCTGTATCTTCATACTGCCTGAACCCACATTGAACAAGGCCGCATTTCTTTGTCATGTTTAATGAAGGTTGATTGTCAGGGTGAACTGAAGCGTATATATATGTAGCCTTTTTGCCGGCCCTGAGCCATTCAACGTATGCTTTCAAAGCTTCTGTACCATAACCCTGATGCTGGTATTCTCCTGCAAGGTGAATAATGAGCTCAACATGAAGCGGGTCCTCCTCGTCAGGCTCTCCTCCACAAATACCTAAAAGCCTATCGTTTTTTATTACTGCAAAAATCGCATTGCCATACGTGTTATACTGCCCCCGGTTGTATTCTATAATCTCAGGAATCTGCTTTCTTGCAATTGCGCCCCCACAGAAACGCATTGTCTCTGTGCTGCCCCAAACTTTGTTGAAAAGCTCATCCAAATCCCCCTGTTCAAGTAACCGAAAGCCTAACCTTTCTGATTCAAATATCATTGTTTTCACCTGTAAATTCAAATCTAAATCAATCTCTTTAATTTTAATTCAAAAGAAGGATATGTGACATACTCCATATAGATTGGCCTGCCCGCATACTCTAAATAGGCTTTATACCTTTCGATAATCGCCGGAGCTTCTATCAAATTCAATACTTTATCCTTTGCCACATACATGGATTCCGAATTTTCTTCAGACGGCCCTGGAATCCCCCCTTTTTCTGTGCATATGAAGTCAAGCATTATCTTAGTTGGTATTTCTTTGATTCCATTATAACCGGGGTATTTTCCGGTATTGGAAGAAATACAAAATACTTCCTTAACCTCAATATCAACGCCGGCCTCTTCCATGATTTCTCTTTTTACAGCATCAATTACATTTTCCCCAACTTCAACCTGCCCGCCCGGAAAAACCCAGCCCGCATTATGAGTCTTTACCATAAGAATCTCGTCATTCTCATTTATTACAATTCCCGCTGCCGCAATAATATGTGTCGGCATAACCCAGCCTGTATTATTTCCCATAAAAATGCCCTTCCTATTCTAAACATTTCAGCCCTGCTCTTTTTTCCAATGCTATCGGAAAAAATTCACGTATAATTGGATACGTTAAGTTATCAGGCAGAGAATCAAAGAGTCCGATCTTCCCCATTTCACTGTAGTCCGGCAAATCGCCCAAAGTATGAATAACTGCAAAATATACCTGTCCATTCCCTTTATAGTGATAGCCATTCAATTCCGCATCTATGTAATAATCGCAGAGCGGCTCAATATCAAAATTAACCGCCCCGGTTTCTTCAAATAATTCTCTTTTTGCGGCCTCCATGGGTGTCTCGCCATTTTCTATCCAACCGCTGGGGTGCTCCCACGTATTCCGCTGTTTATGCATGCAAAACACCCATTTTCCCCTATATATCGCCATAATATCTGCGGAAAAATAATTTCCCAGTGTATTAAAAGGACGGGCAAAACACTCCATAAAAACACCTCACTACTTATTTATTGACCCCTATCAGGGCTTTACTGCTGTCTGTCTCTGCACATTCTTTTGGGAATTGTACAAACAGCATTTTCTCCACAACCTGCGACTTATATTATTGTACCAGTTTCTTCAGTTTATCGCCTGTAAGTCTATACACAGTCCAATCAGACATTGGTTCTGCATCAAGCGACAAATAAAAATCTATGCTTGGTTTATTCCACTCAAGGCAGCTCCATTCCAATCGGCCGCACTTGCGCTCCACAGCAATTTCAGCAAGTTTTTTTAGTATGGCTTTTCCATATCCTTTTCCCCTATACTCCGGTAAAACAAATAGATCCTCCAGATACAAACCTGCCCTGCCTAAAAAGGTAGAAAAATTGTGAAAAAATAAAGCAAAGCCGACTTCCTTGCCGTCAACAACAGCAAATATCACTTCTGCCTTTTGCCTGTCAAAAATCCATTCCTCCAACATAATTTCATCTGCGATTACCTCATCCAGCATCTTTTCATATGCAGCCAGCTCTTTTATAAATCTCAATATCAACGAAACATCTTTTCGCTGCGCATATCTGAACTCTAATTGTGCGTTCATAATTTGATAATCTCCTGTAAATTCTAATTTATTTGTGAATTACTTTTCTCATACCAGAGCCGCAAAAATCATGAGGGATTAACTTAAACCCCATTTTTTGATAGAATGTTTCTTTTCCTTTTTCCGCGATTAGCTGTATGCTAGAACGCCCGTTGATTGGTGTTTCATCATCAATATATTTGATTATCATATTGATTATTTGACTTCCTACGCCATTTTTTTGATAGGCAGGATGGACTATAACATCAATAATCATATAATACAGACCATCTCCTATCACTCTTCCCATGCCAACAGTCTGGTCATTTTCAACTGCAATTACTGTATATAAACTCCTGTTAAGAGCTTTTTGAGCCTGTTGCTCTGAAAAATTTAACCAATCGACGCTTTTTCTTAACCTATAATAATCTTCGTAGCACAGCATATTCTCTTTGTATTCCATGTGTTTTCCCCAACATTTCTAATTTTTCTACCCGACAGACTGGAATTTGTCTCACTAACTATATATTGCCTCTGTAAAAATATTCCTTATGTATTTTGTCCACTTGGTTATATCTTTTTCTTCAGTTCCACACTCCGTATCTTTCCATACATTGGGTAATAAATATTGACTGATAAGTTTAGCTAGCATTTGATGTAACACGCGAATTTCTTCTTTTTCACTATCATACATAAGATTTCCAGCATGAACAAAATTATTTCTTTTTGCATAAGAATCTCTTATTAAAATACATAAATCTTTTTGTTCTTTATTAGTTATTGTTACAAGTCTAGGCCAAATAACAGACAAACGAAGTTTTTTCTCATTTTCTCCGTCTGTAAGCAATGATTCAGCAGCCGAAAACAAAAGTAGCATAGATAATGTAATATCTTTGTAATTCTCGTATTGTTCTAAAGATTTTTCAAATAGTTCCAAAGCATTTGAAAATTTATAATACAACTCATCTCTATAATTTTCAAAAACAAATGTATTAGCCAAATCAATAAATTCATTCTGATTCTTAACTTCATTTAAGAAATCCAAAGAATATTTACATTGAATTAAATTCCACCAATTTCCATGTCCAAACTGCCACTCATCCTCCCCTATAATAGCAACATGATAGTTATCCTCATACCAATTAGCTGTTAACTCGTAAATATCTTGTTCTGTTTCAAATTTGTAAACCATAAGTTTTATAATCTGAAATATTCTTTGTGCAATAGCAGATGCACTTCTATAAATATTAGAATGCACATTATCTATTCGCAATACCAAAATAGGATACTCCATAAAGTCCTTTGATCTACTCTTCTGGGTATGTCTAATGAAATCATGTATTTTGTGTCTATCTAACCTTGTTATACGCTGTATCTTTTCTTCTTTTTCTTCTTGCTTCCCATTGATAAAATGAAAAGAAGCAAAATGAATATCAGCACTTAATCTTGCACCATTTATAGGAATCAATAGATAATGCACCTTTTTGTTTAATTCAAGTGTTGCTATGATGTTTTGAATAAGATTTTCTCCCCTATTTTTATCAATCTTATCTTTTCCTAAGTCATCATTAAGAAATCTATCTGTACAACTTATCATAATATCTTCACAAAATAATGGATTATCCTTAACATTGTCATATAACACCGTTAATAGATTTATATACACTTGATCGTCCATATCTAACTCAGTCCTACTTTTTGCTCTCATAAATTGCCATGCATTTTCATATAATCGATTAACTTTACTCTTATCCACGTCGTATCCTCCAAGTATATTGTAAACCACATACTTAATTTACATTTCAAAATACTAACATTTATTTCACAACAAAATCTCACTTCTCCGGTTCGTTAAACTGGGATTTGTCAGTATGTATTGATGTAAAAATCTGAATATTTGTAGTCTAATTCCCGCTCACCATTAAATGCCATATTTCTATTTTAGTGTCTTTATCCATTCGGAAATAATTTGAAGATCAATGATTTTGTCTTTTGTGTTTTTTAAATCGAATAAGACTTTGATTTTCTCCTCATTCAGGTCAACTAGGCGGCTTATCTTACTATTGCGTATATCATTAACCTCGTCCAGCTTAATTTGAAAGGATAGAAAATCACGAGTCAGTCCACCAAATAGATTAAGTGCTACGTCCTTATAGTATTTACCAAGTCCATTAACCGACTGTTTCCGTGGATCCAAGAATAATAACGATACATAATTCTCCAATTTCCAACAATTTATATTTAAATCCACATTTGTCCCCATATGTCCATGTTGAACATTTGTTATTAATACTGCATCCACGTTACTATAATCATCCTTAATATACGTTTTACTTGTAAATACGCCATTATCTCCAAAAATATATGAGTACCATTCATCCATATCTCGAATTGTATCCACTGCAATTACAAGGATATTAAAATATGATGAATTAGAAGTTGGAAATTTTGAATGTGCGGAGATCAGATAATCTTTTAGCTTATTGTCCATTCGGTCAACATTTTGTACTTGATAGCTATCTTTAATATTGGATTCGATAAATTTCTTGGACTGTTCATAATCGTTTTTGTTCGGAAAACGCTCGGCTGCATACACTTTGACGCCTTTTGCTGTTTCTTGCTTTATTCTTTGGGTGAAATCAGGACATTTAACTTCTATATTTATAGTTCTATCTCTATAGTGAAATGAGCACTCAGGATTTTTCTTTCCATTGTACCTTGGTTCGTTTATGAAATTACTATAATTCCTGATAATATAATCTACAATTGTAACTTCAGATGCAAACTGCAAATATTGTCCCATACTAATTTTACAGTCCAGTTGAGATTTATCCAAAAACCTGTTATATTCTTCTTCGTTTAATGCTTTCTTATAATCTTCAATAACCTGTAAAAACTCCGTCCAATAACTATTACCGTTAACAGCAGCCACTGCTATCGGATGTGTAACCTTAGAATTTTCTACTATACTTATTATATCTTTTGACATAGCAATGTACTACCTCCTATAATACGTTTTCCTGCATCAAATTCTAATTTATATAATAGATACTATGTAAACAATGCTCGCAGATAATAGAGAAATCACTATTCCCAACACAGTTCCCTTTATGGCGCCCTTAACATGGAATAAATAATCCTTATATTCCTTATCCATATCTTCAGTCCCAGCTATTCTTAATTTTTTACTATGGCAGAATACACCAATATCAAGCACAATTACATCAAAGAGATTGACGGCAAGGAATTAGATAAACACATGTGAAAATGCTGTTTCAAATTCCTTTGCTCCTGAAAAATAGGCGACTGCCGCCAAAAGAGTAATGCATACAAATACAGCAATAAGTTTCTTCAATATATGTCCTTTTTCAGTACTTTTAATAGTATTTTTATATTCTGGCAAAGACTCCATTCTTTTCCTGATTTCCGGAGGATACGACATGATATACTTGATTGGGTTTTTACATTGTGTTGGCAGTACAATCAATGCAAAAATGATACAAGCAATCATACATTCTATTGCTAAAAGCATAGTCATTCTCCTTTACAAATTCAGTTTGTTTCGTTTTATAAGCCGGAAGCTTACATCACTTGTACTTTCGATAAAAAAACAAGGAAAGCAATGCAAAAACCATAGGCACGCAAGCATACCCTGCATTAACTTTACCACCGTTTAAAAGAATATATCCGGCCCCAGCAAATGTTAGAATTATAAATATAATGCTTAGAATGAAAGCCAACTTTTTTATCATAACCTTCTCCGCCTATCCGATTTTATCGCTCCATACAAAAATTTACAGCTTGTGTTCCTATTCCCATACCTAGAGAAAACTCAGTAAATCCCAAATAAAAAACCTCTTAAAGCAATAAACATTTTTTGCAGAATTTCTGCAATTCTGCTGCTTTGGCATACACATCTTCTTTACCTTCTATGGAACATAAACCAAGGCTGCCAAGCGGCTTTATCTCAAGGTGTCCATAAAAATGTTCTATACTTCCAATTATTTTTTCGCATTCACCCCTACCTGGTCCAGTCCGCAGTGCAATCACATAACCTTGCTTGCCTTCCGGTATGGTTGCATGAGGTTCATGTGTATTACACCACGGTGTACATCTATCAATAAAAACCTTAAACTGACCAGGTATATCAGCCCAATAGGATGGGGAAACAGATATAATTTTGTCAGCCCATTCATACTCTGCAACCAATTTTACCGTATCATCTTTTAGTATACATCGTGCAGTCTGATGACAAGTCCTGCACCCTTTACAGAACTGTATATTATAATCATCTATACAAATGCTTTTTACTTCATTTTCCTTTTCCATATACGAACTAACCATATTTACAATTTCAGCTGTAGCCCCATTACGAACAGGACTGCAATTTATAACTAATATTTTCACTCCAAACCTCCTCAACTATCAGTTTGTCTTGGTCTTTACCAATAAAGCAAAATTATCACTAGACTTTCAGACCGTACTCTGGCGGAGATTTAATATCAATCGTACAAAATCTGTATTTTTCCTTTTGCTCATAGACTTTAGGACAAATATAACAACCGTTTACAGTTTTAACAGCCTGCCTTCGGAATGTTCTTTTTAGTTCATCATACAACCGTTTTACTGTAATCTCATCATAATTTATTGTTGAAATTTCTGTAGGGAAAATAGCATTTTCTTTATAAAGGCCGTTATAATCAAAACAAATACAAGCTGAATTCCCAGCTCCTAAAGCGCTGTATCTTGTTATATCTTGTCCATTACTTCCCTGACAAACGTATGTCCGCCAAAGACATTCTGTTGACTTTAGAAAGATAAGCATTTGCATATTTCCCTGATGAAAACCATGAAAGTTAACACCCAGATTTTCAATATCCAGAATGCTGCCATATGAAATTTTCCTCTCATCTGAATAGGCCTGTACATAGTATATTTCTATTTTGTCTTGAAATTCTTTAATACGTTTTGTAAATCTTCTTTTACTGCATAAGCACGAAATCTTTTTATTCCCATAAAAAGCTGCCCTCAAAATCTGCTGCTGAATATCGGTCCGTCAAATACAAAAGAATGATATTCGCCATTTTCACCACATATATCTGCATTTGTCGGCACCACCGTATATATGTATTCTCTACCGGATTAAATTTAAATTATTTGCCCCGCAAACCAGGAGGTTACGGCTGCCTTGTTCCGGATCTGTCAGTTCATCAAACAGGTTTCTCGTTACAAATATTTATCATATTTCCCTTGGGGAAAAGGATTCTCCAACCCCAAAACCCTTGGCCACAGACCCGTATCATCAATAACAAATCCCATAATCATCCCCATATGACTGTGCAAATATCTGAACTGCGCTAAAATCAACGTGAATTTGCAATACTCACAATTCACAGGATATTCTAATAATTGTTCCTCTGTTAACTCTGAAACATATTCTTTTATCTTGCCTTCAATACGGTTAAAATAGAAGAGTAATTGCTCCCGAGAGAGTTTTTTGAAGGACTCTATATCTAAGTTGTTTAAATTTATTTGCTTCATGTATGTCAGGCTCTTGGAAATTCTTGTCCCGCGGATTGATATACCACAAATCCAACGAATGCAGCATATGATATATCAAAAACAACCTTCTATTGACTCTATTCTCTGTAAATATTTTTCCCGAAATCGTAGGCTTCCCTAAGGTGGTTCGTTTTATCAATCTGCGGTTTTCCATTCGTATCTCCGCACCCTCCGGCAAGCAGCATCCCTTTATCATGGAAACCAATATAATTGATAATCGTAAATTTGTAATAGGATACCGCCTGTTCATATGTCCAGAAAAAATCATCAGCTGATGTCATAAGTAACGCGGCATCTTTGACCGGATACCTTTCATACCGCCCTAACGGCGGATTCGGATCTTCCTCAGCAATGCAATAAAATCTCTCAATGAATGCCTTGATTTTGGAGGATAACGTCCAAAATAATAATGGCGATGCAAAGACGATCAAATCTGCCGTCTTAATCTTAGGAACAAGCTCATTAAAACCATCCTTTTGCACGCATGGTTTACCATAGCGGCAAGCGTTGCACCCGATACAGCCTTTCACCTCGGTCTTATTCAAGGAAATCTTTTCAACTGTATGTCCGGCCTCCATTGCGCCTTGAATAAACGCATCTGCTAACTGACTGGTATTACCGTTAAAGCGTCCGCCACCCTGTACCACTAATATTTTTTTCATCACAACCTCCTCCGCAAACTTTAATTTATCAGCTGCATAGACAGGAATTCATTTACTTAGCTTAGATATAAACTCACCCAATACTTTTTCACGGTTATACGATGTCTCATAATAAGACAACCCGTATAAAATGCATTGCTGCTTTAAATAATTACTGATGCTTACAATATCTACACACTCTCTTTGTTTTTCTTCCTGCGAATGAAAATAGGTATAATCATCCGGTGTGTCATATAGCTGTAATATTCTAAGTCTTTCTTCCGGTGTAGAATCAGATGATAAAAAATAGGCTATATCACATTTTTCATCGTCAATATATGTTACATAATCTTCAGGTAAAAACTGATATACATCAAAAATCACTCCGTAATCACATTCATCATATTCGCCGCTATCCATCATTGCCCTAATAAATGGAGCGATTTTTGAACTGATATGTTCCAAATTTCTCTGCGGGTCAACAGATGCCTCCGTATCAATATCAGTTTCCGGAAATACCTTTTCAATTCCAGCAATAATGGAATCCATGCTAATATGCTGATATCCCAATGTTTTTGCAACTATTTGTGAAGCTGTACTTTTTCCGGCACGAGGTACTCCGGCTAATATTATATACTTTTTCACATTCCCCTCCACATAACATGATTTCCTCACCTTCAGTTATTATTATCGCCCTTTTTATTTATTCAGGTATCGGTTCGAATTCCTTCAAGTCATCATCGGTAATTTCCCGGATTACCTTACAGGGGCTGCCTGCGGCAAAGCACATCGGGGGAATGTCTCTTGTTACAACACTTCCGGCGCCAATTACCGATCCCTTACCAACAGTCACACCGGCACAGATAACAACATTGCTTCCAATCCATACGTTATCCTCAATTACCACTCTTTTACAGTACATTTCCCCACGGCTGCGCGCCATATAGTGCATTGGATGATTTGTGGTGCTCATTGTAACATTGGGCGCAATAAGAACCTTTTCCCCTATGATGATTTCATAATCATCAACTAATGTAAGATTGGAATTAATATACGTGCCGTTTCCAATTGAAACAGTTTTTCCCATCGCCAGTGTTAGCGGAGGCTCTATCCACACATTATTCCCGCAAAAAGCCAGCAATTTCTTTAAAATTTCCTCTCTTTTTTCAGTTTCCGTTGCTCTCGTCTGATTGAAATCCTGGCAAAGGCCCCTGGCGTATATTTGCTGATTCATGTTTTCGCCAGTATCAACCCATAATAAGCCTTCCGCCCTTCGCTCAGCCATTGACAGTGTCACAACATCATTTTTCTTCATTAGTTCTTCCTCCACTTTTATTGTCCGATTTTATAAACCGGCAGTATCCTGCGAGATCCGTTACAGCCGCTTCTTTTCCATGAACCAACCTAACATTTTCCCAACCAGTTCTGATTTTGATTCTGATTAAAGTAATTATACTGTGGATTCCCCATAAGGGCAATCTTTATATACGCAGGCCGCACAGAATTAATAAAAAGATGAAAAAAGCGCCAATCATTATTGACTGACGCTCAGGACTGGTAAACATAGAATTAGCAAAGCAAGCTGTTCCGCCATACCGGGACCTGGCAATTACACCTTTTACCATGCGGCATAATACTCATCTAACCATCTATCAGACCAAAAACAAGGCCTGCACCCAAAACAAATGAAGGCATCCCCTGAAAATGTCATTATCCAATATCTCCATCCCCCTCTCAGGCCCTGTTTATGCGTTTTATCTGCCTGAAACACGCAAAAATAAATGTGAATATATCAAACTTCTCTTATAGGAAAATACATATAGTTTATTAAACAATACTCCCGTTTGCGTCTTTCTTTGCCAATGACAACAAATTTTTCCTTTATCACCTTAAACATTGTATTCCTCCTCCAAAAATTCAAATTCGAAGAAATACATCAGTTATCGGAAACCCTTATTAAATTTCTATCAATATAGCTTTTCACTGCAAGATCAATTGTTTCCAGGCAAGTATATTTAGGCTGATATTCTAAAAGCCGCTTTGTTTTTTCAATACTAAATACACCACTTCGTACAATATGATAATATGTATGTTCACATTCTTCGGAATTTCCTTCATACTTGCACCATTCCGGCCATGGAAGAAACTTAATTTTAGGTTCATGACCAAAATACTCATACATATGTTTTGCAAAACCATATAATGTTATATGTGTAGCAGCTTCGGCATCAAAAGCCTCTCCAAGTGCTTGGTTTCTATGAGTAATTGCTTTGTAAAATACCTGTGCAACATCATAACCATGAACATGATGCAGGATTTCCTGTCCAAAGTTTGGAAGTGCTATTTCTTTTCCATCAGCAATATCCTGAAATACTCTCATTGAAGTATTTCCCCATGGATTAATAATCGTCCAACCAGGTCCTGATATCTGTCCAGGCATGATAATTGTGGATGGAAAGCCCTTCTTTTGATACTGTTCCTTCAAGTATATCTCACTGGCAAACTTGTCTTCTCCGTATTCATCCAATGGTTCTTTTCTCAAATCATCAGGATTAAACGGTATTGTTTCTGCCATTCCATGCGCCCAGCAAGATGAGCAATAAAGATAATGAAACAATCCTGTCCCCTCGAATCCTTCGACAATCTTCTTGGTTTCCTTAATATTGAAGTTTACCAAATCCACAATAATATCCGGTTCCATAGCCTTTAGTTTTTCAATGAATTCCGAATCATTCTCTCTATCCAATAAGACACGTTTCACCTTATGCCACGCAGGTGCATCTTCATAAGGCACTGACATTTTTCTGGTAATCGCTATTGTTTCATATCCGTTATCTACAAGCATAGGTATAAGATAAGTGCCAATATGTCCTGCTGCTCCAATTACTACTACACGCATTTTATTTTCCTCCATAAATTCAAACTTTTCAGTTCAACAAACTGAAATATTCATGTATCCATCTTTTCCCATAAGCCATATCTTCTCGTTAGACACAATAAACATATCCTTCTGAAATCCACTCTGGGAATATATCTTTTTGCCGGGGTGCCATCCGTCATGTTTTGAAAATCCCGTTTGGTAAGCCAGCGAAGAAATTGACAATTCCTTCCGAGTTGGAACAAAAGCGAATACGCTACGAGGTCTGATCGCTGCGGCGGGCTTTATATACCTCATTTTCCGAAACATAATTCACAATCATTTCCACTGCCTTATCAATACCTATGGAAGAATCCAGAACAAGCTGATAGTTTTTCCCATCATCCCAGCGCTTACCGGAAATATGGCGATAGTAGGCACTTCTGGCTTTGTCTGAACGGTGGATATTCCACCTGGCTTCCTCGGGTGTATCACCATAAATTTCCCTAACCCGCCTGATACGATATTTCTTCGGTGCATGGATAAATACACGAACCACATTGTCATAATCCCGAAGCACATAGCCTGCGGCTCTGCCAACGATCACACAGCTGCCGTTGTCTGCGATCTGGCAAATGATTTTCTTCTGAGCATCTATAGCGTGGCTGACTGCACCGGTGCTCAGATACAGGTCACGAAGCACCTCGGGAGAATTCTTGTGAATATCAGAAATAAACTCCGCATCCAGTCCGCTTTCGTGGGCAGCCAATGCGATCATCTCTTTGTAATAGAACGGAATGTCCAGGCACTGCGCCACCAGCTTGCCAATCTGCTTGCCAGAGGAACCGTGCTTTCTTGCTATGGTGATAATAACGCCCGGTTTGGATGGCTGTAATGCAGGAGCTGCACCGGAAACGGGAATCTCAGGTCTTCTGTTTTTGACGTAGTCCGCCTCCAGAAACTGACGATAGAACACGATGCCCGCAATACTTGTGATGATTTCCGTTACCGGGAAGGTCATCCAGAACCATGTAAGACCAAAGCGGGAAAATACATACCCCAAAGGTACAAACAGTACCACTGTACGGATAACGGTCAAGGCTGTGCTTTTCAAGCTATAGCCCACAGCCTGAAAGAATACCGGAAAAATCAGAGAAGTGACCATGGGCAGGAAGCTGATGCCGACGAAGCGGAAACCGATGCACCCAATCTCGATTACAAGAGGGTCTGATGTGAATACACTGAGCATCGGTCCGGGAATGGAAGCAAAGCACAGCGTTCCTATTGTCATCATTACAAGACCGAAACCAATCGCAGTCATCAATGTTTTTTTGCAACGGTCAATGTTTCTGGCGGCATAGTTAAAGCTGATGATCGGTACGATACAGGTCTGCATGGCATTCAGCGGAATAAAGAAAAACGTCTGCCACTTATAGTAAAGTCCCAGCGCAGTAACAGCCTGATCAGAGAAGCCCGCCAGGATAAGATTCAGGCCAAGGATATAAAAGGTATACGCAGACTGCATGAGGATGTTGGGCATTCCCAAATGGAAGATCCTTGCAATGTATCGGGGGTAAACCGCTTTTGCAGGAGAAGGGCGATACCCCTTCTTCATAACAATCAGTGCGGCAACGATCTGTCCTGCAACGGTGGCAACAGCAGCTCCGGCAATGCCCATCCGGGGCAGTCCAAACATACCAAAAATCAGCAAGGGGTCTAAAATAATATTCGTCACAGCACCGACGATCTGCGCAACCATCGGAGTTTTCATATCGCCGTTGGCCTGCAGAACCTTTGTCCAGATACTTTCTAAAAACAGGCCGAAGCTGAACAGGCAGACGATCCTGCCGTAAGTGATTACATCCTGAATGATCGTTTCGGATTCGGTGGACATCCTGGCATAAGCGGGCATAATGAGCCAACAGATCAGGGCAAACAAAAACCAAAGGACTGTGGCCAACGGAGTACCCACACCAGCGTATTCATTGGCTTCCTTTTCCCGGCCTTCACCAAGCTTAGCGGCAATGATGGTGTTGATCCCAACACCTGTTCCCACTGCAAGAGCGATCATCAAAAGCTGAAGCGGATATACGATGGACAGAGCCGTTAAACCATCATCGGAAAATCTTCCGATGAACAGGCTGTCAATAATGTTATACAGCGCCTGAATGAGCTGTGCCAGCATTACAGGCGGAGCCAATTTCAGAAGTATTTTACTGATTTTTTCTTTTCCGTAAAATGCAATCGTATCCATTTATTCCTGTTGCTCCTCCATAACGGTACATAATGCCTTATTATAATCCGATAAAAGCCCTGTCAGCATGGCCAGCCTTTCATCACCGAGCAGTTCCAGCGCCCCGGTTTCCATTCCTTCCAGCGAAGCCAGCAATGGCGCGATATAGCCGGTACCCTTTTCCGACAGAACAAATGCCTTTTCACGCCCAATAGAGTGCACACTGCTGTATTCCAGCAGACCGTCCTTTCGCATTCTGGTAATGACATTGTTCATTGTCTGGCGTGGAAGTAAATAGCTGTCGCAGATTTGTTTTTGGGTACAGAACCCGAACTCTCTGATGGTATAGAGCACGAGCATCTCATGATAGCTGAGCCCATGCCGGGCAGACCACTCAGAGTAGATCCCACGGGCTTTGATAATCGCCCGGTTAATGTCGTTGACAACTTTCAGTGATTCTTTGTTCATACGTCCCCCCTTCAATATAATCCCAAATGGGATTATACCATGAGTCAGAGTTTTTTCAATGGGTTTCACGGAAATGTTACAAAAAAATGCCCGCAGGATTTCTCATACGGGCATTTTTAATCAGCTATCCAATGTTTTATATTCAGTTACAGTTTTCAAATATATCTCGGGATTACCATTCAAGATAAGGTCAGAATATTCAAGAGGTGCATTACAGAGCAGATAATCAAGTTCCGCTCGTTTTGATACGCACATACCTTAGGCCTCCGTCTATTTCAGCCGTTCCTGACTGTGCCCAAATCATAGCCCCTGCTATGGTTGTAAACCACCTACAAAGCACACTCAATTGGACAACTTATAGTTGTACATCCCGGAAATATGGGGTTTTAAGGTAATTCTCATTAAACTCTATAGCTTCCGCATCATCGTATACAAAAACCAGCTTCTTTGAATTAGTCCCACACAATTTCCAATCGTCCTCCCCTCACTGCACTACGTAATCCCGGTACTCCTCCTCCAGTTTTCCCAGGACGCCCTCCATCAGCTCCCCGCACTTTTCCTCCTCTCCCGAAAAGAAAGCGCTCTTAATCTCAGCTACCACAGACTCATTCCTGGAAGCCGTCCAGCCCTCCTTGCGTTCCACCACAAGCTTTTCCAGCTCCAGGGACGCCTCATAATACTCCGGATGCTCCGTCAGGAAATTCAGATACTCCTGCTCCTTCAGATGCAGCCGCATCGCCGCCAGATAGGAAAGCAGGCTGGCGGGATCTCCTCCCAGACGGCTGGCCTGCTCAAAGGACACAGCCGCTTTTTCAAATAAGAACAGCTTGGCCTGCGCGCAGCCCATATTATGGTAAACCTTCCCCAGGAAAACAGGGGACAGTCCCTCGCCGTCATGAAGCAGCTTCTGGTATTCCTGCAACGCCAGCACATAGCGCCTGCTTTCCAGGAAATAATCCGCCCTGGCCTTCTGCTTCTCTGACAGCGTCACATCCGCGCTCACCTCCACCAGATGCTGTGTTTCCCGGATTTCCCGGTCGTCAAAATACCCTGTATACTCAAAAATTACGGTAACAAAGCTTTCCGGTTTCTCCTTATTTTTTAAAAGCATATTCAGCTTCTGTCCCAGATCCGGCAGGGCGCATTCCTTCCCTATCCAATCAAAAAGCCCCCGGGTAAAAATATTTTCATCCAGCAGATACGCATTTTCCCGCAGGAAGAAGCACAGCTCCTCTATGGAAAAAACACGGACCCTGGACTTTTCAAAGGTGTATGGATTATCTGCCAGTCTTCCCAGACATAAATGGACCCTGCTCATGCGCCTCCGCCTCCTTTCGCTGAAATATGTTAAAATCGATCCTGCCGTCCGCCAAGACTGAAAGTCTCCTCCCATATCTTATGGGATGCCGGGAACATTTCCCCAAAGCCCAGATCCTCCATCCGCAGCTTTACTGTATCCACATCCTCCAGAGAAACCGTCAGGCGTATCCTCGTCGTTCTCACAGGCCTCTCCGGAACCCCGTCCAGCGTTACGGTCACTTCCTTCACCTCACGCCCGGAAAGAGGCGTAATCCGCAGGGAAAACGCATGATCCTCGTTCAAAAGGAAATCACATTCCCTTTTTGCATCATACCAGTTGGTTCCTGCATCCAGCAGTGCAAAATAGGATTCCTCCCCCCTGAAGGCCGCCTCCAGCCCGATATTGGCCTTCAGCATGTCCTTGCCCAGATAAACGTAGCCGCTGCTGTTTTCACCGGGCTGCTGCTTGGCCCTTGCCCCATAGCACGCTCCCTTGCTGTACAGGTTGTTTCCCAGGAAAACACGCCTGCCGCGGCAGAGGATCGGCAGCGAACGGGTATACCAGTCACCTTCAAAACCGTCGCCTATCAGATAAACCGTATCAATGATTTTTCCCTCGCACACCTTTCCTAAAATCGCCGCAAAGACGCTGTCCATCCGCTGTTTTACAGCCTCCCGTTCAGCTTCCTCCTCCGGCAGGGCCTCTCTTGGCAGCTGCGGGTAATCATCCTCCCGTATCATCACCGTCACCGGCCTGGTATGCCGGTTTACCTCAAACATGAGCAGCTTCATATGGCTGCCCGAAAAATCGCATACCATCACATGATGCCGCCAAAGCTCCTCCGGCTGGTTGATATTATAATAGAAGAAGCTCTCCGCCCTGCTTTGGCAGGAAACCCGTTCCGGCGGCAGGGAAATCAGCGCCGCCACCCGGGACAGCACCTCCACGGTCTGCTTATCCACTTTTTCCAACGTAAAAAGGAACATGCCCGCTTTTTCCGGATTGACCGCCCCCGCAAGCAGCGAAAGGCTTCGTTTGATAAACAGGGAAAGCAAAACAGCCCCTTCGTAGCTTTCCCCGTCCACCTCCACGCTCTCGCCCGCCAGCGCTTTGGAAAGCAAGTTTTCCACAAGGATGCCGTCACCGGCAGCCGCATTTTTCAGCGCTTCCCTTCCATAGGTCCACACATCCCGATCCGTGCGCCGGCAGAGCACCGCGGGAATCATGTACTGCTCCTCGCCCATGACCTGGGTCAGTGTTTCCGGTTTATCCGCTCCCGGCATCCAGAAGCTGATCTGGGCAAACCTGTCGCTGATGTCATATCCGATAAACGCGCCTGTCCCGCTTTTCCTGTCCCCATTTCCCAGAAACATCTTCCTTCACCTGCCTTTCTTTTGCGGCAGCCCAGTTAAAATTGAACCACGGTAACAGCCCCGATGGGGCTGAACCGTTACAAACCGCCGCTTTTATTCTGTTACTGCCCTTTTATCTGAAACAGTCCGTCAGTCATCCACTCCGTCATCAGATACTGTTCCAGAAGCTCCTGTGCCTCCGCTTCCTCTCCCATCAGGCGGGCGGAAGCGATATCGTTAATCAAGCCATACCGGCTTTCCTTCACAAAAAGGCTGCAGTCCCCCATTTTCAGCTCGCCGCTGTCCAGGATCTCCCCGCTGCCGGAATTATCCGTGATAAAATACTGCAGGCTTTCTCCTGCAAACAGCACAAAACTGGCCGTATAAATGCCCGCATACATATGCTGCAGCTCCAGGGTCCGGTAAGTCTTCTGCGACGCAGAAGGCTCGCTGCCGCCCGATCCATTTGAAACTATCCGGTAATTGATCACTGCCGGACGCTCCCTTTGGCCCCGGAAAACTACCATGGTTTTATCCATCATGGGTTCCGCGCCTTCCAGGATATCCACATACTCCTGGAACAGAGGAAGCTTCATATTTTTGCTGATAAGCTCCTCCCCGAACTGCTTAATCAGCAAATCAACCCTTTCGCCGCGCTCGTCCCGGTTTCTTGCAAAATATTCCAGAAACGCCAGGCGGCACATATCGCTTAAAGGCTCACCCCTGGCCGCCACCCTGCCGATATCAGTGATGATGTAGCGGTCCATTTTTTCCCCGTTCATCAGATACAGACCGCTGCACCTGTGCAGGAAAGCCGCTTCCAGCTCATTTTTTCCGCCGCCCACAATATACTGCCGTAAAAGCCCGGTGCGTTCCAGCACATTTACGCCGGTATAGAGCAGCTGCACCAGCAGCCTTTCCGTCAGGTTATAGGTGTCCACCGCAAAGTTCTCCGCAGCCCTCCGGATTTCCGTCAGTTCCTTACAGCTTCCCTCATATTGCTCCACCAGGTGCTGCAGGATATGGCTGTCATATTTTTCCCTGCCGAATGCGCTGTAGCAAAGCCGGGTCATGGCCGCTTCCTGGGTGCACAGGCCGGTTTCCAGCATTCTGCTGCACAGGCGCAGCAGGATTTTGGCATCCGCACGTCCCAGCTCCATTCCCTGCAGCCAGGCGTAGGCCTTTTCATAAAAGGAACGGAGCACCAGAAAGCCTGCCGCCTCATAAACATCCGACGCGTCCAAATCCTCTTTTTTCAGTGTCTCCAGCAGCAGATCCAGCTCCTCCAGGTTCTCCTGTCCATAATAAAAACGCAGCAGCGCCATGCGTATCGCCCGGGCAAAGGCCGGGATAACATGCTCATCCTCCGCAAGCAGCCGGAACCTGGACGCATTTTTTTCCGTAATCCGTATTTTTCCCTTGCTGCTCTCACAGCAGAACAGATTAAAGCCCAGGGAATTTTCCACAAAGGGCTCCAAAGCGCCCGCGCACCGGGCCGGATACATCAGCCGGTCTAGTACAAAGGGCCTTCCGGCGGCATAACGGTTATGGGCTTCATCCTCCAGAAGGATCTCATAATCCTTATCATAAACCGCCACATAGGCTCTGCCATCCTCCACCGGATAGGCCTGCTCGCCCCGCAGCCGGGTATGGATGACCACCGCCTGCCGGATATCCGATCCCTCGCAGTCCAGCTGCTGCATGAAAAGAAGGGGCGCCACCGCCTGGCAGTTATCCCTGGTCAGCATTTTTTCATCCAGGACGGTCTGATACAGATACGCCAGATGCCGGTTGATGCGGCCTTTATAGAGCTGCTGCAGCACGAAGCGGTCTATCTGGCTCTTGTAGGCCAGATACAGCTCCGGGAACTCTTCCCTGTGCTTTTGCAGATAGGCATACAGGTAGGCGCAGTGTTCATAATCCAGATTGCTCTGGTAAGCAAAATACATGAGTACAATGCGGGGGATTTCCACTTCCTTATTCAAATCCACCGACATCATATAATATTCATACAGCCTGGTAACCCTCAGCTCCTGCTCCACGCCCCTGCGGTACCACAGGTAATATTCCGGGCCGCTTTTATTCCCCTTAATCAGCAGGGAACAGATGGCGGCAAGCAGCTGCGGATCATTTTTTTTCTCATAGCAGGCCTTCAAAATCCCGAACAGGCACTCCTTATAATATTTTTCCTTTCCTGCAAGATAGACCAGATGCCCCACCAGATCCTCGGAAAGGATTCCATTTCTGGCGCCGAAATGCAGAAGCTGCAGTTCATAGGTATCCAGCTTCATCATCAGGGTTGGGCTGAAATTCGCCAGATGCAGAGCCTCCAGATACAGCACGGGGCTCGTCCCACTGCGCCGGAACTGTTCCTCCAGAAACAGCCATTTCTGGGAAACGCTTCTCCCCAGGGGCGCCAGCATAAACAGCAGAAGCCAGGCAATCCGCCAGTTATCCCGGTATACCCGGTAAAAATCCTCCACCTGTATGGTAACCTCTGCGGTAAAAGCCTCATCCCTGTGATACAGGCTGCTCAGATACAGATAATAACAGTAAAGCTCCGGCGCTTCATCGTCCAGGGTGATATCCAGATGTTCCAGAATCCGGCCCGCATCGTCAAAGCGCTCCTCCGTAATCAGAAGATGCGCCTGATAAAGCCGTACCGCAGGATTCTTATCATCCAGCCGCTTCATCCGCTCCACCACCTCAGCGGTCTGCGCCCTCCACAGCACTGCATTCATCCGCTTCATTTTATAATCCTGATAAAGCCGTACCAGCTCCACCGTCAGACGCTTCATCTCCTGCCGGCGCCCGGTTCTCGCCACACGATGCTCCGCCCTTTTGATAATGGTAACAGATGCAAACTGTGTTCCATAGGCATGTCTTAAAATGATCCTTCCGAAATTCTTTCCTTCATGCAGTGCCTCCTGATTGACAAACAAAGGCAGGCTGCACTGGTTTCCCAGGAAATCCTCCTCCCGCAGGATTTTTTTCTCCGTGGAAAGAAAACCTCCTTCCGTTTCCACCTCCAGATAGGTACAGCCCCAGCCGTTTTTTACAATCTGAAGCGTCTCCCCTCCCTGTCCCTGAAGGTTTGCCACCACGATTTCCGTCCGGGGAAGCACATATTCCACCGGCTGCTTCTTATGCACGGAAATGAGAAATTCCTCCACGTTATGCACATTTCCCGGATCTCTGGAAAGACCTTTGTACAGATTTCGGTATTTCCGGTCCTGCCCGCCCAGAACCCGCAGGAAATCAGGTGAATAAAACAGCTTCACAGCCTCCTCCCAGCTATTTCTCGCCAGGTTCGTAAACTGGAACAGATTGCCCAGCTCGCCCTCTGAGCTGACCAGCTCCTTATGTACCACCATCACCTGAAACGGCACCTCATACTCACCCCGGTTGGACACGATCAGGAATCTTCCCCTGCGCTCCTCCCCCTCCCGCATCCCGCGGCTGTCAAACCGGTACTCTATATTTTCCACAGAGCCCGAAAAAAAAGAAGTCAGGCACTCCATACGCTCTTCGTCACAGGAAACGTACCCTTCCGTCACCTGTCCGGGTTCCCCGGTTACCGTAAAGAAGCCTTCCCTCACTTCATCCTTTTCCAGGGCCAGACCCACTTCCTGACATGAGAGCTCCAAGGAACCGCCTGTTTCTTCCCAATCCTCTGTTGATATCCGCGCAAAAAGCTCCTTCAAAGTTCTCACCTCCTCATCTGTTTTTCTTTCCCAAATGACTTAATTACAGTATACAGTATACAGTATAACATTATCAATATGGTTCCCGCAATACTTACGCATTTTTCCGGGAAAATGAGAAGTTTTATGCGGAACACGTCCATAAAGGCTTACCCTTAGGAATGGGCTGCTAATAATCCCGCTTCCAATAACTATAATACCTATATTCTCTTCCTTTTAAAGTTCAAAAATATTTTCAAAAGATTATTTCTTTTTTCCCTGTATATAATATTATTTAAGTTTGGTAAGGTGTATACTTAAAATATGCCATTTTATAAGGGGGATTTCTATGAGCATTCGGTCTGCTAAAATCCTAATCATCTTCTTTCTTCTTGTATCTGCATCATTAATCAGTTGTACCAGTCAGACATCCAAAGGAGACAAAGCCACAGCAGATATTTCAAAACTGAATATTTCAAGTCCTATTAATATAGATGGTTCCAGCATCATATATTCCACTAAAGTCCGCTATATTAACAATGCGTCTTTCATCTTAACCTTTTTTTCTGAGAAATGTACTATTTCATTGGGAATGACAAAAAATAAGGTAACTGCTCTGCTGGATTCTCACCAAATCCCCTATGAATGGAATGATGATTCCCTTTCAGTTTCTACATTCCATATATATTTTGATAAAAAAGATACCGCAATTAAACTCTATGGTGTCTCCAGTGGTTCTGCCACACTTTCCGGATTGTCTCTAGGAGACAGCTACGCAAAAATTTTCGATATCTATGGCAATAATTATGCTTGGGAAGCCTGGAACATTAAAGGACTAAGAGCTGATACCTTTACATATGAGTTCGATAAATATGTTTTAGAAGTATTGTGCTGCGTGAGCTATACGCCTGGTGAAAAGCAGCCTTATGCATACAACGGAAAACATTTGGAGGTACAAACAATTACAATGTACAGGCCTGACGCTATAATACCCTTCAGTACATTTGATCGTAACTATGATAAAGATATTTATTTCAAAGATGAATCTTATATAACTTTGGGTACTGCAAAAGATTATTATCAAAGGCTTGGTGAAAAATATAAGATTTCTTTTATTGAAAGAAGAGAGAATACTTTTACTGTTTCTGATAAGATATCCGGGGATTCATTACTGGAGTTAGTGTATGACAAGAAAAATACTCTTAATCGAATCAATTGCTTTGATGATGTTCTGACAGCTCGTGGAATAACGATAGGAGATACAGAAGACAAAGTGGTCGATCTGTATGGTAATCAGTTCACAGAAATTAGAAACGAAGATGGATCCTCTCTTATACAGTATAAATTATCATATATTACTATAGAATTTACCATTGATAATGAGAAAGTAAAAGGTTTTTCTATATTTCGTACATGAATTAAAGAATCCTCCTAAAAAAAAGCAAAATGGTACCGGCCCCGCCTAATTCCAATATGCTACCTGGCCGTTCAGGTTTCCGGGGTATCATAATGCGATCTGCACATCCTTTACCTGCTGTTTCTCCTCCCATAAACAGTAAATAAATACAGCCATTATATTCTTTCAACATTTACAAACAGCCAGCACAAAGCCGTAAAACGGATACACTTGTTTTTCAATTCAAAAAGATTTAATATCAGTATACAGAATAGTATTACCAATAGGAATCCTGCAACATTTCAAAATAGAAGTTCGCGGACATTATTTCATTTCATACATTCGGATGTTCCGCCGCGGCATAGTCATGGGCTGAAGCGTGCCGCCCCGCAAAGCGCTGAACGGAGTATCATACCGGCCGCTGCCCTGTTCTGTACTCCGGAGGGCCGGCCGGGGATTTCCTCTGCGGATGCCGCCGTTGGGGAATTT
>PPYE01030112.1_pt1 | contig 45988 bp, 66 predicted proteins | sample 1559881 | NCBI WGS metagenome assembly PPYE01 (sample SAMN08240022, study PRJNA423297) | Human gut metagenome, whole genome shotgun sequencing project.
TCCGGCTGGTAGTAGTCGTAGTAGGATACAAAGTATTCCACTGCATTCTCCGGAAAAAATTCCTTAAACTCACCGTAGAGCTGTGCCGCCAGAGTTTTATTGTGGGCAAGCACCAAAGTTGGTTTATTTAACTTGGCAATGACGTTCGCCATTGTGAAAGTCTTACCGGAACCTGTGACACCCAGCAGAGTCTCGAACTGGTTGCCTTCTTTGAAGCCCTTCACCAGTTTTTCGATTGCCTGGGGCTGATCGCCAGTTGGTTTGTATTCAGAGTGAAGTTTGAAGATTTGTTGTAAGTTCTGCACAAAAGCACCTCCTGGTTTTTATATCATAAAATAAACGTTCGTCTGTCAGGCAGAAATTCGTCGAAGTACATTAAAAAATAGTGAACCTAGCATGGACGAATTAACACTTAAATTTAAGAGATATTGTACCATGAAAAAATAAAATTGTATATGGGATTTGAACATTTGTTCTTTTCAAATTATTACCATGTACATCCATGGTTAGCAACTCTTAATAGCTGTTTGCAGCGTTTCCAGTGGAAATCCTTACTTCTACATCAAGCAGCGTCTGCATTCATACCGTTTATGATATAAAAATCACCTGTTGCACTTATTTGCATAACATCTGTTTACATAAAAATATCCCTCAGGTTTTCAAACCCTGGGGGACATCTCAATGCAATTTAATATCAAAATGCCAGAAGACAAAATATTCCATCCCATTGTCCGGGAAGAATCCTTTAAACTCGCCGTAAAGCTGGATGCCAGGGTTTTATTGTCGACAGACACAAACATAGGCTTATTCAGTTCCTGATCCATGCAGTTCTCCTTAAATTTTGCTGACAATCATATAACCTCCCATTCCTGCCCAAAGCAAATGATATTACATATCTCTGACATCCCTCACATAACTGCCAGAAGCAAAGTTCCCACAGTCATACATGCCACGCCCAATGCTGCTTTTTTAGTCAGTTTTTCATGAAATACAGTCCACGAAAATGCAATGGTAACAAGAATGCTTAATTTATCCACAGCAACAACCACACTTGCCGGGCCCTGCTGCAAAGCATGATAGTAACAAAGCCAGGAGGCTCCTGTGGAAAGCCCTGACAATACCAGAAATACCATTGTCCGTGTACCTATTTTTCCAATCCCGCTCCCGGCTCCTGTAATCAGAACCATCAGCCAGGAAAATATCAGTACAACAACTGTTCGAATGGCTGTAGCCACATCGGAATCTGTTTTCTGTATTCCGCATTTTGCAAGAATTGCTGTAATTCCTGCAAAAAACGAAGAGCCTATTGCATAAAAAATCCACATAACTGCCTCCTTTATCCTGAGTTCTGTCACCTTCACCATTGAATCAAGGGTTACTTTTTCAATCTCTGCAATATCTGTCAGGATGTACAGTAAAAAATCATGCACTTTGATCTTTTTTAATTCAATCAGATCCTCCGTCCAAATCCTTATTAATGAAAAAGCACAGAAAAATTCCTGTGCTTTTTCATAAGCTACTGCATCGGACACATCACAATAATTCTTTGCGGCGCAGTCTGCGGAGGAATGCTTTTTGTCACAGAGCTATAGTAAACCAGCAGCTCCTGCCCTTCCGGGCTGCACATAAAACGCTGCCCGTTCAAAGTGCGTATATTTGTGACAGGGGAAAGATTCAGTTTCAGAGATCCATCTTCTGCAGTCAGCGTATCATCAAAAAACTTCAGCGCAACATCCTGCCCGGCTCTTAATGCAGTCACCAGTTCCGCCTGATACTGGGGTGGAAAAATAGCCGGTGCAGGAAGGCTGGTATCATAAAAAGCAGCTACCTTCATCCCCCGCCTGAGTCTGGTGTTATCCACAACAATGGTATCACCCGACACCACAAAATTCACAATTTCTCCATCTGTATCAACGGAAATCAGAAGCGAGCAGCAGGAACCTCCACTCCTGATATCCCGGATTACTCCAGTTACCTTTTCATAAGAAGAAAATGTCATGACAAAACCTTTTTTATTTATTTTATGAAATAAGAAACGATTCTGTTACTTCTCTGCCGGAGTTTTTCCTACCTGATATAAATGCCATCTGTCCCCACAAAAGCATCTTCCGGATATTCTGAATCCAACAGTTCACTTCTTTTCTGCAAAAAATTCTCGTACTCATTCTCCATCAGGCAATACAAAAGCTTTCTGGGCATTCCTACACGGACTCTACGTTCTTCCTCCTTGGACTCTGTTTCAGAAAAATAAGGTACTGTCAGGGAAATTTCTACATTTTTCCCACAAAGACGAAGCCCCTCTCCCTGTTCCATAAACAGCTCACAAAGAGGCTGGTAATATGCTCTGAAAAAATCTTCCTCTCGAAATCTGATACACTCTTTTTTTTCTTTCCGGTCACTTTCAGGCTGACGTACCACTCCGCAAAGATAGCTGTGATCATAATAAGTCATACACACAGCCGCCGGAGCAGGTACATTTCCATTTACAGATTCTATATCTGAAATCTGCTGACTTCCCTTTTTCAAAGCCTGCTCTCTTCTGTTGCTTCCTCCTTTTGCTTCCCACACACTCCACTGGTTTTTAGGTATGCTCAGTCCGATCATATCCTGCCGCCATTCACTGTTAAAGAAGTCAATAAATTCTTTCTGATCAATACTGCTGATCAGGTTCAGATGCGTCAGATAGTCTGCTCCGTAAAGCCTTCCGCTGATAAGCTTTGTCAGAAACATTCCCATATAATAGGACATCACACTCTTTTCAGAAGAATCCAGATAAGCAATCCGTTTTGCTTTTTTCAGACGGTCCCCCTCTGTGTCAAGAGCAGTCTCCACAAGAAACATTTTATAGGTAAGCTCCAGCTTCTTTTTTGATAAAAAAGAAGCTGTCATTCTCTGGATAGGCATTCCGCAGGTAACCACTGCATGGAGCAGCTCCTTATTAGAAAATACCAGCTCTGTATTTTTATTTACCAGGCCCGTAGTGCTGCCACAGTCCTCCTGCTCCAGGGATATCGTATACGTTTTATCTTCTGTTAAAATCATAATCCGTCTCCTTGAAAAATGATAAAATTTCTGCTTTTATTGTATCATTTTTTAAATGATTTAGGCAATGGATTTTAACGAAATCTTCCTGTTACTCACCCCATATGGAATTTCATTTTACACTGGAATTTAAGATTTCAAATCAGCTAATCCTCCTATTCGCACACTTCCGTTTTTATGACATAAAATATATGGTATCTCAATTTATCAGAAAGGATTTGTTCATGGAAAATTATCATGTGAACCGTTCCTGTGGACGTCCATACCATGCAACCTGCGGTATGGCTAAAGCACAGATGGCAGCCAGGTCTTCTTCCTGTCCGTGTACAGAACAGCATAAGAATCAGTCCTGTGCCTGCCGTATGCCCAATACAGTTACAATAAATCCGGAAATGTACACCCATGCAGATCATATGGAGCCAGCAATGGCATATGTGCCCTGCCAGCAGCTTACCACTACCTATGATCTGTGTTATGCACTGAATGTGGGAACGATTTTTCCGCAGCTTTGCAAACCATTTTGCGGAAAGAGAGGTGGACGAAGATGATGTATCAGAATTCTTCAGGCTCCAAAGCACAGCTTCTTCAGAAAATCAATGAAGTCAGCTTTGCAGTCAATGATATTCTCCTTTATCTGGACACACATCCCTGCTGCGAAAAAGGAATGGCACTTTACCGTGAATATGCAGCAGAACGAAAAAAGCTGATGAAAGAATATGCGCAGTGTTATGGTCCTCTTACTGTAGATGATGCTCTGGAATCAGACGGAAACACCTGGAAATGGATGGAACAGCCATTCCCATGGGAAACGGAAGGAGGATGCAGATAACTTATGTGGAATTATGAAAAAAGATTGCAGTATCCCATCAACATTAAAACCCCTAATGCGAAGCTTGCTCAGTTTATCATGAGCCAGTATGGAGGCCCTGACTTCCGTACCCTATAATATAGGATGCTTTTCCTCAGTGTTTATGGGCATTTCAGAATTATAACCTGCAATACAAACCAGAGTGTAGTAACATATAATAGAATTAGGATGATACAATATTCACCCCGTCAAGTCAATCTTGGCGGGGATTTTTATTAAGCTTATTCATTCTCAAGTGTTTTAATTTCACCCTCTAAGACAGGGAGAAAATTTTCTATGTTGTCTTTTATGTGATTTAAAAATTTCTTTTTGTCTCCTTTGTAATTTTCACAAAACTCGGCAATTTCTCTTAGCCATTCCTGATTTTTCTTTATCTTTTCGATGGAATCATTGCACTCTTCGCACATCATTCCTCCAACTAAAAAATTAATCTGGAATTCACAATCCTCTTCTTCTAATGCATCATTAATCAAATCTGTTATTTTATTTTTTTCTTCCATTCTTAAATTCTCCGATCCATTTTTCAAATTCTCCATTTTTTACTGCTTCCTCGGCTTCAATTCTAACTTGATGTGCTATCTCTATATTGTAGTCTTCGATTAAGCTGTAAGTTTTGTTTTTATAACCGATAAACGCTCTATATTTCCCATTTTTTAACCTGGATACTCCATTGATTCCGGTTGTATTGTTTTTGCTTATTGTGTTTTTAAAAAATACAGTTGATGTATGATCTGTTATTTTTAACCCAGCTACCATTAATTTTATTTTATCAGGCTGCGACTTTGAGCATCCACAACTTATTGTCCTTCCGCTTGTCAGCGAATCCGTTCTGACTTTTATCATTTTTCCACAATCACAACGGCAAAGCCACATTTTCACGTTTCTTTGTTTTTCTCCGGTTTCCTCGATCACTGTCAAGTGCCCAAATTTTCTTCCTTCCAAATGTCTCTGGAACCCTTTCTGGCATCCACAGCTTGTTTTTCTTCCATACTTCAGATCTCTTGATGATACCATACATTTTTTTCCACAATCACAACGGCATTCCCACAAAGATTTTCCACTCTTTTCTTCATCAAGACATTTAATAACCTCTAAATCTCCGAATTTCATCCCTTCCAAATTATTAATCATAGTAAGTCCCGCACCTCGCATTCCAGCGCATCCGCAATGGAAAGAGCATTTCTAAGCGTCATATTTCCAACGTCACTCGTAGCGTTCTCATATCTTTGGATCTGCCGGAGATTCACTCTGGATTTCTCTGCAAGTTCTCGCTGTGACATTTCCAGGCTTGTCCTCTGATAGAGGATGCCATTTATTCTGTTATTATGGCAGTCCATTCCCCGATTTACAAGGGAGCACACTCCACACATTCCATCTTTTCTTATGCAATCTTCGTATCTTTTCATTATGCCAACACCTCAATCACAGTTGCTTCTCTGATTATAATTTCTCCTGCGTCCTGTCCCCATTCCTGGTAATCACCAGCTATAACTGCCACATGCTCTCCGTAGTATCCGTTTACTAAAGTCAACTTCGCGTCATCAAGATTAATAGCGCAAGTTCCATCCAGCTCTTCATCTGTGCATTCTCCATCTACCCATACATAAGAATTGTCAAGAATTTCACCCTCTGTGAATTCGTTTTCCTGGATACGGATTCCAATATATTCGTATGCACATTCCTCTTTAATTTCTTCGATTCTATCAATAATGTTCTGGATTGCCTCTTTCTTTGTCATTTTGTTGCCCCCCTTTTTCCTTATCTTTAATTATATTATACGCTAATAATAGCGTATTGTCAAGTACTTTGTGCTATTTTTAGCGTTTTTTTCGCAATAAAAAAAGCCCCAGGATATCCCAGGGCTTGATGTCGGACAAAAGTTTGTTCAATTTTACTGTTTCTGAATGTACTTTACGCTCACAAAGCCATAGTATTCACCGGCAATCCGGATATAATACCATTCACTGCCATCATCGGCTTTCTGAGTAAAGTTCATGACGTCTACAAGGTTTCCCTTGGACAGCTGCGGATATGATTTAATTGTTGGGTAATCTGTGCCAGCCCATGTACGGACGTTTAATTTAGAGGCTGTAACCTTTCCAACAAAGAGCCTTTGTGTCTTATCCTGTTTGTTTGGGATTTCCTGTTTCGGAGGCTCATCGGTCTGCGCGCCGTCTTTCTGGATGTACGCAGTCCATACCCAGCCTACACCAATATTTGTCACATTAACCTGTGTCCAAGAACCCTCTGTGATTCCATTGATCTCAAAACGATTGCCTTTCATTAATTCACCAATCGCTTCTCCGTTTGGTTCTGCCCGGACAAAAAGATTGTCTACAGTCGCTGTGGCCGTTCCGGTTGCTTTCCAGGGCTTTTCCGGCTTATCCTCTGCCTCTCCGTAATCAACCCAAACATAGCCGTCAATCTGGCTGTTTCCAATGGTATAAGATTTCTCAGCCACGCAGCCGCCGTTTGCCTCCACATGGTTCAGACCGCCTGAAGATGTATTTCCCTCATTGGTGTAAATTGTATTTCCGGATATGCGGATAACCCGGCCAATATGGGCGCCACTCCGGAAGATAACCAGTGCTCCCAGTTTCGGCGCACTGTGCCATGTGCCTTTCGCTCTGGAATGAGATTTGACAGAGTTACAGTTATAGAATCCATTACCCATGATTTCAAGTGCTTTCGCCTTACCAAAAATCTTGGCACAGATCCAGAATTGATATGTCGCACACCACGGCTGTCCCTGGCATCCCATTAATCCCCAGTTATTTACATCCCGGGAATACTTTGTGTAGTTGCCATATCCTGCATTTCCGGTTTTACTGTCCAGATTGGCATTGCTGCGTTTTTCCAGATATCCAACCTGATCATTCAAAAGTTTTTTTGTTTTATCCCATAAGTTCACTTTTGCTTCCTCCTCTACTGCATAAGTCTGAATCATCTCAATCACCTTTTTCTGACGGGTGGTATAATCCCCTACCTGATTATTGTTGCTCTTATCTGCCGGATCTGTACATAGGGCAGCGTAGATCCGTTCAGATGTGTAAGGTTTGACCGTCTTTGCCAGAATCCTTTTCAGTGCTGCAGCTCCGCCCTGGTGGATGATGTTAATACATTCCATCATAGCTGTATCCGGCATAGCTCCGTAGGTTTTGGTAATACTCTCTGCGTACTCTCTGATCTGAGTATCCATCAGCTTGTCCTGAGATTTAATCCCAACAGGCGAGGAGATGATCTTGATAATACACTTTGCTTTTGCAGACGTAGGAGAGATTGCGTACCTAGACCAGTTTTTATGCAGCAGATCATCTGCGATATCCTGAGTATCCAGACGTTTAAACTGGGCCGGATCCGCTCTTTGGATCTCCTGCAGGAGCCTCTTTGCCTCTCCTGCGTACCACTGGCCAGCTCCGATAGTAATTGCCTTTTCATTAGGGGTATTAGCTCCGGCGCCGATAAAAGCATCATATCTCTGTTTTCCGTATACCTGACCTCCTGTTTCTACGGCGTACAGAATTTTTCTTAATACCTCAATATTCTTTTCAATCATAGGTTTTTCTCCAATCAAAAAGAGGACGATCACTCGCTCTCCGAATCCTTATACTTTGTCCTGTCCCAGATCTCTTTGATTTTTTCCCAGCCTCCTGTTGATACAAGATATACAATAAATGCAGCCAGGAAAGACGCAAATACATAGTACCAGGTGATTGTTATCTTAAAATATGTACAAAGTACAACCAGAGCCACCGGGCACAGGATCATAGATGTGATCAGTGCCACTGCGCTTGTGGGAACTTTTGCCAGAAACGGCATTTCCTTAATCACCTGCACCACAACAGATACCATAAAAGCCAGCACTCCAAGAAGTGCCATGCCATAAGTCAAATACTGCATTACTACATTCATATCCATAGTTATTCCTCTCTTTCCACAATTTCATCAATTCGATGGTGGGCAGACTTTGTGGACTGTTCTACAATCGCCATTCTTTCCACCAGATTGTTATGTTTCTTTACTTTTTCTTCCAGCTGTTCCAACCGATAGGTGGTAAGCTTATTTGCCGTCATGATCCCGGCCAGGCTGCCCACAAGAGTTCCGATCAGGGAACAGATGGCTACTACAATTTCAGGCTGCATGCGTTCTTCCTTTATTCCTCCGTGTGGCAGGTATTTGTGAGCTTCTTATAAACATCCTCATAGAGCTCCTGCTTGTCTCCGTTAAAAGTGTATTCTGCATATATTCCGTCACCAGAAACCGTAGTAGAAGCCAGACATTTGTAATTCTGCAACGTCTTACAGTTCCAAACAATAAATACATCTCCTAAGTCAATCGGTGTTTCTGGTCTATTTTTGTTGTACCACTCCACCAGTTTCTTCTGACAAACGCTTTCAAAGTGCTTCATTCCTGTAATAATCATATTTTTTTCCTTTCTCGGCATTGCACCGGCGCAAATTTAAGTATTAAAAAGACCTCTGCGGTCTGTCTCTGATTGCCATATTGCATCCCTCTATTTTTACTGTCCATTAATAACCTGATCTGGTGTCTTAGTGCCAGAAACCACAGCCTCTGCATCTTCCTTGGAGATTCCTTTCCAGAGTCCTTCTGTTCCCATACTTCCTGGCATCCATGTATTCTGTCCCTGGTATGTAGAGATATAATACTTCTGGTCGATTGTAACCACTGCGCCATACTTATACCGGTCTGAAATTCCGTCCCATGGTTCCCACGGTTCGATAACAACTCCGACTGGCGGTTCTGGTGCAACTCCGCCGTTTTCAAGTTTAGTCACTCTTTTTTTCAGGGTTTCCACTTCTTCATTTAACGCCCGGCACATCTCTAACGATTCTGGCATCTCGCTTTCTGGCTTAATGTGCTCTCGCATCAGGACAACCAGTTCATTTTTCTGCTCTTCGGTCAGGTCATTTTGTATCCAAAGGGTATTGATTTTCTTTGTCATATCGTCCAGCTTGAAACTTCCCGACATAATGACATTTTTAACGATTTCGTACATATGGTATCATCCTTTCTTATAGCAATGCTTTCTGTGTGGTTATGATAATTTTTTCTATTGTTTCAAACTTCTGGTCTATATAGTTCTTTGTGTCAGCTATATAAGCCACTTTGATATCTGGGGCTACTTCTCCTCCATCTGCTGTGATAACTGTTGTTGGGTAGTAAGTGTAGAGTAATTTAAAAGCATCGATTTCATTCTGTGTAAGTTTCTCTTTTGTTGGCTCTGCAGTAATATACATAACTTCTACATTTAGCTCATTCATTTTTTGTTGCATTTCGTCTACTGTATTAATTGCGTTATCTCTAACATACAGCCAATTTTCCGATGGGTACATATTAGAGCTGTCTTTATACAAGCTAATCGTATTATCGTTGCTTACAGCTTGTCCATCCGGTGAACCTTTGTAATAATTACACATAACCAAACAATGTCCTGTATTTTTAGATGCGTCATTTAGTTTTGTATAAAATCTGTTATCCGAAGCCTTAATCCATTGTTTACCGACTAAAGATTCTTTTTTGATTCTATTAATTCTCTCACCGTGTTCTAAATCAATTTCATCACAAACCCATTGTTGTCCTGTGCTATCTGTATAGTTTCCACTATTTTTTACTGGTATCCCGGCCAATATGATAGGATGTGATAATATTTTTTCATTAAATTCATAAGGTTTGTATTGGTCTGCATCGCCTATTACCATGCTGTAATTTCCTTTTACGATCCTCGCTTCATAACCTTTTATATCTTTTGATAATATCATGCTTTTTTTAAGTTCCGTATTAGTTAGAGATAACCATAGATTTCCTCCATCCACATCTTTCAGAACAATATTGACACCATGTGGGGAAGGCTCTTCAGCTATCAAAGTCAATTTTGTTCCTTTTTTTAGAAAAAGTGGAACAAATGTATTTCGAACTCCATTCAAAAGGTTTTCGCCAGATATTTTTATGCTTTTTATTTCCGTTGTTTTTATCTTCTGTGGATAATTCGGTGAGGGCGATGGTTTACCACCTGTATATGGTTCGTAAGGTTTCGCAGAATCTCCTATATTAATCATGGGCATAGTTATATGATTATTGTAAGTATTGCCATCTATATAGCAATTATAAGTTGTTTCGACGTCAACCACTAATGTCTGTTTGAATATACCATCTCCGTTCGATGATATAATATGCCAAATTGCATTATCATCTCCTGATAGTGTGTATGTTCCAGGCTGTAGTGTAATGCTAAATTGTTTATTACCATCATCAAACTTTCCGTTTAACACAATATTACCATCATGGTTAATTGTAAGTATTCCTTTTTCTATTTGCGATTTTAAAACGTTTCTGGCATCAAATAACTGCGTTCCTGTTGTTCGCATCTGTGTACTTTTTCCAAATATTTTCAAATTCTTTATCCGATTCTCTGAACTATCTGTTATAGTCGTTATACCCCCCCCCGATGTTTTTGATATTATCAAAGCATTTTGAAGGGTAAGAATTTGTTCTTCTATGGTTGGCTCTGGCATTGCTGCTTCTTTTTTTAGGAGTTCTTCTATATGTGCAATTTCTTCTTTTGTCATTTCCACATACTCACCATTTACATATTTTTTCATAACGGCTTCCTCCTCTCTTTTTATCGTGCATACACTTCTGCTTTTCCAGCTTTTATCATCGATGTGTTTTTTGCAGTATATACAGTAATCCTTATCATTTCCGGCATCCCTTTCGTAAGCACACTGTTAATCATATACAGAGTACCTGTTTGTGTCTCATACGATATCTTTTTAATTCCTCCATCAATGTATCCGCCAATGTCATGAGCAAATAATTGCAATACATTTGATCCTGTGAGGTATCCTCCAGATGTAACAAATAACACTTCTTTGTCATCAAACGACACTTTAAGCGCCGCAGCAGCCGTTAAAGACAGAGTTATGTGGAGCAGAGCATCTTTATATCGCTTCCCAACCGGAATGTCAAATGTTGTTCCGCCCTCTTCGATGGCATAAGACTCAATCAGTTTCATATGGTTTACATCGTCACTCCACTGTGCATCTCCCGGTACCACATTCCCATCCTCTCCGACCACAAGGGCTTTACCAGCGTTTTCGGTGCCTTGTTGCTTATCCAGTTTGGATTCCATCTGTGCTGTAAAATCTTCCGGAATGCTCTGTAAGACCTCTGCACCTTTATCCTGTACCGCCTGCACCTGCTTTGCACCCTCTGCGGATACATTTCCGGTTTGGGTGATTCCCTCTGTCTGGACAGCTTCTACTGCTTTGGTCTGTGCTGTCTTAACAGATTCTACGGCAGTATTCCCGACACTCTGTGCCCGCTCTGTCTGTGCCTGTCCGGCATTGTTTACATCGGCAACAGCCTGCTGGGCGGTAAGGGTAAATGCCTGTGTGGTCTGATCAACATGGTTTTTATTGTCCAGCACATCCTGCCCCATCTGGGTAACAAGCTGTTTTGCTTTCTCCACTGCCTGCTCGGATACCTTGGCGTTACGTTCTGCCAGTTCCGCATTTCCTTCCGCAGTCTCCGCTCCTGCCTGAGCGGTCTGGGCGTTGGTCTCTGCGGTCTTGGCAGCCTGTTCTGACAGAGCTGCATTGGTAGCGGATGTCTGCGCCTGTTTGGTAAGGTTCTCTACTTTTACCACCTGCTCATCGATGCCGGATACCGATTCGACCAGACGTTCTACTTCCTTGCGGTCTGTCCCGGTCTTTTTGGCGTCCGCAGCTGTCTGATCAGAATAATACTTGGCGTTGTCCTGTGCCCGTTCCGGGAGATCTTCCCGGCCATGCGCCCAGCCCTCTGCCTGTTTTTCGGATTCCGCTGCCTTGTCTGCGGACTTCCGGACTGCCTGAACCGCCTCGCGGAAGATATCCGGGTCTTCTCCGCCGCCGGGGACTTCTGGTTCTGGGCGGGACTTAACCCGCAGTTTGATCTTGTACTCTGTCTGGCCGGATGTAGCATCCGTTAAATAAACAAAAGCAAAGATATCATAGTCAGATGTGGCGCCGTCATTTTCCAGCATGGAATCCGGGATAATTACATCTGTCACACCATCCTTGGTGACGCCAACGCGCATAACAGATGTTCCGCCAGTCTCCTGAAGGGAAAAGTGAATCTCCACCATGGATGGAAGATGCAGCCCCTGGATCCGGAGTACCTGACCATAGTCGTACTGCCACAGGCCGTAAACATTGGCGGTCGTGCTCCCGGGCTCAAATACCGCTGTTGTTATCTTTTTTTCAATCGCCATTTTTTGCCTCCTATGTTAAGCAATGCGCACCCAACGATATACAGTGATATATGGGGGCATGTTATTGTGTGGCTGATCTCCGCCGACCGACATTTCAAAAGAATATTTTCCGTACCCGCTTGGCCAACTCGTGGCATTCTCACGCTTCGGCATGGAATACTGGTAATCATCAGAGTTGACAGAAAACACCCCTGAAGCGGTTCGGAAAGCTCCATATCCTCTACTTTCTGTTCCTTTGTTTCCGGATCCGGCTTCTACCCTTCCGGTGATCTTTGGAAGCTGTGCCTGAGTCAGTGTCTGGGTTTTCGATCCTCCTGTTTTCTTTACCTGGTCAAATTCTGTCTGCCCTGCATCGACACCAACTGTGGTACGCCCTGCACCAAATGCTTCCCACGTTCCACCAAAGTATTCCTGTGGGTTGGTGTTTACTGTGCTCTCGTAAATACTTCCAATCGGATACATCAAAAGCCCAACCTGCTCCATCTGCTCTTCCATTCCTTTAATGCGGTTTACCAGATCGGTTACTTCCAGACCTTCCACATTTTCGGCCGCCGCATTGGCTCGTGTAGCCGCTGCGTCCGCATTCGTTTTCGATTGGTTTGCCGCTGTGGCTGCGTTATTGGCAGTTGCTGCCGCACTATTGGCGTCTCCTGCTGCTGTATTGGCAGCCTCTGCCGCTTTCTCTGCTTTTGTACCTGCAGTTCCGGCCGTACCTGCCGCTTCCTCTGCTTTTCCCGCCGCTGTATTTGCTTTTCCAGCGGCTCCATTAGCGGATTCTACTGCTTTTTCCGCATCTCCTATCAGTTTTACCAAAGCCCCGTATTCGTCGGTGCTTTCCACAGCGGATCCCGATATAAGGTTCCGTTCCACCCGGAACAAAATCGGAAATGTTACAAGGATCTTCTGTCCGGAGGTTAACTGAAGCTGTCCCTCCTGTTCCCCGACTTCTGCAAACATCTGGGTAGTAGGTTGGATTGTTGCCGTATTATCGACCAGAGAAGCATTGTTATACACTTCCTTGCCGGATGTTTTTTTAATATAGAGCCTTACTGTGGCCCCCGTTGGAACCGTATAGTCCCGAAGCTGAAATTTCAGGGGTACTGCATTGGTTCCCTGCACATAGTCAATCTGCACAGGCAGCCCCCGATTCCTTACAAAGATATCCCTTACAATTTCATCTGTCACTCTTTCTCACCTCCTACTGTTTTGGTGCATTTTTTATGATCCCATCCTCTACCCTTATGGTTGAGCCAGTCCACTGTAGACCTCCGTTTGCTGTTTTTTCGATTTTTGTAATAATTGGAATATCGCCTGTGTACGCCCAAAGGTCATGGAGATATGCATGAACTTCTGTAGCTTGAACGGTTCCTGTTTTGATGCCATCCAAATATACAACTGTTTCTGGTGTCCCATCTGAGAAGTCTTCATCGTCCTTCACATACTTTGTACTGTAAATATGTACATTTCCATTGGATAATCCATTTTCTGTGATTGTCCAACCGCCAATAATTCCTTCAGAGCTTCTGATTTCACCAGAAAAAATACCTTTTTTTGCGTATACCGTTCCAGAAAAATAACCTTCTTCCAGATGGATTTCACCCTTATCCAGATCCCACCAGTTTTTTCCAGTCTTATCAGACAAGATACCAGCCACAATTATTCCTGCAATCAACCCTCGAGCTGTCAGTGCTGTAGTCCAGTCCCAGTTTCGTCCATCTTCTGTCCTACGGGCAGAAATCATCAGTCCCTGGGTTCCCATAGCCATAGCCCCGTAAAGAGGGGATCCTTCATCCATATTTTCAAACAAAATCGCAAGGACGTCCTGTTTTTTAGCTACATTGTATTGTGCCCGGAGGGACGCCATGGCTCCGTCAATAAAACCGGCAATCTTCTCAGCGATCACAGACCCATCCGGACGGATTGCCCCGTCAATCCGGGAAACCACGGACGATACGTCATTAAAAAAGTTGTACTGGAAATCCCCCAATACAACTGATTCCACACATTTTCGTATGGAATTATATTTCAACTTAATCACCCGGGCATCTGTGGTGATGTCCAGACGGCTGTGCTGGCAGTGGATGGTATCACCGAAACCAACCTCTTCCAGAACCTTATAATCCTTATATAGTTCCGTATCCCGCAGAAGCACCATATCCGCCTCAATGGAGATCCTGGGCTTATCCAGCCCTGCCTCAAACTGTTCCCTGCATCGTTTTTCCAGGGCTTTGTTAAGTTCGTCCTGGTCCCGGCATATGAGCACGCCGTTGTCTGCATCATCCTCCATGGCATCCTCTGCCATCTTGACGTCATCAAAGGTAATGGCTGCGGTTTTGACCGTCGGGTAACTCCCGATCAGCGGGCTGTCTACATAACCGTAGGTATTAGATCCTGAACGGCTTCCAAATTCAGGGAATGTCAGGGTGTGTCCGTTATAGGCCTTCGGATAGATCCTTGTCACTACCCCACTTGTATCTATCTCTTCTGTAAGACCATCTTCCAGAATATTTTTTCCATATCTCAGTTCCACACCGTAATCGCCGCCCACACGTTCATTGACGATCACCTCAAAGTTATCAAAAAGGATTTCCCCGCCCCATCGGCTGATGAAACTGTTCGCATCATCCCCGTTCAGGGCTTCCAGGAAGTTTTTGTACTGGTAGTAAGCTGTGGCCGTCCTGGTAATGTTCGACCTCCCGTGATACTTGGAGTTAGGGGCAAGCATCATATCCAATGCCTGCTGCCCATTCTTTTTGGTAGGCCGCACATCATCCAGCCAGCAGTCACCAATTGCATCATAAAAGATTGGTTCCATATCGCAGGAAATGCCGGAATCTTTCTTCTCTTTTCTGCAAATTCTGAAAAGCTGTTCTCCATTGAAGGAGGGCATTTTTACCACATTGTCCTCAGTCAGATACCTCCACCGTCCATCCGGGTCTATAGGATGTTCCAAATGAGCCTCCCAGGAACCATTAAGGACGGCGTGGACATATGCTTCTGTGGGGAGCAATGTCATATCGCCGTTCTTTTCCGGAACAGAGTTTATTTTTATAGGTAGTCTACAATAATACGCATTTACATCTACTGTAGTATTTACTGATTTCTTTCCCTTAATATAGGCTACTGCGCGGATATCCCTGGCACCGTATGCAGGATAAAAGCTATGGGAAGATTCACCGCTTTCAAAATATTCGTCATGTGTTTCCCCACTGCTGTCAATGTACGATATACCAAAATACAGGATATCATCACTTTTCCGGGAGGTTTCCATAAAAATAAAATCCTGTATGTCTTCGGCCTGGAGCGGCCACGTCAGGTTGATATATGTTTCGGTACTGACTGAGGATGTACCGTTCAGGCTGACATGTACTCCGGAAGCTTTTGGCTCAATCCTGAAACGTATCCCCCAGAAAGTATCTTCGGATATATACCACTTCCCTTCCGCAAGTTCTTCCCGGGTTATTCCCTGTCTGTAAACCTGGATCATAAGCGCCTCCAATTCGGAATCACTTTAAGGGTGAATCCCGATGTGATTTTGATATCATTTTCCCCTGGCTGCAAATACAGATCTTCATAATCCCCAGTTACTACTGTATTCATAATGGTTCCATCTTTTCTATAGGCAAGCATCTTCTCTGTGTCAACAGTAAGATTTTGTCCTACTGTGGCTTTCATGGTTCTCCCGTTGACTGTGAGGGTGCAGGTGCCGTTTCCGGTGATCTTGTAGATGGGATGGCTTTCCGAAAATGGGTTATATTTGATGTCCAGATCAGACGGATGGTACTCCAGACACCCCTTATCCAGATAGAGCCCCGGTTCACAGGTGAATTTCAGGTCAAAATCTCCTGCCATTTCCGAATATCTCTCCACTTCACCAAGCGATACCGTTTTTACCTTGTAAAACACTCCATAGGAATCACAAAAATATAACTTCCTGCATCCCTTCAGAAACTCCCTTGCAGCAAAATGCGCATCCTCCCAGTCTTCCCTTTTCCCGGCAAGGTTTAGGTCTGCCACTGCTGAAATAACCGTATCTCCATACTGTCCTGTATCTTCGTACAAGTCGCCCCGTCCGGCAACCGTAGTCTTCTGATACACCTTCTGCCCTGTCTGAACAGAAGGATACCCTTCAAAATACAAACAGAATTCTGTGGATCTTCTCCCTTTCTGGTCAGCAATATACCAGTCTTCCATTATGTGCCCCTCCTTTTGACTGTGTTCTCTTTTTTTGTTCCTTTGAGATCTCTTTTTTCGTCTTCTTAACGGTTTCATTGACAAGCTCCTTGCCGTCAACATGAAACGTATTATTGACTACCACGGAAGGATCATCATCTGGCTCATCCGGTTCATAACCGTTGTTTCTGTATTTCTCCCGTGCTGCTATTTCATTGTTATCTGCCGCCCTGTAGGATTTTTCCTGCATAGCCAGAACAAAATCAGCCGCAGCCGTTTTCTTCATGGCGTCTACGGTTCTCCCAACGCTTTTGACAGACGCTTTTTCCAGGTTGGGAGTTTCCTCTTCCACACCTTCACTGACACCGGCAATCATGTTCACACCGATCTCATCCCGTGCCCGTTTGGAAGGGGAATGGATACCCAGCCATCCCTTTACGGTCTCAATAGCGTTTTCAGCAGCACTGACAGCAGCATCTACCAGATTCCCGGCAAAATTGGATACACCGGAAGCAATCCCGGAAATGATATTTTTTCCAACACTTAACCAGTCAATCTCCGTAAATGCCTTTTTAGCACTGGAAGCAATCCCTTTCAGTTTGCTTGGAATACTTGTTACCAGGCTGCTGATCCCGTTTCCGATCTTGGTGATCAAATTTGTACCAAGGCTTCGCCAGTCTATATTCTGAAACATATTCTTGGCATTTGTTGCAATACTTTTTACCGTATCAGGTATCTTGCTGAAAAGCGCTTTCACACCATTCCGGATGCCTGTTATGATGGTTTTTCCAAGTCCCAGCCAGTTTACGGCTCCGATCACTGATATAATGGCAGATACAATTTTCGGAAATTCAGCAATCAGGTTCGGGATATTCTGTATGATACCGGTCAGTAACTTCTTGATAATATTTGCACCTGCAAACAGAATTTTGGGCAGGTTCTCATTAATAATATCCGCAACATTTTTAACAATGGTCGGAACATATGCAATGAGATCCGGAAGCGCAGCGATCAGTCCGTCTACAATGTTATAGATAAACAGGATCCCGGCATCAACCAATCTGCCTGCATTCTCTTTCAGAAATTCCGTGAAATTCTGGATAAGCGGAAGTGCACTTTCCAAAAACATTGGTATCGCCTGCTGCAGCCCGGCCCCGATCTGAGCGATCATCTCATATCCCGTGTTCAATAATTCCGGAGCGCTTTGGATCAGATGCGAAGCCAGTTCTGAAATGATATGGAAGGCTAATTCGGCCAATGATCCTGCAACCGACAAGATCCCGGAAACCAAAGCCTCCAGTATCTGCTCTCCAGAAGACATGATCTGAGGAAGGTTCCCAGTCAGATTTTCTGTAATCGACCGGATCACATCCGCTGCTGCCGTAATGAGGTTTGGAAGCGACTTTGCGATTCCCAACAACAGATTACTGATGATTTTACTCCCGGCCCCGATCAGCCCCTCTGTTCCGCCTGTTTTGAACGCTTCTGTCAGCTGTTCCACTGCATCTATGGCCGCCGGCAAAAGCGTGCTTCCAACAGACTCCGTAATAGGCTGTACGACCTCTCCAAGAAGCTGCTGAGCATTATCCTTTAATGTGGAGATCATGCCATTGATCGTCTGGCTCTGCTTCTCCATGGACTTATAATATTTACCGCCTTCAGAGGTTGCACGCTGCATGGATGCCGTGATCTCATCTACCGATATCGTACCCTTACTGATGCGGTCGTACAGTGAATCCATAGATTCTCCCGTGGATTCACTGATCTCCTGAAGCGGGTTGAACCCGGCTTCGATCATCTGCTTCACATCTTCCAGGGAAACCTTGCCTGCTGAGGACATCTGTCCATAAGCCATAGCTATGCGGCTCATTTTATCCGCAGATCCCTGGGAAATGTCCCCCAGCATCATCATCTTATCCATGGCTTCATCCGCTGTGAAACCATAGTTCATGAGAAGCTGGGTGGTATCCGCAAGTTCCGGAAGCTCAAACGGTGTTGCCGCACCAACCTTTTTCAGTTCGTCAATCACCTGTGCTGCCTTTTCGGCTGATCCGGTCATAACCTCAAAGGAAGTTTCATACTGCTGGATAGAAGCGTTATATTTAACGCCAGCTGCTCCCAGACCGGCAAGAGACGTTCCTACTGCGGCAATCGCACCAGTAGCAATCTTCGCAGCACCAGCTGCAGCGCTGCCAATAACAGAAAATCCTTTTTTCGCAAATCCGCCTAATCCGGATAATCCTTTACTTAATCCGCTTTTATCAAGCTCTGTCCCAATTTTTACAGTTCCATCATTCGCCAATCATCCCACCTACCTTTTTCGATAGAGATCATCGGCTCATAATGGCACTACCTGATCTGTTTTCCTTTTCTTATCCTGATTTCAAATTCTTTCCCGCAATTTCTGCCCTTGCACCTTATGGTTATCCCCTCACACTCACAGGACGATTTATAAAATACAGGCATGGAATAACCACAGTATGGACAGATCACTCTTTTCTGCATTCGTCCATCCTCTTTCTGACATATTCCTTCATATCCCGGTTCCTCTTTGCCAGCTTCGCCTCATGGTCCATACTGCTCTCCGCCTTTTTCAATGCGTAAATACTGCGCATCTTTTTCAGGAAAGCTTTCTGGTTTTTCCCCAGCCCCTTCAGATCTGCTGTCCGGTAATACATGACACGGGAGATCAAAAGCTCCTCAGACAGTGAATCGAACATAGCCATAAATTCCCACCAGTGCAGATCCTTATCTGCAGTCTGGTTCAGATTTATCCGGTACTGTGTCCGGAAAGCCGCATAGATCATTTCCGCATCCTGTTCAAAGCAATAGGCCCGGACATTCCTTCCTGCTGTGCGTACCGGCTTCCCATCCGGACGTTTTTTCAGTTCCTCGCCGCAGCGGTGAAACAAAAGAAGCTGCTCCATGGCAGTCTCCATATTCCCCGGGATATTCTTCCTGTAAAAAATATTCAGTGCATCCAGAAGCTTCTGTTCATCGTCCCTGTCGCTGAACATGACCATCTCGATCAGGATATGGGCCCGGTATCCATAATTTACCGGATACCACATGCCGTCCACCTTGACCTCTCTCGGAAGATCATCCAGCAGTATATTGGCTTTCATCACTTGATCCGTTCAAGACTGTACGGAGACAGAAAATGCTCCTTCTGCTCACGGACGGCAGAGAGGAACTCGTCATAAGCTTCTTTTGCCTCCTGTGCATCTTCACAGTCTTTCAGCACATCTTCCCCTGTAGCTGTCAGAAAAAACTTCCGGAACATCCGGATCAGGGCATCCAGTACATCCCCCAGTTTCCCCTGGCTCATTTTCCTGATCCTTTCCTCATCTTTTTCCATGGCGCGGATCGCCTTTTCAAAGTTCGCTGCATGGTTTTTATTTGAGATACTGAAACGGATCTCTTTTCCATTGATCTGCATATCCTGTTCCTCCTTTTAATCTTGCTGGTAACTCCATTCCGACGGAGTGGAACCCACTTTCTTAAATTCAACATCAATGGCTGAGGTCTCCCCTGCATTGCCGCCTCCGTCTGAATTTATGATAATGGACACCTTGCCTTTTTCCCCTTTTCCGTTCAGGATATTAAAGTAAACGTAATCGGTGATAACCGCATTTCCGGTTCCATACTTGATCGCATGGCTGAAAATATAATCCTGTACTTCATCTCCGATATACCGGTCCCCGGTCACAGCGAAAGAACGCTGGTTTCCTGTCCTCTGCGTGGACTGTCCGGCACGGATGTAGGTTTTATCCACCGTGATCGGGTTCATCTGTGCATCCAGCCCTTCAATCCCCATCTGGACAACACCATATTCTGTCTCTTTTGTCTGCCCTTCCCCCGGTGTCAGGTTGATGGCAAAGACAAAATCATCATTTGTCACCCATCCCTCATATTCGGGTTTAGGTACTTTTCCCTGCATCAGTTCTGTTAATTTCATGCTCCTGTCTCCTTTTCAAAATAAATCAGCCTGCACTGGATCATATACCGTGCAAGCCCCCTCTCTGCATAAATACCGGCCAGATTCGGCATGTTCTGCAGGCACTCCATCTTTTTTATCTGGCAGTTGTCCGGAAATTCCGGATAAATCCCTTTTCTATTCTGGGAAGAAATCCAATCCATAAACGCCTGTGCAAGATTCATAGCTTCCAGGTTCAGATCGTCCCCGTATGTGGAATAGGTCTTTGTTATTACGATGGTAAAACCATATTCCTTTTCTGCTGCCCGTATATAGCTCTTCCGAACCTTATCAGAATAGTTAGTGATAAACGATACCGCATCTTCTGATTCCGGCGAAAAATTAAAATTCAAAAGATCACCTACAAGTTCGCCGATCTTCGGTTCAAAATACGCTTTCATAGCATCATGCTTGGTCACTTCTTTCCACTCCTTAGATAATCTTCATAAGCTTTTGCCAGCTCATCACCTCTGGCTGTTTTCATAGCCTTGTCCCATTCAGACGTAGCAAGGGGATGGGGAGACTTTCTGTACTTCAGCTTCTTCCCTGCAGGTTTCTTTTTGGGAGGAGAATAAAATCCTATTACCTCTCCGCCATCCATGATAGGATAATTCGGTCCATATACTTCTCCTTCATACTGATAATGGGCGTAAGGTGACAGATAATGTACAATTCCCTGTTCTCCGGCCACGTATGTCCTGACATTCTGAGCCAGAAGCAAATTATCAGCCGGAACATATGGATCCATCAGACGTTTTGCTTCATTGGCAAGGAATAGCAAACCTTTTTTCCCTCCTGCCTTTTCCTCTGCCACCTGCTTTACTGGTTTATTCCAGTTAAATTCCACGTCCATAGCTCTGCCCTCCGATTCTGTAATGCTTACCCATCGGAAATGCAGTGTTGTCCGAAAAAGCTGTCACTTTAAACGCATTCGGACTGTAACGGTTCAATACCTGTGCAGCCATATGTCCAGATTCTCCGGTGATCTCCTCCTGAATTTCACCCAGGATCACGATATCTTCCTGAGACACGGTGAAATACCCGGCAGGCTTCTTCACAAACTCATGATAAGGAAGATACCTGGGGTCCTTTGGTATCCGCACAGTATAGATGTTCCGGATACCGGCATCTGTTCCCGAAAAAGTCGTACCCACAGAAGATTTCCAGAAGCAGTTATGAAGCACGGTTCTGATCCATCGTTCTTTTCGGTCCGGTGTATCAGCAGCACGAATCCGGTTGTAAAGTGTAATGGTAAATATGTAATTCTTATTCATTACCTCACCCCCGCGTACATAAGACCTGTAAAAGACAGATATCGGTATATAATCTCTCCAATTTTCCTTGCCTTTCCTTCTTCTGTATAGACTGACCGGGACAGATCAAAAGTACCGGATTCTCCATCATTATTATACGATTCTAAAAGACCTGCTCCCCCCTGCTGCCGTGCCCGCTCTGCTATTTCATCTGCCTTATAAAGAAGTTCCGCAATCTCACAAATACACTGTTTTACCGGTTCAGTAATAAGAACTGGTTCTCTGCGCAAGCGTCCAAATGTTTTTTTATCCACTTCTCTTTCTGCCTGAGATTCCCAATATTCCCAAAAATCTTCTTTTATGACCGGGGAATCTGAATAATTCTCATAATACATATATGGCACATATAACATGGTTCCTCACACTCCTGCTAATTACGCTCCTGTTTTCATAATTGCAAACGGACATCTCTTGTTTTTGTCCTTCTGCAGAGCGTTGATCGGATTCGGGATCTCCCATCCAAGGCGCATAACCGCACGAAGGGCTACCATATCATTCTGCATCAGATTGTATGCAATGCTTCCATCTGTATTCTGAACAACGCCCTCTGTAAACAGTTTAAAAGTAATATCCTGACGGATTGCATACACAAGCTGGGAGAAGTCTCCGGAAATCATAAGCGCCTTTGATTTATCAAAAGCTCCATTGTTCGGAAAGTTCATAGGAGAACCGTCCAGATAATAATTCGTTCCACTCTGCATGTCGCTCTTAAAAATCGGCTGTCCGGTAGTATCTTTTAAACCTCTGAGTTTTGCTCTCATAGAAATGTCTGCCATGTGTCCATTTACAAAAAATCCAGAGGCCTCTACCTTGCTGATCACCCCTTCCTCTCCCATGATCTTGTCATAAATACTGTCTTCTTCTCCCAGAGTAACAACCGCATTGGCTTTTGTTGCTGTGGCTACTACATCGTCTCTCCAAGTGGAAGGCTTGTCCGCCCCAAACAAAATTGCTCCGTCAATCTTCTGGCCAAACGCTTCCACAATTCTCGGTTTTACCTCTCCCCAGATATCATAATCAGAATCATCCAGCACAGCCTCCGGAACCGGAACAATCACCGCGATTTCCTCTGCAGTAATAAACTTTTTATCCCATGCCTGCTTTGTAGTCTGCTTCTGACCGGTATCTCCATTTACAAAGTAAGCGATAGGCAGCATATCAAGAACAGGCATTTTGTACTGTTTTGATGTCATATTTGCCAGTTTTTTTCCTCTGGTAAGTACTGCTGACTGGGAAACCACTCCCTGGATAATCTCATTAGATTCCTGTACCGGAATCAGAGATTCAGCTCCAGTACGGTCAATAAGCTGCGCATCATTATCAAACAACCTTAAATTCATTCTGTTTTTATTCATCTTCTTACCTCCATTATCTTCTTGCCGCCTGGCGGATTGCATCATTGATGGAAGAATTCAGGCTTCCCCCTGCTCCCTTTCCTTCAGAACCAGATGAAGTATCAATGCGGTATGTCCCAGCTCCTGCATATTTTGGATTGTCCTTCAGGAACTTTTCCGCAGCCTTTTTAAAATCAGTCTTATCATCCACCAGCTTTGTGACCTTGAACATGACATAGTCCAGATCTTCCGATTTTACGCCTTTGGACGTCAGAACCTTTTCGTTGTTCATCTGCTCAACCTGCTGTTTATAGGTATCTCTCTCTTTTTCAATTTCCGACACATTCGGCTTATTCTTTTCTTTGTTGGCCTTATAATCCGCAATAGCCTGCTGTACTTCTATATCGCTCATCCCCTGCTGCTGAAAGAACGATTTAAGTGCCGCCTGCTCCGCACGCTGGGCCCTTGCCGTTGCAATTTCCTCCGCCTGCTGATATGTATACGTTGCTCCGGCATTTCCCTGGCTGCCGTTGCCATTATCTCCGGAGTTTGTCTGGCCTCCGTTGCCACCCTCCCCGCTTTCATCAAATAAATGCAGGTTCATCACATTTTTTAACATAAAATAACCTCCGCTTTCAGTACGTGAACTTTCCGAGCTTTTTATGCCTTCACGTTTTGGGCATAATAAAACCGCCTGTAATCCCCAGACGGTTTAAATAAATTTTATGCAGTTATATTCCCTGTTGATATCCAACAGAGACAGATACCAGGAATCTACCAACAACTTACCTTTATCCGTAAGCTTCTGCCACGCAATTACAGTCATGCCGCTGCCTGTCTCCTGTCGGATATTTTCCATGGCAAGATCACTCAGTGAATTAATCAAACTGCAAGTCAGTGCGGAAATAGCAGCACAAACAATATCCTGACCATTTACACTGCATTCTGCATGACCATACATTTCAATTCCGTTTTTATGAACTCTTACATGAATCACTTGCACACCTCCTAAAATGAGTACAAAAATAAGACGCCTAACCCCGCGCCTCAAAGGGAGATATCTGGATCACCGCCTTTCTACTGATAACCTCTTACCATCAAAGCAAATCGTATCACCGATTTTGGCCGTCTGGTCATTTACCCTCACCCCTTTCAAGATTTCTGCACCATCACAGATGCCGTACAAAAATTTTACCGTTTTATAGTCTATGCGGTCTGTCAGCCAGTTTGGCGCCAGCATGTCCGCATCTTTGGTTATTTTATAGCGTTGCATTTTCAATCCGCAAACACCCAGTCCTCTGCTAACATATCTGCCTGGGATGCAAGCCACCCCATTTGTACACCACTGGTTCCTACAAAAGCAATTGCCATATTTCCGATTGCTTCATGCTCACAATTGATAATATCTCCAGAGGCATCTTGGTAGGAAATTCCTATAGCAAGTTGAATGTACTGTTTTTTTCCATTCCAACCTTTACGTTTTAATTTCAACCCTCGTTTAACGTACTTGATTGCATCTCCAAAACCAAATGCTGCTTCTCCACCCAAAACAGGGCAATTCGTTTCATCTGCAATAATCCATTCATCAGATGCCACATTCGAAAGAGTATATTCAACTCTCTGTGTTTCTCTGATATCAAGAAAATCTCCCTGATCAGAGTCCTGTGGTCTGCACTGAATCATTACTGTCTGTTTTTCTTTATCCCAATACCAATAACCACCCCATGACGGAAGTTTTACTTTCTTACCTTCCTTCATTTCTCTTAATGCTTCTGTAAATTTCATAGCTTTTCACTTTCCTTTCTTAAAAATGGGTATAAAAATACCACCTGTCATTTTCTGACTGGTGGTACCTAACTGATATTTATTCTCGTTTTACAATAACTGCATTGGAATCCTGGTGACGTTTTGTAATCACCACGGGATTCAAAGTATCCTTTTTTGCAATGGTGACAAAGCACCTTTTCTCCATTCCTTAGTTTTTTTATTACTTTATTCATTTCGTACGGATTCATAAAATCACCTCCAAGGAAGTGTTGGGTACAATTCTTTTACTGTCTTAATTATATCTTTCAGTTCATTTGCTGTCAAATTATTTTTACCGGTTCTATGCTTTAATTCCTGTGCAAAGCATACACATTCAGCCCACTGAGAATTTCCAATATCATATCTATGATGTGTTATTTCGTGTACTAAAGTCTCCGCTGTATTCTGCACTGTTTTTGTTTCGGAAGCAAATATATAAATATTATCTCCATCCTGATATCCCCTTATACCCGGTTCATGGTCTATTTTATAGCACATTTGAATATCCAGTTCCGGATGTTCTGCTATATAGGAGACCACTTCCTTTCCAATCTCTGTTCGATTCAAATTATTCATGAGCCTTCTTGTTGTTATTACATCCTTTTGACCATTATTATACTCTGTAAAACGCTCTGAAAATTTTGATTTTCTCAGCCTCTGCATTTTTTCATTTTCTTTTTCCTGCCGGTGGATCTGTATTTTTGTCTGGTCTGTTTTGGTCAGCATGAACCGTCCGCGTAATCCATCCTGAGTGATTCGCTTCATCTGCTCCGGAAGTCCCATCTTTTCAGAAAAAGCCCTGTAAGTCTGCATCTGGCCCTGGTATTTTGCTTTTTTGAGCATAACCTCCATCTCATCCGCTCCGCCTTCCTGAAGGAGCTTGATATCCTGCCTGCTTTTTCGCATGGCCGATTCCATTCGGCGTTGCTGCTGAAGAGCCTCATATGTGGTATACTGCTTTCCATTATAGGTCTTGGGTGTATTTTCCTCTTTCATCATCTGTTTCAGTCGCTTATCTGTGTAGCTCCTCACAGAAACACCAGGAATAAATGCATTATAATCATGATAACAGTTTGCGCCCTTTAATCCAGTCACTGTACCAAGACCGCACACACTCTGAAGTTGCTCCATAGTCCATACACGCCCCTGCCACTTTTGATGCTCCGGTCGTGCACCTACATGATAAGTTACTTCATAGCTGTCAGTTCCCAGATCTTTCGCAACCTGTTCATTGATTTTTCCCTGAACCTGTCGAAACCCTGTCATAATCGCCCTTCTGGCAGCAACATCAATCCGGTTATGATGTCCGGAATCATAATCTATCCAACGCACACCGGAATCCGTCATTTTCTTAATAGTTCTCGAAAGTACCTGATTATAAGAGAACGCTCCGCTTACAATATCCATCACTGCGCCATCCATGGTGGAGCGGTAAAATTCCATTAGCGGCGAATAGGTAATCCGTCCATCCGCACCTCTGATGGCAAATCCCATAGAGTTTGCCAGGTTTTTATATTCTCCGGATATCTGCCTTTTTACTGCTCCTATAGTCTGTTGCAGGGGAGCATTATCTTCCAGTGGTATCTGCTCAAATCCGGAAACTTTATAGTACCTGTCATGTCCATAGTATTCTCTGTATGCCTCATCTGAGAAAATACGATCCATTTCTTCATCGGATGCTTTTAGTGCTTCCTGAATCCATTTTTTAATATCCTCTTCCGATTTTCCAAGCTGCTGCAGGCGAGTGATCTGCCAGTCTGAGGATGCCGTAGAAAAACCATTCTCTTTGATCCTGCGGACAATATCGGTCATAATCCTGATTTCCAGATCAGAAAATATTTTGCTTATTTTCAGCGGTAACTTTTCCAGTTGTCCCTGTGTCATTCAATCACCTCCGCCGGATTTTGCACTTTCCTGGCTGCTTGTTCCTCTGTTTCCCCATACCATTTTGCCCTGTATTCCACCAATGACATAGCCCCTATGCTTACATCCTGTCTGTCTGTATTTCTCTCTGATTCTTTGTCTTCAATAATAGAATCATCAAAGTCCACAGTGATCTCTGTCTTCTCATTAAGGGGATAATTTAAAATCCTGCCTAATCGGATAATAATTTTGATAAGCTGCCGTATCGCATCCTCCAATATAATCTCATGTTTTTTTAACATTCGATACATATCTGAGTTTTCCGAAATTACTTCTGTTGCAGTCTTCGCCTGTCCACTGTCAAAACGATATCTTTCTGTACCAAATCCACACTTCAGCGACAAATAGTTCAGATCATCATTAATTGCTTTGCTGTGGCTCTCTGTCCGGATCTGCATATCCACTTCATGAATCAGCCCCTCTTTCTCCTTGTCGTAATCATCCGGCATTTTGTAAAACACCGTATCTTCCGGATCAAATGCCATAGATCCATCTATGTTTTTCATCATTTCCGGAGCAACAAAGATACGTTTCTTTCCAAGTTCAAATTCATTGCAGTAAGAATCAAATTCAATATCCAGCTTTTTCAATGTATCTATTGCATTGGCAAAGATCGCTATACCCATAGGATTACTCTCATCTGCATCCGCATTATTTACAATGTTCAGCCTGTCTATTACAAACTGTGGATCCGGACTTCCGGTTTCTATCCTTGCAGTCAGGTTTCTAAATGGACGTAGTTGCTTCCACTCTTCACGCTTCAGTTCCTTCCCTTCCCTACTGCCCGTGACCGCCTCCAAAACTGTATTTTCAATCACATACAGCCCATTTTCCAGTTTATGATGCTGTACCTGTATATACTTTTTCCGATTTACTGTATGCGGAAACGTAAAGATGCACTCCGTAACCTTCCCTCTTTGCCAGCTTACCGGATAGATATTACCTGCACTCACATAGTTAATGCCAATCTTTCCGGAAGTGACCGCTCCATCCGCTTCAATCTCTGCATCATACAGATAAGGTATATAAGCAACCGTACCCGTATAAGCCTTACGCTCCTGATAATCATTTCCAAACACCAGAAACTGGTTTTCATCCAAGACTTCCTGCACAAAAGCTCCTGTTGCATCATCCGAAAAAACAAATTTTACCCGTTCATTTAATAGCAGATCTGCAATGTCCTCACACACTTTCTTTGCCATACCCATTGTTTTTCTTTTTCGTTTTGTATAACTTCCCTGGCCGGTGTATACCCGATAAAAAGAGAAATTACGGACATTTCCGTTATACCAGCTTTTCCATTCTTCAATTTTCCGGTAAAAAGTCGCATCCAGAGTATCGATCCCCTTCCTGCGAAAATAACTAAAAATATCCATCTTCTTTCATCTCCATCTTTGATATATCCACTTCATAATGTTCTTCTTCGATATCTGCCGGCAACCAACGTTTTACATACTTCCACGCCCCCATGACAGCGTAACGGGTTGCGTCGCATCCGTGATCCTCTTCTTTAACCGGAATCTCCTTGCCTTTCTCAATAGACTTTTTATCATATTGATACAGCCCCATTTCACGGATCAGGTTTTCTTGCGCCGGCGCAATACTCATGATTCCAAAAGTCAGCACTTTCTGAACTCTGCTGATGCCAAGCGCCACATCATTTTCCGCATCACGAACCAGTACCGAATAATCCAGGGCTGTGCTATGTACAGACCTTCTTATCTCTTCCTGCAAGCCCTTTGCTGAAGGATCCAGATAAATATAAAAAACTCTTGTTCCATGCTGTTCATGAACTTCTTCCATTAGTTCTATAAGATTCTGAGCATATTCTGACGGACTTCTCTGCTTTCCGGTATCTCTTCCACTGTGATAAAATTCGTTCAACCCCTGCAATTTATGTCGGTAAGTATCAAGACCAAAAGCCTGATAGGTTGTTGCATTTTGCTGTCCATAGTCACCGCCAATATATACTCTTTCGTATACACGCTCTGGGTCAGGCACCTGTCTGTGACGCTCCGAAAACATATAATAAATCAGTTCATCTACTCCAACCGGTTCTCCCAGCCAGGTCCAGCGGTACATTTTAGGATCTGCTGATTTCATTGCTTCTGCGGAATCTATCAGATCCTGTCCCAGCCACTCCACAGGCACATCCCTGTAATCTGTATGTATGTGGATGCAATCCGGGCGCTTTTCCATTTTCTTACACCAGACATTTACCGGAGCATTGGGATTCTTCGGAGGATTATACAGATAGATCATTTGAAATCCGGCGCTGTTTCCACGGACAAAAGTAGCTTCAATATTTGCCAGTTCATCTTCCCCTTCGCCATCATCGAAAAACTCTGTCAGCTCATCAATCACAACAAGCTTAATCGGCTTATCCTCATCAATAATACCTTTGGTATCATCAATACCATCTGATCCTGAAAAATAAATTGTAGTATTATATTTTTTATATGTGATCTCCATCGGGCTTCTGGTGATATAAAAACGATTCTTCGGAATTCCCAGCCGGTTAATACCTCTCAGCATTTCCTTATATACCGTTTTTCTCAACTTATTGTGATGCTTGCGTAATACCACAGCAGAAGCAAATGGATCTGATACAATCTGATAGTCTGTACGGATTGCAGCACAGCTCGACTTTGTACCTGCTCTTCCGGAAGTCATGATGATATGCTTGTACCTAGAATCAAATACTTCCTGATATTTCGGAATTACTATCTCCGATAGTTTCACTTCTTTTCTGCAGATCATTGATGATCACCACCCCGTCCTCATCTCCACTCTGATTCACTGTTGAAATACGTTCTGTTTGCGCTCTGATATGTTCAATCCGGCAGCGCTGCTCTTCAGAAGCGCTCTCCCAGTCTTTATGCAGCATCTCGTCATATTGCTTGATCAAAGCTCTTAATTCTCCCTGGGCGCGTGCCTGGGCTTTCAGGAACTCATTCTGTTTATCCCATGCCTGCTGTACCTCCCAACGTTCCCCTATGACGTTACCGTCTTTCTCTTCCACCTTCTCAATCGTCTTGTCCTGCTGATCTCTCACATAGGCAATTTTCTGTGCCCGGATAATAGCAGCGTAGGCTATCTGTATCTGGTGCCAGAGAAGGTCCAGTGGATCCGCCTGGTCAATGGCAGAAAAAATCTCCCGGGTCTCATCCGGGAGATACTTGCTGAAGAAACCATATTTTTCAGCATTCTTATTTCCAGGCGGTCCCGTAGCATTTTTATTCCCTGGCTGACCACCTCTTTTTCTTTTGCGAACGCTCGTTATTTTATCCGAACGTTCGCTATCCCATTTATGGGTACATTTCCACCTGCGAACCGTTCCCTCTGGAAGATTTAGTTGACTTGCAATCTCAACCAATTTCATTCCTTCTAAGTACATAGCCTTCGCCTGTTTAATTCTTTCATCTGGCGCTCTGGCCATGTTTCATCACCTTGATTCGTCGTTTTGTTATTTATATTAATACAGTCCTGCCAGCCCCATGTACGACCGCCGATTGCGACCGCTAGAAAGGAGGTATTACGGCTAATGAGTAAAACCAAATACTGCTGGGGCTGTGCGCGCTGTACGACTAATTGCATAATAAAAGACACCTGACTGCTGCCAGATGCCTTTGCTTCAGGCAACCAGGCTATGAAACTGACTGCCGTGAGATGGATGAATTAATGATTTTGTTCATCAAATTCCATTTACACTATATCATAAGGTGAGTGTATCATTCTATATCATCTTTAAGTTTTTTAGCGCTGATGAATGAATCCTGTGTGTCTGTGCCCATGCATACCCTATTTCCACTGCCACCTCTTCCCAACTCAATCCGCTTATGTACCTCAACCTCAGCACTTCCTGTTCATCCTCGTTTTCCAGGTTCCGGATGCTCCGTTCTATCTTCTTTCGTATCTTAACCTTTTCAAGACGTTCTCTTTTAAGATCTTCAATCATTTCATCTAAGGTCGCCGCATATCCCGATAAGTCCGTCTGACTGCTGCCATGCGGCATCCCATCCTGAACAATGGAAGGAAACATTTTATCCAAGCGGAGACACTGGATCTCATCAAGAATACGCTGTTCTCTTCTCAGTGCTTTCTTATACGATTTCAGATATTCTTTTTTCTTTTCATTTTCTGTCAGTTCTTTTTCGTCCATTGTCTCCTCCTGAATTTTTTAATCCTCTTCTGATCCACGTATCATTGCTTCCAGTCTGGTATAGCTTGGACAGATTCTGATTCCATGCTTATCCTCCAGAAGAATACAATATGGGAATAGTTGTTTTACTGTATATGTGATTTTCTTCTTTGCAATCATGCGTCTACTACCTTGGTCTTCCCGCACTTTTGCTTCGACTACAATTTTCTGCCCACGGCTGTACCCGTACTTGCGTTCCAGGGCTCTCTGCTTTTCCTCTCGTCTGACACCGTTTAGGGCTTCTCCCTGTACCTGATCAGGGTATCCTTCACTGTTTTTGTACATGCTGCACCTCCTCAAATAACTCCTGAGTCTCTTCCTTCTGGCTTTTGTCAGCTTCTTCCGGGCATTTCTGGCAATCGTCTCCTGCTGCCCCGAAGCAGCCGTTACAGTCTTTATTCATGGTTTATCCCCTCCTCTGGTTTGTACGGTTCCGGAAGTGGTTGCCAGGCTTCCACTTCTCCATTTGGCACTCCGGCAAAACTTTGCCATGTTCCTTTTTCATAACGCAACGGGTAGATATATACCTCCTCGTTTACTTTATTATTCATATTTCTCACCCTTATCACAAATTGTGTCAAAACTTCTTTTCCTTCTTCCGGCAGTCTTTCACTTACAGGAATCCAACCGCCATTCTCTGTTTCATTCATGTGGGAACGGATAATATTACTAATTTTGAACGCCACGCCTGTAGCGCCCAGTGCATACAAGGCATTATGTCCGTACACATATTCTTTTTCGATATTTTCTATCTCTTCCAAAATCTTCTCTAATACGTTCATTTTTTTAACCGTCCTTTCTCTTTGTTCCAATCAAATGAAGAATATGCAATACATTGTCTGCACTTTTCTGTTGTCTCGTCATTAAATTTGTCCGGGATTCCAGAGCATGTGCCATTCGTATCTGTAGCACCATATTTCTTTCGCAGACTACACTTTTCCATGCGCTTATTTATGCGGCATTGCTTGCAAACGATCTTTTTTCCTGTCGTGCATCCTTCTTGCCTTGCGTAGTATGCCGCCCAAGCTTTACTTACTCCAACTCTACTACTACTCCAGCTCAATATATTTTCTCCGCATACATCACAGTAAACATCTGTTGTCACTTCTCTATATATTGCCATTTTTATTCTTCCACCCTCCTACTCAGCATCTGCTGCCGCCAATCCTCTCTGTGCTGATTGCGGGTATCGTCCTCGTGGATCAGGATGCCTTTGCGGTCGCAGTGACCATTGTCGTTGTCTATACAGGTTGCACAGGTTTTATCTTTCGTTTTATCTTTCATTGTTCTTTCCCTCCTTAAACTTGTCCACACCGGAAGCTACATGTTCTTGTGCATCCCTTGCAGCACTGCTCCCGGCACATTTCTATATCTTCTCCTTCTTGGATTGCTTGTATAATCAGATTCTTTGCTGTTGTCATTCGCTCACACCCGGTATCTGTCATCCACTCACAGTCAAAACCATTCCTACCCTCTTTTCCCTCTGCCTGTGCAATACAGGCTTCGCAGCCAATAGAATCTTTTAATGAGCAGCTTACAAATTCATCCTGGAATATCTGTATGGGAGCCTGTACGCAATTCTCTATGGTACTGCCCTTGTATTTTTCAAAATATTCACAGTAATTCACTGGATGTAACATCCCACCCCTGCACCAATGCGCTTGTTCTCCTGGTTTATTCCAGTTGCTCCACGCTGTCCGAGGCGGTTTGCCTGGATGCATTTTGTCATAAGGCTCTATCTTTGCTCTGTGATCGTCATAACAGCTTCCGTAAGAGCATCTGTTACTCCACCAGTACAGACAATTCCTGCAGATACATTCCCCACAGGAAAGAATCGTGTTTGATTTTTCTGCAAGATAATCAGCTTCTTCCTGGCATTTCTGGCAATCGTCTCCTGCTGTCCCGAAGCAGCCGTTACAGTCTTTATTCATGGTTTATCCCTCCTCATTGAATACTAAATTATTCAAACAATCCATGCTTCCTGCGGCAGAGCATCTGTATATCTTTTCCATTCTCTGGATTCTTTACTGTACTCGTTCATTGTCCACTCGTCCTTGCTTGCTAATTCATATAGCTTTTCGATTTCTTTTATCACCTGCAAATACCCTGTGTTCTGATCCCGAAGAATATCAATAGCAGCTTTCAGCGAATCGTACCTATTTTTCAAGCTTATGTATGCCTGGTATACCTTGAAGCATTGACGAACAGAAGCTATAAGTTCATCCTTTGTCATTTGCTTCAATTTCTTTTTAGCTTCGTCTTCCGCCCAAGATTCCGCGCAATCAATACCAAAATAATCTTGCTCATAAGAATCCCAACCAAACAGATCTCCAGCTCCTGCCACAACAAAGAAAATATCGAAGCACTCTGGAACCCACTCTTCTTGCAGATCCTCCTGCATTCTTTCACATTCCGCGCAAAGATCAGCAAATGCCATTTTGAATTCATAAGCTTCATCTTCATCTCCGGCCAGTGCATTGACAAGAGAATCTTCTCCGTCCTCAGAATCAGTGTACCAACGAATTTCCTCGCAGGCCTCTTGTATATCCCACAGGTCTTCTTTTATCTTGTCCAAATTAAGATCTTTTGCGATTGGTTTTTTGTATTGCATCTGTTTAGCTTTGTATCTTTTTGTTTCCTCTACATTTACCATCATCCCCTCCTATCAAACTTCTCCAGCATCCTCTGCCTCCAATCCTCTCTGTGCTGATTGCGGGTATCGTCCTCGTGGATCAGGATTCCCTTGCGGTCACAGAGGCCGTTATCGTTGTCTATACAGGTTGCACAGGTTTTATTAACCATTCTTGATTCTCCTTTCCAGCTCTTCCCGGACTTCCGGCACATCACAAAGGCCGAATCCGTCCAGGATATCAATGTTGTTTGAGCAACTGTTACAGTCCATTCCGTCACAATTTACTTTTTCTGCCATTTCCTGGCAGCGTTTAAAGTCTTCTACCATCTGATCTATGATCTCTACCGTAAGGGTAACGTTATCTGCGTATTTAATCTCCATTAATTTACTCCTTTCCTCAGTGCGCAAAATGTACACAGCGCTTTTAGTGTTGGGTCTGACTGTTTGATGCTCTGCAAAAGTGGAGTCTCCCAGCACGCTTCTCCGCATTCCGGGCAGGTGGTTAATTTCCATCCTTTCTTGCCCTGTGGGATATTACCCTTTAAAGGCATACATGCGTATCCTCCGGTTTCTTTTTTTGCTTCTGGGCCATATTTTTACATTCATAAATAACTCCTCCCGAATATTTTTCTAAACTCTTCTCTGGTGTGGGTTTTTTCAAATTCCTGCTGCCCGATCTGATGCAGGACATTTTGTGTCTCCTGGCATCTGTGGACTGCTGCCGGTCCTGTAAGATGGTGTTCCGGACAAAGATAGACTTTTAACCCTTCCTCTTCGGAGTGGATCCGGTTCGGACCTCCGAAAATGTGATGCTCATGGAGGGTTCTGTGTTTATGATGGTCTCCATTCAGCAGAATACAAAGATAACAGGTATGATTCTTATCTTGTAAGATACTTGGTTTATGGTGTTTTCTCTTCTTTTTCGCTGGTGTTTTAGGAAATAATAGTCCTGTCTGGTCCATAGTCTCCTTTCCGGGGCGGATAACCGCCCCTTGGTATTTGTGTGATATATTTGGATTTTAGTTGCACCCTTTTCTTTTTCCTCTGCTGCATCCGTCATTTGAATTAATACTTTCATCAAGCCCATTGTTTAGCCGGCAGTAAGCAAATTCATTTCCCTGGCAGTCGTTGTCTTTACGGTAATATTCGCATTCGCCGCAGAGGACGATTTTGGAATACCGGTTGTTTTCATTCAGGATCGCGCAGAGGCGATCTCCTGCAGGGCATCCCACACAGATCTCATCCGCTTTCTCCTGGGATACTCCCTCTATTTTTTTACAGTTATCGCAAGCCGTACTCATTAACCCATCCAAAAGCTCTACCAGTTTCTCTTCCTGCATTTCTTTCTCCTCTCTGTCATGGCCTCGATAAATACTTTCAGATTCCCTGTTTCCCGCCGCCAGATCGGCTTCGATGTCTGGAACCAAAGACATTTCCCGCAGAGTACTATCCCTTTTGGAGGATTCTCCCCGTGGACTTTCTTAAACTGTTTCTTTTTCTGCCTGGTATTCATAGATCAAACCTCCTTATGGTTTCTTCGGTCTTTTCTGTCCATCCGATATCGATATCGTATTTTTCTTTTATTATTCCCATAGCGTACCTGGCTCCGTGTTTCACAGAATCGATCCGGTCATATTTTTCCTTGGTTCCATGCACAAACTTGTCCAGCATATTCCCGGATCCGGATTTATGTTTTGCAAAACCAAACTCTTCGCAGAGTTCCCAGATCACTGCAAGCTGGGTGCATACAGACTGGATATTCCGGGAATCATTCCAGATCTTTTCGTAGACAGAATAGGGAATATTCCTGCCTATGTACTCCTCCATCCAATTCGTATCCTCAAAGCCCATCTCCTTATTGAGGTCTGGATCTTCAAATTCCAGATCAATCCCCCATTTGTCCTGAAGCTCTTTGTAGGTGGTTTGGATATTGTTTTTTCTGACGCTACCACGCTTTTTGAGTAATGGCTTAACATATGTTCTGCTGCTGCCCTGCCATACCGGAAACCTTCCAGGGATTTCAGGGATGTGATCACATTGCAGAGGGTGACGAAGTTCTCTGCCTTATCTAACTTCTCCTGTGCTTCCAGGATGCATGCTTTTCTGATCTCTTCTGTCTGTTCTTTTCTCCATTGTTCCAGTACAGCGATTTTTGTACCGGTAATATTGGCTACTTCCTGATCAGACAGATTTGTGGTCTTTAGTGGTGCCGGTGGAAGGCGGAACTCCGGAAAACCTGCGTTTTTTAATACTTTATTGACTTTCTCCTGTTCCTTCTTCCGGCTCTTGGCCTGGCGTCTTAATTCAGCTCTTCCCATTGTTTTCCTCCATCTTGGTTCAAATTACTTCTGGACAGCTTTTAAAAATTCCACAATCGCGGTTTCGTTGTCCGGAAAACGGTTGAATTTATCATGTGTTTCCCATTTTCGAGTTCCGTATTGCCCCCTTGGTGCTTCCGGTCCTCCGATCAGATGCATATAGACGTTTTCGTGATCCGGTATGTATCTGTTTCCTTCTGTCTTCCATTCTTCGACCACAAGGACAGCGCCGTTATCAAATCTGTACTCGTAATATTTTGCACCGGTATAAGCGTCTACATGGCGCAGGGGCCATGTTTTATAATTCCGCAGCCACTCTTTCCGTTCCTCGTTATTCTTCAGACGCGGAAGCTCTGGCTGGGTTGTTTCCTCTGTTTCTAGGACGTCTTTGACCAGATTCCGGATGATCCTGAGACCAGCCACCTTTAACTGCTGCCGGAGAATTGTTCTTTTCGGAAGGCCTCCGCATTCCAGGTAATCTCTCAGTGTCTTTTCTTCCTCTTCCAGGTATTCCTGGATGAATAACTCAGACGGTACCGGAATATCCGATAAATCTTCCGGCCATACATCTGTGTTTATCCGGATGCTTAGGTTTTCCAGAGAAAGTTCTTCTGCTTTTATATCCTTTGCATCAATGCCCTCTACAGGAATCACTTCTACTTGCGCCGGCGCAATTTCCTCTGTTTCTTCCTTCTGTACTTCCAGATCTCTTTTCCTTTTTTCCTTCGCTTTTTCCAGAGACACAACATTCCACATGCTCTGTATGGCTGCCGCAAGGTAAAACCAATCGTAATCTCCCATGTATCTGCTTTCTTCGTCCCAGAGTTGGACGTAATCATCAAACATATTGATATGGGCTGTGCCTTTGTCTGTGGCAAACCATCTTGTACGTCCGTCTGGTCCCAGTTTTCTTTTTAACTCTCCCGGGGATTTATCTACCAGTGTTACCCTGTTCATATGGTCTTCTCTCATCCAGTTCCACAAGGACCGGATCAAATGTCTGGCCACTGCGTCAAGATATTCTTTTTCTTCCGAACCCGGCTTTTTCAGCTCTTTGACTTTCTCCTCTGACTTCTGTTCTTTCGCTTCCTGCTGGTCCAGGAGTTTCTTCTTTTCGCAGGATCCGCAATCTTCAGAGATGCAGTCCTCTTCTGGAAGATAAATGCAGTGCTCAAATTTCCTGCCATGGAGTTTCCCTGGAAGATATTCCGGATGATTCATGATGTTATCCTGACCGGGGATCTGTTTTTCTGTCTCTGGATTGAAATAGTTTTCCCAGGTGTCTTTCCCGGCTGCGGAACCATCAAAGATCGATCCCATAGTCTGGAAAAATTCTGGCCAGGTGATATCATGCAGCTCTCCGTCGGAACTCTTTATAAAAACCTGATCCGGATAGAGCATTACGAACACTCTGTTCGTCTGGAATTTCTTTTTCTTCTCGTGGTACAGGAATCTGGCTATCTTTTTTATATCTTCTTCCTGGTATGGTCCGACACCGTACTGATCATAGATTTCATTCAGGTCTTTTTTCCTGTCTTTAAAAAACTCCTTTACTGCCTCCCGGGTGATATCGTCCGGATCCTGCTGCCAGTTCAGGAGGTTGTCCGGATTATGTTCGGACTGCTTATTGAATTTCTTCAAATCCCGGATATCTTCCCGCTTGGTTTCCGGCCGGATCATAGTGTGGTCTTCTTCCGGAAGCTGCAGCATCTCCGTAAGCTGGGAAAAATTAAAATCTCTATATTCCTCCCGAAGTTCCGGGGTGTCTCCCTGTATGGAATACTTTTCGTACACATGGATGAACCGACTTACTCCATCCGGCGCCATGCCGAAGGTTTCCCTGGCGTATTCTGTGACAGAGTGATAGCCCTTTAATTTATAGGCTCCTGATCTGTCTATCCGGGATAAATGCCATCCTGTTTTGACAAAATTCCGGACGATCCCTCCCAGATTCTCCCGGATCTGTTTCTCTTCCTGCTCTAATTCCGGCAGGGTCAATCGTAGCTGTTCCATAAATTCTCCTTTCGCGGACACATTTTTTCCTGTACTTTATCGTGGTTTCCAGACTTATTTGCGGATTTTCGTGGACAGTTTTACAAATTTGTCTTTCAAAATCCTGTTTCCACAGCCTTAACCCCTTAATTTCTACCAGTAAAACCGTGTCTTTTGGTTGTTATCCGCTTTTTTATCCCCAAAGTGCCGCAAACGCCTATTTTGCCTAACTCCATGGGGTTTCATCAGGATTTTTGTAGAGTTCCATATTTTCCATCTGGAATGAGACCGCATGGGGACGCAGTAACTCCTCCAACTGCTGCCACAGATCCAGATTCCTCAGCTCTTTCCCGTCAGACCGCTTCCATCCGTTTTCCCTCCAGGAAGTAAGCTGTCTCTGGCCATTGGCAAAATAATGACAGTTTGTAAAAAATGTAATCATGGATGGCTTTGTCATGCGTTTTAAGGCAGCTATGGCGCACTCCAATACAAGCCGGTGCCCTGTAGTTGCCAGAACCTGCTGTTTTTTATCTATATGGTGTCCGTCACAATACATCATGTACCGGTACCAGGCTTTTTTGGTCTTTCCCGGTGATCTGGCGGACGTGACGATAAAGATCGATACCTGTTTCATTCAAATCCTCCTGTCCAGTTTAATTAAGGTGTAATGTCTGTATGCGTATCCAGTAACGGGGTTAATGCCCATTCTGATAGAGTCTGGGTCTATGTAATAGCCTCTGGGAGCTTTTGGCAGGATCATTCTCCCCTGCTTATCAACCAGATTTCTTCGATTGATTACTTTTTCTTTTGGCTCTCTGCGGATCAGGTTTCGGGACGGGTGGTACCGTTTCGCTTCTTTTGGCTCCCATTCTTCTATCGGTTTTGCTATATACTCTGCCAGATCTTCAAAATTTCCTGTTTCGTAGAGGGAGCGAAAATTAATGTGGCCTTTTTTCCAGCACTCCGAAAAGAAGATGTCTGTTCCCCCTTCCTGGCTCTGAACCCGGTTTACCAGAATATGGATATGCGGGCCTCCTCTTTTTCCGATCTGAAGACGGTATATGTACTTTAATTCTTTTCCGATCTTGCGGTAACACTTCCGAACATCTTTGATCAGCTTCTGGATATCCTTTATCATTTCAGCCCATGTAGGGCGATCCCCTTTTCTGTATGTAATGGTCATCCAGTAATCATGCTTTCCGAAATTCCACTTGATCAGCCTGCGGAGATCTCTTTCTTTTTTCCATTGATTCTGCCTCTTGATATCCTCCGGAGTTGCTTTCTTTCTTTTTTGTCTCTTCTGCCCACTGGCTCCATATCTGCCGGTGTGCTTTTCTTCTACTTCCAGAGTTTCTCCACACTCCCATATATGTCTTATGTATGCAAACCTCATATACCACCTCGTACCTATCTCTAATACTTCTTATCAAGCCTTGAAGGGGTCCTGTCCCCAAAAAAGTTAAAAATAAAAACGGGATTTTTCCCGCATTAGCTTGACCCTGCGCCCCTCAGATGGTATATTGTTTTCATGAGTTGTTTTCTGAAGGACGCAAGCCCTTGCCCGTACATTGCCGTGTACGGGCTATTTTTTTATTCTGTTTTTCAGTTCCGTTAATTCCTTTACCGTTCCCAGATCTTCATACTGTCCTAACCGGTTAGCCAGTTCACCGAATATATTCAGCTCACCCTGCTGCCATTTCAAGTCCAGTTCTCCCTGAGTTGCCATAGGAACACGGTATGTACCACTGCTATTTTTCCTGGTCAGTCTCTCCGGCATTGCGGTTCCCTCCCTTCGTTTTCAAGAGCTCTCTCCAACCGGATACTGGTTGATAAGATCCGGACACCCGGAGGGCACTCTGGATCCAGCAAATCCTGTAAAGCTTCCTCAATAACCTTACGCATATCCGTATTTTCTTTCCGAAGCTTCTGTTTTTCCTTGATAATTCTCAGCATACCAGTTCCTCCTTCTGGATCTTCCCGGCAAAATGCTTTTTATCTGCTGTCCAGACCTCTCCGTTTTCATCTACAAAGAGCTCTCTGCCTTCCTCTCGTGCCATTTCAAGAGAGATTGCATCCCATCCGGTACGAGGTGCATGGATCTCCGGGTTATATCTCTGCATTTTCATCCCTCCATTTATCTAACTCTCCTGCTGCAAGTGCCATAAGCATTAAGTTCAGCTCCCAGAACACCCACAGGGCCAGGACTGTTTTTATTACTCCATCCCACTGCTGCCAGGACAGCAGCCATTCAAATGCGGCTATATATACTGCTGCTAAATATTTTCTTCGCATGGCTTGTCCTCCTTTCTGCTGCCTATCCGGCAGCTTTTTTGTAATTCAACCCCTGCAAGGTGTTTTCTATGCGCTCCTGCAGGAGTTTCTTTGCTTCTTCTTGAGATAATTCCCGATATTCTCCATTTGTGCGGATTCTGGTGATATATGTTATTTCTTTCACAGTTAATCACCTCCTGTATTACTGTATGTTTATTAGCTTGTGTGTGACATTCTGGATTTTACAAAATTCATTGACTTTTCGCTTATTTATCCCTATTCTTTAAGTACAGGTGTTGCAGCACCGAGTTTAAAGAAAGGAGGCTTATACATGTCTAAATTATCAATAATTCTTTCCATCGCTCTTGCTTTGTCGGCTGTATTTTCTCCAATATTTGTCGCAATAATAAATAATTGGAATACTTCAAGACTTCGGATTGCCGAATTCAAGCATCTCGAGGAAATTAAGAAAATGGAGTTGTTTCAGCATCTTGAGGAAACTCGATTTCAGAAAGAATACGATGCCAAAAAAGATGCTTTTTTGGATTTGATAAAATCCGCCACTCGATATCATTCTGATTCAAATAATCAAAAAGCTCTTGATTCTCTTTATTCCTCTGCGTACTGTTCTATAGCAGTTTGCTCCACCGACACTTGCAAAAATGCTATCTCTAGTTTTGTCGAATGCTTGGTTGCTTCTCGCGGAAAAGATAACGTAGAAGAGCATTTTCTTTCTGATTTCTCTATTCTTTCTCATAGTTTATCAACAGAGCTTTTTATCAGAGACAATCCTTTTGAATCCTTTAAAGAAAAATAAAATAAAATGTCATTAAAACAGCAATAAGGTTTGCCCAAAATGGGTAAATCTTGTTGTATGGCTCTATTTTTTCCATCAGTCTTATGCATATCTGTATAAGAATCCAAAAGGATATAATCATTAATGCTTTCTGCCAATCATTCACCCTCTCTCACCTCCTACTCTTCCAGAAGTTCCTCAATGGACACATGCAGATAATCTGCTACAGCTTTTAACTTGTTAGCTGCTGGAATTGATTTTTTCCATTTAATAATCGTGCTTGTTGAAAATCCAAGATCTTTTTCTAATCGATATACCGAAATTTTCTTCTGTTTGCATAATTTCCTTACTTTCTCGTAAATCATTTTTTCACCTCTTTTTACATGATTTTTTTCTTAATCCTATTGACTTTTCCATGAAAATAATCTATCATATGGGCATAGAGATAGCCGAAAATATTCATGTATATACCCTTAATAATTTTGCCGAATTATTTTGAGATAGATTATTTTCATGTGTTTCTTTGTACATTCACATGATACATGATTATTTTCTAGTTGTCAATATGTTTTGCATGATTTTTTTCATGTTATCAAGAAAGGAGTTTTAGTGTTGACACTAGTAGATAAGATTCGTGCCTTAGCACGACAAAGAGATATGAGTTTACCTCAGCTCGAAACTGCCCTTGGTCTTGGCAACGGAACAATAAGTCGATGGCGTTCATCCTCTCCTAACACAGATAAGTTGCAAAAGATTGCTGACTATTTTAATGTTTCCATGGATTATCTGTTAGGGCGTGAAACTTTCCTTACTTCGCGTGATGAAAAAGATATTGATAAAATTCTGGAGCAAACCAGAGAACAACTTATGAATCAGGAAGGACTGATGTTTGACGGAGATCCAGCCAGTCCTGAAGCCATTGATTCTATTCTTTCTGCTATGCAGATTGGTATGGAACTGGCCAAAAAGAAGAACAAGGAGAAATACACACCTAAGAAATATAAGAAGGACTGACGCGTATGGATGTCAAGAAACAGGCGAACAAAATCGCCCGTATGTTTAAGAGCCGTGACCCTTTTGAGATTGTCCGGGGCTTAAGTGTGATCCTGGTACACTATCCATTGGACGGCGTGCGGGGTTTTTATCAATATTTCCAGCGGAATAATATCATTTATCTGGATGAACGATTGTCGGATCCGGAACAGCATTTTGTTTTGGCTCACGAACTTGGACACATGTTTTTACATAAAAAAGCAAATGCAATCTTTATGGATACTCGAACTCAGCTCAACGGAGCCAGATACGAGCGAGAAGCCGATCTGTTTGCTATGGAACTCCTGCTGCCGGATGATCTGCTTTCCGAATATCAGGAAATGGGGTATTCAATCGATCAGATATCTCGTGTTACCGGATATGATAAAAGATTGATTAAATTAAAACTGAATTAATTCGCTTTGGCGTTTTAATAGGTATATTCTAACATAAAAGAAAAATGAAAAAGAAAACGTGCAGGAGATTGAAACTCTGGCACATGAATAAGGGAGGATTTTTCAATGGGATTCTTAGATATATTTCGTATATCTTCAATAAAACAAGAAAATACTAACTTGAAATCTCAGATATCTGAGCTTCAAAAGAAAATTGATGATTTAGGTGTGACTGAATATTATCAGACCAAAGAAAAAATCGATAAACTAAATGTTGATTTAGAGCAAAAACAAGAAGAGTCAAACAAAACTATTTCTGAAAATAACGAATTAATCGCAAAACTCCGCGAAGAAATTTCTGCTCTTGAAGAACAAGAAACTAAATTATCTAAGCAGGTTAAAACTCAGACCAGGAAAATCGATCGTTCTAAAGAGCTGTATAATAGTATGGTCTATTCTATTGATCATTTTCTCGCATCTGATGTTGAATATAAAAACTGTAAACTTCCCGAAAAAGACTACAGCGATATAGAATTAATTTCTCCGTCAGTAATGTTAAAACTTCATTGTATGGATGTAAAAGACTTAAAAAAAGCTTATAGGGAGAATCAGAAGCAAATAGAAAAACTCCTGGATCAATACTCTTCCAGATACACCACTAAAGCTAATAAATCCATTTACAGTTTGATGGTAATTGCATTGCAGGCTGAACTTCAAAACATCTTGTACAATTTAAAGTACGAAAGACTTGATCATTCCATAGACCTTGTAAAACTTGTAACTGCAAAATACCTAAAAATTGCGGGTGAAGGTAATCAAAGCATTGCGGGAACGCTTACAAAATTTATTGGCGAAATTGAGTATCTCTTTATTAATGCTGTTAAAATCGAATACAACTACTACGTAAAAAAAGAACAGGCGCGACAGGAACAACTTGCTTTAAGAGAACAAATGCGGCAAGAAGCTGAAGAACGAAAGGCTTTAGAAGCCGAACGTAAGAAGGTGGAAAAAGAAGAATCTAAGTATTTATCCGAGATTGAGAAACTAAAAGAGCAACTAACATCAGCGCAAAACTCTGAGCTGGACAAGTTAAATGCTCGTATTTTAGAATTACAGAGTCAGTTAGCTGACGTAATTGTAAAAAAAGAGGAAATTTCTAATCTCTCCAATGGAAAAGCCGGAAATGTATATATTATTAGTAATCTCGGTTCCTTTGGAGAAAATGTATTTAAAGTTGGAATGACACGTCGCTTAAATCCTCAAGATAGGGTAAATGAATTAGGAGACGCCTCAGTTCCTTTTAAGTTCGATGTTCATAGTTTTATTTTTTCTGAAGATGCTGTCGGACTGGAAAGCAAGTTGCATAGCATGTTAAATGAGAAGCGCGTCAACAAAGTTAATGCGCGCAAGGAATTTTTCTATACATCGGTTGACGAATTGGAGTCACTGGTTAATGAAATTGAGCCCACAGCTGAATTTAATAAAACTATGCTCGCAGAAGAATTTCGGCAATCTCAATCTTCTTCCGAAAACTACACCAGTTCTTTTATTGTAGATAGTTTTGAATATGACGAATAAATAAAAAAACCGCCCCTGTGCTACCAACGCAGAGACGGCTCTTACATCCGAAGATGACATTCATTTATGCAAGAATATTGTATCATCTTCGGGGCAGTCGTTCAATCAGAAACTTTGTTCGACTGTTATTTTTGTACCTAAAAATACATAATTTAAAACCGAGGTGATGTTTTAATGAAAACAGGTGCTCTATATATCCGTGTCAGTACCGAGGATCAGGCGGAGTTGTCTCCCGAGGCTCAGAAACGTCTTTTATTGGATTACGCCAAAAAGAACGATATTATTGTTTCTAAGGACTTTATTTTTTCCGAAAGTGTTTCTGGCCGACACGTTCAAAAACGCCCTGAGTTTCAGCGTATGATTGCCACTGCAAAGCAGCCCTCCCACCCTATTGACGTGATCCTGGTGTGGAAGTTCAGTCGATTTGCCCGGAATCAGGAAGAATCCATCGTCTACAAGAGCATGTTAAAAAAAGATCGTGTAGATGTAGTCAGCGTCTCCGAGCCTTTGATCGAGGGACCTTTTGGCAGCCTGATCGAGCGCATTATTGAATGGATGGATGAATACTACTCTATCCGACTGTCTGGCGAAGTGCTGCGAGGCATGAAAGAAAAAGCTCTGCAGCATGGATACCAAACTACCCCCTGTCTGGGATATGACGCTGTTGGCCACGGGAAGCCTTTTGTTATCAATGAGGCGGAATATGCTATGGTGTCTTATATCATGGATCTCTACGATAACCAGAACATGGATGAGACAGCCATAGCGAGACGCTGCAATGATCTTGGATATCGCACCAAACGCGGCAATCCATTTGAACGCCGCACTGTTGACCGGATTCTTGAAAATCCATTTTACTGCGGAACCGTAATCTGGAATGGCGTGGAATTTGAAGGTGCTCACGAAGTACGTCTGTCCAGAGAGCGTTTCGAGAAAAGGCAGGAGCTGATCGCATCCCGGAAACGTCCGATCAAGGCAAGGAACGTCTCTACCTGCAAGCACTGGCTGTCTGGGCTAATTAAATGTTCCATTTGTGGCGCCACTCTCTCCTACACAGGGAGCAACGCATGTCCCTATTTCCAATGCTGGAAGTATGCTAAAGGATTCCACAAGACTTCTGTGGCACTGTCTGTAAAAAAGGCCGAAGAAGCTGTTACAGACTACTTTGATCAGATTCTTTCCGGCGCTGAGTTCTCCTACATCCGCAAATCTCAGCCCAAGGATAATAATGACCTCGAAATTGAGCGGCTACAAAAAGAGCTCTCCAAACTGGAGATCCGGGAAAAACGAATCCGGGAAGCCTATGAGAGTGAGATTGACACATTGGAAGAATACAAAACCAATAAAGAACGTCTGACAGCTTCCAGGCTGAAAATAAATTCCCAGATTGAGAACCTGCTGCATGATCAGGAAGAACCTGAAATCGACACTGAGAAAGTTCTTCGCGAAATTAAATCTGTGAATGATATTTTGAAGAACCCAGATGTGGAATATGAGGAGAAAGGGCTGCTGATCCGCAGCGTTGTAGACCAGATTATTTATGACAAAGAAGAGGGCAAGATGTACTTTGATATCATTGTTTCGTGAGAAGTTTCGTGGTTTTTCTCTTCTCAAAAGTCCTGAAAGCACTGTAAATAGCTGGTTCCAGGCATATTATAGGGTATTGCACTCTGGTGGCCCGGACGGTGAGATCAGTGCTTCCCTCCGCTATCTTTCCCAGCGCTTTTCCATGCCAAACCGAATGGCAACAGCTGTACTAAACGATATAGGCACGGAAGAGCTGGCCCATCTGGAGATGGTATCTACTATCGTTCACCAGCTTACCCGCGATCTCTCCATGGAGGAAATAGAAAAAAGTGGTCTGGGCGCCTATTATATTGACCATACGGTAGGCATATGGCCTCAGGCTGCGGGTGGGATCCCATTTAACGCCTGTGAATTCCAGAGTAAGGGCGATCCCCTTACCGATCTTTTTGAAGATCTTGCAGCAGATGGTACGATTGTGTAAAGACAACATTGAGGTTTTAAAAGATAGTTCCCGATAATCTGGCATACTAGCTGCCAGA